>Ga0268298_10000517_pt1 | contig 49670 bp, 32 predicted proteins | sample WWTPWeurt_MetaG_FD_194462 | JGI IMG/M metagenome (GOLD analysis project Ga0268298, IMG submission 194462) | Activated sludge microbial communities from WWTP in Nijmegen, Gelderland, Netherland - WWTP Weurt | ecosystem: Engineered > WWTP > Aerobic digester > Activated sludge | place... | reverse complement strand
TGAAGGTCTGGTCAAAGATCTCATGGAATTTCTCGAGCAAGAAAAGACCATTGAGAGCAGAAGCCCCGCCATACTGGAAGCCAGACGAAATGAAACAAAGATGCTCCTGGCTGTGGGTCTGACCGGGAACTTGCTCCTGGCACTATCAATGATCTTGGTATTTACAAGCGGTATCACATCGCGCATCAAGGTACTGGTGGACAACTCAGAAAGCCTACAGTTCGGGAAAAGGCTGGCTAATCCCATTTCAGGCGGAGATGAGATCGCCGCCCTGGATGAAGCCATCCACGAAATGGCTGAAGCGCTGGAATATGAAGAGAGAATGGTGCGGGAGGCCGAGGAAGAATTTCGCACAATCATAGAACAATTGCCTGTGGGCCTCTTGATATTGTCAGCAGATCAGGCATCCGGCAATAGAGGTGGTCATGAGATTGATTATGCCAATCAAAAGGCCGAGTCGATATTCGATCTTGATTCCGGTTTTGCCGCGTCCCAGAAAGGCAACTCGCCCGGGCTGGTGGGTCGGCCGCTGTCATCGGTTCTGACGGATCTGCCGGAAGATCTTGAAGACCTCTCACAAGTAAGTAAGCGGCTCTTCAGCGCCAACACCTTCGCAGATCCGCCCCGCGCGATAAGTCTGGAACTATCTCTAGTGGCCCTGAAATTGAGAGGGAGAAACTGCTACCTGGGTATATTTGAAGACGTCACCCAAGCTGTGGAACTGGAAAACATGAAACAGGCCTTCGTAGCCATGGTTAGTCACGACCTGCGCACACCGCTCACTTCAGTGATAGGATTTCTGCAACTCTTACCGGCAGGAGTTTATGGACCGGTCGAAGAAAGAGCCGTAACTGAATCCAAGCAAGCAGAGAAACGCGCCGACCACTTGATCGGACTGATCAACGATCTGCTTGATCTGGAAAAACTAAACGCCGGGCAACTTGAAATGTTCAAGCAAGATAACAGCCTCGAAGATATCCTGGACTCGGTTATAGACAATCTCGCCGACCTCTGCGAGGAGCAGGGAGTAAATATCATTTTCGAAGGCTGCCAGGCTCGGCTGAACGCCGACTCGGAAAGATTGGTACAGGCTTTCGGCAAGCTGGTAGGCTGCTTTGTCAGCCTGGCCCGCCGTGGTCAAATTACTATTCTTGTTCAAGGCAGATCTCCCCTGACCATAAAACTTCTGGCTCCCGAGAGGCTACTTGCCCCTAACCGCTGTCAGCACTTCTTTGAGCCCTTTCAAAATATCGACGAATCAAACAGAGTGGCACCGGGACTCAGCCTGGCTCTAGCCCGGGCCTTGTTGACCGCAAACGGAGCCGAGGCCACATTGCGCGTGGATCGCTCCGCCACCGAACTATCAGTCGTGTTCAGCTAAAATATCTCGCCACCGTCAGTCCGAGTTCTTCAAGGCCGGCAAAAATCATTGTGGAAATTCCCTTGCCAATGATTCGTTTCTACGGTATGCTTCATGAATATCCAGATAGTCGACCATGCAACCAATCAATTTGGCTGGCAGCTATGGTCAGGTTTATGCTTGCAGCATCATCTACATAGATGGCCGGGCAAAACCATCAACAATCCGCGCAAGCGGCTGAGTTGTTGCGGCAACCTTGCACACTGTCCCCTATCAGGTAACCCGGCATCTATTTATAGTCCGCCACCACTATGGGAGGTCCACCATGTTTCGATGGAACCCACACGTGACGACCCGAGAATCAATCACGAAAGACTTTCTTGCATCGCTTGTTGTCTTTCTGATGGCCTTGCCGCTTTGCATGGGTATTGCATTAGCGTCGGGGGTGCCCGTCGAAAAAGGAATTCTCACCGGCATTATCGGTGGCTGTCTTATTGGTTTCATCACCGGCAGTCCTCTGCAAGTAAGCGGACCCGCCGCCGGTCTCACCGTTCTGGCCTGCGAAATTGTAGCCACTCACGGTCTTGCGGGCCTGGCAATAACTATTACTTGTGCTGGACTATTGCAACTCCTCATGGGAATGGCGCGCATCGCCCAAATTTTTCGAGCGGTATCACCGGCTGTTATAAATGGAATGATGTCCGGCATCGGCATCACGCTTATGCTAAGCCAACTCCATATTATTGGCGCGCTACATCCAAAAGCACATGCGCTGAGCAACATCAGCAATCTGCCTGACTTGTTCGCCAATATTTCAAACCCCAAAACTGCAGCAATGCAGTCGGTCTCCATAGGGGTTCTCACCATCGTCGTCCTCATTTTGTGGAAGAAATTAGTGAAAGGCCGGTTGGCCGCTATTCCCGGTGCACTGGTAGCAGTTGTAGCGGCCACGGCTATAACAAGCATTTTGCACTTGCCGCTTGCGACCATTCCCCTGCCTGAAAATATCTTTGCCGGAATTCAATTCTTAGATTTGGCAGCCGTCTCAAAAATGGATCCCTGGTCCCTGGCACGATTTTCCGTGGCACTGGCCATCATTGCCAGCGCAGAAACCCTTTTGAGCGCGGCAGCAGTCGATAAGCTGCACTTCGGTCCGCGCACACAATACGACAAAGAGCTTATTGCCCAGGGCATCGGCAACACAGTCTGCGGTCTCATAGGCGCCTTGCCGATGACTGGCGTTATCGCACGCAGCAGTGTCAATGTCATGAGCGGCGCCACCACAAATCGTGCCGCTATCCTGCAAGGGCTCTGGCTCTTGCTCGCGGTGGCGGCCATGCCCGGCGTTCTTAGAATGGTGCCAGTGGCAACCCTGGCTGCACTGCTTTTATTCACAGGCTTCAAGCTGATCGACATCAAAGCCATCCGCAAACTCTGGAATTTCGGGCCGCGCCTGGTAGGAGTTTATGCCTTAACGACAATCGCCATTGTCAGCACCGACTTACTGGTCGGGGTAGCTGTCGGTATCGCTCTATCCGTTATCAAGCTCGTCTACACCATGACAAGATTGCACGTCACCATCGATCGCCAGGAAGGCAAATCCTTCTTGCAGTTGCGCGGAGCAGCAACCTTTTTAAGCTTACCGGTGCTGGCCGATGCTCTCAATTCGGTTCCTGCCAACACTGAATTGCATGTCTGCATGGAAGACCTTGATTACGTCGACCACGCCTGCCTGGAATTACTTATGGACTGGGAAAAACAGCACGAGTCCACCGGCGGCACACTGGTCTTAGATTGGGGCGAACTGCGAGCCATGTTCAAAAGTAAGCGCCGCGCCAGACATATTCACCCGGCATACCCGGCGGTGCTGCATTGTTATTCCCACAGTAATGCAGAGACGGGTCTGAAGACAACGGCAGTTTAATCGGCGTGGCACAAAATCGCCGCGCAATAATCTACAATTTAACGGCCGCCACCTTGAGACTAAGACCCAAATGAACTGCTTCACCAGGCTCTACAAAAGAGTGGTTGTTTTGACCGGAGCGGGAGTATCAACGGCTTCTGGCTTACCCACTTACCGGGGGCAGGGCGGGCTCTGGTCCGACCCTGAAACGGCTCGCTTTACTTCACCCCGGGCTTTTGTCAAGGACCCGGACGGTGCCTGGAAATTCTGGAGCACCTTGCGCGAGCATTGCCTTAAAGCCGAACCAAATCCGGGACACCTGGCCCTTTCCGACTGGGGGCGCAAACTGAACTGCCGGGAAGATAGGAAATTTACCCTCATCACTCAAAATGTCGATGGCTTACATGAGCGAGCCGGCAGCCATGACGTAATCACAATGCATGGGTCGATACTGCACAGCAGATGCTCAAATGATACTTGCACGCTTGAAGTCTTTCAGGACAGAGAGTTGTTTTTCAATGGGGCGCCGCGCTGCCCGGAATGCAAGAGTGTGCTGAGACCGGATGTGGTGCTCTTCGACGAAGCCATACCGGCAAAAGCCGAATGGTTGGTAAGGCAAGCCCTGAGAAGCTGCGACCTGTTTATTGCAGTTGGTACATCAGGAACGGTGAGCCCGGCCGCCCGCTTTGTCAACAGCGCCAAATACGTCGGCGCCACAACCCTGCTGGTAAATCTGGAGCCCATGGAATCGGTAAACAAAGCCTTCGACCTGGAACTTCTGGGGAAGGCGGAGTTGCTACTACCGCGCCTGGAGGCGGAGTTCTTTTACAAACAGGTGATGTTTTCAGGCGACCTGCCTCCTGCGAGCACCGACCGAGAAGAGTATGCGCACCAGCGCTTCAATATGGCTCTCAGTCCGGAAGAGCAGGCAGCCCGGGAAGCCCACACGGAACTATTGGGTGGTCTCGATAGCGTCAGGTATGCCGACCCCCAGTTTGATGCCTGGGTGCACCGCTATTACGCCGTGGTCTGCGCCCAGCAGTACCTCAACCAATGCCGCCGCAAGTATCTGACGGAAGCAGAGCTTGAAGCTGTCTCTAGCGATGATGGCTTGTAATTGACCACCCAGATGTTTGCGACATAAATAACTGAACCATCAGTAACTGCGACATAAATAGCTGCAACTTAAAAAACTGCCACGCCGGCAAAGCAAGGCGAAACAGCAGCGGCAACCAACGCCGAGGCCGCAGCTAACCGGCCGCTGTAGGCCTGGCCCTTTCGTTAAGGTATCCTTAGGCGATTAAATTGACAGGGCAAATGCTCGCAGTCACCAACCGACCCTACCGACATAAAGAGATGGCGCTCAGATGAACGAAAAGCATTTTACGAAAGAGCAAATTCAGTACATTCTCAAGGAAGCGGAGTCGGCAACGAACATCTACGAAATTTGCTTGAAGCATGACATCTCGGAAAATACTTTGTACGAGTGGCTGGCCGAATACACTCCCGACAAAGTACAAAAAACCGGCTTCAATCTGCGTCAGTTTATGCATGAAATTTTCAATGGCGGCATCACCCGCAGAGAGCTACTTTATGCGGGAGCCACAGGTATTGCCGGTTTTGCGGCCGGCAATATCTTCGCCATGGTAGGCAAAGTAAGAATGCCGGAAGTGCTCGGTCACAAAATCGAGGTGGAAGACGCGTCCAAATACAAGCAATCCAGTGAAGAGCTGGGCGACTACCTTTATCTTACGCCCCAGAAGCTGGGCGGCGGCACCCACGTCGTAGACTTCAAGCAGGGCATCACCCTGGCTTCCATCAGTTACTGGAACTACGGCGACTCCTGCCCCATCTCGCACCACCTGTCGGCCTATCCATCCAGCAATCCACGTAAAGGTTTTGAATTCGTCAATTCCACCCAGGGTGGCAAAAACGTCACCATGTACAGCATTCCCACCGAAATCGAAGAGCGTGGCTTGCTCGATACCTGGGGGCAGGGTAATCACATTTACCGGGTCGAATTCGACGGCACCAAAATGGAATTGAAAGAAGACATCGCCAAAACCACCGGCATCGGGCTCGGAGTGCACATCACCATTTTTCCCGATGCCAAAGGTTTTGCCGCCGCCGACGGGCAAAAAGACATCTGTGCCTTTTTCGACAGAGTGAGCGGCGATGGCAAAACTTCCGTGCTCAAAGCCTTTAGAGCCGACTGGATAGGCAAAGAGGCCGACGGCAATCTCAAAGACAACTGGCGCAAAGGCGGCAAACTGCGCATCGTAGAACTGAACAAAGCGCCGGAAACCGGCAAGTATGATTATCAGGGCACCAGGGGCAATAAAATCGACTGGGAAATGGCGCCCATGGCTGAGAATCTAGTCTCTTCCGACGGTATTCCGGGGGCGGGCAAGAAAGGGCTGACCGGGCTGGATGCCGTGGTGCATCATCCGGGCAATAAGTATTCGGCGCTCATCATTCGTATGCTCTCATGCGCCGTCATCGTCGACAGAGAGACATGGGAGCCGGTGGCCTGTCTGCACAACCCCGAGGGCTCGCCGGACAACCTGAAAGTAACCAAACTGCATACTAATCCCAATACCTGGGAAATAGAATTTGCCGACATCAAGTGCGTCGGTCACGAAGCCGGCTTCTCTCCGGACGGCAAATTCTTCACCATGATGAACAACATAGAACAAAACAACATGGCGGTATACGACACATCGAGCCCAGATCCACGCAACTGGAAGCGTATCACCTTCGTGAAAGACCCTGAATGGGTTGGCGAGTTCCCCAGCCCCTTTCACCTTTGTTTCTCTATGGACGGCAGCAAAATGTTTGTCTCGGTGATGCACGAGAAACCAGCCAAGAGCGGTTGCTGCGTGGTCGATACTAAGACCTGGAAGATAATCAAGAAATTCAAAAATATCGGCGTCGATTGCCAGACCATGGCCGTCTCCTATGACGGCAAGTTTGTCTTCCAGATCTTCAGCGGCTTCCAGAGACAAGAAAGCGGTGCCTTCGTCTTTACCCAGGACGACTCTCTGCGTCCCCTGGGCTTCCTGCCTAACTTCGGCGGGCACCACGACTGCGTTATTATTCCCACCAAGACCGAACATATGAAGAATAGTCGCTGCACTACGCTCTAATGAACAACCGCGCCGGAAGTAAAGCCAAAAGACTCTTTCTCAAGTTGGCCTGCCAAAATTTGCTGCGCAAACCTACCCGCACCATGCTCTTGATCGCGGCAGTAGCCATGGTAACAGGCGCGGTCTTTGCTGCCACTATAGTAGGGCGCGGCGTGCAGGCTTCCATGGAGAGAAGCTTTGCCAAAATGGGAGCGGATCTAATTGTGGTGCCCGCCCAGGCGCTGGTAAACATTACCAGCGCACTACTGACGGTGCAGCCCACGGAAGCCACTCTCGACACCACCCTGGCAGAGAAAATCAAGGCCATACCAGGCGTGGAGAAGGTAGCCACGCAAACTATCTACCAGATACCAATGATGGTGCATATGCCGGAGCACAAGGCAAACCTGATAGCCTTTGCACCGGAGAGCGACTTTACTATTTTACCCTGGCTCAAAGACAAGCCGGACAGACCACTGCGCAAGGGCGACTTGATAAGCGGTTCCAGACGCGAGGAAACACCCGGGGAAGAACTGGAGCCATGCGGCAGGACCGCAAAGATTTACGGCAAACTTGGCATAAGCGGCGTGGGCCCCCTCGACGATAATCTTTTTGCCAGCTATGAAACCGCTCAATATCTGGCAGAGGGCACGGTGGAAGGCAAGCAAGCCATTGCCAACTTCGACCCGAAAAGATGTTCGGCCATACTGGTGAAGCTATCGACCGGCACCACGCCCGAACAGGTAAGATTTGCCGTCTCGCAACTCAATGATGTGAAAGTGGTAATGGGTACAACCATTGTGACATCCACGAGACAAACTACTGCCGCCCTGTTGCTCGGGCTTCTAGGACTGGCTCTCATGCTCTTGCTTGGTGCATCAATTGTGCTGAGCTTGCTTTTCTCAGCCATCATTTCCGAACGCAAAAGAGAGATAGGGCTGCTCTCCGCCATCGGTTCAAGGCGCTCGAACATAATCGGTATGTTTCTAGCGGAGGCTTGCCTGACCACGGGTCTGGGAGCCCTCGGTGGTATCGGTCTTGGTGGCGCGTTGATACTAGTCTTTCAAAGATCTCTAATTTACTATCTGGAAACCCTGCAAATAGAATTCTACTGGTTCACTGCGACGGAACTTACGCAAATAGCTTTACTTTGTATGGGCCTGACCATACTTAGCGGTCTTCTGGGGGCCCTTGTGCCGGCCTGGAAAGTGAGCCGCGAAGAAGCTTACAGCCTCATCCAGAGCGAGGGAGGCTAGACCATGGAAATACAGGTCTCACAACTCTCTAAATCTTACGCCCGTGAAAACACAGACACTAGCGGTGCCGGCGGTAAAACCGCTACACTGACGAAGACCGATGCCGTCCAGGAAGTGAATTTCACAATCGCAAGTGGAACCTTCCTGGCTATCGTCGGTCGCTCCGGCTCCGGCAAATCGACCCTGCTGGCCATGCTCGGCGGCATCTGCCGGCCAAGTAGCGGCAATATCAAACTGGGCGACAAGAGTCTCTGGGAAGAGAGCGAAAGTAAGCGCGCCGACCTGCGCAACAAAGAAATCGGCTACGTCTTTCAGTTTGCCAGCCTCATGCCTTCTCTCAGGGCCATAGATAACGTGGCGCTACCGGCGCTGGTTTCCGGTCTTCTCAGTGAGAAGGCGGCCTATGCCAGAGCCCGGGCCCTGCTTATTCAGGTAGGGCTGAACGAGCGCATCGACTCTTACCCGGGCGAACTTTCCGGTGGCGAGCAACGACGGGTAGCCATAGCCAGAGCGCTCATCAACGCACCCAAACTACTGCTTGCCGATGAACCTACCGCCGACCTCGATGAAGAGACGGAAGCGGAGATTCTCAATCTGCTCATCGAGATAAAGCAGGCTCATAATTTGACCATGATTCTGGTCACCCATAACAATGACATTGCCGCCCATGCCGACCGCGTGCTGACCATGAAGAAAGGCCGGGCAACAATGAGCGACCAACAGTCTGCCGGCGAATTGACTGCAAGCAGGGAGAGACTGGAGAATATTTTTGCCATCTCTTCCAAGCAGGTAGACACCGAAAAAGTAACACTGGGGCTAGGTATCGATCGCTATGTGGGGCGCTTTGTTCTGGTATTGATACCGGTGCTCTCTCTTATCTACATTATCAATCTGGCCCTGGCCGGCTACCAGCAAAGTCTCTCCAACGCCAGGCAGGAACAGCACCAGGCCATGGAAGACCTGGCCATGAGTGATTTGAAGGCGGGAGTAAAGACAATTAAGATGCTGGGGAACGACTCTTATGAGTTGGAAGTTTTCTTGCGTAATTCCAAGGGTGATAAGCCCATGTTTGTACTCAAGCCCGCCGTTAGAGTCTTTGTGCAACTGGCCAACAACTGGCTGGAAACCGCAGCAGAAGCCATAGACCCTCCCGGGCCTGATGTAATGCAGATCAAGGGCGAGCACCTCTTTCGATACAAGATAAAGCCGACTGTTGCAGGCTATACCCAATTGATTCCCTATTACATGCACGTGCGCATCACCAACGACATGCTCGTGAGCGGCAGCAAAATACCGAAAAATGATCTGATCGAACGCAAAGACAGTTACTACGTCTATCTCAAACCCTATGGCGTAAGCGACGAAGCCATCGCCGCCAAACTCAAATTTGCCGGTGCACCGCCTGTATTCTTACCGATGCCGCCCCACTGAAAGAGGGAAACATCAGCAATGCAAGCCGGCTTAAAAGCCGGATAATGAACTTGGTGCTTTCGACTTAAGACCGGTTGGCTCGGCACAAGCTTGCAGAAGTTTCTTACTGCCGGAAACTTCCGTCATCACCGGATAGTTCCCAAAGGCATCTTCGGCTTCCGGCTTCGGTGCGGGAGGGGCTGAAACCGGCGGCAAAATATAGTAATGACCTTCAAAAGTGTAAGGCTGTTGAGATTGTTCCTGAGCTGCTATCTCGGCATCCCAAACAGGGTACTCCGGTGCCTTGAACCAGAGCCGCATATGTTCCGCGGCTGTCTCCTTCATGTTTTGTCTGGCCATGGCTTCTATCATCAATATATACAGCGGCGAACTGGGAATTTTACTACTCGTTTCCGGAGTGAGCTGGCGCGCCCGCAAAAAGGCAGGCACTTCCTTAGCACGGTGGTTTCTGGTCAACAAATCACAATAGGCGACGGTCACCACCTGGTCAGACCAGTAATCTCGATCTTTGTCGACGATCTGGAAGTATCGCTCGTAAGTCTTGATGGCGCGGGCATCATCACCGACTGAAACATAACAAGCAGCCAGTTGCGCCAGAAGACCCTCCAATTTAGGTCCGTGCTTACCGTTGGCTTGCTCCAGAATGGCCAGTTGCCTCTCGAGAAGAGGAATAGCCTTCTTCTTGTTCGGATCGCCCATCACCACAGACGACTCCCGCCTGAGTGTAAGGGCTGAATCCACCAGATAAGAAAGTTGAGTTACCTGAGTTTGCGAGGTAGATTCCGTGGCGGGTACGAACTTTAAGTAGCCGGCAGCAGCCTCCAGGTCTCCAGCTAATAGCTCATCGTAGCCCAGACGCAGATAGGTTTTGGCATTGGGCCACAAAAGATGCAGCCTGGCAAGCTTTTCATTGAGCGGCTTCAGCGCCGGGTTATCTTCCGAGTTACCGCCCTGCCCTAAGGCGTAATACCAGAGAGACCGGGCCAGATAACTCTTAGCTTTCGCAGGCGGCAGGCTAAGCCCCAACTTGAGATTTGCTTCTGCCGCAAACTCCTTCAACATGGCGTCATCAAGATTGGCATCATTGAATCTGTTGGCGGCTTCTCCAGCCAGGCTAGCGCAGGCCTGATACTTCTTAGCTTTCATCAAGTTTCGCAGCTCAGCCATAGTCTTCTGCGCATCTGCGCTTCTTAACTCTTTGTCAGGCATGTGCAAATAAAGCTGACTCATATTGTCGAGAAGCCCGAGGGCATAAGACCGCATATGAGGTCCATGATTGAAATACTCAAAAGCCTTCTCATACTCATGAATGGCGTCTTCAGCCAACTTATCACGCTTAACGCCCATTCCACTGTCCAGACATTGCACCCGATAAGAATCTGCCAGTTCCCAGTGCAAATCAGCAAGCAAACCGGGGGGCTTTCCAATCAAACTAGCTTGCTTGATTGCCTCTTTATAGTTTGACTGAGCCAGGGGCCAATCTACAAACCGAGCTATTTGCGCCTCATCAATCAGTTTCTGCAGTTGTATCTCACCGATGTACTTGACGGCAAAGAGCCCCAATAGCAAGTAGGCAGTAAGAGCCGCAGTTATCTTTCGATCAAAGCGATCGAGGAAGCGAAAGAGCAGAAGTTTCTCGGCTTTGCGCGGCAGCTTCTTGACCCTGGCTATCTTGGCGGCATCAAAACATTCAATAATAATATTGAGCGCACTCTTCAGCTCATTGACACTGCCAAAACGCTTGCCCGGATTCTTATGGAGGCAGCGTTTAACAACGCAGTCTAGAAGCTTGAGGGCACAGTGCTCGGGAGAATCGGGACTGTACTGACCGGCCATCTCATAAAGCACATCAACGGCTAGATTGCCTGCCTGAGGCGGGCGACCCACCAGTGCTTCATACATGATGCAACCAAGAGAGTAAATGTCCGAGCGGGCATCAACATGGGCCCGATCAAGACACTGCTCGGGACTCATATAAAATGCGTTCTGAACAGCATCGACAGGCATGCCGAAATCATAGACTTTGAGAGCCTCGCCATCGATATCATCGCCTGCAAAAACAATCTTCTCCGGGTTGAGGTTACCATGCATCAGACTGCGAGAATGAGCGTCCGCAAGCACATCGCAGATCTGAACAAAGACCGAAAGAAAATATGCCACGTCCAGTCTCTTACGACGTTTGATTAGATCGCAGAGCGACTCACCCTTGAGCCAGTCTGATACCACATAAGGGGTGCCCTCATCACTGATACCGTTCTCGTAAACCGTCACATGATTGGCGTGCGTGAATTCTCGCGCTTGACCGGCCGCCTTTTGAATCTCCTTTATTTGACCGCTATCACTGATGCGCTCATTGAAAATTCGCAGGGCCAGGAAGCCTTCCAGATCTTTATTCCTGGCGGCATAGGTGGTGCTTATGGAGTCCTTCTGGATTTCAAAGAGTAGTTCGTAGTTGAGGAACTTCTTGGAAGGTAACGCAGGCGACTGCGAATCTCTTACCTCCACTCGCACTTCTTCTTGCACGCCTTGCTCGCCCGCCTCTACCACTTCCGCTAGATCCGGACAGCACGGGCTCGACAGCGGCTCCGGCGCCGGCAGATCAGTTAGGGAAGGTTCTGCTATCAACGAGACGGTCTTCTCACCCTCAACAATTTTGGGCGATTTAGATAACTCGGCTAGAGGCGCCGCTTCTCGCGCGGAGCCCCTGCCCATTTGTCTTCTAGGCATCTTATCGGTATTCCTGGTAAAACTGCTCAATGACGAGCAACTGCTCGAACCTTATGAATACCCGAATCCTCCACCCCTTGTCAACCAGGGTTTATCCTAGATCTTTTGAGCGTGGTCTGTGTGCCTCAGACCCCATGGGCTTCCTGCTGAAAGTTGTTCTGGCCTCATGCCGAAGCTATTCCGGGGGTTGTAAACTGAGACTTGCTTAGCACACACCCTTCCCTGAAATAACCTTGTCTAAATACATCCCACTCCCAATCACCGTACTTTCTCTGGGCTTTGTCCTGGCAAATGCGGTTTCGGCAACGCAGCAATTTGCCTTCTCCCCCGATAAGAAGCACATTGTCACCCATGCAAGGGGCAAAATTACGGTCAGCGATGCACAAGGAAAGCAGCTCTCTCAGTTTGTTCCGCAAGACTCAACCGGTGCCCACACCGGTATCATGGAAATCTACTTTGTAGACAATAACCGTCTTGGCATCAGGCTGCATAAGAATCCATCTATGGACTACCTCTCAATCACAGATTTGAGGGGGAAAGAACTAGAGCACTACCTGGGCTACGCTTTCATCTGGTCCCATGATAGATCGGCAGTAGCTCACGTTGGACAAATGATTCACTTTGCAGACTGGCCTCACAGTGAATACATTCAAGTGAACGATCGCACCGTTTATCCGACTGCCGGACCGGCTTACGGCAAGGAGGCAAAGACGGTGCATACTTTCACACCACCCTTCTGCTGGAGCCCGGACGACGGCAACCTGGCTGTAATAGATGAAGTGGAAGGCCAGGATCAGGGCAAATACCTGGTCATCATTCCCACTAAAGATCAAGCAACCGATGCCAGAAACGCTACCAGTCAAGCCCGCCGCTTCAAGATACCGATCCAGCAGTCAGCCCCCATTGCCTCCATTTTTCCAGAAGGAGTGAAGTTGACCTGGCAAGGAAAGACGGCGGTAAAAATTGCTTCGGCAAACAACTATAAAGGTTACGGCTTGCCCTGCACTATATCGCTCAAGTAAGAGCCTGGCGCGCCACGTGGCCCGCTTGCACCGGAAATCCAGCTCAAGAGCAATATTCTCTGTGCCCCAGTGCTATCCTTAGATTTCAAGATGGAAGCGTCTGCGAAGTCATGTCCTCTGGCGAATTTACAAGTAAACCGACACCGGATAAACTGGCCGCCTCGCCGCATTGAAATGGAAACCACCGGGCGAATCACTAACGGTCAGCCAACTTTTTCCAGCAAAGGTCAATATTGCCATGCCAATTTCCTACGGAACCTCCCCTGCTTCGGCTCACCCGACCACTGCGGCAGGAGCACCGAAAGCTCTATGCAGGACGATTGCCGAAACCATTTCAAGCCCCCGCGGCCGCCTCTTCCTGGCTCTGCGTTTTGCCCTGGCACCGCGCACTTACAAAGCAGCAAAAGAGAAAGTGCGCAGAGTACGCTCCCGGCTGCTTGACCTGCTGCTTCTGCCGCCCCTGCTAATCCTGACAATCTGTGGAACTGCGGTCCAGGCTTTGGACGGCGCCACCGTGGATAAGGAAATTGCCGCCCGGCTGGAGAAGATTTCCAAATTACAAAACTCAGGCGACGATTTTGAAAAACTCGAGGGCGCCAATAGCGACCTGCTCAAATACCTGAAAGCCACCGCCGTAAAGCCGGAAGCTATGACCATCCCCTTGAAGAAAGCCGCCGAAAGCGGTCTATCTGTCTTTACATCGGACGATAAGAAAGTACGCTGCTATTCCTGGGACACTCTTACCGGCGGTACCATGCACATCTTCTATTCCTTCATCGCCTATGATGCCGGCAACAAGAAGATCAAATGCCTGGTATTGAATCCTTCCGGCAGTGAAGGAGACCCCGGCAGCAACATCGAAGCACTGGATACCTTCATCACTAAAGACGGCAAAACCGTCTATGTCACCAGAGATCTTTTCATCGGCTCCGGACTCATTCACGGCAGAACCATCAAAGCCTATACCATCACTGGTGGTGCTTTGAAAAAACACACCTTCTTTCAAGCTGGTAAACAGCTACTAAGTGAAATATCCTTCGACTTCGCCGAATACGAAGACGGTACCGAGTTTGAATTTTCTAAAGATAAGCGGACCCTGAAGGTGCCACTGATAAAGCCTGCTGCTAAAGACTCACCCGGTTCCGGCAAAGCCACGGGTAAATTCCTCAACTACTATTTTGACGGTTATCACTTTATCTTCAAGAAGTAGGGCAACACCGCGCCACCAAACCAGAGTGAATGCGCCCGGCAAACCTGACTGCCTGGTATGGATGATCTACCCCTAACTAGATCCGGCAGGCGCAGGCTGCCACAAAACAACTCGCTTTCTACATGCCGATACGACAGATTCGCAGAGACACCTCCGCGGCTATGGCAGGAACATCCCGGGAAGTCCGGCTCAAGTTGCGGCTGGAAGCACAGGCATAGGTATATTGCTCCAGTGCAAGCCCCGGCGGCGGAGAAGTCTGGCAATACTGCCCCTTGAACGTCGCATACCCCCAGCCGCCACAGTTCCCGCTCCAGCGGAAAGCATCGGCTCGTCGGCATGTACCTCCCGAATCCGGCATTTCCTCCAGTCTATCAAGCAGAGTAGATGAGACACCAGCCTGGCTTTGCCCTGTGAACTCAGTTTGCAGCAGCTCCTCGAAAGTGGAAAGAATAGAGGCAGGCAATGGTTCACCGGCATGTATTCCGCCACGCAGACGACCCGGCTGATAGACGCAATTGTTTATCAAAACATCGTACATAAAACCACGTGAGCTTTGCAGAGCATTGCCGGTGACAGCAAACAACTGCCGGTCGGCGATGACTGCATAGCGCTCCGCACTGTTTCGAAGCACTCGCAGCCGCACTCTGCCACTTTCATCAATCCGATAGGTATGCAAATGCGGGCAGTCACTGGGCACACCAGGACTCAGAGGGCTGGCCAGCATCTCCAGTACGGAGGCAATATCAACACCGCTACCGGTTGCTTTCAGCCAGTCGTAGAAAGCTTGCGCCAGAACAGAACGAGCACAAGCCATTTGGGTGGAATTATTGTCAATATATCCACTGCCTGGATAATCCCCCCCTCTCACCGATGATGAGCGCAGTTGCAGATCCTTCAAAAGGGTAACATTCAACAAATCCGATACGGTCTGGAAGTCAGGGATGACGCCATCGGGATAACTGATGGTCAGGAGCGGCGCACTAATTTTCGTCTCCAGCACCGCCTGCGGTATAGCACAAGCCTCCGTGTGCAGAGTCACCTTACGTCCAAATAGCGCCCACTCCTTCTCGACGGTAGCCCTCACCACCGACGGATTCTGATACGGAAGTTCCTCAAGATTCTCAACATAATGAGACACGCCGGCCAGGCAGGTCTGGTTAGCCACGGCAGCAAACACAAAATGGGAAGAGTCGTAGGGTACATCGATTCCCGAGAGATAGCAATCGGCAGTTTGCTGCTTTTCAGTCAAAAACGAGTAGCGCCCGGGCCTGGGCACCTTGATATTGGTCGGCGCACCACGGATAGAACCAAGTTGGAAAGTAAGGGTGCCGCACTCATCGGCACCGAGGCACTGCCTCAATGTCTTCAATCCTTCGCTTGAAGGATCGATGATATCACCATCATAGTTTTTGCCGGAACCACCCGGACGTAGCACGCCTCTGAGGGTGCGAGCCAGTCTCTGCCCGGCCAGCGTCGCTCGCCGAAGATCATGCCGGGCTATCTCACTCATGTAACTGTTCCGGGACAACCCGGCAATGATCATATTCTGCCGTATAGTCGCCAGAATGGTATTGATGCTCCGCGCGCGCACCGGATAATTGTCTGCCCCTCGACAAAAGACTGACTTACCGCCGGACACATGGTCTGACAATCCCACCAGACCGACTTGCTCGTCATCAATTACAACCTGCCCGAGCCTGGAGGCCGCGCAGAGTGCTGCCGCCTCCGTGGCACTCTGCTGTCGCTGCCTGTAAAAGCAGACTAAGCCGAAGTCTAACGACACCACACCCAGCACCATAAAGATGAAGCAACTGGTGCCTACCACTAACAGTATGGAGCCGTTAGCCCGGCATCGGGCATGACCAAAGGAGGCTGCCGTCGGTCTCAAGAAACTTGCTTTCATCGTAGTTACTTGCCGTGGATTATTTTGTACCAGCTCTGATAATCGGCAGTGTAAGAGGAATTCTTCAAATCGGTGGGATAACACTCGAAGTACCTGGCACCCAGGTCATAGTAGCCATGACTGAAACCCAGACCAGGCGTGTCCACATTTACACCTTGTGCATTCTTCACCCAGTCTCCGTTTTTCCAGGTAGTATTCTGTTCCGTAATTACCCCGTACCACTGGAACATGATACTGGTCTTCGATTTGACCTCATTCACCATGTCGAAAAGAGGGCCGTTCGGCGACTTGCCGGTGAGTAACTCCTGATAGAAATTGGTGTCGGGAAACTGCGCCAGGATAGAGTCACGAATGTCACGGGTGCTGGTCAGTCCGGTGCTGCCGGCCATGGCAAACATGCCCACATAATATGCTTTACTGGAAGCTGTAAAATACTTTCGCCAGATAGCAATGGACTTCAACACCCCATCCTTAAACTTTGCAGTATCGGTAGATGAAAGAGGCGTCACAACACGCAAGGAGTCAGCACCTAAGATGGTGGTGTTGATGTTAGCCACCGAAGGATGATCCTTGAGAGCATAGCCATCCACGACAGTAGCAGACATAGCCGCAATAAGCTTCTCAAACAAACCCTGAGCCTTGGTATCCCAGGGCGCAGGTACTTTGCCGTTTGGACCGGTCATGGTAGCAATGGTGGTATCAGCCAGCAGCCACTTAGGTGTGCGAAATGTAAGCATGGCAATGGAAACCTTCTTACCTTTGGAACGGGCATAACTGACGATTTTGGTAATCCTTGAGAAATCGTATTTCCCTTGCGTCGGCTCACATGCTTCCCATGAGGTTCTGATCAGCACTCCATCCACATAACTACTGGAAAGTAAATTATAATCATCAATAGAATAGATTCCTACAGGTACTGTCTTGGATTTCACAGTCTGCGCCATCGCTGACGATACCGAACCGAGTAAGCAGAAAACCAAGAGCGCGGCCGCAAACGCGAACCGAACAGGAACGAGTTTTACCATTTTGAATACCGTCCGTGAAAGAAAAGCAGGAAAATTCTCAGTGCACAACCGGAGGTGCTCTCCCCTTACCGCGAGAACACACTCTCTCTTAGAACTGAACTAGCTGAAATAGGACTTTTGACTGCCTGAAATGCAGGCTGAAGATACGACAAATTTGAGGACCATAGTAATCGTCAACTGTGTCGAAAAGCAGGCAATGCTGTGGCAATACTGTGACAATAGCCGCTACACATGCACCTTACAGAAGCCCTACTAAATTCCTGCCACCCATAGACTTAACCCGAAGACGAAAGCACTCCGCCGCCGGCAAGAAGACGCTCCAGCGTTTCGTTGAAAGAACCAAGCACGGCCAGGCACTGCCCGGTGGCGCCATCAATTCGCCTGACCAGCTGCTTTCCAGCCCTTTCATAACCGGTTTCAATTGCCAGATAGCTACCGTCGGCAAAATCGAAATAGCGAAGCATCGGCTTCTCACCGGCTTTAGCAAGGGGGGCAAACCTCTCAGCCAGACCACCGCCAGAAGCCTTGTGAGCAGAACTGTTCTCACCATCCACAAAGACTCTCACCACGGCTAGATCAGCAAAAGATCGAAACTTACCGGCACCAGGTCTGGAAAACTCGATGCCGTCATGGCGCAAATAAAAAGTATTCATTTCACCGGGAACGGTAGTCGGCTGAGAGGAATTTGCTTCTTCCAGTCTTTTGCAGCCGGCACTGAAATCAGCGGGCAATAGGGGCGGCAAGAGGCGGCAACCTTCAGGCACTGACTGCAGTGCCTTACCAAGCCCCGCCTCTCTTCTTACAGCCAGACCAAGTTTGGGACGCAAGGCCCCCTCACCGTTTTGCTCGATGCCGACAAAGCCGCCTATCAACTGTAAATAATCGGTTCTATCCAGACACACCACTTTAAAAGGCACCGATGACAAACCGGAGGGTAAATCGCGGCTATTAACAGAAGGCCCTTCTGCGTCACCGTAGAAGGAACCAGGATCAATTCCGATAGTGCTCGGCGGCAACTGCGGCTCCCAGTATAGATCTACGGCAAGCATCGGATTGCGAACGCTATATACACCGGTAAAGTGATTGCGAACATAGGGCACCAGCCTGGTGATCCAGCCGTTCATTTTATCCCAGCCATAAGCCTTTCGATTTTTGTAAATATGTTGCCAGTGCTTCAGATCAACATCACCCCTGGAAGCCCGCTCGAACTGATCAAGAATGGGACGCAAAGAACTGAGCCACCAGTCAAGATCGAAAGCAGCCAGAACCTCTACCTTCTGCCGAAGCCTCTGCCAGTCGGCAGTACTGCCTTCCAGAGTGATAGACGGAATACCGCATACACACATCATCTGATATTCAAAATAGGGCTCAAAGGCATCAAGAATAGTCAGGGCGCTTACAGTTCGTTCGAGGTCTCCGGTGGTGGAGAAATCTGCCACAAGCGCATCATATATGGTGCCGACTTCATCTCTCAAAGAGCCGGCCATAGCATCGACCATGCCTGACCACTCATTCTCGGGAGAGCCGGGGAAATAGCCATCAAAAGTCACGACCAGAGTTTTTCGACCACTGTGTGAGACCAGGCGCGAACGGAGCGCCTCATGGTTATTGCGCACGTGCATGGCAAAACCCTGCAAAATCGTGGTCCAGATCATATCGGGAGAAAGGCAAAGAGGGCGATGCTCGGCAAAAGCAGTATGCACGGCGGCAATGAGCGGATGATAGGTTATAGCCCGCATGCAACTGCTGTTATAGCCGGTGCATGAAAGTATGGGCTCCCGAGGATGGGACTCGACTTCATTAAGCAAGGCGTTAATGCCTTCATAAGTCTTCCAGAGACCGACGGGCGCTGTCACCGGCTCCACTTCATCAACTTGAAAGGTTACCGAGTTTCCCAGCCTGGATACAGCCATTAGCCACCCTCCCCACCAGAGCATAGGCAATATACCCGCAACCGCCATCTGTAATCCCCAGGGCACAGCCGCACCGAAATTCTAAGGGGTCGGTGGGCTTCCTGTGGGGTGGCTTAATCCATAATTTCTCCATAATCACCTGGCAAACTGTTCTACATAGACAGCCACGTCGCCGGTAAAGGACGTAGTTACAATTTAGAGGAGTTCTCCGACCATGAAATTGCCAATCTGGATCATTCTCTTTCTCGCCTTTCTCATGGCAAAAGGTGCTTCCGCCGCCGAAACGGCCCGGGCCATCGGCTGGATACCAACCTGGCAACAGGGACTGGAAGAAGCCAGGCTGAGCGGCAAGCCCATCATGCTCTATGCCGGTGCACCCAGTTGCAGCGGCGTGCCGGGCATCTGGTGACCGGGCAAACAACGTACAGACGGGAGTTACCTGTCTCAGCCCGAGGTTATTGACGCCTCCAGAAACTTTGTCTGCATAAGGCTTATGACCTATGAAAGCGAGAGCGAAGCCAAGGTTTTAAAGTCATACTGGCGCCCCGGTGCCGACCTGGAAAATACCCTTTTCACATTCTTAGATCCCTACGGCAGGCCCTTGATGCCCGGCACCCGCAGCCCCGGTTTCGTCTTCCAAGACCCTCGCCAGATGGCACTCAGTATGGATGAACTGGCCAGACGCTTCGGCGCGAGGGGCAAGACCGGCGAGACGCAAAACCTACCGGTGGTAGCTTCCGTGCGCCTGGCTTTAAATGTGGCGGCCGCCGACAAACAGCCCCTGGCTGTGGTGGTAAGCAATAGCTCCGCAGAGAGGCGCACGCTTGAGAAAAAGCTTTCACCCCTGGCCTGGAAGCAGGACTTGATGGGTCGCCTCACCTACGCATCCGGCAGCCTGAGCGAACTGAGAAATATAGCCGGCATCAGCCTGACCAAAGGCTATGTCTTTGTGCTGCCGGATGAATTCGGCACAAGTGGGCAGGTACTGGGGCAACTGACCGATACGGCCTCCCCGGCGGATCTGGAGCGGGCCCTCAAGTACACGCTCGACCAGCACAAACCCTCAACCCTCAGCCATCACGAGCACGTGCAGCTCGGTCACAGACAGGGTCTCAAATGGACTTCCGCCATACCCGTAACCGACCCAGGCTCCCTGCGCCATGAGCAGGAAATGCGCCTGAGACCGCCACCGGGACGGAACTAATTTAAAAAACATCCTGTTTCCCATACCGCCGACCGACGGTAACATTACCCTCAGCCATAGCGCCTCACGCCCCGTTTCTGTAAATCCTCAAGCAACTGCTTAGATTGCTTGTCGGCATCGTCAGCGGCCGCGGTCTGACCGCTCTTGCGCAATAAACCGGCATACTGACCAAGGGCATCGGCAAAATTATAGGTATCCTTGCCGCCATACTTCTGAGCCACGAGCAGGGAGCGCTGCACCAGTGACAGTGCTTTATCCAAATTTCCCAACTGCTCGTGATGGGATGCCAGAGCCGTAAAGCCATTGGCCACGCTGACCTGAATATCACGGTTAAAACCATAGGCAACCATGTTGTTGACTAGCTGCTGCGCATCTTGATAGCGCTTCTCGGTTATATAAGCATCAAGCACTGTACGCACCTCGGCGCCGATATCACGGCAATCTTCCGGCACATTTTTCTCAAGCACGGTGGTAATCTCAAACCACTGATTCTTGGCCTCACCTGTACGGCCGCCCTGCACATACATCTGCGCTAGCTTGTTGCGATAATTTACCAGTTGAAGACGCTCTCGGGCACTTGAGGCCTCGCCGGCAATCAAGAGCAAGTACAACTTCTCGCGTGCAGGCACACTTCCCGACTGTTCCACCGCAGACTGCAAGTTTCGCAAATTGTGCGTCTGGTGCACACTATCAAAGGCGGCCAGTCTGGTCATTACCTTCTCGAGCTTATCAAACTGCCCGCTCTCAATGAAAAAGCGAGCCTGCATGGAAATAACGTTAGCCAAATAACCGGCATCGGCGTTGGTCCCCGGGCGCTCCGCCCACTGCAATAGCTGCCCATAGAGAGCTTCGGCTCTGGAACTATTGCCGGAGGCGATTAAATACCTGGAAATCTCACGCAAGCCATTATCGTAATATGAATAGCTATACTGATCGGCAAAAGAAAGCGAGCGCCCAAATAGCAATGCCACAGACTGGCTATCATTGACCTGGGCGAACTGTTTGCCAAGCTCAAGTAAGGAACGAAAAACACTGCCCCGATCACATACCACAGCCTTAGCAAGAGCGCTATCAAGCTTGACTGCCGACCTGGCGGCCGACTCTGTCTTACCGCTTGCCAGCTCAAGGTAGGTCAACAAACTGAGAGTCGGAACCATGCTACTCAGTCCTGCCGTTCCCGCCTTCTCCTGTTCGGCAAGAGCCAGCACAGCCAGTTCCATAGCGGTAGAGGTATTGCCCGTCTCTTTCAAAACCTCGGCTAGCTGTGTACGTGCATCGGCAAGAGCAACCTGGTTGACCGGCTGCTTATTCTCAACTGCAAACAAGAGAGCGCGGTAGATAGGCTCGCAGGAGGCGAACTCTCGACGGCTCTTAAGGCTCTGGGCAAGGGAAGTCAGCCTGCTCAAGAAGGCTTGATCATCAAGCTGAGCCCTGTCAGTTTTGAGATTCTCAAGCACCGGCGTAAGCAATAAATTAGCTTCCTTCACCTTATTGCGATTGACAAGATCGCAAGCAGCCTCAAGCAGTGAACCGGAAAATGGCCGCCGGACCGCCTGGGGCAACTTCTCGTAAATAGCTACCGCTCTTGGCAGCAAGAGCTTCAATTCACCATAGCGAGACTGCATGCGATAAAGCCTGGCAAGCTCAAGGGTGGCTTGCAGCACCTCTTCGGAATTAGCACCATATAAGACACCACTTTTCTCAATGGCGGCCTTGAGCATGATCTCAACCTCGGAAGCATCGTCGGTGTTGAGCATGTTCGACTGCACATATATCTGATTGAGCCGCGACCACATGGAATTAAGCTCGGGCGCGGCGGCACCGGCCTGCCCCAGAGCAGAAGGCACGGCAACCCCGATCAAGACCGATGCTGCCAGTAAAACGCTCAAACACCGTGTGCTTCTGCTGGTTCGAGGCATAAATTCACCCACATAGACAGTTTAATATTGCATCTATATTTAAGTATCGATAACACCAGTTTTACCACAGCCCATGGCCGTGCACACCCATGTTTTCCCTGGAACTTCTCCCATCGGCAACGGGAGCAATCTAAGGTCTGGAAGCGACCTACCCCCGACTCTCCAGCCACCGCTTCACCCCCTGCCCGGCACAATAGCCGGAGGCTAAGCAGCCCGAAAGCAGATATCCACCGGTGGGAGCTTCCCAATCAAGCATCTCCCCGGCCACAAAGATGCCCGGCAGGGCCTTGAGCATGAGATTCTCGTCCAGATTTCCGAACGTTACACCACCAGCGGTGCTAATTGACTCAGCCAGAGGCCTAGCCGATAGCAGCTTTATAGGCAAAGCTTTTACCGCTCTAGCCAGAGCGGCACTATCATTCATCTCATCACGGCTCAACACTTCATAGAGCAGCGCCGCCTTCAGACCGCTTATACCAAGCGTGCTTTGCAAATGGCGAGAAAGAGAGCGCGACCCCCGCGGACGCGCAAGATCGGTCTTAACTCGCTCGGCACTGCGGGAGGGCAAGAGATCAAGAGTAAAAGTAGCCTGCCCGTGCACATTTATATAATCGCGCAGCCGCCTGGAGAAAGTATAAATGAGACTGCCTTCAATGCCATAATCGCTGACAAGCAGCTCCCCCTCTTTCGTCTCCTTGCGACCATTCACATCAACAAAAGTGAGAGCCACCGACTTGAGCGGCGCACCGGCAAATTTCTCGCGCAAATGTGCGCTCCAGGCCACATCAAAACCGCAGTTAGCACTCTGCCAGGGTGCAATCTCCACCCCCCGCTCCACTAGCCATGGTACCCAGGCGCCGGTCGAACCCAGCTGGGGCCAACTGGCACCGCCCAGGGCCAAAATGGTGGCCGCCGGTCTGAGAGAAAATTCGCCCGCGGAATTAGACATGCGCAAAGAACCATCGTCATTAAAGCCGAGCCAGGGTGTGCTCACATGCAAACGCACCGAACCATTTTCACTATGACGCAGGCGCTGCAACCAGGCCCTCAATAGCGGCGCCGCCTTCATCTCAGCAGGAAAAACCCGACCGGAACTACCCACAAAAGTCTTGATGCCCAGTCCGTGCACCCACTCTCGCAAAGCATCAGGCGGCAGCCGATCAAGCAGAGACTGCATTTCTTTGCGCCTGTCGCCGTAGCGACCGACAAAGGAACCATAAGGTTCGCTATGGGTGATATTCAAGCCCCCAAGCCCGGCCCGCAAGAACTTGCGACCCAAAGTGGGCATGGCATCATAGACATCAACTTCGAAGCCGGCGTCGGCAAGCACCTCGGCCGCCATCAGACCGGCGGGTCCGCCGCCGATAACGGCAATGGCCTTTTGTCGGCTCTCGCCTGGACTGGCTGAAATGGACTGGTTACTAAGTTCAGACTCTGGCATCGTTACATTCTAACTCTTCCTCTTAGAAGACAAAAGAGATCCGCTCTAAGTCGAGGTCGCCATTCCCGAGAGTCAGGTTTTAATTGGTAAAAGGTTGGCAAACAACATATGCGAAAGTAAAATTGCGTGCTATCCTGAAATGACTGTCGCGTGGAGGGTATGACCATGCTTAACCAGAAATTTTTCACAGGTTGCCTTTAGCAGCTCACTATTTATCATTCAGCAACCACTTGTCCTTGAGCGACAAAGGGTACTGAAGGCACAGCAGCGCCTGCATCTGTCAGAAGTGCAGCACTTGCCGAGCGTGCCTTAGCTCTTTGCGCCCGTCATAAACAAGTGTCAACTAAATTGCGCGCGATGTTCATCTGCGCGCCATGGAGTATTGCTGATGAAACCTAGAAAATTAACAAGGCGCCAGTTCGCTCGCGCCCTCAGACAGGGGCGCGGTGCCGCCTTCCTGCACGTGAAAGAATATGGAGACAAAGACAAAGGCATAAAAGAAGAGCTCTTAAGTGCTTGTTTGAATAATCTGGTCTATGACCGTCAATGCGAGACCGAGAGGAGCGCCTGGCTGGCAACCATTATCGACCGCACGGGCTTCATTTCGGAATATGTGACGGCTCTACTTGCAGCTCTCAGGCAGGGAGAACACACGGGAAAGGATCTGGAACAACAAATAAATCTCAGTCGACAGTTATTCGAGCGCGGATACTTTGAATTCGCCGACATTATCGCGCCACTAACAAGGCAAAAGCCCCTGCCCTTCACCGCTCTGGAGGTAAGGTGCAGTCTTGTGGAAATGTTCGGTTTGCCTGGCTTTGCAAGAGCCGCTGAGCTTATGCTCGATGAACAGGACAGCCAGTGGGGCATCCACGATCTCTACGAATACACAGCCGATGCAATAGACTCTGAAGACTCGGTGCGCGAGTACCTGGAAGCAAATGCCTCTAACAATTCAAAGTTGGCTGCCGTCTTTAAGATCATTGAAGAGGAAAAAGCTCGAAGCACACACACCCATAGCAATGTTGAAAAGAATAAACCGGATCTAGCTAAGGTTCTGGAAAAGATAGAACAGGAGACCACACTACTCAGGTACCCGGGTTATTGTGTTAGATTCGGGAAAAGCGCAAGCCAGGACGATCTCGAAACAATCCTGAGTAGAATTGAGACAACAAGCAATGAAATCAAGCTAAATTGTTACCTGGCCGTTTTCTGGTGTCGAGCCATGCCACGCCTGCCGGAGAACAGCAGGGAACTGCTCAAGTCAGACAACAAAACTATCCACAGGGCATTGTGTCGGGCTCTAGGCAATACTAGTTCCTTCCAGGTGAGAGAACTGGCACTGTCGATTCTCTTGGCGGGTGGTGCCGAGAACATCATTACGGCCCTGAGAATTCTCGAAAAATCATGCACAGAGGATATCTGGCTAAGTTTATCGGCTCATCTAAGTAGTCTAAAAACACCGGAGCAAATTCACTCGGCAGGCTTAGCCATACGGAACATCTACTGGGACATGGACACCCATGTAGATCCCGGTCCACTGCTCTGGTTATGCGAGCTTACACCTTGCAGCCTCTGTCGTCACTCTGCTCTCACAAAATTGATGACTGAAGGGCTGGCACCCGAGTCGATTGTCTTTGAAGCGCAATGGGATGCCAACTACGAAATGAGGTTTGATGCTCGCGCCCATCTAGCCAACCAAACCCTGAACTGCTCTGCAAACTAGATTGCAGCAAACTGGAGAATTTAACCATGTCTGAACAAGAAACAACTACAGCGCAAGCTGAACTGCCCGAGTCTAAAATAACCTCAGATGCCATTCCATTTGAAGAAATAAGCCAGTCCCAGGACCGCGCCTGGTCTTTTCGCCTCCTACAAACACTGAAGGAGGGTGCGGATCTCAATAAAGATCGCCTGGACAAGCTGAGCAAGACTCTAGCGGCCCTCGATGATCCAAGACTACTGCAACCATTGACTGAAATGGTGTTAGATAGAACCCTGCCTTATGTGATACGCCGGGCGGCAAGTGACGCGCTATGTGACTGCACCAGTTTTGATACCACAGTTGAAACCGCAAGGGAGCGTGAGCAGTGGTGGAAGAACGGTGATGAAATCATCCAGAGACACGCCGTAAAAATGGCGGAAAGAGAGGAAGAAGATCTGATTGTATCCCTGGCCGAGAATCCGGACCATCCCCTTCATGGTGCAGCCATAGACAAGCTGGGCTTCTGGGAAGAGCCCCGCTTCCAAAAGCTTGCCATAGCCGCTCTCAATCACAAAGAGGCGGCTGTTCGCGCCATAGCAGCCAGAGCAGTTCTCTGGGAGCAACCGGTAGAAGCTGAAAGGCGCCTCCTGGAGCTTGCCACTGAAACTGAACCCAGGGTGGTCATGGCAGCTCTCGAAACCCTAGCCTACTGCGCCAGTTTGGAGATTCTTTTGACACTAAATCACCTCTGCAAAACATCTGCAGATGAGGAAATGACTGCTGTTTACAAAAACGTCTTTAGCTATGTAGCTGACGAATTCAAAGGCTGTCTCGTCGATCAACCCTGGGACAGTGAAGCGGCACGCAATTACTTCGAGAATTGGGTACAACCGGCACGAGAACTTCTAGAAAGAGAAGGTTTTCTGAAAGAACACGCGGAGGAACATGCAAACAGTTCAACCAATCAAACCAATAGAATTGAAAAAGACGACTTCGAATTGGACGTAGACTGGATAATCTCAGATCTCAGTGAGGAAGACGGAAAGTGGCTGGAAAAAACCTGCAGATACTATCACATTGACAGTTTTAAAAATTTCGGCCCCGCCGAACGAGAGCGGCTGCTGCACTTTCTCTCAAGACACCCCGACCCGAAAGTGAGAGATATAGCGGTCGGAGCCTGCAAAGTCTGGCAACACAACGACCAGATGCTCATCTTATTGAAAGACCGCAACTGGGTAATCAAAAGATCGAGCGTCTATAACTGCCGCTTCCTGCCGCCAGATCAAAAACTGGCGGAGGAACTGCTACTTATTTTAAAAGATAAAAACACCAGTAACGCAATGGCTCGGGAAGCAATGGAAAGCTATCTGGTCCACCGGCCGGAAAGCGACCTCCGAGACTGGCTCTTAGAGCTAGCCCTGCAGGACGAACGCCCCTCGGTGCGAGACAATGCAATCAGGGAGCTAAAATTGACCGACGCTAAAGATCATGTTGAGAAGCTACTGCCCATCTTGGCAGAGCCACCGTGCAACACCTGGAGTCTACATATAGACGTGATAGAGGCCTGCACAGCGCTGAAGATACCTATTCCAGCATCTTACCTGGAGCCCCTCTTCAGTGTAGACAACCTCTATCTACAGGAAGCCCTTGCCAATACCCTGTGCGACTGAAGCAGGACCAAACCCAAGCCGACAACTAACCAGATCTGAGCCAGTGCTTGCCTGTTGTCCAGCCAAGTAAGCGCCTCCCCCCTGAGGGGAGGCTGCCGCCTTCGCTAAAACGAGAGCCGTCCGCTACTTCACGCAAACCCAGTAAAACCGGTTCAAACCTGACTTTGAACTCGCCGCCCCGTGTCTCGAAATGCTCCTGAAGAAGCTTGAGGGTAGATTTTACCGAATCAACATCACCAAGCTTTTCAATTAAAGCAAGATAGAAAAGCATCTGCCGAAATGCGTAGGCTGAGTTTTTAATTGAATGCAAATCACTGCGCCAGCTATCATGTTTCATCTCCAGCCTGCGACAGATCCAGGTAAAGCACTTCAAGACAAGGTTCTGCAACTGCGGCTTAAGAGCCTCTTCCAGCGAGAGTCCATCCACAAGAGCGGCCAGATTGTGGGTGGTTAGAATCTGCGCTTGCTCGATAATGGCACCGTTGCGCGCGGCCGACCAGCTCTGCGCAGCGGACTTGGAAGTACCGGCAAGCTCATGACACATATTGTCGAAAGCAGCGGATCTACCTGGACCGCGCTCGGGAGTAATCACATCATCGATAGCCAGCACCGCCTCATAATCAAGCCCATAGTAGCGCTCGTAAATAGTGCCGCGCAAAACTCCGGCCGCTGATCTTGCTGCATTTAGAAAGTTTGCCGAAAAGGTACCCATAAAAATATCGGCGGCTAGCTCATCTACCAGAGCAATCCGCAGCTCGGAAGCGGAAGCCAGGGCTCTCAACTCACGCACCAACTTATTAGGCAAAATGGTCTGGGGAAAATTAGCCAGGGCTAGTTCGGTCACTTGCTCCATCGCCCGGCGCGCTGCCTGAACGGAAGCTTGACTATTACCCACCCAGGGTTCCAGAGCAGCTATCCAGGGCAGCTCTTCAAATCGCACCTGACTTTCCAGGTTGAGCAGCAAAAGAGAACGGCGCTTACGAAAAGCCTGGTAAGTCGATCGAAAGAGACAAGCGAGAGCAGGATCTTCAATAGATGAGACTCTAATTGCCGCCGTTAAGGCAGGCAAAAGCACTGCCATCACCTCACCGGATTTGACAAGCCGGCGACTGAGCAACACCGGCAGTGGTGCCTCCAGGCAGCATTCAACCTTAGCAGCCAGTGACCTGGGCAATTCAAGACCAGGCTTGCCGCCAATCCCGGCAATCTCCTTTTCTGCCAGAGGTAGCAAGACGGCAGCTGGCGACTCCAGACCACTTTCGCCGGGATAAACAGCGAGCCTGTCAGCCAGAACACGAGCCAGTTTTGAGTGCAGGGGCCGCGCCGCAATATCTTCCTGAGTACGCCTGAGAGACTGCAAGCGCTCGCTGCCGGGTGCACCATGAGCGGTGACATAGGCAGCCAGAATTTTGCGAATCACCCCAACATCATAGCCGGTTAACTTAGCAGGTTCATCGCAGATGGTGGCAAGATAGCTTCGCAACCTGGCAAAGTTCTCTTTCTTCTTCTCGGGCTTGCCGCAAAGAGAGTGTTTGTTGCGTGCTTCCTTATAATCACTGAGCAAGCGACGCCCCCGCTCCTGCCAGCCCTGGGGGTAATGCTTGCAGGGCCAGCCTCCACTCACCAGAGGCTGTCCGTTTTCTGCTCTCAAGAGCTTTCCATCATCGTCTTTCTTAAATTCGGGCAGTTCACCCTGGACAGTTTCCATAAACAATTCAACGCATCGGTCATATAAGGGAGTCCAGACACTGATTGCTTCATTCATGGTCGAAACAGCCACATTATCGGGTTTAGTGCGCAACCCCCGCATCACCTCGCTCACAGAGCGCACAAACACGGACGGCTCTGAGTTTGTCCGCTCTGCAGTGGCGGAAACAGGTGCGGAGAGTTCGGAACAACGCAACGGATAAAAACGCAAGCGCTCGAAAAACGGCGAGATTTCTTGCACAACCTGCTCGGCACGCGCATCCTCGCCCCTGGATTGAAGCCAGGCCAGCACTAAAAGCGCTGATTCTTCGGGCACATCGATGCGGTAAGTACGCCTGGCCAAAAGCTCTTGCAATTCCGCCAGCCCGGGGTCACTGAGATAATACAGATTGAGCAGACGGCGGTCTTTCTTTAAAGACGCGAGAGCATGGGTTGATGCGTCAGTGGAAGCTTCCAGAGCCTGACTGACCGAGGATAATTTCTTCAGTTCGAAGGGCTGCAATTTACCGCCGGCCATGTAGCCGCCGGTGGCAAATCCACCGTGAACAACTTCCAGGGTCACCCAGGGCGGTGTATCGAGCACCGGCGTGCGAGAGCCAACCTGCAGATTGCCGCTGAGAATACCCCAGATTACATTGCGCCACTTGCCGACCTTAGTTTCGGAGGCTTCACCCTCGCCAGCCAGAGCCTTCACCAGCATAGCCAGGGGATAACCGATGCCGACCGGCGGTTTTTCATTGTCAGTCATTGCTTCATTGCTCACCGAAAATGCCGCCGGCTAATCCGGCAGAAAACTTACCTGAAGGCAGGAATCGAACCTGCGCCCTACCGGTCCGAAGCCGGTCGCTCAACCACAGAGCCTCTTCAGGGAATCAAAGCCCTAAACTGGAGTCACCTTCAGCAATCTACCTCCACCTGAACTCGGTTAAACTCATAAAACCCAATGACAAGACACAAGCTCCGGTTAGCTCATATAATCGGAAGCGGCGTACTTAGACCGGGGAATTATGAAACACCCGCCATCTTTATCGACCACAGAACCTCAACCGGAGACAATCGGCGGTTCGGTGGAGCGTGTCACCTTTCACAGCGAAGAGAGCGGCTTCTGCGTGCTGCGCGTTAAGGTCAAGGGGCACAAAGACCTGGTGACCGTTACCGGCTCCGCCGCCTCCATTTCTCCCGGTGAATTTGTAGAGTGCCACGGGCACTGGTTTAACGACAAAACCTATGGCATGCAGTTCAAGTCGCAGCGCCTCACCGTGGTACCGCCCAGCACCCTGGCCGGCATAGAGAAATATCTGGGCTCGGGCATGATCAAAGGCATCGGCCCGCATTTTGCCAAGAAACTGGTAAAGGCCTTTGGGGAAGCAGTCTTTGAAATTATCGAGGAGACGCCGGAACGCCTCTTGGAATTACCGGGAATCGGCAGTAAACGCAAAGAACAGGTAGAGCGCGGCTGGTCCGATCAAAAGGCCATTCGAGAAATCATGGTCTTCCTGCAATCTTACGGTGTGGGCACCTCCAGAGCCGTGCGCATCTACAAGACTTACGGCAAGGAAGCCATTGCCAAAGTATCGGAGAATCCCTACCGACTGGCCCTGGATATTCACGGTATAGGTTTCAAAACTGCCGACACCATCGCCCAGAAACTAGGTATTCCCAAAGATTCTCTAATAAGAGCCCAGGCCGGAGTTCGGCATGTTTTGCAGGAACTCTCAGGTGAGGGTCACTGCGCCTGCGAGAGCAACAATCTAGTTGAGCATGCCGAAAAATTACTGGAGATAGATGCCGCACTGGCAGCCCAGGCCATTGAGCATGAAGTGCAAGAGGGCAATCTTGTAGAAGATTTTATCGAAGAGAAACGAGTGCTCTATCTAACCGCCTTACACAAAGCGGAAGTAGGCGTAGCCGCAAGCCTAATGCGCATTGCCGCAGGCAGTGCCGCCTGGAGCAATATCGATATAGAAACGGCGCTGCCCTGGGTGGAAGAGCAAGCCAAGATAAAGCTTTCGGAGTCACAAAAGAAAGCCGTAGCCCTTGCCCTCACCAATAAGCTATTGGTGATAACAGGCGGGCCGGGGGTCGGAAAAACCACTCTCGTCAATAGCATTTTGCGCATTATCGCCGCTAAACAAGCCCGTATTCTTCTTTGCGCCCCCACCGGCCGTGCCGCCAAAAGACTCTCGGAATCGACTTCTCTAACAGCCAAGACAATTCACCGCCTGCTCGAATTTGATCCTAAGATCTTCGGCTTCAAGCGCAACGCCGAAAATCAATTGGAAGCAGATATCGTCGTCATTGACGAATCGTCCATGATTGATATCGTACTCATGAATCAACTGCTGAAAGCCATTCCCGACAATGCCGCCCTGCTTCTGGTCGGCGATGTGGATCAGTTGCCCTCAGTTGGGCCGGGAGCGGTGCTCGCCGACATTATCGCCTCGGAAGCTGTACCGGTGGTGAGGCTGACGGAAATTTTCAGACAGGCCGCCACTTCGAAGATAATCGTCAACGCCCACAGAATCAACCAGGGTCAATTGCCTGTCAAAGAAGCACCGCCTCAAGACGGCAAACAAGCGGAGCTGTCGGACTTTTATTTTGTGGCGGCAGAAACGCCGGAAGATATCAGTCAGAAGCTCATGCAAATTGTGGCAGAGCGTATACCAAAGCGCTTCGGGCTCGATGCCATCAAGGATGTGCAGGTACTGACGCCCATGAACCGGGGCGGGCTGGGCAGCCGCTCCCTCAATGCGGAATTGCAGAAGCTTCTCAACCCCAATAGCGGCCCGCAACTGACTAAATTCGGCTGGAATTATGGAGTGGGCGACAAAGTCTTGCAAATAATCAACAACTACGACAAAGAAGTTTTCAACGGCGACATTGGCACCATATCCAGTATCGATATGGAAGAGGCGGAGTTGCTCATTGACTTTGACGGCCGCGAGGTCAAGTATGACGCCTCCGAGCTGGACGAAGTATCGCTTGCCTATGCCGCCTCCATTCATAAATCTCAAGGCTCGGAATATCCGGCGGTTGTTATACCGCTGGCTACGCAACACTATATGATGCTGGAGCGCAATCTGCTCTACACCGGGGTCACCCGGGGCAAAAAACTGGTGGTCATTGTCGGGCAACCGCGAGCCCTGGCCATGGCCGTCAAAAACAAACGAGCGGCAAGCAGGCTGACGGCCCTCGCCCAGCGGCTGCGCAATAAGGCTCTGGCCCTGAAAGTCATCACATAGCAAGCAAATTGAGCCGCCGGTTCAGTAATAGACGGCCGTGACCGCTTCCCGCTCTGCCCGGGGCCCGGGAAGGCAGGGTACAATAATAGGCAATTGACCCCCTCCCCCAAACTATGCCATAGGTCTGACCGTGTCGGAAACTCAGAAAGTCAATATAGAGCAACGCTACTGCCCCACTTGCTACAAGCAATTTGAAGGTCTGGAAACCTGCCCCCAGGACGGCACGGTACTGAGAGGGCCCAGTAACGATCCCCTCATCGGCAAGGTCTTTGCCGATCGCTACGACATAGAATCGGTTCTCGGTCTGGGGGGCATGAGCATCGTCTATAAGGCCAAGCATCGCCTCATGAATCGCACCGTGGCCATCAAGATGCTGCATAACAAGCTGAAAGAAGATGTGGTATCACTGGAGAGATTCCGGCTGGAAGCACAGGCCGCCAGCACCCTCAGCCATCAAAATATCATCACCGTCTATGACTTTGGTGTCACCAATGACGGTGAGCTCTTCTTTGTCATGGACTTCCTCCATGGTGAGAGCCTGGAAAATCTAATCGAGCGCAAAGGCAGAGTTCCTTACGAAAGAGCCCTACCAATCTTTAAGCAAATTTGCGCCGGACTTTCGGCAGCACATAAAAAAGGCATCGTGCACCGGGATTTGAAACCCGCCAATATTGTGCTCACCAAAGAGGATGACGGCTCGGAAACAGTCAAAATAGTTGATTTCGGCATCGCTAAGATGCTCGTGGGCGGCAATCAACAACATTTGACCCAGACCGGAGAAGTCTTCGGCAGTCCCATCTATATGAGCCCTGAGCAATGCCTGGGCAAAGATCTGGATATCAGATCAGACATATATTCTCTAGGCTGTCTCATGTACGACACCCTGGCCGGCGGGCCGCCTTTCCGGGGCGAAAGCGTGCTCGAAACCATGAACATGCACTGCAAAGATGAGCCACCATCCTTGAATAGAGCGGAAGGTGGTGCTACAGTGCCGCCGGAACTGGAAGAAGTCATCTTCAAGTGTATGGCCAAAGATCCAAAAGATCGTTTCCAGAATGCCGCAGAGATTCAAGACATCCTGGGAGCCATTTCCACTACTTTACTGGGGAACAGCGGGCGTTACTCGAGCCCCAGCGGTGCTTCACCGACTCTAAGAACCACTGCGGCCACCCTTGGCACCACGGCAGTAGCACCGGCCGTTCACCATCAGAACAAAGCCTTGATGGCCATTTCAACATTGTTGACAGCGGTACTTCTGGGAGGACTGGCCTTCATCACCTTGTGGCCCGGCCCCGATGAAGACCGTGGCTCCATACTCAACAAAATGCTATGGCAATTTACCGTCTCTATGGCGGAAGGCGACATTAAGAGTAAGAATTTTGCCTCAGCTGAGAGCAAACTAAATTGGGCGGAGGACACAGCTAGAAACTTCGGTGATGGTAAAAGCCGTTTGGAAGCCACTCTCAAATTGAAGTCGGCGCTTTACGACAGTTGGGAAGGACATGCCGAACAGTTGGAAAAGGTCAATTCAGCGCTTTCTGCCCTACAGACAGAGGAGATTAGACGAGAACTGGCGGCCAGGATGAAAATGCTTAGTTCCTTTGATGACAAATCCAGTTCACCGGTGCAACAGACCAGCGACAAACTGAACGGGGCGGCGCAAATTCCCGCCATTATTCTTACGGCTAAGAATCTCTACGGCGCAGGCATGTACGGCGAGGAAGAAGACTTGCTCAGAAAGGCCCTGGCGGTAGAGAGAAAACTACTGGGTGACGACCTGGTAGCCATTGCGCAGTTGGAAGCGCAGCTAGCCGACTGCCTGGTGGCCAGAAGGAAGTATGCTGAAGTAAGAGCCTTGCTGGCTCATGCTGTGGCCGTCCACGAAAAATCAGATGCGGAAAGTCCGGAGGATTATGTGCTGGCGCTGAACAGGCTAGGACAATTCGATCTTGACCAGAGCAACATGAAAGACGCGGAAGCAGAGCTAAGCAAGGGCTTGCAGCAGGCAAGGGAACTGGACAGCAAAAAAGGCGCCGGTAGCCATAAGCGCGTGCTCTTGCTTTGCATGCGCAGCTACGGTGATCTGCTCAGACAAACCAAGCGGCAGGAAGAAGCAAGAAAACTCTTGCAAGAAGCAGACGCACTAGAGAAAGGCGGCGTCGGGCACTAAATCTGGTGCGGCACGTTTTTTAACCGGTAAGATCGGTCCGAAACCTCTAAACCAGAAGATTTGCCCCGCTGCCGGCGGCATCTTGTTGGGCTCCCACCGCAGCGCCACTATGGACGGTGTGGGTATACTCTTCAAAAGCATCAAGCAATTTGGTGCGGAATTTCTCCATGGCTGAAATCTGCATGCGCAACTCGGAGGCTCCTTCCTTACCGGGACTCATGGAGGAAGCCTGCTGATAGAGCTTCTTCAACTCACGCTCGATCAGTCCGTCCACAACGTCGCAAGCATCAAAGACATCCATGCCGTCGAGGTTGGGAGCATGCTGCCTGGCCACTGCTTCAGAAGAAGTATCGCCGGCAGTTTTTCCTTCAAAGCCCACAGCGGCAGTTTCTCCCAGCTTGGGCGCGCCACCCGAGAAGAGTTCGGCTTCAGTCATGACGCCGCTTGAAACTCTCACAAGGTCACCAAGTAGTTCTTTAGCCAGAGCACCGATGGCCTCCCAGGGAGTCACTTCACCACCGAGGGTGAAGACTTGCAGCCCATCGACAGTTGTGCGGGTCAATTCCATTAAAGGCGGATAGTCTTTCTCATCTATCTCTTCCATGGTGTAGGCCAGTACCAGACTGGCAGGCAAAATTGTGATCAAGATTTTGCCGTCCAACCCTTTGACGAAAAGCGAAAAGTCACGGGTCGTCAGTCTACCCATATAGCTTTTCACTACCGGCTTGTACCAGACATCGTCAGACTTTTTCTCACGCAGCCTGGCATTCTCACAACTGAGCATGAGTTCGGTGCCGACGGCAGTCTTGTTGAACTCGTAGCTTAGCTCGGTAAATTCCTTGAATAGTGCATCGATGAAAGCAGTGGTAGCTTGAAAAGCCGGCAGATTAGACATATCGACAGCCCGCTTGTCGGCCACTGATTTGGGCTCGACCTTAGAACTGGGAGCCGGTGCGGCATTTTCCCCCAAAGCCATACCTTTCAGCCAGCGGCCGGTTTCCTGACCGCGGCGCGATTGCAATGCCGCCAGAATCTGCGCCGACGCGCCGGAAAGGGCGCTAGCCGGGCTCAAATCTTCCATAGCTGAAACAGCGTCTTCAACCCGCCGGGCCGCCTGTTCCGCCTGCTCACGCTTGATAATCTTGCCGGAAGCCCACAAATCACCAAATCTGCCCATTTTAACCACCAACCCGCTTGAAAACGCCAATATCTATCAGACATAATGATACAACCTGAGCAGACGGAATGTGTCCGAAGGAAGAGCAGCAAACTTACTACACTACCCCCTAACCGCAAAACAAGAGCCACCCCAAGAGTGAGCCAGGGTCTCAGGCCTGCAATTCAACTAGATAGAGCTTCACTGACCAAATATGACTAACTTTCTCTTGATAGGCTATATGACTGTCTACCTGGCAATTGCAGCAGGGGGTATCTGGTCCGATCTGCGCAGCAAATATGCCTGGTGGTTGATACTCACCGACCTTTTCAACAGCATTTTTTCCCTCGTAGGCATGACACTCTTCCTGGCAGACTACAAGACTCCGGAAATAGTCAGCGCCGCACAATACTTGTTTCCTGTGATTGTGCTTACCTACTTTTTTGTAGCAGCCATTGACCTTTACGACGAGCTAAAAGAAGATCCGGAGGATAAAATGAGCACGTATCTTGGCGGACTACTTGCCGTAGCTTTTGAATTACCGTGCCTTTTCATATTGTTCCAGTACAGTTACAAGTAGCTACTGGAAGAGACCATTGAGCAAGCGTTGAAGCCAAACCAAAAGGACGCCTGTATGACCACAACATTCCAAACCATTGTGCTCGGACTTGGCGCCATGGGCAGCGCCGCCCTCTATCAACTGGCAAAGAGGGGCAACCGCGTACTGGGCATCGACCGCTACAACCCGCCCCATACCTATGGTTCCAGCCATGGAGGCAGCCGCATTACCAGGCAGGCCATAGGGGAAGGACTGGAGTATACGCCCCTTTCTTTACGCTCTTACGAAATCGTGAGAGAAATTGAAAAACAAACCGGCGAAAAGCTACTTCTTCCTTGCGGCGGGCTCATGATCTCAAACAAGGAAGGGCTCGGCACCCACCACATTCAAAACTTCTTTGATAACACTGTTAGTGCTGCCGAGAAATACAATATCGCTCACGACATTCTGGAAGCTAAAGACATCAAGAAGCGCTTTCCGGTCTTCAATGTCGGTAGCCATGAATACGGCTACTACGAGCCGGAAGCAGGGCTGCTCTACCCGGAAAACTGCCTGCGCACCCAGCTCGATTTAGCAAAATCCCTGGGCGCGACTGTACACACAAATGAAACCGTGCTGGCTTTTAATACCACCACAAGTGGTGTCACAGTCAAAACCGACAGTGGCCAATACCAGGCCGAACAACTAATAGTGGCAGCCGGTCCCTGGCTATCGGAACTCCTGAAAGATTCGCACAAAGCTCTGGCCGCTCACTTCACCGTAGTTCGCCAGGTAATGTTCTGGTTCGACATCAAAGATAATTACGAAAGCTTCAAACCCGGTAATTTCCCAATCTTTATTTGGGAAGGCCAGGGTGATTTTGCTACGCGTTACGGCATGCCGGCCATCGACGGACCAGAGGGCGGCTTCAAAATCGCTAGCCCCAGCTTCAACGAAGTAGTCACTCCCGCCACTGTCAATCGCACCGCCAGCGGTGCGGAAGCCGAGGCTCTCTTTCAAGAACAAGTTGCGCGTTGCTTTCCCTCAGTAAAAAACAATTGCCTGCGCTCGGCCGTTTGCATGTACACCGACACCCACGACTCCCGTTTTGTTATTGGGCGACTGCCGGGTTTGAGTTCTGTGCTCATTGCTTCGCCCTGCTCCGGTCACGGCTTCAAACACTCCCCGGCCATAGGCGAATGTCTGGCTGACTTAGCCACAACTGGAACAAGCAGCATTGATCTTTCCGGCTTTGCCATTGAAAAGGCCATAGCGGCAGTGTAAGTCAGAGGCCACTCAATCCGAACCGACTATATCCGAGCACAGACCTTAATAGGGCTTGTAGCCGCCACCCTGGGCCAGGGACCGGACACCGGGTACGTTCTGCAAAGAGCCATAGCGATGCTCGGAATACTTAATGCCGGCCACCAGGTTGGCCAGTGGATCTTTGATGGTGTTGCTGTGTCCGGCCGCTTCCACCTGCCCGCTTCTGTCTTTATGAGCATTGAAGGTAGGCGGAATGGTCTGCATCAAGCCCTGGGAAGGAATGCCGCGCTGGGCGTTGATATCCCAATTATTTGTAATGCCTGGATTCCAACTACTCTCATGCTGCACGATGGTGTTGACGGCACGAATATTGGCTTCCGTTACCGGCTGTCCGGCAATTTGCAAAGCTTTCTCGACCAACTCGCGGCGGTCGCCTTCCGGCAGGCGACCCAACTTACTGCCATCGCCTTCAATGAGCTGGCGCTGGGTGGCAACATCGAAGAGGGTCTTACCGGCTCGGGATAGCTCCTGGGCTTCGGGCGAGGTCATGAAAGTTTGATCCATGGTCTGGGCCGTCTTACCGGAAACCAGTCCGGCGGCGGACATACCGGCATTGTCGCCGGTGGCCTTATTCATATCATCGAGCAACTTACCGGCGATGGTTTCTTGCGCTTCCTTGGGCAAGAACTGCTTCATCTCGGCAGGTGTGGGCTGTTCACCGTTCTTGAGCTTGGCGGCAAATTCCTTGAACTTGGCCAGGAATTCGGGATTGGCGAAAGACTTGGGCAATTTGCCCTCGGCAATGAGCTTATCAATCATCTCAGGGGTGAGAGAACTGAGCCAGGACTCAAGCTGGTTGCCGTTGAAGCCATAACGACCGACACGGTGTTCTCCTTCCGGAGTCTTGCGCACGGTTTCATAAGGATGGTCTTTGTCGGGCTTGAACAAGCCGGCCCAGGCCTCTTTACCGGCGGCAACTTTGTCGGTCTCACCTTTCTGCCTGGGCACGTCTCTGGTTTCGAAGGAACCCATACCTTCAGTGGCGGCCCGGGGCATATCCACACCACCGGAGCGGTGCAGACGCTTGGTCTGGTCGACGGATTCTCTAGTCTCGGGACTCAATTTAGACTGCTCGGCCGGCGGCTTCAAGCCTGTGGCTTGCTCGGTTTTGCGAGAGACAACGTCGCCCTGGTCATCCAGTACGACTTTATCGGCCTGATCGGGGAAAGCCTTTTGCAAGTCGGCGTTCACCTGGGCCACCAGCTTGTCGGTGGCAGCTTGCTGCTCCGCGCTGGGATTGACCTCACCGGGCTCGCGCTCTATTTCTACCCGCACATCTTTGGCACCCAGCTTGACCGGATCGCCGTGCATTTCCACTTTACCGTCACGCTTCACCACATAGTGAGGTTCTTTGCGCTCGGCAGGCTCGCCGCTATTGTCCTTGAGCGAGACTGTAATCTTGGGCGGAGCATCGGCTTTCTCTTTCGCCCTGGCCTCAACCTCGGCCGCTTCCTTAAACTTATCGGCATACTCAGCCGTCTTATCGACAATTTCCAGGGGCTTGCCCTCGGCAGCGGCTGCGCCGCTCGCGTCCGGCTTGGGCTGACTGTCTGTGCCTGCCTGCCCGCCGCTCTTATCAGCGACAATGGCTTCGGCGCCGGCAGCCTTATGTTCCGCCTTATGCGCCGGATGATGCTCGGCTACCTTATGTGCCGGCTTGTGGTCGACAGCCCCGTCAACGTTACCGCCCTTAGCAACGGGCTTGCCGTTTTCGACTATGGTCACATCATGGCCGACGCCGGAACCTTCTTTCGCCTGAGCGGCTTTATGGGCATCGTTGCCGCCCTGACTGGAAAGGACCGTCGCCGCTTCCTGGTGCAAACCGGCGCCTTTATGACCATCACCACTATTATGATCGCCTACCTTGGCGACTTCAGGAGCTTTCTTGGCAGGAACCTCTGCCGGCTTTTCAGACATGACCATTCCTCGTGGTTTAGCAAACCATTCAGGTACAGGGGCTGGTAATTCTGCGGCATGCCGCAGGATACCTTAAGGGACCTGAACATAACCACGGGGTGTTCCAAAGATAATGCCAGACAAGCCCCCGGTCAATGCGGCGATTACGAAAGCAGCCGCTACCGCTAAATCCAGGCTGCCACGGGAAAATGCCAGGCAGTCAGGGTTGCGCCCGACAGCCCGCCACCCGCTCATGAGGCCCCACTGCTACGGTAGATTAAATTTGACGAAGGGAGCAGCCACACCGCGCCTACTAAGCTTCAACTACCCGTCGGCAGCTGCCGTCTCACCGGGGGCATCAGCTCTTTCAATTTAGAAATGGCCAGGCGCACGTGAGCCGGCTCAACAAAGGTGAAGAGCGTAAAAATAAAAGCCCATTCGAAAACCGGCAGATTGATCATATAGTCGATGCCCAGGTGCAAGAAGACCAGACCCACCACCACATAGTAACGAAACTCCTTGATGAAAATGGCGTTCCAGCCAAGGAATTCAATGATCAAGGTAAACCAGTTCAAGACCTGCAGAACCAACATATTGTCGGAAATCCAGGGTGCCGGGAAGCGCAGCATATCATCAAGCCTGGTAGCGTAATAAACCGCCGTTCCATCAAGCCATTGATTGCCGGAGATCTTGCACCAGAAAGTCTGCCAGTAGGCTAGAGCAATTGATACTTGAATGAGGCGCTGAGCCCAGGGCATCTTCAACTCAGGCACGGTTTCGCCGCGACGGCTGCGCAACCAGGCATCGATGGAATAATGATCGCTGCAGGGAGAAAGAGCCAGGAATGGCGCCACTACCCGCAAGAAGGCATCACCGCCGTTAATATTATAAGGATTATGGTGATGCATGGATAGCAACAGGAGCCAGACCATCATGGCACTGAAGCGACCGTGAAAGCCAAAAGTAAGAGCCAGAGAAAAGAAGACCAGCACATAATAGAAGATTGTGAAAGTCGGCTCCTGCTGCGGGAAGAGCAGCATCAAATCGAAACGTGGTTCCCTGAACCAGAAGTGATTAATGACCGTGGGCAAGGTAATCATCGCCTTATCCGAATACCATTCGCTGAAGCGCCCGGATAAATGAACAATGCTGGTCTGCATCACCAGTAGACCAAAGAGAATGCGGTAGACACTGATGGTCTCAGTACCGCTGGGCTCAAACCAGAAACCGCGCCAGATGCGCCAGAGATTACTCACATTCATGGCAGATCCTCCGGCTTGTAGCGGTAGTAAAAAACTGTATTCATTTTGCTATGCTCGGGCAGGGCGGCCACCGGCGTAAACTTGGTTTTGGGGTCGGGAATTTCAATCCAGTAGAGAAGCAGGGTGAGAGAAGCAGGCTTATTGGCTGGGTTATAAAATTTGCGTCCCACGTATCTGGCAAAGTCAGGGTAGAACTCTTTGTAGTCAGGCCAGGGAAGGGAATCAACACACCACTTGCGATACTTCTCGTCTTTGAAGCGCTCAATATAATTGAGGCGCTTCATGCGGGGCAGTTCCCAGAGCTTCTTACTGCCGTCTTCAAAGGTGATAACGGCGAGAGTGTGGAAATTGATATCTTTGATGACCGGCGAAAAAAGACGCCAGTTTTCATCGAGGCCCCAGAACAACCAGGTCTGCCGCACCGGCTCAAGAATGCGCTTCTTCAGTTCACTGTCCTCACAGAGCCAGGTAATCTGATAGAAAAGATAAGTGAGAATGGCCAGGCTGAGACCCACTTCCTTGCTAAAACCGCGGGGCAGTCGACCAAGTAGACGACTGAGACCCTGCTTGGACTCCGCCAACCGGCTGCCGATATCTTCACCGAGAGGCTCACCAGACTGTTCTTTAAAATACCTATGGCCAATGGCCGGCTTCATGTTCATCCTTGTGTGTCCTGCACCACGTTATTACCGTCATTGACATCGCGCGCTCTCTCCTTTTCGGCAAGCAGCGACTGGTAAAGGTTCTTGATCTGAACCAGAGCCTGATCGGAGCCTTTCCCACCTTCAATGGCCTGGCGGCAAAGTTTCATGGCCTCATCCTTTCTGTCTGAAGCAGCATATATTCTAGCCAGTTCCGCCGTCAGTTCACCGTTAGCTCTGTCAAGTTTATGTTGTTCAGTCAAAATGGCGATAGCTTGCTCGTGTTGCTGCGTGGCACTGAGAGCCCTGGCCAGTTTGAGCTTGTCAGCAGCGGTGGGATTCTCAAGAGCGGCTAAATTGCCGAAGGCATCGATTGCTTCCTGATTGCGGCTGCATTCTTGCAGGGTGTGGGCAAGCAGACGCCAGGCGCCGCTATGGGCCGGTTCGCGACCGGTCAATTCGTAGCAGGCGGCAATACACAGGTCGGCATCATTTTGTCTGTAGGCTTTCAAGGCTTTATCAAAGAGCGCCACGGAATCTACCGATTTAAAATTGAAAGAACGGCTCTTTGGCAAATCGATAGCAATATGCGCTTGCTTCTTCAGAACAGACTGGCAGAAAAGCAGGTTCTCCACAGTCTTTTTATCACCGCGACCTTCCTCTACGGCCAGACTGAGGTCAGCCTGGGCGCTGGCGTATTGCTTGCGGGCAAGATAGCAATCGGCACGGCCCACCAGGGCTTCCACCTGGCGGGGTTTGCGGAGCAGCACCCGGCTGTAGAAATCAATGGCGGAGAGTTCCTGGCCGAGCACCTGCTCCACTCTGGCGGCAGCCAGTAAGGTCTGGACGGAAGGCGCATCGGATTTGAGTTGAACAGCAAGCAGTTCCCGAGCGGCTCCGGCTTTGCCCAGGTGAGCGTAGCTTATGGCCAGTAGCTCCCGGGCGCCGTCGTCTTTCTTGATTTTCAAAGCCGCTTCCAGATCACGCACGGCTTCTTGATGGTCGCCAGCGGCATGCGAGCACTGCGCCCGCAGGAACTGTGCCTGAAAAGACTTACGGAAGCCAGGCAGAGTGGAGGCTGCTTTCAGGCTATCGGAAGCCTCTTTGTAGAGACCGCCGTTAATGAGCTTGGAAGCCGCCAGTACCTGGCTGTCGAGGTTGAATCGATCGAGACCGGCCGCTTTCTTGTAATCGGCGAGAGCTTCTTTGCTTTGACCAAGCTGCTCATAAAGCCCGGCTCTGTATTTGTAGTAAGTAGGATTGGTGGGCTCACCTTCCAGAGCCAGGCAGAAATCGCGCATGGCTCCGGCAGTATCGTGTAGCTGCTGACGGCAATAACCGCGCAGAGCCAGGGCATCGCCATCATCAGGAAACTGAGAAACGAGGCTCTGGCAGAGGGCAAGGGCACCTTCAAATTTGGACATAGCCATAAGACAATAGGCTCTGCCGACGTAGAGGCGCACATTGGTGGGCTCTACTTCAATAGCCCTTTCATAAGTTCCAATGGCCTCTTTGTACTGACCGACAGTGTACTGGGCCGCAGCCAGATTGCCGATTTGATAAGGTTTAAGTTCAGTGCCCAGAAGTGACATCAATTTGCGGCTGTCATCAATGGTTTGCTGAGGCTTATTTACCTTAAGAGAAAGGGCGGCTCTGGCATCAAGAGCGCCAATGTGCTCGGGATTGAAGCGAAGCACATTACTCAAATATTGCTCGGCTTCCTGGTAGCACTTGTTGAAGGCCAGGGCGCGGCCCTTTTCATACTGGGCCTCAAGCGAAAGCGGGTTGAAAGCAATAGCTCTATTGCCGGCGGCGATTGCCGCCTGATAATCTCCGGCATCTAGGGCAAGGCGGGCATCAGCCACACACTTATTGGAATAGTTGTTGCACTCCACACCGCTCACAGCCAACGCCACCACAAAAGCCGCCACACCAATTGTGATACCAACTTTCTGCAAGAAGGTAAGCTGAACCCTGGGCAGTACGGCAGCTTTCTCTTCCAGAGGAATATAGGGGAGATCTTGCCTGGTGGTAGACCTTCTTTCGCGAGCGACAGAGGAAGCAGCGTTGCCACCACCGGTACCACCAGCGAGAGACTGCTCGCGCCTGGTGTAATCGATGCAATAAGGTTGCACCACCGGTGCCGTACCCAGATTATACTGGGTGGTCTTAGCCTGACGCTTCTGGTAATCGCTGCAATAGGATTCATTCTTTATAGCTGCAGGAGCGGCTTCAGCCTCACTTAATACGGCTCGCAGTTCCTTCAATACTATATTTACTTCTTCGCAACCGGAACTAGTAGTATCTTCATGAAGGCTGCCAAAACCAGCCAGCACCTGCTCTCGCTCAAGTTTCTCGGCCACGCCTTCCAGACCCGAATCTTCATGTCGGCTCTCGCGACGTTTGATTGGACCGAGGGACGGAACGCCATTAATAGGACCTTTTATTACCGGTCTTTGTCCGGTAGTTCTTCCGGCATCTTCACTAACGACTGAATTGCTGTCCATAGAAAATCCGTCCCGAAAAATTCAAATAGTAAGCTCTACCATAAAAACAGAATTGCGCCTTCGTGCCCCTATCATCTGTTTTCAGCGTGAAGCCTGGGTGAAAAGCGCAGATTAAACCATAGTGAAAACAACGTGAAGTCGCATGCAATGCCACGCTTCTGCCACACAGTAAAGAATGCATCGCGCCGTTCATAGTATTGAATACAATGCGAACTCGCATAAGCAGCGACTCTTACGTGAAGCGTAAGTGAACCGCGCAGATTAAACCATGGTGAAATCAACGTGAAGTCGCATGAATACAGGCTTCTGTGTGAAAGCAATGTGAAGTAGCTATTGACTTTCGCCCTGCGGAAAACTAACTTTGAAATCAAGCGCACTTACTACCGGGGAGGCAAGCAATGTCTAGCCGTCTCAAGACAATCGAATCATATAAGAAGGAAAGCAACAGCTTCTCCTCTCCAGTCCGAACTAGTTCTATATACAATCAACCGGCATATAGAAAAGCAGCGGGGAAAGCCGGAAAACGTGGTTATTCCATGGCGGAATTACCGGCGGCACTCTTCTTACTATTTATAGGACTGATGTTTCCACTGCTGATCATGGCCAGCCTCGGCTACCGTGCATCCATCTTGTATTTTGCCTGCGATGCCAGTGCTCGCAAAGCCGCCAAATCACCCACCTATACAGATGGTGTCACCAATGCCGATACCACTCTTAAAACTTCACTAAAAGACTTCAGCGGCATCACGACCGTCGCTCCGGTCTGTACCATCTTAGTAAAACCACTTACTGGCGGCAAAGCAACCGAGTCTAAAACGAAGTTGGCTGCCGGTTCCATCGACACTTCTAAAAATCTCTATTTCGTTCGCACTTATGTTGATGCCGACTTAGATCCACTGGTTCATTTTGATCCCACCTGGATGAAAATGAACATTCCCGGCCTGACCGGACCTTACCACTTGCAACTTAATATTGAATCTTACTCGGAGAACCCCAACGGGCTCAGTGAGTAATTCAATTTTTCTGGAGAAGAGAACATGCAATCTTACCGACTGCGCAGAAGAAAAGGTATGACCACGGTAGCACTGATCCTGGTGGTAGCTTTCTTCGTTATACTGCCGCTGGGGCTTCTGGGTTTTGAATTTGCCCGCTATACCTTACTATGCAACCAGCTCAGGTCCGTCACCGATGCCGCCACGCTATCGGGCACGGCGGCCCTGGCCAGTTCGCCGCCCGGCTACACCTACACGCAGTTGCATGACCTGGCTATGGATGTAGCCATTCAGACCTTCGAACAAAACAGCGTGTTGACCACTTCTTTCGGCAAGAAAAATGTCATCGCCAACAGAAACACAGGGAAGGCGCTGGGCACTCCCGCCCTGAACACAGCTCATCTTAACTTCACCCTCCTCGACCAGAACGGCAAGGAAGTAGCAAACGGCAGCAAAGATGCGGTCACCTTGAGACTGCAAGCCATTTATTCAGATAAACCGGTGTTCTCCTCCGCTATCTTAAACATCGGTCCCATCGAAACAGCCTCTGCCGTATCCGACGGCGGTCTGCCGCAACTAGATCTATTTCTCTGCTTCGACGTCTCCGGCTCCATGGACGACCAGACGCCTATCAACCTGGTCAAACGCTATTGGAATCCCGGCACCAACACCGTCGAATACGGTCTGGTCTCCACAGGCAAATCCATCTATGACACCTTCAAACCTGTTGATACCGGCACCGGCTTGAACGCCGTGCCACCGCAGAACCTCTATTACGGAGCCTACGGCGGCGCCACCGGCAATGCTACCCCTTATATTTTCTCCGAATCACCCTATCCGGCCGGCAACAAAATGCAGTTCTTGCGGGGCAATCAATTCCCCTATGCCGCCGGCAGCATCCCCGGCTTGCCGGCAGCCACGGTCTATCCGCCCGGCGCCCTGGTGCCGGAGCAAGGCTGGCCGCCGGGCAACTACGACCCCAACAACCCGCTCAATCTCAAAGGCAACGGCGTCGACCCCAATGCCCAGGCCAATGGCTTCACCGACCTGGTGGTACCGGTGCCCAGTGTCGGCACTTACGATTTCAGCAAATACGAAACTTGCGTAGAGGCCTCAAGGGGCAATATGGAAAGTGACGCCATTTGCCTGCAAAGCCAGGGCGGCAAGAAGATAAATCCCAAACTCCCCCCCAGACAAGCCGGCTATTACAACGCCTACTGGAGCCAGGTGGAAAAAGTCGTAGACCCCATTGCCGCAGCCAGACTGGCCGCCACCAACTTCTTCTACACCATGAATGTCTCCAGCAATGCTCACTTCGGTTTGAGCGCCTTTTCCGACGCGGCCGGCACTTCACCGACCTCATCCTGGGCCACCACAGACGCCAAGTGCGATCCCCAGTGGAAAGCAGCCGGCACAGCAAGTTTTTCAGTGCCTTTGATCGCCCTTAACCAGAGCAAGTCCAACTTCGACGAAGCCAACGACGCCATCAACGGCAAGGGAGTGGTGCTGCCCTTGAGACCAACGGGCTTGACCAATATTGCCGAATCCCTGCACTCAGCCATTCTCGAACTGACGGACAAGAGCAAATATCGCCCCCGGGCCAAGAAAGCTATTATCCTCTTCACCGATGGCGTACCAAACCTTCCCGTGGACCCGGCAACGGCTGAAGCGGCCGCCTTCAAAGAGGCAAATCTGGCCAACAGCAAATCAATTCCGATTTATACTATCGGACTATCCCAGAACGCCGTTGTCAAACCCAAAGAAGACAAGTTTCTTGGCGACAATAAAGGCGGTTCGGGGAAAGGCATTGCCTATATCTCAGGCAATAACGCCATATACGTAGCCGTTACCAAGTCCGCCGACTTGAACAAAGCCTTCCAGACCATTGCTCGCAGCCTGGTGGTGCTCCAATGAACATGCAAGCTCCCCGCAAAGATCAAAACAAACCCATGAGTAAAGCAAAGAGAAGAGATCGCCAAGGCAGATTGACAGGGAAGCCGAGAGGAAGCGTTTCCATCGAGGTAGCAATATCCTGCATCCTTTTCATAATATTTGTCATTCTCGGCTTCGATTTGCTGATTGTGATCTGGGGCTATTCCGTAGTCGATTCGGCGGCGCGAGATGCAGCCCGAGCCGCGGCTTCCACTTCCAGTGCCGCCGCCGGCTTGCAAGCCGCCCAGCAGACCGCCCTGGCCCACCGCACCGACGGCTACTTCGTCTCCCAGCCCACGGTAGCCAATACGCCCACCGACTTTATCTATGTCACACCGGCTACCGGTGCGCCTTATGTGGCTGTCACCACCAGGGCCAATGTACGGCTGCCCGTGCCAATTTCCTTTTTCGGAGCGCAGTTGCAAAACGGTCTCTACCCCTATGCCAGGACCTATACCTTCCCCATCCTGGGCGTACCCTTCGTGCCGGCTCCGGCCAACGGCGCCGCGCCGCCGCCGGTGGTAGCCCCACCTCCGGCTCCCGCTCCGGCACCGGCTCCAGCACCGGCCCCGGCTCCTGCTCCGGCTCCAGCACCAGCCCCGGCTCCTGCTCCAGCACCAGCGCCCAAACCGGCTCCCGCACCGGCTCCCGCTCCTGCGCCCAAACCAGCGCCAGCACCGGCCCCGGCGCCTGCTCCTAAACCGGCCCCGGCGCCCGCGCCCAAACCGGCTCCTGCACCGGCACCCAAACCGGCTCCCGCACCAGCACCCAAACCGGCTCCCGCGCCCGCGCCCAAACCGGCTCCGCCGCCACCGCCGCCGCCGCCACCACCTGCACCTCCGGGGGGCTAATGAACAAGTTCACTATCAAACCGGTCAAGACAACGGCGATGCTTGCCGCTCTGGTTCTCGGTCTCGGTACTCTCGCCAGCATGACCTATGTGGCTCAATCCAATGCCGCCTTGAATGAGCCAAACTACTGGCAAAGCCTGGAAGGAGAAATTGGCCGGCTGAAGGAAAGTGCCTCAACCGTTAACCAGGATCGCCTGGCAGCGCGCAAACTTGCCGCCCTGCTCAGGCAAAACAACGAACAGGACAAAGCCGCCGAAATCCTTCGTGCCCTCTGGCTCAAACCGGCGCAGCCCGAAGAATTCGTAGTGGACGCCCTGGAGTTGGCTTCCCTGTATACAGAAATGGGAGCCTTCGACAGTGCCATCGAAAGCTACGAAAAGATTCTGGACTTTGACCGCGGTCGGCTCAAGAGCAAAGACCCACAATTAGTTAGAGATTACACCAATCTGGCCCAGTGCTATTACATAAAAGCCTGCGCCTGCGGCGACCCGCAAGAGAGAAGCAGCTATTTGGAGAAAGCTCGCCTTACCTATATAACGGCAAAGGACAAACTGGCCCTCAGCGATTTCGCAAGCGCCGCCAGAAAAGAGCAGGTGAGAGCCACCATTGCCGAAAATCTTGCCCTCATTGCCATGGACTGCAAGCAACCGATAAATTGAATTGTCCGTTTTTAGTCACAGCTCCGCCACTCCCTCGCCATGCCTTCGACACACAAGATATAGAGAATAGGTAGAAGCCCACCCTTACTACAGAGACTCTATATCATGCTTAACAACAAGACCTCCGGGTCTGCTGAACAAGCAGGCCAGTTTTCACCCGGCGCAAGCAAGCTCAGACAAGTCTATGGCGCCGCCCAGTGGGCCGGCACCAAATATAGGAATAGAGACGGCAGCTTCCGCCAGGAAGATAGCCACTATGTCTCCCCTGACGGCCGCCTGGCCATGGTCGCCGACGGAATCGGCGGCAATGGTGCCGGAGAAGTAGCCAGCCGCATTCTCGCCGATGTCTTCAAAGAAAGATATAAGAGCCTGCCTGAGAATATCAGCTATGAGCGAGCTGAACAGTGGCTGAAAGAAACCATTGAAGCAGCATCCCAAACTGTCGTGGAAGCGCAAAAACGAGAAATCTACCTGGCCAGCGACGGCACCATGATGACCGCCAGAGCGCAGATGGGCTCCACTGTTGTAGCTTGCCTGCGAATGCCGGAAAAAATGCTCATCGCCTGGGCCGGCGACTCTCGCGCTTACAGACTGAGAGGCGGCAAGCTGGAACAACTTACTAGAGATCACAGCCTGGAAAACGAACTGGTGGACAAACACCTGCTCACCGAAAGCCAGGCCAGAGAAAAAGAAATCGGCCACATCATCGTCTCCGCCGTAGGTAGACAGCTCAAAATAAGCCAGGTAGCCGTAGATCTTGCTTTCGGCGATCGCTACCTACTGGCCACCGACGGTCTGGAAGTTCTGGAAATTACAGAAATCGAAGCCCTCCTTACTAAAGCCATTCGTCCCAGCCAGGCCGCCAGCAGTCTCATTCAGGCCGTCAAAGACAAACAGACCAATATCATCGATGCCCAGGACAACACCACGGTTGTAGTGATCGCTCCGGTGGTGGACCCGATTATCGCCAGCCCGGCCATGACCTCAAAACCCGGCGCCGCTTCTCAGGCCTGCGACAGCCTCTCTCAGAACTTCTCCAAGATGGTAACAACTCAGAGCAGCTCTTGCCCGGAGCAATCGGAAAATCAACAAATGGGCTTCCGCGGCTGGCCTCTGTACAGCGCCCAGGATACAGTCAAGTCATGGTTCTGAGTGACATTTGCAAAACTGCCGAAGCAGGCACCATCAGGGCAAAATAGACCGTATGCCGTAACGAATGGCATGATTGACCGTGGTCCTTCCCAGGCTTTTACCGGTTCTTGCGAAGGCTGATTTGACGGCACTGCCTTTGTTTTGATTGCTTGAGGCTTGATTGCTTGAGGAAGATGTAGCAGCGGCAGTCCCCTGCACTAGAAGTGACAGAGGTCGACCGAAATCAGCAAAGGCCGCCGCATCAAAATCCTGGTAGAGTGCAAAGGGCTGCCCGGCAAGCCTTTCATGCATAATAATGTCGATGGTTTTGACATTTCGCAACGGTGTCTTACCGGTGCTGGGATTGACGGCGCGCTGCTGGTAGAAAAAATCGGAATTCTCCAGATTTCGACCCTCGAATTGCAGATCAGCCTCAGACAAGTGACTGCGATTTTTCATAGCCTGACTGTGGGTGGAAATATGAGCCAGATGGAAAGAAGAATAGCGGGCCCGTTTCTCATCAACGGTAAGGTCCGCATCCTTCCATAACTTATAAAGGTCCTTAGCGAAAGCCAACTCCAAAGCCAGGTCGGGCCCGCTCCAGTAACCAGGCAAACAGGTAAGGACCGCGCCGTCGGGGGCCAGCACCAAGAGCTGCAAGTTATGGGCACCAGCACCATTAGTAGTATCACCGACGTTTTCATCGAGGCCGTGCTGATGAGGAATACCGGCGAAATTCTTGCCGTCGATATTTTTGTAGCCCACCACAAAGTCGTCTTTCAAAATGGAATAGACAGGATCTTTGGCAAGAGAGACCGCTCTCAGGGCACTTGCTGCCGCACAGGT
>Ga0268298_10000516_pt1 | contig 49677 bp, 34 predicted proteins | sample WWTPWeurt_MetaG_FD_194462 | JGI IMG/M metagenome (GOLD analysis project Ga0268298, IMG submission 194462) | Activated sludge microbial communities from WWTP in Nijmegen, Gelderland, Netherland - WWTP Weurt | ecosystem: Engineered > WWTP > Aerobic digester > Activated sludge | place... | reverse complement strand
TCCCCGAGGGAGGAACGCGCCCCTTTCGGAGCGGCCGTGCGGGGGCGCTGGTGCTCACAGCGCCGCCTTCCAGCCCGACAGCAGCACCTCGCCGCCCCCGGGCATGCCCACGTGCACGTCGACCCACCAGCCCTGGCTGGGCGTGCCGCTGCCCAGCGTGGCCGCACGCACCGAGACCCGCACGCGATAGGCCTCGAGCCCGGCAATGGCCCCGCCGTCCAGCGCGGTGACGCCGGTCTGATCGAAGCCGTGGTAATCGTTGACGTGATCGAAGGGCAGCGTGGTCGAGCCGCGCGCTTCGCCCGATTCGGGCCCGAGGCCCTCTGCACCGCCATCGGGATCAGTGCTGCCGGTGCCTTGCGCCAGCACCTCCGCCAGCATGGCCTCGCCCACCGCGGTGGCCTGGCGCGTCACCAGCGGATCGCTGCTCTGCTGGGTGAGCCAGCCGAAGCTCGAGACCATGGCTGCCGCCGCCGCGCCGACCAGGGTGATGGCCACGACCAGCTCGACCAGGGTCATGCCCCGTGCGCGCCTGGGGCGGTCAGGGCGTCTGGAGGCGTGCATGGCCGGAGTAGGGTTCGATGCGCACTGCGAAACCGGTCGGGGTGCCGCCCGAGTCGCTGAGTGCCAGCGTGGTGGCCGTGGCGAACGACGGTGCACCCGCCGCGTCGTACGACCAGGTGGCGTCTGCCGCAAAGCGCAGGCTGGCATCCAGCTGCAGCCAGCCGCTGCCGCCCTCGGGATTGGTGATCGGCGTCGCGCAGCCGGCGTCGGCGCACAGGTCGAGCCGACCCGTTGAAGCGACGGCCTTCACATGCACCGTGGCGCGGCGGGCCACCGCGGTGGATTGCGCCAGACGCAAGGTGGACAGCAGCATGTCGGCCTGCCGCCGCTGCGTGAAGGGCGAGGTGCCGGCAAAGCGCGGACCGGCCACCGCGGCCAGCACGCCCAGCAGCACCATCACCACCACCAGTTCGACCAGCGTGAACCCGCGTGCGGCAGGCCGGCGCGGCCTGGTGGGCCCCGCCGCGCACAGGCCGGCCCGCGGGCCGGGGTGGGGGCCGGGGCGAGGGCCGTTCGGGGGCGGGCAGTGGGCGCAGGGCATGTCGCAGGTGTCGGGGTGCCGCAGACGAGCGGCGATGCGGCTGCCCGAGGGGTGCCGCACACCTTCGCTATCGGCGAAACCGGGTGGCGACTTGAGCCGACGCCCGGCGCATGCGGCAGCCGGCGCCCAACGCACAACGGGCCCGCACTTCGTGCGGGCCCGTCTCGGCGAGGGTCGGCGCGGCCGGGGCCGCGCCGTGGCAACGAGTAAGGTGCGATCAGCAGCCGCTGACGGTGGTGACCACCGTGGGCTGACCGTCGGCTGCCGTCGGCTCGGAGTACTCGACCTTGCAGTTGGCCGCGGTTGCGGCGCCGTTGATCGTGACCGTGGTCTTGTTCGGGCTGGTGGCGTGGGCGACCGTCACGTCGTCGTTGGTGGCGCTGATGTTGGCCGCGATGATGGCACCGGTGGCCGTCGAGGCCGGGTAGCAGTAGGCCAGGTTGACGGTGGCGCCTTCCAGCGTCACCGAGGTGCCGGTGGCGCTGGCGCACGACACGCCGCGTGCAATGGCGGTGGACTTGGTCACGCTGGCCGCGGCACGGATCGAGCCGGCCAGCGCAGCGGCCTTGGCGCCTCGGGCGTCGCCCTGCAGCGAGGTGAAGCGCGGCATGGCTACGGCAGCCAGCACGCCGAGGATGACGATGACGACGATCAACTCGATCAAGGTGAAGCCGCCCTGGGCATGCAGGCTCGGGCGGGAGGGGGCGAAGCGACTGGAGGTCATGGCGTTTCCTTTCGTTGCCGAGAGTCTCGGAGGGCGAGCCGATTCAACTCGGCCCATGCTTGGGGGTATCGGCATCGCCGGGCCGGGCTTGAAGCCATTGGCACCGGCGATGGGGTGGGTGGATTCGTGCATCACGTCACGCAAGGTGGCTCGGGCTACTTCACGCTGGCGCGGCCCAGTTCCCACATCGGCAGGAACACGCCCAGCGCCATCACGGCCACGCCGATGCCCAGCAGCACGATCAGGATCGGCTCGATGCTGCCCGACAGCCGGCGCACGGCCATTTCCACCTCGGCATGCAGATGGCGGGCGATCTCGCCCAGCAGCTCGTCGAGCGTGCCGCTCTCCTCGCCGATGGCCACCATCTGCACCACCATGGGCGGAAAGGCATGGGTGGCATGCACCGCGCGCGACAACGGTTCACCGCGCTCCACGCTGTGGCGGATGCGCTCGATGGCGGCATTGACATGCGCATTGCCCACAGTGACCGAGGTGACCTGCAGCGCCTGCATCACCGTGAGGCCTGCGCCCAGCGTGCTGGACATCGATCCGGCAAAGCGCGCCGTGACGATGCGGCGCACGATCGGCCCGGCGATGGGCAGGCGCAGCAGCAGCTTGTCCCAGGCCTGCCGGCCCTGCGGCTTGGCCACCCACTGCCGCCACGCGAAGAACAGCGCCGCGGCGCCGACCAGCATGAACGGCCAGCCCTGCTGCACCGCCTTGGACGAGCCCAGCAGCACGCGGGTGAGCAGCGGAAGGTCGGCCCGAAGGTTGGCAAACACCTTGGCGAAGGCCGGCATCACGAACAGGTTGACCACCAGCATCGCGGCGATGCAGGTGCCGATGACGAACATCGGGTAGCGCAGCGCGGCCTTGACCTGCTCGCGCGTGGCATGCATGAACTCGCGGTGATGGTGCAGCTCCAGCAGCGCCGCCTCGAGGCGCCCGGTGTCCTCTCCGGTGCGCACCATGGCCACGTCGAAGTCCTTGAACGGGCCGCCTCGGCCGGCCTCGCGTTCCATCGCGGCCGCCAGCGTGTGGCCGGCATCCAGGTCGGTGATCACGCGCTCGAAGCTCAGGCGCAGCGAGGCCGAATCGCTGGCGTCGGCCACCAGGCGCAGGGCACGCAGCATCGGGATGCCGGCCTTGAGCAGCGCGGCGAGTTCGCGGATGGCCAGCGTCACCGATTCGGGCGAGGCCTTGCGGCTGGCCGCGCGCTGCTGCCAGGCCCGGCGCAGCGCGCCCAGCGGATCGGCACCGGCGCTGGCCAGGTTGGCGCTGCCGGCGATGATCGACACCGGCACCAGGCCGCGGGCGATCAGCTGGGCAGCGGTGGCGCCGGCATCGGCGGCCTCGAGCTGCCCCTGGAGCGTGGCGCCCTTGGCATCGCGTGCGGTCCAACTGAAGCGTTGCATGGTTTGCAGTGCGGTCTCAACCGTCCAGCGTGCGCACGCCGATTCGCATGGCATCTGCCGCCGTCACGATGCCTTCGAAGGCCAGGCGGGCGGCCTGGTGGGCCAGGGTGTCGTTGCCGAGGTCGGCGCGGGCCAGCGTGACGAAGCGCCCGTCGTCGCCGGCGGCCAGCGCGGCCACCAGCGGCTCGGTCATCGGCAGCACCTCGTAGACACCGCGACGCCCCAGGTGGCCGGTGCCACGGCACTGGCCGCAGCCGCGGCCGCGCCGCAGCCCGGTGGGATCGTGGCCCACGCCCAGGCGGCGCGTGAGCCAGGCCCATTCCTGCGGCGTGGGCTCGGCCGGCTCGGCGCAGTAGGTGCACACGCGTCGCACCAGGCGTTGCGCCACCACCAGTTGCAGGGCCATGGCCACCATGTAGGGCGCCACACCCATGTCGATCATGCGCGCAGGCGTCGAGGACGCGTCGTTCGTGTGCAAGGTCGAGAGCACCAGGTGCCCGGTGACGGCGGCGCGCAGGCCGGTCTCGGCGGTGTCCTGGTCGCGCATCTCGCCCAGCAGCACCGCATCCGGGTCCTGGCGCAGCGCCGAGCGCAGCACCGCGCTGAAGCTCAGGCCGATCTTCTCGTTGATCTGCACCTGGTTGATGCCGGGCAGGCGGTACTCGACCGGATCCTCGACGGTGATGATCTTCTGGTGCTCGGCGTCCAGCGAGCCCAGCGCGGCATACAGCGTGGTGGTCTTGCCGCTGCCGGTGGGGCCGGTGACCACGATCAGCCCGGAGGCGCTGGCCAGTGCACGCTTGAGGTGATCCAGCGCTGCCGGCGGCATCTCCAGCGTGTCCAGCGCAGCCAGCTTGGCGTCGCGCACCAGCAGCCGCATCACCACCGACTCGCCGAACTGGTTGGGCAGGGTGGACAGGCGGATGTCCACCGGCTGCTGGCGCACCTGGGCCACGAAGCGGCCGTCCTGCGGCAGGCGCTTCTCGGAGATGTCCAGCCCGGCCACCAGCTTCAGGCGCAGCGCCAGCGGAGCGGCCAGGCGCGGCTCGAGCGCGGCATACAGGTGCAGCTCGCCGTCGATGCGCAGCCGGATGTGCAGCTTCTGCGCCATCGGCTCGATGTGCACGTCCGAGGCGCGGGCGCGCACCGCCTCGTCCAGCAGTGCCTGCAGCAGCTTGACCACCGGCGCGTCGTCGGCGCCGACCTGGCGATCCAGCGTGCCGAAGTCCACGCCCACGGGCGTGGCGATGAGGTCGTTGCCCAGCTCGCGGGCCAGGCCATCGAGCGCCTCGCCGCTCTTGCTGTACAGGCGATCCAGCGCGGTGAGCAGCGCCGATTCGGTGACCACCTCGACATCTACCTCGCGGCCGAGCAGGCGGGCCAGTTCGTCCAGCGAGTTCCAGTCGGTCGGGTCGACCATGGCCACGCGCGCGCGGTCGGTCGACAGGGCCAGCGGCAGGGCGCGGAAGCGCCGCGCCTGGGTCTCGCTCAGCGCATTGCGGGCCTCGGCCGAGACGGCTGAGACGGTGAGCTCGAGATAGGGGATGCGCAGCTGCACCGAGATGGCCTGCGCGATCGACGACTCCGAGGCGAAGTTCAGGTCGCGCAGCACCTGGCCCAGCTTGCGGCCGGTGGTCTTCTGCTGCGCCAGCGCCTGCTGCAGCTGATCGGGCGTGATCAGGCCCTGCGCGGTGAGCAGCTCACCGAGCTTCAGGCGTTGCTGGGTGCGGACGGGCGGGGCGGAAGTGGCTTGCATGACTGCGCAGGACCCGCCACGCCGAGCGGCAGAGCGGACCTGTGCGCAGTGTGGGCACCGCGGGTGGAATGCGATCGAACGAAAAGGACCGCGTCGCCCCTTCAGTTGCCGGTGCGGTGCATGAGCGCCTGGCGGGCCGGGGCCTCCGGCTCGCCCGCCCGGGCCTCAGCGGCTCAGGCGAGCCGTGCCTGGTGCGCGGCGATGCGCTGGCGCACCGCCTCGGGCGCGGTGCCGCCGCGCACCCGGCGCGCCTGCAGCGAGCTTTGCAGCGTCAGCACCGAGGGGGCGTCGTCGCCCAGCGCCGGGTGCAGCGCCTTGAGCTCGTCCAGCGGCAGCTCGGACAGGTCGATGCCGCGCTGCAGCCCCAGCTTCACCGCATGCGCCACCACCTCGTGCGCATCGCGGAAGGGCAGGCCCTTCTTCACCAGGTGGTCGGCCAGGTCGGTGGCGGTGGCATAGCCGCGGCGCGCCGCGGCCTCCATCGCCGGTGCCTTGACGACGATGCCGCTGACCATCTCGGCCATGATGCGCAGCGTGCCGGCCAGCGTGTCCACCGTGTCGAACAGCGGCTCCTTGTCTTCCTGGTTGTCCTTGTTGTAGGCCAGCGGCTGGCCCTTCATCAGCGTGATCAGGCCCATCAGGTGGCCGATCACGCGGCCGCTCTTGCCGCGTGCCAGCTCGGCCACGTCGGGGTTGCGCTTCTGCGGCATGATCGACGAGCCGGTGCAGTAGCGGTCGGCCAGGTCGATGAAGCCGAAGTTCTGGCTCATCCACAGCACCAGCTCCTCGGCCAGGCGCGACACATGCACCATGGTGATCGAGGCGAAGGCCAGAAACTCCATCGCGAAGTCGCGGTCGCTGACCGCATCCAGGCTGTTCTCGCACAACCCGTCGAAGCCCAGCGCGCGCGCCACCGCCTCGCGGTCGAGCGCGAAGCTGGTGCCGGCCAGCGCCGCCGCGCCCAGCGGCAGGCGGTTGGTGCGCCGGCGGCAATCGGCCAGGCGCTCGGCATCGCGGGCGAACATCTCCACATAGGCCAGCAGGTGGTGGGCAAAGCTCACCGGCTGGGCCACCTGCAGGTGGGTGAAGCCGGGCATCACCGTCTCGGTGTGGCGCTCGGCCACGCCGACCAGCGCGCGCTGCATCTGCACCAGCAGCTCGGCCAGCGCATCGATCTCGCCGCGCAGCCACAGCCGCACATCGGTGGCCACCTGGTCGTTGCGCGAGCGGCCGGTGTGAAGCCTTTTTCCCGCATCGCCCACCAGCTGGGTCAGGCGGGCCTCGATGTTCAGGTGCACGTCTTCCAGCTCGAGCTTCCACTCGAAGGCGCCGGCCTCGATCTCGGCGCGGATCTGCGCCATGCCGCGCTGGATGTCGGCCAGGTCCCGTGCGCCGATGACGCCCTGCGCGGCCAGCATCGCCGCATGCGCCAGGCTGCCGTCGATGTCGGCGCGCCACAGGCGGCGGTCGAACTCGACGCTGGCGGTGTAGCGCTTGACGAGCTCGCTCATTGGCTCGGAGAACAGGGCCGACCAGGCCTGGGCTTTGTTGTCGAGGGGATTGACGGACATGCGCGTGGGTTCGGGTGGGTGGCTCGTCGGCCCCGGCAGCAGGCCAGGGGAACCCCGTATTATCCGGGCGCCCACCATGGCCTCGACCGATCCCACCTCTTCAGCCGACGAGTCGATCATCGACCGGCCCGCGAGCCAGTGGCCCGACACCGCCCGGCTGCGCGCCGGCAGCCCCACCACGCACTTCGAGGCCAGCCGCTTCGATCCCTTGTACGAGCAGAAGGCGCGCGAGCGCTGGCGTCTGGCCACTCAGTTCGACCTGTGCCGTCCGGCGCTGGGCCTGCGGGTGCTGATCTTCGTGCAGCTGGCCGTGGGCCTGGCCGCGCTGCCGCTGGCCCGCAGCCCGCTCGACGCGCTGACCCGCGGGGTGGTGGTGGCCTTTGCCGCGTTGGCGGCCTCGCTGCTGTGGGTGACCACCGTGTGCGCCCTGCGGCCCTGGCTCGCCCGGCGTCGGCATCGGGTGAGGCAAGGCACGCTGGCGGCCCTCGGTGGGGCCTCGGCCCTGGTGGGCTGGGCCATGCTGGCGCTGTCCGGGCTGATCGAGGGGCGCCTGGCGTCGGGCGCCGGGTCTGCCATGGCCGGCGCCGCGCTGGCGCTGCTGGTGTGGCACTGGCTGGGGCTGCGCGCGGCCGCGGCCCAACCGGTGGAGGCCAGCGCCAGGCTGGCCGAGCTCCAGTCGCGCATCCGGCCGCACTTCCTGTTCAATGCGCTGAACACCGCGCTGGCCCTGGTGCAGGTGGATGCGCGCAAGGCCGAGTCGGTGCTGGAGGATCTGTCGCAGCTGTTCCGCGTGGCGCTGGCCGAGAGCGGCGCCGCGGTGACGCTGGACGACGAGATCGACCTGGCCCAGCGCTACCTGGCGATCGAGCAGCTGCGCTTTGGGGATCGCCTGAAGGTGACCTGGGAGCTGGATCCCGCGGCCTCGGCCGCGCCAGTGCCGCCGCTGGTGCTGCAGCCGCTGGTGGAGAACGCGGTGCGCCATGGCATCGAGCCGGCCCTGGGGGGCGGCCGCATCCGCATCGGCACGCGGGTGGTGCGGGGCATGGCCGAGGTGGTGGTGGCCAACACCCTGGCCGACGAACCCGGGCGGCCGGGGGCCGGCATGGCCCTGGCCAATGTGAAAGAGCGCTTGCGGCTGTTGCACGATGTCGCCGCGTCGTTCGAGTTCGGGCCGGTGGACGGCGAGTACCGTGCGCGCATCGTGGTGCCCTTGTAGGGATGAAGTGGCGATCGCATGAGTGACATGGCGGGCCTTCCAGGCATGCGAAGTGCTGACGATTCGGCGGCCACGCCCCGCGCCGGGCCGGTGCAGGTGCTCATCGTCGATGACGAGCCGCTGGCCAGGCTGCGCCTGAGAAGCCTGGTCGAAACCTGCCCGGAACCGCGCGCGGTGGTGGTGGGCGAGGCCGGCGAGGGCGCCGAGGCCCTGCGCCTGATCGACCGTCACGCGCCCGAGGTGGTGCTGCTCGATGTGGTGATGCCCGGCGGCAATGGGCTGAAGCTGGCCGACGAACTGCGGCGCCGGCCCGGCGCGCCCTGGGTGGTGTTCGTCTCGGCGCATGCCGAGCATGCCTTGCGCGCCTTCGAGGTGGAGGCGCTGGATTACCTCACCAAGCCGGTGCGCCGCGAGCGCCTGCAGGCCGCGCTGCTGCGCGTGGTGCAGCGCCGGGCCCTGGCACCGGCGGTGGCCGACGCCGGCCCGGTGCTGGTGGTCAGCGACCGGGGCCGCGTGCTGCGCGTGCCGGCGGCCGAGGTGCTGTACCTCAAGGCCGAGCAGAAGTACGTCACCCTGTGCAGCCAGCGCGGCACCTGGCTGCTGGACGACGCCCTCACCGACCTGGAGCAACGCCTGGGCGCGGGCTTCCTGCGCGTACACCGCAATGCGGTGGTCGCGGTGTCGGCCGTGCGCGCCCTGGCCCGGCGCCGACCCGACGACACCGACGAGCCCGAGGCCTTGGCTGGGGCCGGTGCCGAGCCCGGCGAGGGCGGCTGGCAGTTGCAGGTGGCCAACGGGGATTGGTTATCGGTCTCACGTCGACAGTTGCCGGCGGTGCGCGAGGTGTTGGCCGGGGCGGGGCGGTGAGGTCGGCCGGCGGCGTGGCGTTGATGGACAACCGCGGTGGTGGGGGCCACCGATCATGAACATGGCCCGGTGGATGGCCCTGGCGGCTGCCGTGATCCTGGGGTTGGCGGCGTGGATGCGCTGGGATCTGCGTCGACAGACGGCAGCGTCGACTGCGGTCGACGAAGGGGCGCCTGCCCTGGTGGATCGGCCGCTTCCGGTCACGCATGGGCTCGGTGGATGGCGACCGAATCCCGGCCCTGCAGCCCCCTGGACGCAGACGGCCACTCCCGACGCCCCACGCCCGGGACCGGCGGGCGTGGCTGCCGCAGCGCGCGCGGACTCGACCGCCGCACTTTCGGGTTCCGAGGCCGCCAACGGTCCGCCACGCCCCGGCGAGTTCGACATCTGCGGAGTGGGTCGGCTGCCCGGCGACGTTGAAGCCCTCGCCCCAATGGTCCCAGGCTCGGGAGGCGCCGCACCGGTGACCCACGCGCCGCCCCGTGCCGTCGTCGAAGACGGGCTGGATGCGCTGTGGGAGGCCTTGCGGCTGCAACTGCGTTCGGCGGGCCCGCGCGAGCAGGCCATCGCCTGGTTGATGCAGGGCGGTTCGGGAAGCGGTGTACCCGGCCCGGCCGCAGAGCACTGGATCGTTGAACGCCGCCTGGCCGCGACGGCGTTGGACACCACCGATCCGGTGGTCATCCAATGGGCTTTGCGCAGTTGTCGGCGTGCCGGAAACGTCGCCTGCTGGGGCGTTTCAGCACGCCACTGGGTGCATGCCGAGCCGGGGAATGTCGTGGCGTGGGCCTGGCTGGCGCAGGACGAGCCGGGCAGCCTGGCCGAGGCCATCCACGGCATGACCCTGGCGCAGTACTCCGATCTGCGCACCGATGTCATCGCGCCGCGCATCGAGGCCGCACTGCCGCCTGGCACGTCCCCGCACCTGCGCATGAGTGTGTTGATGCGGGCCCAGCAGGTCGAGGCCGAGATGCCTTATGCGGAGTTCAAGGCCTTGTTCGCCCACTGCCACCCCGAGGTCAAGGCCGATGCGAATCGACGCCAGCAGTGCGATGCCATCGCCCGAGTCATGACTGGTAATGGCCGCGACCTGCTGTCGATGATGCTGGGCCGGCGCATGGCCGAGCGGGCAGGCTGGCCCGCACCACGGCTCGCCCAACTGAACGACGACATCCGATCGCTGCAGATGCTGGCCAGCGCCGAGAGTTCATTCAACCCGGCACAGCCCTACAGCTGCGCGTCGGTGGACAGCACGCAGCGCTGGCTGCGAGGCGTGGGTGCACTGGGCGAGGTGGCTTGGCTGCGGCAGCGTCGGGGTTCGGGCCCCTGACGACCGCACCCACGTCCGAACCGCGCACGCATTTGGGTGTCTGTTCGGCGGCGCGTATGAGCCTCTTCGCGGACGGTGTCGTTCGGATCGTTGGCCGGGCAGTGATGGCCGCACTGGCGTCTGCGGCGCAGGGCGATCAACTCAGGGCACTTGCGTCGGCTGTGGCTTGGCCGCCAGATCACCCAGCCCGAGCTGCCCAGTGGCATTGCGCCCCCACGCCCACAGGCTGCCATCCGCGCGGATGGCCAGCGAGTGCAGCCGGCCGCCGGCCACCTGGATCCAGTTCTGCGCCGTGCCCACCTGCAGCGGCGTGGCGCGGTCGGAGGTGGTGCCGTGGCCCAGCTGGCCGTCGGCGTTGCCGCCCCAGCTCCACAGCGTGCCGTTGGCCTGGATGGCCAGGCTGTGGCGGTCGCCGGCGGCGATCTTGGCCCAGCCGGTGTCCTCGCCCACGCGCACCGGGAACGAGCGCGCGCCGCCGATGGTGCCGAGCTGGCTGTAGGTGTTGTCGCCCCACGAGAACAACGCGCCATCCGAGCGGATGGCCAGCGTGTGCTGGGCGCCGGCGGCCTGGGCCACCCAGGTGGACGAATCGACCTTGGTCGGCGCCAGCGCGCTGGCGGCTTCGATGCCCAGCTGGCCGACGGTGTTGTCGCCCCAGGCCCACAGGCTGCCGTCGCTTCGGCGTGCCACGCTGTGGCGCGCACCGGCCGAGATCGCGACCCAGGTCTTCTCGGTGCCGATCTGCACCGGCGCGTTGCGATCGATGGTGGTGCCGTCGCCCAGCTGGCCGCTGAAGTTGCGGCCCCAGGCCCACAGCGTGCCATCTTTGCGCAGGCCCAGCGAGTGGGCGTCGCCCGCGGCCACCGCGGTCCAGGTGGCGATGTTGCCCACCTGCTTGGGCGCCGGGCGGTCGCTGTAGGTGGCATCGCCGAGCTGTCCGTTGAGGTTGAAGCCCCAGGCCCACAGCGTGCCGTCGCTGCGCAGCGCCAACGAGTGGCGGCCACCGCCGGCCACCGATGTCCAGGTCTTCAGCGTGCCCACCTGCACCGGCGCGGGCCGGTCGGTGTTGGAGCCGTCGCCGAGCTGCCCGTTGAGGTTGCCACCCCAGGCCCACAGCGAGCCGTCGGCCTTCAGCGCCGCGGAGTGCTCGCCGCCGCCCGTGGCCTGCTGGTAGGGCGACTTCACCACCAGCTTGGCGCTGCCCTTCACGGTGCCGACGGTGGCGGTGACGGTCTCCGTGCCGACGGCCTTGCCTGTGGCCAGGCCGCTGGCGGCCACCACTGTCACGGCGGCGCCGCTGGACGACCAGGTGACGCCGGTGCCGAGCACGGCGCTGCTGCCATCCGAGTACTCGCCGGTGGCGGTGAACTGCTGGGTCAGGCCGACCGCCACGGTGGCGGTGTCGGGCGACACGACGATCGCCTTCAGCGTCGGCGCCGCGGTCGTGGTGCCGGTGGTGCTGGTGGCGGTGTCCTTGCTGCCGCCGCCGCAGCCGGCCACCCCAAGGGACAGCCCAATGGCGAAGGCGAGCAGGGCGGCGCGGCGAAGTCGAGCGAACGGGATCATGCGGGAAGTCTAGGCATCGCCCCGACCCGCCTCGCGCCGAAAAGCGGCCGGTTCCCTGCTCAAACCCGCGCGCGTGCCGCTGGGGCCGCCGGCGCCGCCCGTTCAGCCGGTGTTGCGCAGCCCCGCCGCGATGCCGTTGATCGACAGGTGGATGCCGCGCTGCAGGCGCTCGTTGCTCGGATCGCTGGCGCGGCGGTGGCGATAGCGCCGCATCAGCTCGACCTGCAGGTGGTTCAGCGGGTCGAGGTAGGGGAAGCGGTGCTCGATCGAGCGCGCCAGCGCCGGGTTGCTGGAAAGCCGCTCGGGCTCGCCGGTGATCAGCGCCAGCGCGGCATGCGCCCGGTCCCACTCGGCGCGGATGGCCTTGAAGATGCGCTGGCCCAGGCGCTTGTCCTCCACCAGCTCGACATAGCGTGCGGCGATGCGCAGGTCGCTCTTGGCCAGCACCATGTCCAGGTTGGACAGCAGCGTGCGAAAGAACGGCCACTGCCGGTGCATGCGGCGCAGCAGCTCGATGCGGGCCTCGCGGTCGTCACCGGCCTCGACGAACTGCTCGATCGCCCGGCCGAAGCCGCACCACCCGGGCAGCGCCACGCGGCACTGGCCCCAGGAGAAGCCCCAGGGGATGGCGCGCAGGTCTTCGATGGCGCGGCTGGCCTTGCGCGATGCGGGGCGCGAGCCGATGTTGAGCTCGGCGATCTCGCGGATCGGCGTGGCGGCAAAGAAGTAGTCGGTGAAGCCGGGCGTGCCGTACACCAGCTCGCGGTAGGCGGCAAAGCTGGCCTGGCTGATCTGCGCCGCCGCCTCGATGAAGGCCCGCGGGGCGGCCTTGGTGGGGTGCAGCAAGGTCGCCTCGAGCGTTGCGGCCACCAGCGTCTCGAGGTTGCGGCGGCCGATCTCGGGGTGGGCGTACTTGGAGCCGATCACCTCGCCCTGCTCGGTGAGGCGGATCTGTCCCTTCACCGTGCCCGGCGGCTGGGCCAGGATGGCCTGGTAGCTGGGCCCGCCGCCACGACCCACCGTGCCGCCGCGGCCGTGGAACAGGCGCAGCCGGATGCCGTGCGCGGCCTCGAGCTCGTCGAACAGCGCCACGAGCGCCAGCTCGGCCTGGTACAGCTCCCAGTTGCTGGTGAAGAAGCCGCCATCCTTGTTGCTGTCGCTGTAGCCGAGCATGATGTCCTGCTCGGCGAATTCGCCGCGGCGGCTGCGCGCCACCATCGCGGCGATGCCTGGCAGTGCGTAGTACTCGCGCATGATGGCCGGCGCCTGGCGCAGGTCTTCGATGGTCTCGAACAGCGGCACCACGATCAGCGCCGGCCGGGCGTCGCCCGAGAGCGTGCCGCCGTCGCCCGCAGCCGGCGCGTCGCCCACGGTGAGGCCGCACTCCTTCATCAGCACCAGCACCTCGAGCAGGTCGCTCACCTGCTCGGTGTGGCTGATGATGCAGTGGCGCAACGAGTCGCGGCCCAGCGTGGCGAGCATCTCGCGAGCGGTCTCGAAGATCGCCAGCTCGCCTTGCGCCAGCTCGGAGTACACGGCGCCGCGAACGCGCAGGCCGCGCGCATCGTCCAGCAGGCGCAGCAGCAGCGCGCGACGGGCCGCCTCGTCCAGCGCCGCATAGTCGGGCTCGACGCGGGCCACGCGCAGCAGCTCGGCCACCACCGCCTCGTGCTTGTCGCTGCTTTGCCGCAGATCGAGCGTGGCCAGGTGGAAGCCGAACACCTGCACCGCGCGCATCAAGGGCGCCAGCCGCGGTGCCACCAGCGCCTGCGCATGGTGGCTGTGCAGCGAGGCCTCGATCACCTGCAGGTCGGCCAGCAACTCGTCGGCGCTGGCATAGGGGCGCTGCGGTGCCACGGCGTGACGCAGCGCCTCGGTGCCGGTGAGCTGGTGCAGCGTGGCGGCCAGGCGCGCATACATGCCGATCAACGCGCGGCGGTAGGGCTCGTCCTCGCGGTGCGGGTTGCGGTCGGGTGAGGCCTCGGCCAGTGCGGTCAACTCGGGCGTCACGCCGGCCAGCATCTGCGAGATCGACAGCTCGGCACCCAGCTCGTGCAGCTCGGTCAGGTAGAAGCGCAGCGCCACCTCGGCCTGGCGCGACAGCGCCTGGCGCAGCGTGTCGGCGGTGACGTTGGGGTTGCCGTCGCGGTCGCCGCCGATCCAATGGCCCATGCGCAGGAACGTGGGCACCGCATGGCCGCTCAGCTGGCTTTCCAGCTCCTGGTACAGCCGCGGCAGCTGGCGCAGGAAGGTGGCCGGGTAGTAGCTCAGCACGTTCTCGATCTCGTCGGCCACGCTGAGCTTGGTGTAGCGCAGCATGCGCGTCTGCCACAGCTGGGTGACGCGGGCGCGGATCAGGGCCTCGTTGTCGCGTCGCTCACGCTCGGTGTGCAGCTCGTCGCGCTGGCCGACGAGCACCGCAATGGCGCGCTCGGCGTCCAGGATGCTCTTGCGCTGCACCTCGGTGGGGTGCGCGGTGAGCACCGGCGAGATGTGCGCCTGCTGCAGCACCTGGGCCACATCCGCTGCACGCACGCCGGCCTCGTGCAGCCGCTCGAAGCAATGCGCCAGCGAGCCCTCCTGCAGGTGGCCCTGGCGCTCGTGGTGCAGGCGGCGGCGCACATGGTGCCGATCCTCGGCGATGTTGGCCAGGTGCGAGAAGTAGCTGAAGGCGCGGATCACGCTGACCGTCTGGTCCACCGTGAGGTTCTTCAGCAGCCGGTCGAGCACCCGCCCGGCCGAGGCGTCCTTCTTCAGCCGGTAGGCCACCGACAGGCGCCGCACCCGCTCGATCAGCTCGAAGGCCTCCTTGCCTTCCTGCTCGCGGATCACGTCACCCAGGATCCGGCCCAGTAACCGAATATCCTCGACCAAGGGCTTGTTCTTGGCCGCCGCATCGCCTTCGGCGCCGATTCCCTCATAGTCGTCAGGTCGCCCGGACGCGGTGCTTCGGGCGGTCTTGGCGGTTCGAGCATTGCGGGACATGGGCGGCTCCTACGATGTAACCAGGTTACCCATCCGGGTCGGCTGGATGGTAGCAGCACCGTTGCGGTGCACTTGCCACGGACATCTCACGACCCTAGCGATAATCGCGCCACCATGAGCTCCACCACCCTGATCGCCACCCGCGAAAGCCGCCTCGCGCTGTGGCAGGCCGAACATGTGCGGGATTTGCTGACGCAGCGCTTCGGCCTGCAGGTGGGCCTGCTGGGCATGACCACCCAGGGCGACCAGATCCTGGATCGCGCGCTGTCCAAGGTGGGCGGCAAGGGCCTGTTCGTCAAGGAACTGGAAGTGGCGCTGGCCGAAGGCCGGGCCCACCTGGCGGTGCACTCGCTCAAGGATGTGCCGATGGACCTGCCCGAGGGCTTCGTGCTGTCCACGGTGCTCGAGCGCGAGGATCCGCGAGATGCCTTCGTCTCCAACCGCTTCGAATCGATCGATGCGCTGCCGCAAGGGGCCGTGGTCGGCACCTCGAGCCTGCGCCGCGTGGTGCAGCTGCGCAACCTGCGGCCCGACCTGCGCATCGAGCCGCTGCGCGGCAACCTGGATACGCGCTTGCGCAAGCTCGACGAAGGCGGCTATGACGCCATCGTGCTGGCGGCCGCCGGCCTCAAGCGCCTTGGGCTGGCCACGCGCATCCGGTCCACCTTCGATACCGTGCAGATGATCCCCGCGGCCGGCCAGGGAGCACTGGGCATCGAGGTGCTGGCCTCGGCCGAGGCGCTTCGCGGGCAGCTGGCCCAGTTGCGCCACGAGCCCACCTGGTTGGCCGCACATGCCGAGCGCGCGGTGTCGCGCTCGCTGGGCGGCAGTTGCAGCATGCCGCTGGCCGCTCACGCCGTGTGGAAGGATGGCGCGCTGGTGCTGGACGCGGCCCTGGGCCACCCCGAGCACACCGATCGGCCGCTGCTGCGATCCAAGGTCAGCGGCCAACCGGCCGATGACGAGGCCGCTACGTCGCTGGGCAACCAGGCGGCCGAGGCGTTGCGGGCCCAGGGGGCCGCGGGCTATCTGGGGCAGGCCTGAGTCGGACCAGGCGGTGCGCAGGCAGGGCCCAGTGTTCGACGTGAGCGAAGGCGTCCCGGCTTCCCGGCCCCGGGGCGGGAGCGCACGATGCGCCTGCTGGTGACCCGCCCGCAGCCGCAGGCGGACGATTGGGTGCGTCGGCTGGCCGAGCGCGGCGTCGATGCGCATGCGTTGCCGTTGCTGGACATCGAGGACGCCGCCGATCCGCTGCCGGTGCGCGCGGCGTGGCAGGGGCTGGCGGCGCAGCGGCTGGTGATGTTCGTCAGCCCCAGCGCGGTCGATCGGTTCGTGGCACAGGCGCCGGCAGGGTGGCAGTGGCCGGCCCGCACGCTGGCCGGCGGCACCGGCCCCGGCACCGCCCGCGCATTGGGCGCCGCCGGCGTGCCCGCCGAGTGCATCGTCTCGCCTGGCGCCGATTCGCCGCGGCTGGACTCCGAGGCCTTGTGGGCGCTGCTGCGAGATCGCCTGTCGTGGCACGGCGAGCGTGCCCTGATCGTGAGGGGAGAGGGCGGCCGCGAGTGGCTGGCCGACACCCTGCGCGCCGAAGGTGCCGAGGTGTCGTTCGTGACCGCCTACCGGCGCTCGGCGCCTCGCCTGGGCGAGCAGGGCTCGCGCCTGCTCGCCCAGGCGCTGGCGCTGCCTGACGCGCACCTGTGGCTGCTCAGCAGCAGCGAAGCGGTGCAGCAATTGCCGGCCTTGCTGGCCGGGCAGTCGCTGGCTCGCTCGCAGGCCCTGGCCACCCATCCGCGCATCGCCGCCACCGCACGCGACATCGGGTTCGGCCGGGTCGACGAGGTCGGGGCGTCGATCGATGCGGTGGGGCAGGCCGCGCTGGACCGGGCACAGGGCTCGCCGCAGGGCAGGTAGCCGCCGGCATGGGCCAGGGGCGCTGGCCCCGGTCGATACAATGCCGCCGATCGTGAGCGAGCCTTCCCACACACCTCTGCCGGGGGGCGCGTCCCCTGCCAACGAGCCCATCGTGCCGAGCCCGGCCCCGGAGGCGTTGGCGAGTTCGGCATCCGGCTCCAGCCTCGAGGCCCCGCCGCAGACCCTTCCGGCCAAGGCCTGGCTGATCGGCGCCGGCGTGGTGGGCGCGCTGAGCGTGGCGGCCCTGACCCTGGCGGTGTTCAGCCAGCAACGCATCAAGCTGCTCGAACAAGAGCTGGTGCGCCGCCAGCAGGAAAGCCAGGGCCAGTCGGTCGAGGCGCGCGCGCTGGCCAAGCAGGCCCAGGAGAGCTCCACGGCCATTGAGACCAAGGTCGGACTGCTCGAAGCCCGCGTGGCCGAGACCGCCCTGCAGCGGTCGCAGCTCGAAGACCTGATCCAGCAGTTGTCGCGCTCGCGCGACGAAAACGTGCTGGCCGACGTGGAAGCGGCGATCCGCGTGGCCATCCAGCAGACCGCCATCACCGGCAGCGCCGAGCCGCTGGCCGGGGCGATGCGCCAATCCGAAGAGCGCCTGGCTCGCCTGAACCAGCCCCGTGTCGAGCGGGTGCGTCGGGCGTTGGCGCGCGACATCGATCGTGTCAAGGCGGTGGCCGTGGGCGACATCGCCAGCCTGACCATCAAGCTCGACGAAGCGGTGCGCATGGTGGATGAGTTGCCCTTGCTCTCGCAGCCCGAGCGCCGCCCCCCGGCGGTGGCGGCGTCCAGGCCTGGCGGGCGTTCGTCGTCCGGCCCGTCGGCAGGGGGCGCTTCAGACGAGAGCGTGTGGTGGCAATCGGTTCGCAACGGCTGGGCGGTGGCCACCGATCGCATCGCCGCCGAGGTGCGCTCGCTGGTGCGGGTGACCCGCATCGAGCAGCCCGAGGCCATGCTGGTCACGCCGGAGCAGGGCTGGTTCCTGCGCGAGAACCTCAAGCTGCGGCTGCTCAATGCGCGCCTGGCCCTGCTGTCCCGCCAGTACGACACGGTGCAGAGCGACCTGCGCGACGCGCAGGCCTCGCTGGATCGCTACTTCGACCGCAGCTCGCGGCGGGTGACCACCACCGCCGATCTGATCAGGCAGGTCGCTCAGCTGGCACGTCAGGTGAGCGTGCCGCGCCCAGACGAGACCCTGGCCGCCATCGCGGCGACGCAGGCGGGCCGCTGACGGCTCCAGGGCAGCGATGCGCAACGTCGTCTGGCTGGTGCTGATCTTCGTCACCGCGGTGGTGGCGGCGCTGACGCTGGGCGACAACGACGGCCTGGTCACCTTCTACTGGAGCGGCTGGCGACTGGATCTGTCGCTCAACTTCTTCGTCATCCTGGCCATCCTGACGGGGGTGGGGGCGATGGTCGCGGTGCAGGCGGTCAACGCCCTGATCGGGCTGCCGACCAAGGCGCGGGAGTGGCGGGCGCAGCGCTTCGAGCGCGCGGCCCATGCCGCCCTGCGCGAGTCGCTGACCGAGTACTTCAGCGGCCGCTACACCCGTGCCCACAAGGCGGCGCTGCGCGCGCTGGCCATCCGTGGCGATGACGACAGCGTGGCCGTCGAGCATGATTTCCAGACGCTGGCCCGTCTGCTGGCTGCGGGCAGCCTGCACCGGATCCAGGATCGCGGGCGACGCGACGAGTTGCTCGCCCAGGCCCTGAAACCGCAGAGACGCGGCTTCACGCCGGTGGACGAGGGCGCACGCCTGCTGGCCGCCGAGTGGGCGCTGGACGATGGCGACGAGCCGCGGGCGGCGCAATGGTTGGCCGAGTTGCCGCCTGGTGCGGCGCGTCGCACCCAGGCGCTGCGGCTGCGATTGCGGGCTGCCCGGCTGGCGCGACGGCCAGGCGAGGCGCTGCACACGGCCCGGCTGCTGGCCAACCACCAGGCCTTCTCGGCGGTGGCCGCGCAAGGGCTGCTGCGATCGCTGGCCTGCGAGATGCTGGAGGCGGCGCGCGATGCCGATCAATTGCGGCGTGCGTGGATGCAGCTCGACCCCGCCGATCGACGTGACCCCTACGTGGCCGCCCGGGCCGCGCGCTGCGCAGCGGCACTCGATTGCGCCGGCGATGGCCGGCAGTGGTTGCTGCCCCACTGGGAGCGCATGGCCGATCTGGGCAGCGAGGGGCGCGCCGAAGTGGCCCTGGCGCTGATCGACGCGGTGCAGGGCATTGGTGCCGACTGGCTGCCTCGCGTCGAGAACGTGCAACGTGCCCATGCCGGCGAGGTGGCGGTCCAGGCGGCGACCGGCGCCGTGCTGATGGCCAATCGGCTGTGGGGCAAGGCGCGTCGGCCGCTCGAGACGGCCGCCTCCGCCCCTTCCCTCGAGCCGCAGGCCCGCCGCCACGCCTGGCGCCTGTTGGCCGCGCTGGCCCGCGAGGAAGGTGATGAGGCGCGCGCCATCGAATGCGAGCGCGCCGCCGCTCAGATCGACTAGCCGCGCAGAAACTCTGCTATAGTGCAGGGCTTCGCGGCTGTAGCTCAGTTGGATAGAGTACTTGGCTACGAACCAAGGGGTCGTGGGTTCGAATCCTGCCAGCCGCGCCAGTTGTACAGACGGGCCAGTCCTTCACCGGGCTGGCCCGTTTTGTTTTCTGTGGCCTCACGGTTTGCCGCCCGTGCCGGCATCGGTGTTCAGGATTCCGCGTCCGATGGACCTGATCGTGGCGTTCGGATCGATCACCTGCGCAGGGATCCAGGCGTAGGGGTCTGCCCGCAAGGGCTGGAGCGGATCGTGCCGGGTAGGCACGCCGTCCTGCTTGGCCAGTGCCAGGGCCAGTCGCCGAGTGACCTGTGCCGCGGCGACCGAGGTGCCGGCCAATTGCTTGAATGCCCCTGACCAGTACCCGGCTGCGGCGACCTGGCCCGGGGCCGCCAGGTCAGGCCCGCTCCTGCGGGCGGTGCGGCATGCCGCCGGGTCGTTCGGATCGTTGCCAGGCATGCCGGCTGACGAGTAGCTCGCCGCTTCCCAGCGCGGGCTGCCCTGGTCGCCTGGATCCGGATGGCGCAGTTGGGCGGCACCGACGACGATCGTGCGCCGCCCGTTGGACAGCGACCCGAGCGTACCCTCGCCGGTCGCCCAGGCCGTGCCCGTCAAGCCGGTTGGTTTCGTGGGCAGAGCGACGAATCCATGCTGCGCGCGATGGCCGGCGAGTTCGCCGGGGATGTCCCGCCGCTGGATCCAGGCGTCGGCGATCACCGGCGAGGCCCCCATATTCAGCAGCGTGAGCGACCAGCGCTGCGGGCCGGAGGCGGCGCCGTGCGAGGCTTCGGTGGCGCCCAGTGCCACCAGCACCACGCGTCCGTCACCCAGGGCCGGCGCCATGGTCTGACCGGACATGTTGATGACGGCGGCCTGCACGAGGCCTGGATCACACCGCAGGGCGACCTGATCGGGGCCGGCCTGCAGACCGGGCTGCTCGAGGCCGTCGTCCGGGGTCAAGGAGACCCACAGGCCCTGGTCGCCCGTCAGCGCCTCCGACGTTGGAAGCCACAGTTCGATGAAGGTTTCCGCCGTGTCGCGCATGCCCAGGGCGATCGGCAAGGTGGCCCTGTCGCCAGGGTGGCCGGATGCGGCCAGCCTGGCTCGAGCGTGGCAAGGCCGCACTTCGCCGGTGCCGTCGTCCTGGGGCGCGCGGGCGTTGCCCGCGGCCACCACCACCGTCAGGCGCGGGCCGATTTCGTCGATGAGCGCGTCGATGGCCCGCTCGAGCGGCGACGAGCCGTCGTGCGGGCCGGCGAACGCACCCAGGCTGAGGTTGACGATCACGCGGGCCTGCGGGCCGGCACGGTCGACCACATAGCGCAAGGCGTCGAGCACGTGGTGGGGCATCCATCGTGCGCTGGTGTCGTAGAGGGCGGGGGTCGGCAACTGCACGTACAGCAGGTCGACGTCGGAGATCGGATCGCCCGGGTCACCATCGCCTCCTCCGGCGGTGTCGAGCATGTGCACGCCATGGCTCCAGTCGCATTCCTCGGGCCAGGCATGCGCCGCCGATCGGTACAGCTCGCGCTCAGCGACCTGGCGCCCGCTGTCAATTGCGGAGGGGTCCAGATGCCGGGCCAGCAAGTCATCGATGTCGGCACGGTCGAGCTCGCGGCCCCATCCCATTGTCGATGGCGTGTGCCAGGGGGCGTTTGCCGCCTGGCCCTGGTCCCAGTAGGCCAGCAGCCGGCTGTGCGGCCGGCCGTCGAGCGTCGTGCAGAAGCGCCGATGGGCGAAGGCACACAGGCCATCGATCACGGCCACGACCACCCGTGGCGCCGGGTGCTGGCCCTTGCCCGGCTCGTCCGGTGCGGCACGTGCGGCGGCAGTGGCGCCGCCAGCAGGCGGCGCAGGCGCCGGAGGCACCGCGGCCGCCTTGGCAGGATCGGCACCGATGACCAGCGCCAGGCGGTCGAGCCGCTCGCTGACCTCTCTCCTGAGCTCGGCGGCGTCGGGATCGTCGGGGTCCAATGGGTCGGCGCGCAGTGTGCAGAACATGGCGCCATCCGGATAGACCGCAGGGATGCGCAGGCCGGTGTCGTCCGCGATGGCCGCGCGCAGGGCCGCCACCGTGCAGCCCTTGCGACAGGCCAGCATCGACATCTGACCGGGCACCGCATGCGCGAGATACCGGCCATCGGTCAAGCGGCTCCACAGGGCATAGGGGTCGACCTCGCCGGGGCGCATCGACCAGGTCTGGCCGGGTTCGGTGGCTGGCGAGCCGGTGGCCGGGCGTGGGGCGCCCGGCGCGGCGGGGCTGGCAGATGTGCGCTTGGCGTTCATTGGCGTCCTTCGTCCACGGTGGCGCCGGGCTTGCTGTGGCCGGCCTCTCGTGCAGGGTCAGGCCGCAGCCGCGGGCGTGGCTCCCCACTCCTCACGCGCCTTGCGCCACAGCCAGGCCAGCTGTGCGCTGGCCTTGACCTGCAGGGCGTCACCGACCGTCAGGTAAGGTGCATCGTTGGCCACCAGCCGGCCGGTGGCCGGCAATTCCTCAGTGCCATTGAACCTGGTCGCGTCCAGGACGCGAGGCGTCACGGCACCATCGGTGCAGCGCGCGACGATGTACTCGGCCAGCAGTCCGCCGAGTGCGCATCCGGCGATGCTGTCGATCGGGAAGTGCACGCCGGCGACTTCCCGGTTGGTGGCAATGCGCTGAGCCAGGCGGTGCAGCACCTCACTGACGCTCTGCGGAGCCAGCAATGCCTCGAGCACGCCCGCCACGGTGAAGGCCTCCGTCGAGTGCCCACTCGGAAAGCTGCCATGCCCGGGGGTCAGGATGGCGGGCACGATTGCCGGGTGGACTTCATGCGGGCGAGGAACCGCCAGCGCGTGCTTGAAGCGCTGCTCGACCACACTGGCCAGTTGGAAGCACAGGCCGATGAGCTCGAGCGTGTGCTTCATGCGTGCCGGATGGATGGGCAGCAGGGCGCACCAGAACGCAATGGGCGACTCGGCCTGCGCGCAGATCTCGCCCAGCCGGTCGCGCACCGCCAGGGTGTCGGACTTCGGCTGCAGCCGCAGGGCGGCCGCCTGGTTCACCAATTCGGCCTGTTGCCGCAGCACGCCATGGTCGGGCCGGGTCATGCCCATGATCGCCGGGTTGCCCGCGCACACGGCCGTGCTCAGTTGCACGCCTTGGCCGACGGGCTCGAACATCAGGCCGGCCTGCAGCTCGAATGCCAGCACCGATGCCCGGCAATCCGGCTGCCAGCGGCCCAGCGGGTCGGGCGCGTCGATCTCCGTGGGCGAGACCAAGGGATGGGCAGAGAACGCCCGGCCGCGGCCCCAATCCTGGGGCAGCACGTCGGCCAGCCAGGAGCGCGTGGACAGGATGGCGTGCAGCAGGCCCGGACCGATGGCTGCGCTGGAGTATCCGGTCAGGCCATTGAGGGCCGACGCCGCACTGGCCGCCGACGCCGCGCTGGCCGCGGATGCCGCACTGGCGGCCGACGCGGCACTGGCGGCGGATGCGGCGGATGCCGCAGAGGCGAAGCTGCTCATGAGGTCTCCTTCGTGGGGCTGGAGGCGAAGTTCAGGACGGCACCCCCGCGTCTCGCAGTGCCCGAGTGTAACGATCGACGCGAGCCGACGAGACGCCGGGGTAGCGACGGGCGAACTGTCCTGCCGTGAAACCCGGCTCCAGCCGCATCAGCCGGCCGACGGTCTCGCGCGCCCCGCCGGGGTCGCCGCCGAGCCACTGCGCGATGGCCAGCACCCGAAGCGTCGGTCCGTGGCTCGCGTTGGATCGCAGCGACCGTTGGCCGAACTCGATGGCGCCCCGGTAATCGTCCGTCGACAGCAGGGCCGTCGAGGTGAAGTTGTCATAGAAGTAGCGCAGCGGATCCAGCGGTGACAGGCGCTGGGCATCCAGCGCATCGCGCACCGCCAGGATGCCTTCGTCGCGGTACGCATGCCATGCGGCCCGAAACAGCCTGGCCAGCCCCTGGTTGGGGTTCACCTGAAGGGCCTGCTGGTACCGGTGGCCGGCGGTGTCCAGGTCTTGCAGGAGGTAGACATGCACCAGGCCATCGATGGCCAGGGCCAGCGAGTTGCCCGGCTCGAGGTCGAGTGCCCGTGCGGTGGCGGCCAGGGCCGCGGAGCTTTCCCCGGCCGGGTCGTCCGACCATCCCTGGGCAACCTTCAGCACATGCCACTTGGCCAGCCAGGCCAAGGGCTCGGCCGCGCGCGGGCACCGCTGGGAGAGCTGCAGCAGCAGGTGCTCGGCCTGCTCGAAGCTCTGGCGCCTGAGGCTGTGCATCTGGCTGACGGCGGCAAAGAGCAGGCTGAACGACTCGATGGTGGCCAGCGGCTGATGCTGCACCCGCGACACCGCGTCCACCAGCAGGCCCTGGCAGATCTTCTGCGCGACTTCTGCGCCCATGCTGCCGTCACCGGCGAGCACGTCGCCCAGGTCGGCATCCACCTGGTGCGACCACAAGGTTTCGCCCTGGCGCGCATCGACGAGGTGGATGAAGACCCGAAGATCGCGCTCGTTCGCGATGAACGATCCCCGCACCAGAAAGCGCACCTGGGGCAATCGCTCCAGCATGGCGTCGGCATCCGGTCGGCCGGCCAGTCGGTGCGACGACTGGTGCGAGATCACCTGCAGCCCGGGGTTCGGGCTCAATGCGGTGATCAGTTCGTCGACCAGCACGCGTCCGACCACCTCGCCGCCGGGCGTCTGCAGTCTGGAATAGAAGGGCAGGACCATGATGCAGGCGCGATGCGCATCGGCGCGAAGGTCTTGCTGGAGCACTTCTGGGGCCGGCGCCACGGCCTGCACACGCAGGCGTCGGTCGTTCGAAGTCGGCACGGCCAGGTCGGTCGGCCCCAGGTCGACCACCTCAGGATCCAGCAGCGGTGTCAGCTGGTCGGCGAACTCCGGACTGACCAGGAAGTCCGAGACCGGGCCGGCATCGTCTGTCGAGATGATGTCGTCGGTCTCGGGCACGGGTTCTCCGCTGAGCATGCCGCTGATGCGCAGCCCCGCCGGTTGCACGGCCCCTTGGGACGGGCGGCCCGCCTCGAACCGGCCGAGCAGGGCCAGGCCGAACTGGGCGGCCTGACCCGCCTGGTCGAAGGTGACCTCCCAGCACGACTTGTCCGCGGATGACGGTGACTGGGGCCGCCGGGCAGTCGTCGAGCGGTCGAGCTCGCTGACCAGCGATTGCACGAAGTGCTGCCACTGCTGGTGTGCGGCATGCGCGGCCTGGCCCGCCCGGCTCTTCACCAGGTTGATCCGCAGCACCGCCCGGCCACGTGCGTGGCCGGGCTGATCATTGACCTCCGGCTGGTTCATGGCATTCACCTTCGCATGTGCCGAACTGCAGCGGACCTGGCTGGTCGGGTTCGATCGCAGCCAAGGGGTTCGCCGGGCATGGGCTCGAACAGGGCTCGGCGAGGGGCATAAAACGCGCGCGATTGTCGCCGAGGATTCATCGCGTTGTCAGACGCGTGCGTGGGCCAGACGCGACAATGGCGCCGATGAAACGGGTGCTCAACGTCGGCGGCAACTCGAAGGCCATTGGGCTGCCTGCGCCCTATGCCGGGTGGCAACAGGTGCTGCTGGACATCGATCCCGGCGGCGCGCCGGACATCGTCTGCGATGCGCGCGAGTTGCACAGCCTGCCGGCGCCGCAGTTCGACGCCGTCTACTGCTCGCACAACCTGGAGCACTTCCATCGCCATGAGGTGCCCCGGGTGCTGCAAGGCTTCGTGCATGTGCTCAGGCCGGATGGGTTCATCCACTTGCGCGTGCCCGACCTGGGGGCCGTGATGCGCGAGGTGCAGTCCAGGGGGTTGGACCTGGAGGATGTGCTGTACACCTCCGACGCCGGGCCGATCACCGTCCTCGACGTGCTGTACGGCTATGGGCCTGAGATCGAGCGCAGTGGCCAGGCCTACTTCGCGCACAAGACGGGGTTCACCGCACGCTCGCTGGCCCGGGTGGTCAAGCAGGCCGGGTTGCGGCACCTGTTCGTGGCCACGGCGAGCTTCGAGGTGATGTGCCTGGCCTTCCTGAAGGAGCCTGACCCGCCCACCAGGCAGGCCTTCGGCCTGCCGGCGGCTTGAGCCGGCGCCGCCGATGTGACGATCGGCCGATGCCCTGCGGCCGTGAACTGGAGACACTGCCGGCCACCCGATCCAAGGAGCATCGAATGAAGGTCCACCGACATCTCGCGCTGGCCGCCGCACTGGCCGTGGCAGGCACGGCCATGGCCGCCGGCGATCCGCTGCGCACCGCGCTGGAAGAGAGCAAGGCCACCGGCAAGGGGCTGATGATGTATGTGGCCGGCCAGGCCATCGCCGGTGTGGTGGTCACGGTGGATGACCGTTATGTCGTGGCCCGCAGCCAGGACAAGGGCACCATCGTGATCCGGCTCGATCGCCTCGACGGCGTGGCGGGCTTCGTCAGCATCGAGCGCAAGCCCTGAGCCCCGCAGCAGCGGCCGGGGCGCCTGGCCGCGGCTGCGCTCAGGCCGATCCGCCGGGGTAGCTCACCGCCATGCCGGCGCGCACATCCTGCTGCAGGCCGTAGGCCGGGAAGGGGTAGCGCAGGCCATTCCGGGCCAGCGCCTCCATGCCGGCCAGGGCGCGCGGGATATCCGCCACGGGCAGGGCCATCAGCATCTCGTCGTCCTCGACGCCGCCGTAACGCCGCTCGGCGAAGCAGGGGATCGACAGGCTGGGCTCGCGCGTGGCCAGCGCACGGCCCCATGAATCGGCGCACGACGACTCGCCCACCACCGACCAGTCGAAGCGCTTGTAGTCGCGCCACTGCAGGCCGTTGATGAAGTAGATCATCGCGCCCGGCGTGGCGTAGAAGAGGGCGATGTCGGGCGCGTCCATCGCCGAAGCCGGCGCGCCCTCGGCGCGGCCCCAGCGGGCCAGCGGCGCGACGATCAGCGCCTGGTGCGACCCCCGCGGCACGATGCGCATCGCCGCCTGGTGCCGTGCGGCATCCTCGGGCGTGGCATACCACACGCCGGCCAGTTCGCGCCCGGCATGCCAGGCCTCGTCCTGGCCGCCCAGGCCCACCACCGCGCGGCACTGGTCGCCCACCAGGTCGTCGGCTGTCACGCCAACCGTCCATCCGAGGCGGGAGGCCTGCCCGACGATCTGGTCGAGGGTGTGCACCGCCTGCGGTCGGCGCAGGCGCGGCACGGTCCGCATCTCGTCCACCGTGGCGCACAGCCGCATGCCGAAGGGCAGTGCCCGCAGCTTGAGGGTTCGCTCGAGCCGGCTTGCCAGCGCGGCGAAGTGCTCGGGGGTGGCAGGGTCGGCGACGAGGCTCATGGCACGCTCCGCAGGGGCAGGAACGCGCAGTATGTCGCAGGGGCAGGCAGCCCCTCACGCGGCGGCATCGGCGAGCCGCGCCGCGCTCGGATCAGGTGGCGTCGCCCTTGGCGGCGGCTGCCGAGGGGCGGGCCAGGTCCTTGAACTGCCACAGCCAGGCCAGGGCCAGCGGCAGCAGCATCAGCGCCCAGGCGGGCGAGCGCCGGGCCGGCACCACCTCGATCGACATGGCCGTGCGGTCGCCCTGGCGCAGCCCGCTCAGCTGCAAGGTGGCCGACTGCTGGCCATCGAGGCGGTCGAGCTCGACCCGCGGCGTGAACTCCTTGCGCTTGACCGCGGGCGACTGTTCCTGGATGCGGTGAACGATCTCGCCGGAGGGCAGGCGCGCCACCAGGGCATAGCGACCGATCGACGCATCCTGGGTGTTGACGAAGGTGTGCCGCAGCACCCGGCTGCCCTCGGGCAGGGTGGGCTTCTGGCCCTTTTCGGGCCTGGGTGCGGCCAGCACGCCCGGCGTCGCGAAGCCAAAGCGCAGCGTGAACTCGGCCGGCACGCCTTCGGGCAGCGTCAGCTCGATCCAGGCCGTGCCATCGGCCGAGCGTGGCGTCATCATGGCCCCGGCCGGGGCTTCGTCCGCCGCAAAATCGGGCAGGGCAGCAAAGCCCGTGGGCAGCTTCAACCGCCCCGGCGCGGCCTTGCGCACCTCCACCGTGGCCTGGGCCCGGCCACTGCCGTCCGCCCCGACGTCCAGCCGGGTTTCATAGCGCTTGAGGTCGACGGCAAGCGCGCTGCTGCCCAGGGCGAACAGTGCGATCACGATGGCGAGCCGCTTCATGGTGCCACCGCGAAGAAGTCGGGCGTCAGGCCGATCCAGCGGTACCAGGTGAAGGCGAACACGATCTGCAGCAGCACGCCCACGGTGCAGGTGACCATGCCGTAGCGGAAGTTGTCGCCCACCGAGTACTGGTTGGTGCTGAACAGGATGACGTTGGGCTTGCCGCTGATGGGCAGGCCCACCACCCAGTCGATGCACAGCGCGGCCGGCAGCGCCAGCGAGATCGGGCTCCAGCCCAGCGCCTTGGCCAGCGTGATGATGATGGGCAGCATGATCAGCGTGCGCACCGTCTTCGAGGTGGTGAGCAGGTGGCTGTACATCATCACCGCCACCACCACGGTGAAGGCCACGCCGAACGGCACCGACTTGAGGTCGAAGCTGCCGAACAGCATCTTCACACCCCAGGCCGCGGCGCCGGTGTCGTCCAGTGCCAGGCCGCCGGCATAGGCGCCGGCGCTGAAGATCAGCAGGTGCCACGGGATCTCGGCCTCCGACCACTGCAGCAGGCCCCAGCGCGGCATCAGCACGATCACCGCGCCCAGCAGCGCGGCGAACGGCGCGCTGATCTCGACGCCGAACCACTGCATGTGGAACACGTCGGTCATCCACAGCGCGAGCACGCCGCCGAAGATCGCCAGGGCCTTCTTCTCGTCCCTGGACAGCGGGCCCAGCTCGGCGTACTGGTTGCGGACCAGGTCGAGCCCGCCGGCGAGCTGTGGCTGGCGCTGCTCGGGTGGCACCGGGAAGATCAGCTTCTGGCCGATCCACCACATCAGCAGCATCGTGATCACGGCCAGCGGCGTGCCCACCCGCACCCAGTCCATGTAGTACACGCGCTGATCGGCCATGGTCTGCATCAGGCCCACGGCGATCAGGTTGGCGGCCGAGCCGGTCATGGTCATCGACGACAGCACCGAGATGCAGCCCAGGTTCAGCAGCATCAGGTTGCGTCCGACGTTGTTGTTGTGCGCTTCGCTGGCGCCATAGATGGCGGCCACCACCACCATCAGCGGCAGCACCATCACCGCCCGGGCCGCCGTGGCCGGAATCAGCGGCGCCAGCAGCATGTGCAGGATCACGAAGGCCAGCAGCGCGCGCGGCGCCGTCTTGCCGAAGCGCAGGATCAGCCACAGCGCCATGCGCTTGGCCAGCCGCACCTTGACCAGCATCGAGCTGAGGATGAAGGCCAGCAGGTTCAGCCAGATCACGTCCATGCCCAGCACGTACATGATGGTCTTGTCGGTGGCCACCCGGGTGACCAGCAGCAGGAACATCAGCACCAGCGAGGTGACGTAGGTGGGAAAGGGCTCGGTCACCCACCACACCAGGGCCAGCGCAAAGCAGGCCGCACCGGCCTGCGCCGAGGCCGACAGGCCAGCCCCCGGTGGCAGGTACAGCACCAGCAGGAACAGCGCGATGCCACCCGGAAAGCCCAGGTAGCGCATCCAGCGGTCGGTGGCACTCTGTACGTCGCGCGGCCTGGACGACAGCGTCATCCGGTCCATGCCCAGCAGTTCGACCAGGCGGCGGTCGCGTTGCTCGTCCGGGGTCAGGATCGGCGGGGCATTCAAGGGGCAGCCTCCGAGCCGGGCGCCTGGATGGCGCGCGGCGTCGACTCAGTGCATTGTCAGGCCTTGGCCCAGGTCTTGAAGGGGCTCTTCAGCAGGTTGGAGTTGAAGTAGCGCGCATCGCCAGAGACCTCCTTCACCGCCCAGGCCGGGCGGGCGAAGGCTTCGTCCTCGGTGGCGAGTTCGATCTCGGCCACCACCAGGCCCTGGTTGTCGCCGTGGAACACGTCGATCTCCCAGGTCTTGCCCGAGTGCACCTCGACATGCCGGTGCTTGTCGATCAACGGCTGCTCGCACAGGTGGTCGAGCAGGGCCGCGGCATCGTCCAGCGGGATGTCGTACTCGAACTCGGCGCGCGTGAGCCCGACGTTGGCGCCCTTGATGGTGAGCTTGGCGCGGTCGCCCTCGATGCGCACCCGCACCACGCGCTCCTTGACCGAGCTGAGGTAGCCCTGCTTGTAGTGCGTGCCAGTGCCCGCCGGTTTCCAGGCCGCAAGATCGACCAGGAACTTGCGCTCGATTTCCTTGCCCATGTGGTTTGGCTCCTTGTCGGATTCAGCCCTGCTTTGCTCGCCCCCTCGGACAGGCTGTGCGAGGTCGCGCGAGCCGGCGAGTGGTGGGGCGAGGCGATCACTCGCCGATGTTCTTGGCCCCTGGCCAACGGTAGAGGTAAGGATTGCCCTTGGGATCGAGCGGCCGCTTGTCGGCTTCGGTCACCACCGACATCTCGTAGTCGAGCACCGCATCGCCGACGAACTTCACCGCTGCGGCCCGGTCCTTGAAGCCGGCCGACGACAACTGCAGCTTGCCGTCCTTGCCATAGCCCTTGTACGAGACGAACCAGGTCTGCACGATGGTCGTCACGCCCGGGAACTTGGCGTCCAGGTCGGCGATGCTGCGCACCTTGGCGAAGGGCGAGTCGTCCATCACCACGATCAGCTTGTCGTCGGTCTCGCCGTTGTCCACCAGGCTCAGCAGCCCGATGGCTCGGCCACGCACCACCGAGCCGCGCGGCACCGCCGGGCCCAGCACCAGCACGTCGATCGGGTCGCCGTCGCCGCCCTTGGCCTTGGACAGCATGGTGCGCGGCACCATGCCGTAGTTGCCCGGATAGCCCAGGTATTGCACGTAGCGTGGCGCGCCGTTCTTCTGTTCCAGCTCCATCACGCCGGTGGCCTTGATCACCTCGTACTTGGCGGTGGTGCCGGCCGGGATCTCGATCACCACGTTGAGCGTGCCGTCGGCATTGATCGGGTCATGGCCCGTCATGAAGTTCTTCGGCCCGCGCAGCACCGAGACCTGGGCCGTGGTGGCGTCCTGGGACCATGCGGCGGGCATCAGGGCCCCGCCCAGCGCCAGCGCCAGGCTGGCGACGATGGCATTGCGTCTGCGGATCATGCGTGCGCTCCTCGCGTCGTCTGGAGGGTTGTGGAGGAAGGTGTGGCGGGATGCGAGGCCATTCGCTCAGGACGGGTCGTCGTTGTGCGCGGCCTTGACCTTCTTGCCCGGCGCCGGCTTGGCCGCCGGGGTGGCCGGCGGCGGCGCCGCGGCGGCGGCCTCGGCCTTGGCCGGCGCGGGCGCCAGTGCCTTGGGCATCGCGGCCTCCGGCTTGAAGGTGGTGGCACCGCCTTGCATCACGATCAGGTGCGGCCGGGACTTCTTGGCCGGATCGTCGTACTGGATCTGCGGATGCTTGATCAGCTGCGCGGCCATGTCGGATGGGGCGTAGTCGAGCAGGAACGCCACCTGCCCCCAGGGCGTCTTGCCCGGGTCGACGACGTCGCGCATCAGCGTGGCCGCGGCGATCAGCTGCTCGGGGCTGCGGTCGGCGTTGTGCTTGGAGTAGCGGCCCGACTTGTTGTTGACCACCCAGGTGTTGCTGTCCTTGTCGAACAGGATCTCGCCGCTGATCCGGCCGGGTGCGCCGCCCAGGGCGGACGGGTGCCCATAGTTCTCACGCGTGCCGGCCTTGCGCTGCGACTGGTCCTCCGGCCTGAAGAAGCCCTTGGGATACAGCCGTCCGTACGGGTGGGCAGCCTCCGGGATGATGGCCATGCGGCCGACCTGGTCGATCACCCAGTTGTACGGGGCCTGCTTGGTGTCGAGCAGGGCCGGGAAATCCTTCGAGCCGACCTGCAGGTAGGGGTTGAGCAGCACCTTGCCGCTCTTGTCGGCTTCGTAGTGCTTGATGTAGGCCGGCAGAGACGCCACGCCGTACTTCGCATCCAGCGCATCGACGGGTGCGGTGGGCGAGGTGATGAAGTCGGCCGCAGCGGCCTTGGCCGGCTTGCCGGCATCGGCGGCGGGCTTGGCCGCGGCGGCCGGTACCGCAGCTGGCGCGGCGGCCGAGACGGCCCGGTTCATCATCAGGCGAACCTTGGAGCCGCCCCACTTGCCGCTGTCCGGTGCTGCCAGCGCGCCCAGTTCCGCCTGGATCACCTCGCGCATGAAGCGCTCGCCCGATGCATGCACCTTGTCGACGGCATAGAAGTCGAGCCCGCCATAGCCGAACGAGAAGTCGTAAAGGAAGGGCAGCCCGCCGGCCGTGCGGGCCCAGGCCTCCATCGAGACGCCGCAGGGCTCGGTGCCCTCCAGCACCACGGCGCCGGGGCGGATGCGATAGGCATAGGCCTTGGTCGACACCAGCGGCGTGGACGGCGGCAGGCCGAGCTTGAGCAGCTCGGGCAGGTACTTGCCGAAGTCGCCCAGCGTCATCGAGCCCAGCGCGGCCAGCGGCACGTTGAACGAGGAGCCCTTCTCGACGTAGCCGCGCAGCTGGCCGTCGGGCCCGAAACCGACGTTCTCTTCCGCCTCCGTCTTGGCCTTGTCGCCTCCGGTGACGGCCAGCGGCGTGGCCAGCACCCGCTCGGCGTCGTCATGGATGCTCTTGACCGTGACCGACACGTTGGCCACCGGCTTGCCGTCGGCCCAGCGGTTGGTGATGCGCACCAGGTAACCCTTGGCCCACAGCGCCTGATCGGGAGTGTCGAAGTACTCCTTGGTCGACAGCTCGACGGCCAGCGGGTTCTTCTCCTTCTCGGTGACGGTGAATCCGCGCTTGGCAGCGGCCGTGCGGATGCGGCTCCAGAAGTCCTTGAAGGCGACGGCCACGTCGGCGTTGGCCTTGGTGGCGTCGAGCAGCACCTTGTACTCGCGGCCTTCCACATCGGCCAGCCGCGGGCTGGGATAACGCGCGATGGTGCGGGTGTAGAGCGGGACGGGTTCGTCCTTCGCGATGACGAGGCCGTGGGGGTAGGCGAGGCACGCGGCCGCGACCATGCCGAGCAGGAACCTGCCCATCCGAGTCGATGACATTGCCGGGTTCTCCTGTGACGAAGGTGAGTGTCGGGCGAGCGCCGGCCGAGGCCATGTGCTGCAGCCTTGTGCCACAGCCGGCGCGATCGGCTCAACTCAGAAGTTGTAGCGGATGCCGAAGCCCAGCGCCGACGGATCGTCGCCGGCCACCGGGGTGTACTTGTTCTCGCCCGATTCGAACCGGCCGCGCGCATTGCGGTCGTTGGCGATCTTGGTGTAGTAGCCGTACAGGGCGGTGAACTTGTCGAGCGGATAGTCGACCTCGAAGGCCATCATCTTCAGGCCGTCGGCCGCGCCGGAGGCGGTCTGGCTCGAGGCGCCGTAGTTGGCCTTGAGCACCACCGGGCCGGTCTTGTACGAACCGACGATCATCCAGTTGCTGGTCTTCTTGCCGGCGTCGTTGTCGAGCCGGCTGAAGGCCATGCCGGCCTTGATCGGGCCCTGTTCATAGCCCATCGTCAGCTTCATGCCGGTGAAGTCCTTGCCGGCGCCGTTGAAGCGCACCTGGTTCTCGTAGGCGAGGCCGGCATTGAACTGGCCATCGTCGTATTCGACCGAGCCGCCGTAGATCGGCTTGCGCACCGTGCCGGTGGCGCCGTTGACCTCGTCGGGCGCATAGGCCAGTCGGCCGGACACATGGCCGAACTTGGGCGTGAAGTACTGCAGCGAGTTGGCCATGCGGGTGTGCAGGTTCACCCAGGTGGAGCCGGCGGCGCGCGCCGTGCCCTTGCCGTGGATGATGATCTCCATCGCCTCGCCGCTGCCCCAGACCAGGCTGGCGGTGCCTTCCAGATCCTTGAAGGGCGAGTCATGGCGGCCATACAGCAGCGTGCCGAAGCGGTCGTGGCGCAGGCCGGCATAGCTGTCGCGGTTGGCGAACGCGCTGCTGTTGGCATGGTCGTCGGGCGCGATGCCGGTTTCGATCTGCAACAGGCCGGTGAGGCCGTCACCGAACTTGCGCTGGCCCTTGAAGCCGATGCGCGACGAGTGGCTCTGCATCACCTGGCGGGTGACCTTGCCGTCGTCGTTGTTCTCCAGGGTCAGTTCCAGGCGCCCGTACACCGTGATGCCGTCGGTGTTGCTGGTGGCCACGGGCTTGCCGTCGGCCGCCTTGGCGGGCGCCGCGGCCTGCGCCTTGGTGGCCTCGGCCTGGGCCTTGGCGGCGTCGCTCTGGGCCTTCATGACCTGGGCCTTCAGGGCATCGATCTCGGCCTGCAGCGCATCGATGCGCTTGATCAGGTCGGCCTCCGCGGCGATGGCGGTGGAGGGCAGGCCGATGCCACCGATGGCGGCGCAGACCATCGTGGCCAGCAGGTGTGCACGGTACTTGGAAGGCTTGGTCATGTCGGGCTCCTCAGGAAGGACGTGTGGGCTCAAGGCCCCGTGAAGGCATTCTGGGTTGGCCTCTCTCGGCAATCCAATCAATCATCGGGATCGGTCATATAGACTTCTCTTGATAACAGCGCGGCCGGCTCGCCGTGCGAACAGGCACCCACCCGTGATGACCCTGGCGCAACTGCGCACCTTCTGTGCCGTGGCACGGCTCAACAGCTTCTCGAAGGCGGCCGAGAAGCTCCACCTCACCCAGCCGGCGGTCAGCGCGCAGGTGGTGGCCCTCGAGGAGGTGCTCGAGGTCAAGGTGTTCGACCGCATGGGCAAGAAGATCGCGCTTTCAGAGGCTGGCCGGGTGACGCTGGTTGCGGCCGAGGAGATCCTCGAGCGGGTGTCGCGCCTGGAACGCGAACTGGGCGACCTGCGCCAGCTCAAGTCGGCTCACCTGTCCATCGGCGCCAGCCAGGTGGTGGGGGTGTACCTGCTGCCCGAGATGCTGGCCGCCTTTCATGCCGAGTACCCGGGGATCGAACCCGACGTGCGCGTCGAATCGGCACGCCACGTGGTGGATCTGCTGCTGTCGGGCGAGATCGACGTGGGCCTGATCGGCGAGGGCCTGCACCTCACCGATGAGCGCATCGCGGTCAAGCCGGTGGCCCGCGACGAACTGGTGCTGATCGTGCCGCCCGGCCATGTGTTCACGCAGATGAAGAGCGTGCCGCCCTCCAACCTGACGCAGATGCCGTTCCTGTTGCCGCGGCGCGATTCGTCCAGCTCCGAGAGCCTGCTCGAGCAACTGGCCACGGTGGGCATCCGGCCGCAATCGCTGATGGAACTGGGCAACGTGGGCGCGGTCAAGCGCGCCGTGGAGGCCGGGCTGGGGGTGTCGATCGTCTCGCGCATGGCCGTGGCACATGAGCTGGCCGATGGTCGCCTGACCAGCTTGCGGCTGACCGGCCTCAACCTCGAGCGGCAGATCGCCTTGTGCTGGCACCACGCGCGGCCGTTCTCGCGCGCGGCCGAGGCCTTCATCGGCTTCGTCAACCGGCAGCGTCTGCTGGCAACGCCGGCTGCGGCCGAGGGCGACGACGCGGATCAGTGATCCTGCAGCGCCGCCAGCTTGATCTGGGTGCGGCGCAGGCGCTTGGCCAGCGTGCGGGCCATGGCCGCAGCCAGGTTGAAGGCCAGCGTGCGGTGCTGCGCAGCGATCTTGACGAAGTCCTCCCGCGTGAGCACATAGACCTCGGTCTCGGTCTCGGCCACCGCATCGTTGGGCCGCGGCTCGTTGTCCAGGAAGGCCAGGCCGCCGAAGGTGTCGCCGCGGCCGAAGCCGGCCACCTGGGTGGGCGTGCCGCCGGGCACCGAGGTCATCGAGCGCACCGAGCCCCGGCGCACCCAGTAGAGCTCGTCCCCCGGGGCGCCCTGGGCATAGATGGTCTGGCCCGCGGCATAGCGGCGGATCTGCATCACCGCCTCCAGGTCGTCGAGCGTCTCTTCCTTGTAGCCCTTGAACATCTCGATTTCGCGCAGATCGATGGCGGGCTCGGTCTCACCGGGTGGCGTGAACTCGCTCTCGCGCAGCAGCCGCTCTTCGACATAGGCGATGGCGTTGTCCAGCGTCGGGAAGACCTTGACCGTCTTGCTGCTCGGGTCGATCAGGCCGACCTGGTCGAACAGGTGGCGCAGGCTGCGCCCGCGGCCGTTGGGGCGGTCGCCGTGCAGGCCGGTGAGCAGCAGCCGCGCGCCGCGCTCGCGGATGGTGTCGCGCACCTGGTTGAACAGCTGGGCCGCGGTGACGTCGATCGACTGCACCCGCCGCAGGTCGATGATGACGAAGCGCCGGGTGCGGATCTCGTGCTCCAGGTCGGTGTAGAGCTGGTAGGTGTTGCCGAAGAACAGCGCCCCCTGCAGCTCGAAGATCACCGCCTGGGCCGACTTGCGCGAGAGGATCTCCACTTCGGCCTCGGGGCGGTGCCAGGTGGAGGGCGCCTGCGCCAGCTCGAGCCGGTGCCGTACCACGTTGCCGCTGCTCTGCTCGCGCACGAACAGCACCATCGCCAGTACGACACCGACGGCCGAGGCGGCGATCAGGCCGGTGGTCAGCGCCACCACGATCACCGCCAGCACGACCAGGAAGTCGAGCACCGTGGCGCGCGAGCGGGCAAAGCGCAAGGGCTCGCGATCGATCATGCGCAGCCCGATCACGCACAGGATGCCGGCCAGCGTGGCCACCGGGATCCAGGCCAGCAGCGAGCCCAGCGCCAAGGCGGTGGCCAGCGAGAGCACCGACTGCACCATGCCCACCGCCCGGGTGCGCGAGCCGCTGGTCAGCCCCACCAGCGTGGCGCCCATCGTGCCGGCGCCCGAGATGCCGCCGCAGGCCGACGAGGCGAGGTTGGCCACGCCCTGGGCGATCAGCTCGCGATCGGAGTCGTGCCGAGAGCCGGTGAGCCGATCCAGCACCACGCAGGTCTTGAGCGTATCGATCGACAGCAGCGCGGCCAGGGTGACGCCGCTGCCCAGCACCCCGAAGAAGCTGCCCAGGCCCAGCTGCCGGATGCCGCCCCAACGTTCGAGAAAGCCTTCGAAGAAGCCCGCGCCCGAGGCCCCCAGCGGACCCAGCACCAGCGGGTTGTGCTCCACCGCGCGCAACGCCGGCTCGCGCCAGGCCAGTGCCAGGTAGACCGCCAGGCCGGCGAGGATGCCGAGGATGGTGCCCGGCACGCGCTGCGTCAACCGTGGTGCCAGCACCATCACGGCGGCGGTGAGCCCGCCGATGCCCAGGCTGCGCAGGTCCCACTGGCCGGGGGCCAGCAGGCCCGCCCACCAGTGGGCGCCCTCGGGGATGCCCAGCAGCTTGGGCAACTGGCCGGCGATCAGGATCAGGCCCACGCCGGTGAGGTAGCCGCTGACCACCGGGTAGGGGATGTACTTGATCAGCCGGCCGATGCCGACAAAGCCCAGCAGCATCTGGATCAGGCCGGCCAGCAGGCCGATGATCACCAGCATCAGCACGATCAGGTGCGGATCGTCGCCACGCGCGAGCATGTCCAGCGCAAAGGCCGACAGCACTGCGGCCGCGGGTGCGCACGGTGCGCTGACCAGACGGTCGGTGCCGCCCAGCCAGGCGGCGATCAGGCCGATCAGCACCGCGCCGACGATGCCCGCCAGGGCCCCGTGGCCGCCGAAGCCGGGGCCGACCGCAGAGAACACCGTGACGCCGAAGCCGATCGAGGCCGGAAGCGCCACCACCATGGCGCCGAGGCCGCCCCACAGGTCGCCCCGGTCGGGCCACAGCGACGCCCGCATCAGGCCCGATCCGCCCGCCGGCGCGCGGCCATGGGTGTCCATCGTCATGCACCCTCTCGCTCGAGGGCGCGGTTCAGGCCAGGCCCACCACGCGACGTGCGGCGCGCAGGTAGTTGGTGTTGGGCAGGCCGGCCAGGCCCAGGCCCTCGATCACCGAGGCCATCACGCCATGCTGCTCGCTCTCGCAGCAGGCGGTCTCGATCAGGGCGCCGTTGAACCACACCTGCGCATATTCGCAGATCACGCCGTCGATGGTGAAGCCGTAGCGCATCTTCTCCACCGTCACCACGCGCATCGCCGGGTGGGCGCGGGCCATCTCGACGAAGGACTCGTAGGCATAGGTGGCGGCGTCGAGCGACATCGGCACCTGCAGGTGGCCGAGGATGGTGGCCAGGTCGTCTCGGGCCACCGGGAACTTGAACTTGCCGCGCGGCTGGAAGACCTCGAAGCCCTCGGGCGTGGTGTCGACGCGGGTCTTGATGTCGAGCAGCCCGTCGCGCACCTTCACATTGGCGTCGGCGGTGTGGGCCGACAGGAAGTAGGTCTCCGCCGGCATCCGGCGGGCCTGCATCAGGATCGTCTTGCCGTTGTACATGTGGGCGCGGACAGTGTCGATCACCCCCTGGCCGAAGACGCGGAACTCGGCCCGCGGCGCGATCCGGGCCGCCTCGTCGGCCGTGGTCGCCTGGTTCTTGGCAAAAGCATCGTTCATGGCGTGACTCCTGTGCCGGATGGCCACCGGGCGCACCTGCGGCACGCATGCGGTGGCTGTGGTGGCGACATGCTAGGAAGTCCACCCGCAGGCCGTCCAATCAATCCTGGGGGACAGGCATATAAGGACCAGCCTATAAGGCCACGCCTGGTGGCCGGATGCGCGACGCAATTTGAAACGCCTTGGTCGAGCGGCGACGCGAAGCGGTGCCCGATTTCACGACAGTTGCAGCACGCGCTGCCGATAATGAATCGTTCGAAAAGGCAAACCCCTCGAAAGGGCGGGGACGCAAAGCCACGGGCCTACGTGAACCTCTGTTCATACGGTAGCCGGGTTGCCGAGATGCCCCCGCCATGCCTCTTCGAGGCGGGTTCGCGGTCGCGATCCCGCAACCTGCAGGGAGCGACTCATGGCGCAATACAACGGCACTTCGGGCAACGACACCCTGACGGGCGGCCCGGGAGATGATGTGCTCGACGGTGGGGCGGGTGCCGATGCGATGGCCGGGTTGGGAGGCAACGACGTCTACATGGTCGACGATGCCGGTGACATCGTCACCGAGGGCGCTGGACAGGGCACCGACCGCATCAACTCGACCATTGGCCTGAGCTTGCCGGCCGATGTCGAAGACCTGTGGCTGGTCGGCAGTGCCGACATCGACGGCACCGGCAATGGCCTGGACAACGTGATGTGGGGCAATGGCGGCCACAACGTGCTCGCAGGAGGGGCTGGCAACGACACCCTGGATGGCGGTGCCGGGGCCGACAGCCTGTCGGGCGGCGCGGGCGACGACACCCTCTGGGTCGACGATCCGGGGGACCTGGTGATCGAACTGGCGGGTGAAGGCACCGACACCATCAAGTCGGCGCTGGCCAGCTTCACCTTGCCTTCGCAGGTGGAGAACCTGCTGCTGCTTCCGGGCACTGCCGCCATCAGCGGAATCGGCAATGGCCTGGACAACCTGCTCACCGGCAATGCCGCCGACAACACCCTGGGCGGTGGCGACGGCAATGATGTGCTCGACGGCGGCGCGGGCGCCGACACCATGGCCGGCGGCGCCGGCGACGACCGGTATTTGGTCGATCAGGCCGGCGATGCGGTGCTGGAATCCCCGGGCGAGGGCACCGACACGGTGACTGCGGCGTTGTCCAGCTACCAACTGCCGGACCATGTCGAGAACCTCAATCTCGGGGCGGCCTACACCACGGGCGCCTACGGCGGCACGGGCAATGCCCTGGACAACGTCATCCGCGGCAACCTGGGCGCCAATGTGATCGACGGGGGTGGCGGCAACGACACCCTGGTCGGCGGCGACGCGGGCGACACGCTCACCGGTGGCAGCGGCAACGACCAGTTCCTGATCACCACCGCGGACACCGGCATCGACACCATCACCGATCTGGGGATCGGTGACCTGATCACCGTCTGGGGCGTGTTCTTCAACGGCCAGGTGAGCGTCGGCAACGGCGCCAGCGTGGGCATGGGTGAGGTGCAGGTGGCCAGCGCCGGCGGCCAGACCATGCTGTCGATCGGCGTGGACGGCACGCCGGGGGCCGACCTGCAGATCCGGCTGGAGGGCCTCTACCCCGCGGCGAACTTCCAGGCGCATGGCTTCGACATCGTCTACGACACCAACCATGCCCCGGTGTCAGCGATCGCCTTGCCGGCCCAGGCGGCCCAGCCGGGCTCGAGCTGCAGCTTTCAGCTGCCAGCCGGGGCCTTCACCGATCCGGACAACGACGCGCTGTCCTACCGGGCCGAACTGATCGACGTCGACTGGGGTCCGATGGCGCTGCCTGCATGGCTGCACTTCGACGCGAGCAGCGGCGCATTCAGCGGCACACCCTCCGCAGCCGATGTCGGCGACTTCTTCGTCATGGTGACCGCCAGCGATGCCCTTGGGGCCAGCGTCGCATCGACATTCGCACTGACCGTGGCCTCGGCGGCGGCACCGGTCGGAAGCCAGGCGGACGTCACGCCCCCGTCGGCATCCCTCAGCACGGGTGGCGTCACCATGGCCCATGGGCCGCTGACGTATGCGGTGCAGTTCAACGAGCCGGTCACCGGCCTGGCCCCCGATGACTTCGTGGTCGAGCAGGGCAGCGTGGTGAGCCTGGCTGGCGACGGCTCGCAGTACAGCCTGGTGGTGGCCCCCGCACCCGGCACCGAGGGGAACCTGCGCGTCTCGTTGAAGACCGGTGCCGCGCAGGATGCGGCCGGCAACGCGAGCCTGGGCAACAGCGCGGTGGACATGCCCTTCGACACCCGTGTCCCCGCGGTCAAGACCTTCACTGCGCAGAGCGTGCCCAGCGGCATTCAGGCGGGTGATGACCTGGTGCTGATCTTCACCGAGGCGATCCTGCGCGGCGCAGGGCGCATCGAACTGCGCACGGCACAGGGGACGCTGGTCGAGTCCTTCGACGTTGGCACCAGTCCCCGGGTGGCGGTGAACGGCACGCTGTTGACGATCGACCCGACCACCGACCTGGCGGGCGGCGCGGGCTACCAGCTCGTGCTCACCGAGGATGCGGTGCATGACCTCGCCGGCAATGCCAATGCCGCGATGGCCGGGCTGGCCTTCGCGACGGTCGTGCCCCCCAACCAGGCGCCCACCGGCAGCCTGCAGCTCACCGGCACGGCGAGGCAAGGCGCCACGCTGGTGGCTGCCCCTACGCTGGCCGATGCAGACGGCATGGGCCCCCTGGCCTGGCAATGGCTGGCCGACGGCCGGGCGATCGAAGGTGCCGCGGGCAGCAGCTTCACGCCGGGCCAGGCCCAGGTCGGCAAGGCCATCACGGTGCGGGCCTCGTGGACCGACGGCGCCGGCCATGCCGAATCCGTGGTGTCGCTGTCCACCGCCGCGGTGGCCAACGTCAACGATGCGCCCACCGGCAAGGTCACCCTCAGCGGGCAGGCCGATGTCGGCGCGGTGCTGACGGCCGACCACGACCTGGCCGATGCCGACGGGATGGGCTTTGTCGCCTGGCAGTGGCTGGCCGACGGCCAGCCCATCGATGGCGCCACCACGTCGACCCTGCGGGTGGGTGCGGCTGAGGCGGGCAAGCAGATCCAGGTGGCCGTGCGCTACACCGATGCCTTCGGCACCGCCGAACAGGTGCTGTCGACCCCGACGGCGCCGGTGGCCACGCCCAGCCTGGTCGACGGCACGATCCTGCGCGCCGGCCGCGCGATGCTCGGCGGCCTGTCGCTGTGGACCTGGCAGGTGGCGCCGGTCGATGCCGGTCGCGTGGACGACCCGTCGTCGAGCCACCGGATGCTGGCCGACATCCCGCTGCTGGCCCCCGGTGCCGCGGGCACCACCATCGAGGTCTCCTTGCCGGTGGACGTGGGGTTGGCGGCGCGCGGACCGGCACAGGCCGATGCACCGGTGGGCGAGGTGCTGAGTGCCTGGCTGCCGGGTTCCATGCAGGCCGCCGCGACCGCCTGGGCCCAGGCCCTGGGCCCGGGCCAATCTGCGCTGCTGCGGTGGGTGGACCTGGACGGCGGCACCGGCCTTCGCGCCGTGGCCCCGTCCACGCTGGTGCTGACCGGCGCTGCGGCAGGCCCTGCGCAGGCCACGGCCGTGGTGATCGATGCCCAGCACCTGCCGACGGGTGCACTGCTGCAACTCGACGGCATCGGCTTCGCGGCCGTGCTCGGTGCCGCGGCACTGCAGTCCGACGATGGCGTGCATCGCGTGCTCGGCAACGAGGCCGCCCAGGTCTTCACGCTGGGGGCTGGGCCCGACGACGTGGATGGCGGCGCCGGGGACGATGTGCTGCGGACAGGGGGCGGTGACGACCGCCTGCAGGGCGATGTCGGCAACGATGTGCTCGACGGCGGCACCGGGCTCGACCACGCCCTCTATGCCGGTCTTCGCGCCGGCATGCGCTTCAGCCGCACCGCCACGGGCTGGTCGGTGGCAGACACCAGCGGCCGAGAGGGCATCGACACGCTGACCGGCATCGAGCGCCTGGTGTTCGCCGATGGCCGTGTGGCGCTGGACCTGGAGGGCCACGCCGGCACCGTCGCGAAGGTGATCGGGGCCCTGTTCGGGCCGTCGGCGTTGAACGACCGGGTGCTGGTCGGCCTGGGCCTGGCCGGCATGGACGCGGGCGCCGCCGAATCCGAGCTGGTGGCAGCGGCGCTGGCCAGCGACCGGTTTGCCGCGCTGGCCGGCTCCCGAAGCGACGAGGACTTCGTCAAGCTGGTGTACCGCAACGTCACCGGAGTCGACGCCACGGCAGAGGTGGTCGCCTCGTTCGTGCAGCAGCTGGCCTCGGGCACCGAGACGCAGGCCTCGCTGGCGCTGATGGCCAGCGAGCTGGCGCTGAATGCGCAGCACATCGACCTGGTCGGATTGGCGGCCAGCGGTCTGGAGTACCTGCCGGGCGGTTGACGGGTCGGTGCCTCCACGGCAGTGGTTATGCTGCGGCGCTTGACGCGCGCCGCATCGGTGCGCGCCGCTGCACTTCAACCGGATTCGCACCCATGACCCTGCCCACCCACGCCCGCGTCGTCATCGTCGGCGGCGGCATTGCCGGCTGCTCCACCGCCTACCACCTGGCCAAGGCCGGCATCACCGACGTGCTGCTGCTCGAGCAGGGCAAGCTCACCAGCGGCACCACCTGGCATGCGGCCGGGCTGGTGGGCCAGATGCGCCCCAACCGCAACATGACGCGCATGAGCACCTACGGCATCGAGCTGTACGCCTCGCTCGAGGCCGAGACCGGGCTGGCCACCGGCTGGAAGCAATGCGGCAGCGTCAACGTGGCCCGCACGCCCGAGCGCATGCAGGTGCTGCACAAGCAGGCCGCGCTGGCGCGCAGCTTCGGCGTCGAGGTGCACGTGATCACGCCCAAGGAGGCGGGCGACCTGTGGCCGGTGATGCGCACCGACGACCTGCAGGGCGCGATCTGGATCCCGGGCGACGGCAAGGCCAACCCGGCCGACCTGTGCATGTCGCTCGCCAAGGGCGCGCGCAACCGCGGCGCCAGGCTGGTGGAGGGCATCGAGGTCACCGGCGTGCTGACCGAGCACGGGGCGGAAGGCCCGCGCGTGAATGGCGTGCGGGTGCGGCCGATGGAGGCCGGCGCGCCTGAGCAGGAGATCACCTGCGAGATCATCGTCAACTGTGCCGGCCAGTGGGCGCGGCAGTTCGGCGCGCTGGCCGGCGTGACGGTGCCGCTGTACTCGGCCGAGCACTTCTACATCGTCACTGGCCGCATCGAGGGCGTGCACCCGATGCTGCCGGTGATGCGCGACCCGGACGGGCTCATCTACTACAAGGAGGAGGTCGGCGGCCTGGTGATGGGCGGCTTCGAGCTGCACGCCAAGCCCTGGAAGGTGGACCCGATCCCCAACGACTTCCAGTTCCAGCTGCTGGGCGAGGACTGGGACCAGTTCGAGAGCCTGATGACCAACGCCATCCACCGCACGCCGTGCCTGGAGACGGCCGAGATCAAGATGCTGCTCAACGGGCCGGAGAGCTTCACGCCCGACGGCAACTTCATCCTCGGCGAGGCCCCCGGCCTGCGGCGTTATTACGTCTGCGCCGGCTTCAATTCGGCCGGCATCGCCAACTCGGGTGGCGCGGGCCGGCTGATCGCCGAGTGGATCGCCGGGGACGAGGCACCCAGCGACCTGTGGGACGTGGACCCGCGCCGCTTCGGCCCTTTCATGGCCAACCGCCGGCTGCTGGCCGAGCGCACCGCCGAGACGCTGGGCCTGCACTACGCGATGCGCTGGCCGCGCCAGGAGCTGGCCAGCTCGCGGCCGCTGCGCACCTCGCCGCTGTACGACCGGCTGGCCGCCCGCGGTGCCGAGTTCGGCAGCAAGAACGGCTGGGAGCGGGCCAACTACTTCCGCCCGAATGGAGCGGCCACGCCACCGCACGGGCTGGGCACGCCGGGCTGGCTGCCGTGGATGCAGGCCGAGATGCGGGCCACGCGCGAGGCGGTGGCGATGTACGACCAGACCTCCTTCTCCAAGCTGCTGCTGCAGGGGCGCGATGCGCTGGTGGTGCTGCAGCGCCTGTGCGCCAACGAGATCGATGTGCCGTTGGACCGCATGGTCTACACCGCCGTGCTCAACGAGCGCGGCGGCTTCGAGAGCGATCTCACGGTGATCCGGCTGGCGCTGGACCGATTCCTGATCGTCACCGGCTCGGCGCAGACCACCCGCGACCTGGACTGGATCGGCCGCCATATCACGCAGGAGGAGCGTGCGGTGCTGACCGACGTGACGCCGATGTTCAGCGTGCTGTCGGTGATGGGGCCGAAGTCGCGCGAGCTGCTGCAGCGCCTGACGCCCGACGACCTGGGCACGCTGAAGTTCAGCCACACGCGCGAGATCGACCTGGGCCTGGCGCGGGTGCGCGCGGCGCGCATGGCCTATGTCGGCGGGCCGGGCTACGAGCTGTACGTGCCGGCCGAGGTGGCGCGGCACGTGGACATCGCCCTGCGCGAGGCGGGGGCCGACCTGGGCCTGCAGGACGCCGGCTACTACGCCCTGGACGCCCTGCGCATCGAGGCCGGGCGCCGCGCCTGGGGTGCCGAGCTGGGGCCCGACGAGACGCCGGCCGAGGCCGGGCTGTGGGTGGGCGTGAAGCTCGACAAGCCCGCGCCCTTCATCGGCCGCGAGGCGCTGCTGGCGCGGCAGGGCCAGCCGCTGGCCAAGAAGCTGCTCACCTTCGTGCTGGACGACCCGGCGCAGTGGATCTGGGGCGGCGAAGCCATCGTCGTTGACGGGCAGACGGTGGGCGAGCTCTCGTCGGCCGGCTGGAGCCTCAAGGCCGGCGCCTGCATCGGCCTGGGCTATGCCCGCGGGCCGGCGGCGCAGCAGGTGCACCGCGGCACGGCGGTGCAGATCGACCTGTGGGGCGAGCGGGTGTCGGCGCGCGCTTACGACCAATATCCACTGGCCTGACCAACGTCATGTGCCTGACGCCCGAAGTCGGCGTCCATCCTGCCTACACTGCGCCGGATGAGCACCTCCGCCACCTTGTCCTGCCGAGCCGCTTACGAGCGGCCATCGGGCAGCGCCGCCCCATCGGCCCCAACCTCGCCCGGGCGATCGGGGCGTCGCCGTCTGGCCTCCATGCTGATCGGGCTGTGCCTGTCGGGCCTGGCTCTGCCTGGGTGGGCAGCCGAGTGGTTCGTCTCGCCGGTGGGCAATGACAGCACCGGCACCGGCAGCCTCGAGCGCCCTTACCGCACCCTGGCGCACCTGCTGGATCCGGCGCGTGGCCTGGTGCGCTCGGGCGACGTGGTCACGCTGCGGGGGCCGGTCGGGGCCAATGTGCATGCCGCGCTCGAAGTGCGCCTGCGCGTGCCGCTGACGCTGCGGTCGTACCCGGGCGAGTGGGCAGTGATCGAGTGCCCGATCGACGTGCCCGACACCGTCTGCGTGCAGATCGACCCCGAGGCCTCCGGCAGCCGGTTGTCCGGGCTGGAGATCCGCGGTGGCAATCTCTACGGCCTGTTCCTGCAGACCCACTGGGACTCGCGCAACAACCGCGAGGGGCGCGGTGCCAGCGGCGTGGTTGTCGAGGATTGCCGCATCCACGGCACCGGCCGCGATGCCGTCAAGATCACGCCCAAGAGCGACGACGTCACGATCCGCCGCTGCGAGATCTTCGACACCGGCCGCATCTACCCACCGGGCACGCCGGACGACGACAAGAACGCCGAAGGCATCGACAACGTCAACGGCAGCCGCATGGTGGTCGAGGACTCGTGGATCCACGACACCGCGACCAACGGCCTGTACTTCAAGGGCGGGGCGGCCGATGTGCTGGTGCAGCGCAACCGCATCGAGCGCACCGGCGGGGGCGGCATCATGGTGGGCTTCGACACCAGCCCCGAGTACTTCGACACGGCGGTCAACCCGCGCTGGTTCGAGGCCGTGCGAGGCATCGTACGCAACAACGTCATCCGTCAGACGGCGCATGCCGGCATCGGCCTGTACGCGGCGCAGGCGCCGGTGGTGGTGCACAACACCTTGGTCGACACCGCGCAACGAAACCATGCGGCGTTGTACTTCGGTGTGACGCTGCAGGATTTCGACCCTCTGGCCGGCCGCCCGGCCACGGTGGACGCAGTGATCCGCAACAACCTGGTGATTCAGCGCGGGGCACCGTGCATCGGTGTGCGCTGGGCCAACGAGATCGACGCCCGCGGCGTTCATGGCCTGGTCGGCGCGCCAGGCACGGATGCGAATGCCTTTCATGACAGAAACGGCCCGTGCCGGTTCTTCGACACCCGCCCGGGCAGCCCGCTCACCGAAGGCGGGCCCCTGACCCTGTGGCAGACGCATGCGCAGGCCGATGCGCGCAGCCTGGAGGTGCCGCTGTCGGTGCGTGCCGATGGCCATCTGCCGCCCGGCAGCCCGGCCATCGGTCGCGCCGTGGTGGTGACGCAGGCGACGGACGACATCGACCGTCAGCCGCGTGGGGCGGCCCCCGACATCGGCGCTGATCAGGCCACACCGGCACTGGCCGATCACGAGCGCGTGATGAACTGGGCCGAGAGCGTCTACCGGGCCGAGTTTCCCTGGCCCTACATGGCCGGAACCTATCAGGGTTATGCCTATCGTTGGTATCCGGCCAGCGGCAACTACCTGGCCATGCGCAACGGCCGCATGGTCGTGCACAACGGGCGTCACTGGAACTTCCTGGATGTCGGTGCGGTGACCGACTACCTGCCCACGGCTGCTGCCGCGGGCTATTGAGCCGCGGTCGGCGGCGCCTGCCCCTGCCCGGTGCTCAGTGCGCCGTGGCGTCGCGCAGCCGCTGCAGCTTGCCCGCATACAGCGCCTGCAGCCGGCGCGTGCCGCTGGACTGAGCCGCCAGCTCCAGCTCGCGGGCGGCGCCGCGGGCGTCACCCTGCCGGGCCAGCACCTGGGCCAGGGCGTGGTGGAACTCATGGAAGTCGCCGCCGTCGCGCAGCGCTCGCTCGAAGTGTCGGCGCGCACTCGCGAGGTCTCCCCGGCGCAGCGCGGTCAGGCCCATCTCATGCTGCCCGAACGGCGTGTCGGGCTGCAGGCGCTCGAGGCGGGCGGCCGCCGTTTGGGCGTCGTCGTGGCGTCCGGCCGCCCGCAGCGCGAGGACCAGGTTGCTCAGGGCATGCACGTTGCCGGTGTCCAGGCTCAGGGCCTGCTGCAGCGCCGCCTGGGCGCGCAGGGGCTGGCCGTGGCGCAGGTACACCACGCCCAGCGTGTTGTAGGCACTGCCGAATCCGGCATCCTGCGCCAGCGCGCCGCGCACCCACGCATAGGCATCGTCGAGCCGGCCGGAGGCCAGGGCTTCGGCGGCCTTGTTGTTCATGTACATCGCGATCACCCGCGACTCGTCGATGGTGCTGCCGCGCTGACGCTGAAGCTCGGCCGAGGGCAGGAAGTCCACCGTCAGCCACTGGGTGTTCATGAACGACATGCCCACGCCGGTGGTGCGGCGGCCCAGCGAGACGTTGACATGGTCGATGACCATCACCAGGTTGCCGTCTCGGGCCCAGGTCTCATCGGCCAGCACCGTCTGGTAGCGCACCTGCAGGCCCAGTTCGCGCGCAAAGGCCGCCGTCATCAGCACCAGGGAGAGGCAATTGCCCGAACGGGCGTCGAAGGCCTCGGCGGCGTTGCGGGTCATCTCGGCGTCGTAGGTCAGCTGCAACTGGTTGCGGGTGTAGAGCAGCTCGACCAGGCCGGTATGCGCCGGCCGCTGCCCCAGCGCGGGCACGATCTCCTCGACCAGGTGCCGGCGCATGGCCGGTGACAGCGCGATCACGTCGTCGGCGGCGATGCGCACCGACGGCGGCCCGAAGGCCGCATCGTCGAACTGCGACGCATCCGCGCCGCGAGGTGGCGGCATCGAGGTGCAGCCGCTGTTCAGGATGCACAAGGCGCCCAGCAGGGCACCCAGCAGGCGTGGACCAGCGGGCCAGGCTGCCCAGGGCCCAGGGGATGCGCGCATCGCGACTCCTCCTTTGCGGTGCTCGGGCGACGCGTGGTACATCCGTCCTGCCCGCCTCTCCGCCATTCGCCCCGATGAGCAGCGGGCATCTGGCCGACAGGTCAGCAGGTTGGCCGGCTCCCGCGCCGGCACGCGACACCCTGACAGGCCGTCAATATCCGGCGTCGGCCGCCCGGCGTCAACCGTGGCGGATCAGCGGGGACGCCAGCGCCGCAGCAGCAGCGCGTTGGTGATCACGCTGACGCTGGACAGGGCCATCGCCGCGCCGGCGATCATCGGGTTGAGCAGGCCGAAGGCCGCCAGCGGCAGCCCGATGGCGTTGTAGGCAAAGGCCCAGAACAGGTTCTGGCGGATCTTGCGCCAGGTGCGGCGCGAGAGGTCGATGGCCTGGGCCACCAGGGCCGGATCGCCGCGCATCAGCGTGATGCCGGCGGCCTGCATCGCCACGTCGGTGCCGGTGGCCATGGCGATGCCCACATCGGCCGCTGCCAGTGCCGGGGCATCGTTGATGCCATCGCCCACCATCGCCACCGGGGCACCGGGCCGTCGCCACTGCGCAACCAGCTCGGCCTTGCGGCCGGGCAGCACCTCGGCCTGCACCTCGTCGATCCCTAACGTCTCGGCGACGCGTCCGGCCGCGCTGCGGTTGTCGCCGCTGATCAGCACGGTGCGCACGCCCAGCGCGTGCAGCGCGGCCACCGCGTCGCGCGCGGTGGGCTTGAGTTCGTCACCGAAGGCCAGCAGGCCCAGCAGCGTGGGTGCGGCGGGGTCGGTCACGTCGGCCAGCCACGAGAGCGTGCGGCCGGCGGCGTGGTGGCCAGCCGCCTCGTCGGCGAGCGGCTGGGTGTCGACCTTCAGGCTGGCCATCCACGCGCTGCTGCCCAGCCGCAGCTGGCGGCCACCCAGGGCAGCGGCCACGCCATGGCCTGGCACCGCCCGCAACTGCGCCGCCGGCTCTGGCGCCAGCGCGCCGCAGGCCTCGGCGGCTGCCCGAACCGCCTTGGCCAACGGGTGCTCGCTGCCCGCCTGCAAAGCTGCCGCGGCGGCCAGCAGCCCGGCCTCGTCCAGGCCGATGCCCGGGGCGGGCGTCAAGGCGGCCAGCTGGGGCCTGCCGACGGTGAGCGTGCCGGTCTTGTCGAAGGCCACCACGCGCAACGCATGGGCCAGCTCCAGCGCCTCGGCATCCTTGATCAGGATCCCGTGGCGCGCTGCCATGCCGGTGCCGGCCATGATGGCAGCCGGCGTGGCCAGGCCCAGCGCGCAGGGGCAGGCGATCACCAGCACCGAGACGGCGTTGATGGTGGCCGTGGTCCAGCCGGCGCCGGCCAGCAGCCAGCCCAGCAGGGTGATCGCCGCGATGGCCAGCACCACCGGCACGAAGATGGCGCTGACCCGGTCCACCAGACGCTGGATCGGCGCCTTGCCGGCCTGTGCCGACTCAACCAGCCGCACGATGCGCGACAGCGTGGATTCGGCGCCGACGGCGGTGGTGCGCACCCGCAGCAGGCCTTCGCCGTTGACCGATCCGCCGGTGACCGCATCGCCCACACCGCGCGGCACCGGCAGGCTCTCGCCGGTGATCAGCGATTCGTCCACCTGGCTGGTGCCCTCGAGCACCCGGCCATCCACCGGCACCCGCTCGCCGGGGCGCACCCGCACCTCGTCGCCCACCTGCACCTGGGCCAGCGGCAGCTCGACCTCGATGCCGTCGCGCAGCACGTGAGCCTTCTCGGGCCGCAGGGCCTGCAGGGCACGGATGGCGGCCGTGGTCTGGCGCTTGGCGCGCGCCTCGAGCCACTTGCCCAGCAGCACCAGCGTGATCACCACCGCGGATGACTCGAAGTACAGGTGCGGCGCCATGCCGTCGTGCCCACCGTGGCGCGCCCACAGCACCAGGCTCAGGCCATAGCCGGCCGAGGTGCCCAGGGCCACCAGCAGGTCCATGTTGCCGCTGCCGGCCCGCAGCGCGTGCCAGCCCGCCCGGTAGAAGCGCGCGCCCAGCCAGAACTGCACCGGGGTGGCCAGCGCCCACTGCAGCCACGCGGGCAGGGCCAAGGCCAGGCCCAGCGGCATGGCCAGCATCGGCGCCATCAGCGGCAACGACAGGGCGGCCGACAGCAGCACCGGCCACAGCGGCGGCCCCGGCGGTGCGCTGGGCCCGGCCGCGCTCTCCTGTGGCTCGTGGGCGCCATAGCCGGCGCGCTGCACCGCGGCGAGCACCGCCGCGCTGTCGGCGCTGCCCAGCAGCCGCACTTCGGCGGTCTCGGTGGCCAGGTTGACACTGGCCTGCAGCACGCCCGGCACGCGCTGCAACGCCCGCTCCACGCGTGACACGCACGAGGCACAGGTCATGCCCTCGATCTGCA
>Ga0268298_10000515_pt1 | contig 49749 bp, 45 predicted proteins | sample WWTPWeurt_MetaG_FD_194462 | JGI IMG/M metagenome (GOLD analysis project Ga0268298, IMG submission 194462) | Activated sludge microbial communities from WWTP in Nijmegen, Gelderland, Netherland - WWTP Weurt | ecosystem: Engineered > WWTP > Aerobic digester > Activated sludge | place... | reverse complement strand
TCGCTGCTCTACGACGGCGTCTACGACTACACCTACGTGGCCCGAGCCACGACCCCGGGCGAGTTCGTCGTCCCGCCTCCCAAAGCAGAAGAGATGTACGACCCCGAGACCTTCGGTCGAGGCGCCGGTGATCGCGTGATCGTCGAGTGAGCGTGCGTCACCTCTCCAGTCATCCAGCCACCTCACCGAGGGCAGCGACCGCGTCGAGCACGCGTTCGAGGCCGAGCTCGAATTCGCGTGGGAGCCCAGCCGTGCTGTCGCCGGCGCCGCTCATGAAGTGGGCGATCACCTCGCCGAAGTGCGGATAAGCTGCAGTCGCCTGGCCTTCGAACGCAGCGGCGGTCTCGGCCGGCGTCGCACCATCCGCCTGCCAGCTCGTCTCTTGCAGCGCGAAGCCGTAGATGTAGCTGTCCATCAAGAGCAGCGCGCGGTACGACGCCACCACCGAGAACCCGGCCCTGCGGAGGCAACCGATGGTCGCGTCGAGCAAGCCGAGCCAGGCGGGTCCGAACTCGGTCCGCGACTCGAAGAGCCGCGCGGCCCACGGGTGACGGACGAAGAGATCACGGGCCGAGACGGCGCGCTGTCGCATCGAGGCACGCCAGTCCCCGCCCACCACCGGCACGTGGATTTCCCGCGCCAAGAGCTCAGCGATCCCGTCCAAGAGCGCGCGCTTGTCCGCGACGTGGTTGTAGAGGGACATGGTTCCGACGCCGAGGGAATCCCCGAGCGCGCGCATGGACAGGCCTTCCAGCCCCGACTCGTCCGCGAGCCCGATGGCTTGTCGTAAAATGCGCTCCCGAGTCAACGTGCGTCGGGGCTTCGGCCGCTTCTTCCGCGTGGCGCGCGCCATCGATCGTTCCTTCCTACCACGCTCGCCCCGGCGGCGGCGGCATCAGAGCTCGACGCCCACGTGAAGACCAGGCTCGAACAGGAAATACGACGGCCACCTCCGATCCTGCACGGCGAAGCCCTCAGGGACGTTCGTCTTCACCGGCCACGCGGTGAAGGCCACGTTCGGCTCGACGAACAAGCGCTCGAGGAAGCAGAAGTGATACCCCAGACGCAACGTCATGAAGAGCTGGAACCCATCGCCCAGCTTCCGATCGTTCGTGTCGTAATACTGGCGCCAGAACGAGAGCGCGCTGAGCGATACGTAGCTCCCCTTCCACAGGAAGCGCTGGTAAGCGGGTCCGCCGCCGTATTCACGAATGAACCCAGGATACTTCTTGTCGTCCGACTCCCGACCCGAGCCCCAAGGGATCCCCAGCGGCCGGTAGTACTTCCAGGTCACGAGCTCGAGCGAGAGCGAGTCGCTGGGTGTGAGCCTCCTGCCGAGGTTCAATTGGTAGAAGCCCGGCGGCTCGTCGCTCGGTACCAAGTTCGCCAGCACGAACAGGGATGTTCCGACGAAGTACGGCCGCGGCTCGTCCACTCGGGCCGCGTGCTCGGCCGCGGCGGTGCGTGCGACGAACGCTCCGGCGAGGGCGACGAAAGCAAGCCTGTGATGGAACCCCCGCCGCGGTGCGCTCGATGGTTTCATGGGGCCACCTCCAGATCACGTACACTGTACGTCTCGCGAACGTCGCAATCCACCGCACAATTTTCGCTGCGAGAAGAGAGACAACTATGGCTATAGATCCCATGCAGTACACTGTACGCATCACGAACGAGCCCCCGGGGGGCCTCACAGGTACACTCGGCCGTGATGTCGCGCGCGTCGCTCGGGCTCCTGTCGCTCCTCGTATTCCTCGGCGGTTGTGGCGGCGACGACGACGGCGGAAGCGAGTCCGCGAAGTTCCCGGAGAAGGACTGGGCGAGCGAAGCGGCAAAGCTCCAAGAAGGCCCGGACTGGTATCGGCACGCGCTCTTCTACGAGGTGTTCGTGCGGTCGTATCAGGACTCGAACGGGGACGGGATCGGCGATCTCGCGGGACTCACCTCGAAGCTCGACTACCTGAAAGAGCTCGGCATCGACGCGATCTGGCTCATGCCCATCTTCCCGACGCCCTTCAAGGACTCGGGCTACGACATCTCGGACTACCGTGGAGTGAACCCCGACTACGGGACGCTCGCGGACTTCGACGCGCTCGTCGCGGCAGCCCACGAGCGGAAGATCCGCGTCATCATGGATCTGGTCTTGAACCACACGAGCAACCAGCACGCCTGGTTCACCGAGTCGCGAAGCAGCAAGACGAACCCCAAAGCCGACTGGTACGTCTGGAGTGACACGCCTTCGGCGCCGGACAACGGCTGCGGCACCGACTCCGCGGTCTTCGGCGACTCCGCCTGGCAGCTCGATCCGACGCGGAACCAGTACTACTTCCACCGCTTCTACCCCGAGCAGCCCGATCTCAACTACGAAAACCCCGAGGTCGTGAGCGCCACGCTCGACGTCGCGCGGTTCTGGCTCGACAAGGGCGTCGACGGCTTTCGCTGCGACGTGATCGGCTTGCTCTACGAGTCGGCGACCGAGTGCGACTTGATCCCGAAGACCCAAGCCTACATTCGCGAACTGCGTAAGGTCGTGGACGAATACCCAGGTCGCGTGCTCGTGGCGGAACCATCGAACCTCACCGACGCAACCGGCTACCTCGGGAACGGAAGCGACATGTTCCACATGGCGTTCCACTTCGGCTACGGCTACTTCTGGGGGTTTTCGTTCGGCGGCCACGACGCCAGCGCCATCACCGACACGTTCCAGAAGTCGCTCAGCCAGTTCCCCCCGGGCGCACAAGATGCGCTGGTGATCGGCTCCCACGACGTGCCCCGGGCCTACAGCGCAGCTCAAGGCGACGACACGCGACATCGCCGCGCGGCGGCCATCCAGCTCAGCATGAAGGGCACGCCGTTTCTCTACTACGGAGAAGAGCTGGCGCTTCGCCCCGGCAGCGAGAAGGTGGTCGATCTCCGCGACTACGCGCGCACGCCCATGCTCTGGAACGCCGACCCAGGACATGGCTTCACGACGGGCAAGCCCTGGCTCGCCTTCGGGCAAGAAGCCGACACCTTCAACGTCACCGCGGAAGACGCCGACCCGGCCAGCATGCTGAGCTTCTACCGGGACGCCCTGGCGCTTCGCCGCGGCCGCGCCGTGTGGGGCACGGGCGAGATGGAGCTCCTCGAGACCGGCACCAAGCGCGTGTTCGCGGTCTACCGGAGCGACGACTTCATGGCCTACGTCAGCGCCGTCAACATGAGTGAAGAAGCCGAGAGCGTCGAACTCACCCGCCCCGATCTCGGCTCTCGCGCGGCGCGCGTCCTCGGCGAAGGCAAGCTCGCGCTCCGCTCGGGCGGCGGGACGCTGAGCCTCCCCGGCCAAGGGTTCGGCATCTTCCGGGTGAAGTGACGTTCCTGCGCAGGCGCGAAGCCATGGACGAGAAGCAACGAACTCGGATCAGCAAGTTCCTGAGCTTCGTGCTGCGGCACGAGCCCGCCTCCATCGGCATCGCGCTGGACGCTGCGGGTTGGGTGGACGTGGACGCCTTGCTTCGTGCGGCTGCCGACCACGGCCAGCCCCTGACCCGGGACGAACTCTCGCTCGTCGTCGCCACCAGTCCGAAGCGTCGCTTCGCCTTTTCGGAGGACGGCTCGCGGATCCGAGCGAACCAGGGCCACACCACCCAGGTCGACCTCGGCTACGAACCCGCCGAGCCGCCCGCGGTTCTGTTCCACGGGACGGTGAAGCGCTTCCTGTCTCAGATCCGCGACCATGGCCTGCTCCGCATGGACCGCCATCACGTGCACCTGTCCGCCGACGAAGCCACCGCGCACGCCGTCGGGAGCCGCCGAGGCAAACCGGTGATCTTGCGGGTGGACGCCCAGGCCATGCGCAACGCTGGCCATGTCTTCTTCGTGGCGCCCAACGGCGTCTGGCTCACCGAGGCCGTGCCGAGCGAGTTCCTCTCGGGGCTCGAAAGCGGCTGAACCCGGCTCAGTCCGGCCTGTAGAGCGCCGCATCCAGGAGCGGGCGCAGCGCCTCGCTCGTGAGGGGCAAGCCCTCGAGCTCGTCACGTCTCACCCAGCGGCGCTCTCGCGTCGCGGCCGGCAGCGGTCCGAAGCCGACGTCTCCCGAAGCGCGCACGACGAAGTAGCGCACGCGCTTCAAGCAATGCTGACTCCCCTCGCCCACGAAGTAGTCGAGGCTGCCGAGCTCACCCGAGACTTCCAGCGCGCTCGAGACGCCACTCTCCTCTCGGAGTTCGCGCAGGCCGGCTTCGGCCGGGAGCTCGTCCCACTCGATGCCCCCCTTGGGGAGCTCGAAACCCTCGCCGCGGGTTCGGATCACGAGCAGCTCGGGCCCGAGGTGGTCCCGAGTGACCAGCGCTGCGCCCGCACAGAGCTCGCTGGGATGATCCGGCAGGTCGCGCGCGAGCTCTCCGACCCATCCGCGGCGCTGCGCCTCGCTCAGAAACCAGGTCGTCGGGGCGTTGCGACGCCAGCCCCCTGGAGCGTCCACCCGATCCGCCACCATGAACAGGCAGAGCAACCGCAGGTCGACTTCGCTCGCCAGGCGTCGCCAGGCCTTCTCGGATGGCGCTTCGCCGCGGGAGGCCGCGCGGTGCCAAGGCAAGCTCGTGTCGTGCCACTTCACGAGGGCGAGCAGCTCGGGCTCGTTCACACCGCACTCCGCCAGCACCTCGAGCGACCGCTCGGGTCGAGCACTGCCGGTGATCTTGCCGATGTCGTGGACGAGGCCGAGGCGAGTGAGTAGCTCGGTCTCGCCAGGCGAGCAGCCGTTCCGGCAGGCGAGCCGGGCGGCCAGGGCGGCGACCGCTTCGGAGTGCGCCCCGGCATTCGCTGCCGTGTGTCGCCGGGGGTTCAACGAAACGCGCCCGAGCTCGGCGAAAGCCCGGGCAAAAGTGGGGTTCTTCAGCAGGTTCATGACCCCCATTCTAGCTCGCGAACTATCACTGAGAACTCGTATCTCTCTATCTACTATCGACACGAATTATACTTGGCCAGTGAACTACGACTGCCTTTTCTCGTTCGTCACCTTTGCGGAGCAGGTGAACTTCACCAAGGCCGCGCGTCTGCTTCACATCACCCAGCCGGCGCTCCACGCGCAGATCACGAAGCTCGCGGACGAGGTCGGTTTTCCGCTCTACCGGCGTGAGGGCCGCGCGCTCCAGCTCACGGAAGAGGGCCGCCGCCTCGCCGCCTACGGGCGAGAGGTCCGCGCGCGTGGCGCCGACGTGCTCGCAGAGCTCCGCAACGAGAAGGCGAGCGCGCCCCTCGTGTTGGCCTCCGGCCAGGGTGCCTTTCTCCATCTGTTGGGCGCGGTCATCCAGAAGTTTCCGAAAGAACGCTGGCCGCTCCAACTCGTTTCGCTGTCCGGGCCAGAGACCGTTCGCGCCGTGCGTGAGGCCCGCGCGGACGTCGGCGTGGCGGTGGTGACCGAGCCCATTCACGATCTCGAGAGCAAGACCCTGCGGCGAGTCGGACAACTCGTGCTCGTTCCCCGCGGCCATCGTCTCGCCAAGCGCCGCAGGCTTTCGCCTGCCGACCTCGACTCCGAGCGCCTGGTCGTCGCTCCAGAAGGAAGCCCTCACCGCCGCATGCTCGGTGAAGCCCTCGCGACGGCCGGCGCGCGCTGGTCGGTGGCCGTCGAAGCCACGGGCTGGGGGCTGATGCTGGAGTTCGCCCGCTGCGGGATCGGAATCGCCGTGGTCAACGACTTCTGTCCGGTGCCGCGCGGCCTCGTGGGGGTGAAGCTCGAAGGCGTGCCCGACGTCGAGTACCGCGTCCTGACTCGGCCCCAAGGACGCCGCGAGGCGCAGGAGGCCCTGCTGGGCCTCCTCGCACGCCTCTAGCCCCCGAACGCGCGCCAATTTTTCCCAATCGAATCCGAGATCTGAGCTCCTGGACGCCCGGGCTACGCATTCTGCAGTCGGCCTTTATTGAAAATGATATTCATTATCAATGTCCTCGCGCGGGTTGTCTTGCTGGCTGACCGTCGCTTCCTGCCTGACCGTCGCTTCCACTGCACGCGCAGTTCCGCCCTGCGACACGGAGGACAGCGCCACCATCGCTCCCCATCGCGCTGGGCTCGAGGCGAGCGGTGCGCCAGGAGACCTGACTCTCGCGGTCCACACGGGTGTCGCACGCCGGCTTCAGGCAGGCGCAAGCTTCCCAGTAGAGCCCCGTGCGTTCGCACCCGACCATGCGCTCGACTTGAAGTGGCGCCTCGTCGAGTGGAGCGACGACTCCGCACTGGCCGTGCGCGTCGCGCGCGTCGCGTCCGGCGATCGACACCGGCTCGACACCACGCTCGCTCTGAGCGCAAGCGGCACTGCCTGGAGCGCCGACCTGAATTCGGGCGCCGTCGGCTCAGAAACGCCGGCCGCTTTCCATTCGAGCGCTCTTTTGACGTTGCCCGCCCAGGGAGAAACCCTGGTGGCACTCGAGCTCGTGTTCGAAGCGGCCACCGCGAACGACGTGATCCTCTCCGGAAAGGCCGCCCTGGTGCAGGCCATCGGGAACTCGAGCGCCCTCAGTCTCGACCTTGCTCCTCGTCGCCAGGTCGGCGCGGAAACGGAGGTGACCGCGACGGTCGCCATCCATGTGGGCGTCGACTTCGAGCTCGGGCGAGGCGTTGCGACTCGCATCGAACGGCGGTGAGACGCGATCGCCGGGTGGTGACAGCTGCAGCCGTCACCGCGACCGAAGCCGAAGTCGATCGCCCTTCTCCATCGCCCTGGCCCGTCGAACGGCATCTACCGCATCGAGCCGAGCGCTCGCCGCGCCATGGTTTTTGGGCAAGGCGGGCGCGCGGAAGTCCGTTGCAGCTCTGTTCGCGCTGGTTTTTCTCGCCGCCGGCTGCTCGGACGACCCGTGCGGAATGGCCATGTCAGCGCTGAAGCCCTGCGAGAAGGAGCTCGCCCAGCTCGATTGCCATCCTCTGCCGCTCCCCGAACAGGCCCACGGCTGCACGTCGACGGAGTCGCACCGCCTGGCCGACCGTATCGTCACGAACAGCATGTCGTACTCCTGCCACGTGCTCGTCGAGGCCGAGCGCAAGGACGTCCAGGTCACGGATCCCAACGCGGAGCCGCCGTCCCCCGAAGCGCGCGAGTTCACGGAGTGCACCATCCGCTGGGGGAGATAGCCGGCCGGAGCCGGGCGTGCCGGGTTATTCTTTCCGGCATGAGCCAGTGCGACCACTGCGGAGCACCCCTCGAGCGGAACTTCGAACAACAAGCGACCTGCACGTTCTGCGAGCGGGTGAACGCGCCGCTCCAGCGCGAGGTCGAGGTGCCGGTGCCGGTCCAGGTCGTGCAGAAGGTCGTGCAAGTCGTGGGGGCGCCGGCGGCGGAAGACCGCGAGCTTCGCTGTCCTCACTGTCGCAAGCGACTCGTGAGCGTCATCGCAAAACAGGTGGAGCTCGCAGGCTGCGGAGGCTGCGGAGGGATTTGGGTCGACAACGCGAGCGCGCGCAAGGTGCTGGCTCAGCCCGAAGCGATCTTCGCGGACCTCGCGCGGCGCGCTGGCACGAACGCCCGGAGCCGCGGGTCACGGGGGACGAGCCCCGCTTGCCCTGTCTGCACGGCGGTGTTGGACCGCGCGGTGACTCGTGGCATCGAGCTCGACGTGTGTAGCGACCACGGCACGTGGTTCGATCCGTTCGAGCTCGCCGTGCTCGTGGACACGCTGTCGGGCAAGACGCCAGCGAAGATCCCGCTCGGTGACACGCGCGCCGTTCATTGCGCGCGCTGTCGAGTTCCCATCAGCGCCAATCGCGCCAACATCACCGAAGACGGCCTGTGCTGCGAGAGCTGCTGGCGCGCCCAGCAAGCGGCGACCATTGCTGCGGCCGATCAGCAGGCCAACGAAGCCGGGGCCGTGGCCGTCGGTGGGGTGCTGCTCGGCGTCGCGGCCGTGATGTTGGGGGCTGCGATGGGTTCTAGCGAGAGCTGACCGTCAGCGGTCCACTTCGCCCATGATTGGGTCGAGGCTGCCGAGGATCACGATGGCGTCGCTCACCGTGTGCCCCGGTAGAACGTAGGGCAGACAGGCCGAAGCGTGCAGGCTCGGTGGACGGATCTTGAGACGATACGGACTCGTGCCCTTGTTGGCTCCACCACCGATCACCCAGGTGCCGAGCTCGCCCCGCGGACTCTCCAGCGCTGCGTACGCCTGCCCGCCTGCGCTGCGCTCCTGGAGCACGATCTTGATGGGCTTGTAGCCGCAGATCGGACCCTCGGGCACACCGTCGATCATCTCGCTGACGATACGGATGCTCTCGCGGATCTCGCGCACCCGCACCAGCGTGCGGGCCTGGCAGTCGCCGGCAGTTTCGGTCTGCACGCGGAGCTCGATTTCGTCGTACGCGTGATAGGGCGCATCGCGCCGCATGTCGTAGTCGACGCCGGCCGCACGCAAGAGAGGACCTGTGATACCGAGCTCGAGGCAGAGCTCGCCGTCGAGCACCCCGACGCCGCGCGTACGTTTGACGAAGATGCTGTTCTTCGTCATGAGCTCCTCGTACTCGTCCACGCGCGAACCGATGACGCCGAGGGCCTGATTCACACGCGCCGTCCAGCCTTCGGGGATGTCGTGACGGTTTCCGCCGATGGTGTGCGTGTTGTAGTGGAAGCGGCAGCCCGTCAACATCTCGAAGAGGTCGAGGATGAGCTCTCGCTCTCGGAAGCAGTGGAGGAAGAGGGTGGAGCCGCCGCCCAGAGCCCCACCCAGGTCGAGCGCGAACGTGCCGAGCCAGAGCAGGTGGCTCGCGACTCGTTGGAGCTCGGCCAGGAGCGTGCGGATGTAGCGCGCGCGACGGGGGACTTCGGCGCCGAGGAGCGCTTCGAAGGCCATGTTGATGGCCTGCTCGTTCATCATCGGCGACACGTAGTCGTTCTTGTCGACGATGGGAGTGATCTGCGTGAACGCGAGCTTCTCGCACAGCTTCTCGACGCCGCGGTGCAGGTAGCCGGCGTAGGGCACGGCTTTCACGATCAACTCGCCGTCGAGGTAGAGCTTCACGCGGAAGACGCCGTGAGTGCTCGGGTGCTGCGGTCCGAGGTTCAACACCATCAGATCGGCCTCGGGATCGTACTCATCGACGTCGAGGTACGGATCTCCGCGCTCGATGGGAGCGACCGCACCGGGCAGGAAGAGGCTCCCCGCGCTGGTCTTCTCGAGCTTCTTCGCGGCCTTCTTGGCCGAGGTTTCGACGCTTGCTTCCATCGCCTACCTCCAGGGCGTGCACGCCGTGTCGATGGCGTAGTCTTTGCGAAGCGGATGGCCCTCCCAATCTTCGGGCATCATCAGCCGCCGCAAGTCCGGGTGACCTTCGAAGCGCACTCCCACCAAGTCGTATTGCTCGCGTTCTTGCCAGTCGGCGCCGGCAAAGAGCGGAACCAGGCTCGCGAGCGCTCCGCCGATCTCGACCTTGCAGCGCCAGGCGGCGACCGGAGCGCCCGGCCCCGTCTTGCGAAGGAGGGTGGCCACTTCGTAGTGCTCCGGCGTTTCGGGCCCGGTCTTGCCGGCGGGTTGCGCCAGATAGTGCGTCGCCACCACCGAGACGTACATGCGATAGCCGAGGGACTTCAGCTGCTCGGCGAGCTCGTAGTGGCGCGCCGGGTCGACGATGGCGGGCGCGTCCGCGGGGATGTCGGTCACACCGAACGAATCTTGGAGGAGCTTGTCGAGCTCCTCGTTCTTCGCGAGGCCTTTGGCTCCCACGGCTACTCCTTCTTCTCGCCCGCCTCGCGGGATTTCTTCAGCTTGTCGCGGAGCTCGGCCAGCTTCGTCTCGAGCGCGACACCGTCTTTCGAGGCGCGGAGCGCCACCAGATTGAGCTCGCTGCCGAGCCCGAGGGAGCCCGCACTTTCCGTCTGGAGCAGACTGAGCTCTTCGGGTCGATCCGGGTCGCCGATGCGCGGCAGGCTCGGGCGGCGCATGTACTCCGGCGTGGGCGGCCGCTCGGCGCGATCGCGCGGCCTGCCTTCGCGGAAATCCTTGATCTTCTGCTGCAAGCGCAGGAGCCCGTGCATCAGCTCTTCGGGGTTCGGCGGGCAGCCCGGAATGTAGACGTCGACGGGTAGGAACGTGTCGATGCCCGGCACCACCGAGTAGATCTCGCGATAGAAGTCGCCGCTGATGGCGCAAGAACCCATGGCGATGCACCACTTGGGCTCGGGCATCTGATCCCAGAGCTTCTTCACGCGCGGCGCCATCTTCACGGTGATGGTGCCGGCGACGACCATCACGTCACTCTGCCGCGGCGATGCGCGCACGATGGTGCCCATGCGATCGAGATCGACCCGGCTGGCGGCCGCCGCCATGAACTCGATGCCGCAGCAGCTGGTGGCCATGGGGAAAATCCACAGCGAGTTCGAACCACCCCACGCCATGAGCTTGTCGACCGACGTGGTCGCCACGTCGAGCCCAGGCATGCGCTCCATGTAGTCGTAGAGCGGGTGCGCGAACGGACGATCGTCTTCCTTCACTGCCACTCGAGCGCACCCTTCTTGATCGCGTACCACCAGCCGAGCATCAGGATCCCGACGAACACCAGCATGTCGATGATGGCCACCAGCCCGAGCTTCCCGACACTGAGGGCCCAGGGAAACAGAAACGCGGCCTCGACGTCGAACAGCACGAAGACCAGCGCGACCACGTAGTAGCGCGGATGGAACTTGAGCCACGCGGGGCCGTCGGGCTCTTCACCGCACTCGTAGGTTTGGTGCTTGAGCGGAGAATGTTTGCGGGCCCGAACGCGAAGCGCCCACGAGATGACGAGCATGCTCACGCCGACGACGGCGGAGAGAGCGAGGAAAGCGAGAGCGGCGGCCCAGTGCTGCACGGCGTGCTCCAGTTGCGAAAACCTGACGCAACGTCAGGTCGTACGAAGCCCCTCCTTCTATCACGGGGGTGCTTTCCGGAACGCGCAGGGCTTGCACCTCGCGGGAACGCGAGGGCGGCGGACTGGTCTCGAAGACAAAGAAGCCGCCCTTTCCCTGAGAGTGCGTCCGGGATTTGGCGCTTCTGGAGGAGAAGGGAAGACGTGCGCCCACATTTCGGTATGAGCACCGGCCCCGCTCTGCCGGCCCTCGGGGGGTCGGACTTCGGGGAGGTTGCCGTCCACTCGACGTGGCGCGGTCGAATTCCTTCTGAGGAGCATACGATGAAGAAGTGGAGTCGCTCGAAACTGCGGGGTGCTGCGCTGGCAGTCACCACGCTCGCCGCGCTCGCGGCCGCGCCCGTCTCGGGTTGCGGTAGCGACGGCGGATCCGGCACGGCAGCAGGCGGAACCGGCGCCAAAGACGGCGGCATCGGCGGAGTCGGTGGCGTCGGTGGCACAGGCGCTACGGGCGGTGTCGGCGCAACGGGTGGCACGGGCGGAACCGGCGGCGGCAACCAGTGCCCCGGCGCCACGCTGTGCAACGGGAGCTGCGTCCAGACGGACTTCGATCCCAACAACTGCGGCGCTTGCGGCACCAAGTGCGCGACCGGTGAGCTCTGCTCGGCCGGCAAGTGCGCGGGTCAGTGCCTCGGTGGCACCACCGAGTGCAGCGGCAAGTGTGTCGACACCCAGATCGACCCCGCCAACTGCGGCGCCTGCTCGACCGCCTGCAAGACCGGAGAGGTCTGCTCCAACGGCAAGTGCGCCTCGAGCTGCCTCGGTGGCACCACCGAGTGCACCGGCAAGTGCGTCGACACGCAGATCGATCCGGCCAACTGCGGCGCTTGCGGCACCACCTGCAAGACCGGCGAGGTTTGCTCTGCAGGTCAGTGTGCTTCGCAGTGTCTCGGCGGCACGACCCTCTGCGGCAACAAGTGCGTCGACACCCAGATCGACGCGGCCAACTGCGGGAGCTGCGGCAACACCTGCCAGGCAGGCGAGGTCTGCTCGACGGGCACCTGCGGCCTGACCTGCTCGGGTGGCACCACCAAGTGCGGAACGGCCTGCACCAACACCAACACCGACCCGGCCAACTGCGGCGGCTGCGGCACGCAGTGCACGACGGGCGAGGTCTGCTCCAACGGCTCCTGCTCGCTCCAGTGCTCGGGTGGCGCCACCAAGTGCGGCACCACCTGCGTCGACACCAAGACCGACCCGGCCAACTGCGGCGGCTGTGGCAACGCATGCCCGTCCGGTCAGGTCTGCTCGGCCGGCACATGCTCGCTCCAGTGCTCGGGTGGCACCACCAAGTGCGGTACCACCTGCGTCGACACGAAGACCGATAGCGCCAACTGCGGCAACTGCGGCAACACCTGCGGCGCCGGACAGGTCTGCAACAACGGCGCCTGCGCGTCGGTGTGCGGCGGCGGCCTCACCAAGTGCGGGAACTTCTGCGTCGACACGCAGACCGACGGCGCCAACTGCGGAAGCTGCGGCAACGCCTGCGCTCCGGGCGCCAAGTGCGTGACCGGTAGCTGCGTGCAGTGCAACAGCGCTACGACCGACTGCGACGGCGACGGCTGGCTCGCGTCCGAAGGCGACTGCTGCGACAAGCCCGGCGCTTGCGGCAACGACCCGGCCCTGGTGAATCCGGGCGCGGTGGAAGTGGTCGGCAACGGCGTCGACGACAACTGCAACGGCTTGGTCGATCTGTTCGACCAGACGGACGCGCTGCCCTGTGACACCGGTCTCACTTCGAACTCCGCCGCCGGCAGCGATTACGCCAAGGCCATGGGCATCTGCCGCACCACGACGGAGACCCCTGCGCTGAAGAAGGACAAGACCTGGGGCCTCATCACCGCGGAGATCCTGCGAGCCGACGGCTCGGCGCTCGGCGACGCCCGCGCGCGCTCCATCCGGCCGAAGTTCGGCAACACCAACGTGCCCATCGAGGGAGCCTCCATGGCTGTCTTCTCGAGCGGCATCGCGTCGGACGCCACCCAGACGAACCCGGGCCCCAACGGAGGAGCGCCGGGCGGCGGCAACGTGAGCACGACGCACTCACCGGGCGGCAGCGTGAACATCTCGACCTGCACCGACACACGCTGCATCAAGGACTGGTTCACCACGGCGAACCCGCCGCTCAAGGCAGCCAACGCCCTGCCGGTGGCGCCGAACTGCGGCTCGGGCACGTCGGGTAGCCCGTCGACCCCCAACGACTCGGTCATGTTGCGCCTGCGCCTCCGCGCGCCGACCAACGCCCGGGCGTTCTCGTTCAACTCGTACTTCTTGTCGGCGGAGTACCCCGAGTACGTGTGTTCGAACTTCAACGATCAGGTCGTCGCGCTCGTCGACACGCCGAGCGGCACGCCTTCGCCCATCGCCAACCCGGTGGACAAGAACCTGATGACCTACCTCGACAGCAGCCTGAAGAAGTGGCCCATCGGCATCAACATCGCGGCGGGCACCAGCCTGTTCGCGGTGTGCGAGAGCCAGGCCGCGAACCCCGGCTGCTGGGACACCAGCGTCAACGCCGCGTCGTGCGCGGCCGGCATCGGCAGCCTCCTCGGCACCGGCTTCGAGAAGAACCCCACGTGCACCATCGGTGGCGGAACGTACTGGCTCACCACCGCGGGCAACGTGAACCCGGGCCAGATCGTCGAGCTCCGCGTCGTCATTTGGGACGTGAGCGACTCGATCTACGACTCGACCGTGCTGCTCGACGGCTTCAAGTGGCTCTCCAACGCCACCTTGCCGGGCACGGGCTGATCGTCGGTTGAGAGAACGCCCTCGAAAGCGGGCGAGCGAACGCCGCGGGTGCGATGGCATCCGCGGCGTTCGTGCGTTTGTCCCGGCTCAGTTCATGCCGCAGGTGCCGGCGTTGCAAGCGGCCTTCTTCCCGAGGCACGGGTCCTTGGTGCAGCTCACCGGCGCGCCGTTGCACTTCGGATCGGGCTCCTTCGCACCGAGCGGAATGCACTCGCAAGGAGCGCTGGCGCAGTACGAGGAAAAGAGCCGACAATCTTGCTCGCCGGAGCAGCTTGCTCCCGCATCGCCCGCGTCACTGCCCGCGTCGCTCCCGCCGCTGCCGGACGTGCCGCCGCCGCCGTCGGCGCCCGCGACGCCACCAGAGCCCGAGCTGCCTCCGGTCCCTGCGCTGCCCCCGCTGGCGCCGCCCGATCCCGCGCCGCCTCCGGTGCTGCCGCCAGAGCCCGAGCTGCCTCCCGTCGCCGTGCCACCGCTCCCGCCCGTCGCACCACCGCTCCCGCCGGAGCCCCCACCGCCGCCACCGTCGTCGCTGCCGCAAGCAGCGAACGTCGCGAGCGAGACTGTGACCAACGAAATCAGGGCCATCGTCTTCTTCATCCCGAACCTCCGAACACGCATCTTGCCCGCTGGAGGGCAGGTCGGGCAAACCCGCGCGGGCAATGGCGAGCGCTGATAGGCTCCGGCGCGTGGCAGAGCCGCTGCTCGAGCTTTCCCGAGTGACGAAATCGTTCGGCTCGACCCGAGCGCTCTCCGATGTCTCGTTGCGCGTGCAGCCGGGCGAGGTACACGTCTTGGCGGGAGGCAACGGTGCGGGCAAGAGCACGCTGATCCGGATCCTGTCGGGCGCCATCACGGACTTCGAAGGCGAGCTCCGCGTCTCGGGCACTCCGACCCGCTTCCGCGATCCGAGTGGGGCCACCCGCGCCGGAATTGCGACCATCCATCAGGAGCTGTCGCTCGTTCCCGAGCTCTCGGTCACCGACAACCTGTTTCTCGGGGAGAGACGAGCGCTGCTGGCGCCGTGGCGCGAAAACCAAGGCAGCGACCGAGCGCGGGAGCTCCTCGCCGCTGTCGGCCTCGAGCTCGATCCGGCGCGCGGCGTGGAGAGTCTGAGCCTGCCCGAGCGTCAGCTGGTGGAGATCGCCCGGGCACTCCGACACGCAGCCCGCGTGCTCGTGCTCGACGAGCCCACGAGCTCGCTGTCCGAGCCCGAGACCCAAGCACTGTTCCTGCGCATCGACGAGCTCGCGCGCCAAGGCAAGGGCATCGTCTTCATCTCCCACCGCATGGACGAGATCTTCCGGATCGGGAGTCGCGTCAGCGTGCTCCGGGACGGCTCGCTGGTCCACAGCGGTCCTCCGAACGAGCTCGACCGCGAGCGTCTCGTCGAGCTGATGGTCGGGCGCACGCTCGAGACCGCGCCCGCCGCCACGGCGACCAGCGGCGCGGGGGAGCCCCTGCTCACGCTCCGACGGTTCGGCGCACGCACGGCCGAGCGACCTCCCTCCTTCGAAGACGTCTCCCTCACGCTCACCCCCGGTGAGATCGTCGGGCTCGCGGGTCTCCAAGGTTCGGGTGCCAGCGAGCTTCTGCTCGCGCTCTTCGATGGGTCCGCCCTCGAGCTCGAGGGCGAGGTCTCGCGCCAGGGGGCGCGCTACGACCCTGAGGGTCCCGAGCACGCGCTGGCTTCCGGGGTCTGCTACTTGGCGGCGGACCGCAAAGCGAGCGTGCTGCCCGAGCTTCGGATCAGCGAAAACGCCACGCTCTCGAACCTCGGGTTCTACTCGCGCTTCGGGTTCGTCGCCCGGGTGAGAGAACTCGAAGACACGAAAGCAGCCAGCCGCGGGCTCGCCCTCGTGGCGAGCGGGCCGGAGGCGCGGACCGGAAGTCTCTCGGGCGGAAACCAGCAGAAGGTGGCGCTCACCCGTTGTTTTCTCGCCAAGCCCCAGGTCCTCCTCCTCGACGACCCGACCCGCGGCATCGACGTCGCTGCCAAAACCGACGTGCACGCCTGGATCCGAAAGCAATGCGGCACGGGCAGCGGCGTGCTCGTCGCGTCGACCGACCTCGACGAGCTCGTGGGACTCTGCCACCGCATCCTGGTGTTCTTCCGCGGACGAGTCCGCGCCGAGGTCTCGGGCGCACGAGCGAGCTCGGCGCGCCTGCTCGCGCTGTGCATGGGGGCGGAGGACGACGCGGCATGAAGCCCGCGAGGCCATGGCAAAGCGGCGCTCTCCGAGCCCTGCTCCCACTCCTCGTGGTGTTGGTCGTGGGCGCCGTGTTCCACCAAAATGGCGCGTTCTTCCAGTGGAGCACTCACCGCGCCATGCTGCGCGAGATCAGCGTGCTCGGCATCTTGGCCGCCGGCATGACCGTGGTGATCGTCTCCGGCGGCATCGATCTGTCCGTCGGTAGCGTGCTCGCCGTGTCGGCCGTGCTGTTTTCGAGCGCCAGCATGCAACACGCCATGGGGCCGGTCGCGAGCGTGAGTGTGGTGCTGGGCGCGGGCGCCGGGCTCGGGCTCGTCTCGGGTACGCTCGTCGCACGCTTTCGCATCCAGCCCTTCATCGTGACGCTGGCGATGATGGTCTTCGCGCGCGGCCTGGCCAAGCTGGTCTCGGGCGGCAAGAAGGTCACGAACTACGTGACGCTGCCCGACGGCACTGGAACGACGGTGGAGCTGCCGGCGATCTTTCGCAGCATCGACAGCAAAGTCCTGGGCGACAACGTCTCCGTCGTGACCTTGGTCTTTGCCGTCGCGCTGCTCTTCACCTGGCTCGTGCTCCGGCGGCTCCGCGCTGGGCGCTACCTGTACGCCGTGGGCGGAAGCTACGAGGCGGCGCGCCTGTCGGGCGTGCCGGTGGGCCGCACTTTGACCTTTGCCTACGTGCTCTCGGGCGCATTCGCCGCCCTCGCCGGTATCTGCCAGGCAGCTCAAGAAACCCAAGGTGACCCCGAAACCGGCGCCGGCTACGAGCTCGATGCCATCGCCATGGTGGTCCTCGGGGGCACCTCGCTCTCGGGCGGACGCGGTGGAGTGGGCTACACCTTGGTCGGCGCGCTCACGCTCGGCATCCTGCAGAAGGTCTTGAGCTTGAACGCCTTCAGCACCGAGGCGCGCCTGATGCTCACGGGCACCATCCTGATCGGTGCCGTCCTCTTGCAGCGTCCGTGGCGAAGCCGAGAGGCTTGAACGAAAGGAATCCCGTGACCGTTCGGCACGTGCTCACCATCTTGGCCGTTTCGGAGCTCGCACGTTCGAAGCGATTCTACCTCGAGGCTTTCGAGTTCCCGGTGCGCGTCGATGTCAGCGTGTACGTCGAGCTCGAGATGCCGGGCGGAGCTCGGCTCGGTCTCTACGAGCGAGAGGGCTTCGCCAAGAACACTGGAGCGCTCCCCCTCGCTGCTCGAGCGGGTCAACTCGTACCGAACGAGCTCTATTTCCACTCGGACGAACCCGAGAGCGCCATCGCTCGACTGAAGCAAGCGGGAGCCCGAGAGCTCAGCCCGTTCGCCCCGCGACCTTGGGGCGACGACGCCGCCTACTTCGCTGACCCGGACGGGAACGTGCTCGTGATTGCGCGCCCGTCGCAGCCGAGCTGAGTCCCCATTTCCACGGCTCGTCGACGTGGTACCGTCGGCGCCGATGCGAACGACCAAGTTCGTGACGTGGGTCGCTGGCGCGCTCGCCCTCGGAGCCTGCAAGTCGCCGAGCGAGGGAGGCTCCGCGCCCGCCGCGAGCGCGAAGCAGCGCGGCACGGAGGCGAATCCGTGGGTCATCGGCATGAGCCAGTGCAACCTCGGCGAGCCATGGCGCGTGCAGATGAACGAAGACGTCAAGAAGGCAGCCGAAAAGCAGCCCGCCCTGAAGGTGGTGTTCAAAGACGCGCAGAACGACTCGCTCCGCCAGCGCGCCCAAGTCGAAGAGCTAGTGGCCCAAGGCATCGACGTCTTGATCATCAGCCCCAAAGAGGCAGCGCCGCTGACGCAACCCGTCGCCGAGGCGTACAAGAAGAAGATCCCGGTCATCGTCCTGGATCGCGCCGTGCAGGGCGACGACTACACGACGTTCATCGGCGCGGACAACGTGAAGATCGGGCGTGAGGCCGGCAAGTGGGCGCTCGCCGCGCTGGGCGGCAAGGGCAACATCGTCGAGCTCAAGGGCTTGATGACCAGCACGCCCGGCCAAGACCGCAACAAAGGCTTCCGGGAGGGCCTCGAGCTCGACAAGCACCCGGACCTCCACGTGGTGTTCGAGGCGGACATGCAGTGGCTCGAACCCAACGCCCGGAAGGAGATGGAGTCGGCGCTCACGACGCAGAAGAAGATCGATCTCGTGTACGCCCACAACGATCCGGGCGCGCACGGCGCATACCTCGCCGCCAAGGCCCAGAGCCGGGAGAAGGACGCGAAGTTCGTGGGCATCGACGCGCTGCCCCACGAGGGGGTCGAATACGTGAAGCAGGGCATCCTGGATGCGACGTTCCTCTACCCGACGGGCGGTAGCGAAGCGATCGCCACCGCCCTGGACATTTTGGCGGGCAAGCCCGCTCCGAAGAAGATCGTGCTCGGCACGCGCGCGTTCACCCGCGAGAACGTGGCAAAAGGCGGAGAGGCAATTCCATGAAGAGTGGTCACTGGGTCCTGGCCCTCGGCCTCGGGCTCACGGGCTGCGGTCCTTGGATCGACGAGGTCGTCAAGGAGCGCGGTGCGAAAGTCGAGCAGAAGCTCACTCTGGTGCGCGCCGTCGCAGAAGAGCTGCCGAAGACGCCGCTCCTCGAGAAGAACGAGCCAGCGAGCCTCACGGCCACCGTGAGCTTCGAGTGGCCGCCGTCGAAACCGTTGAACGCCGCCATCGCCTACGCAGAGGACTTCCGGGATCTCGACGAGCTCGGCCTGGTGTACGCGCGAGTCGGGGGCTCCACGCTCGTGAACCAGTGCTCGGCCTACGTGCACACCGAGCGGGAACCCTGGGACCCTCTGCACCCGGAAGCGACCCCGGCTTCGGGGACCGGCTACAGCGCGGAGAAGCGCTTCGACGCCTGCGAGAAGCTCGACTATCTGTTCGTGCTCCGAACGCGCGCCTTCAGCAAACCCTCGGTCGGCCGCACGACGTCGAACCCGGTGAAGCCCGAGTTCGACGGCGGGTTCGTCGACGTGGACGTGCTGGTGTTCGACCTCGCCCAGAAGAAGCGCGTCGCCGGCCTCCGTGTCCAGGCCGAGAGCAGCGAAAAGCTCGAGGAAGCCCAGGCGTTCAACGTGGAGTTCGATCTCCAGTACAACCTGCAGAAGGCCCTGGCCGCCGCGCTCAAGAGCGAGCTCGGCGTCACCGTCTTGGGGATGTGATGGCAACCGATCACGACTGGCTCTCCGAAGAGGCAAGAAAACGAGTGGAAAAGGCCATCGTCGCCCTGGAGTCGCAGACCGCGGCGGAGGTCGTGGTCACGGTGCGCCAGAGCTCGGGCAGCTACGTGGCCGCCGATCTGGCCTTCGCCTCGCTGGTGAGCGGCATCGGGCTCTTCGTCTACGTCTATCACCCAGCCGAGTTCGCCGACGACCTCGTGCCGCCAGCGCTGGCGTTCCTCTACGGGGCGTCTGTTTTCTTCAGCTCGCAGCTCGCGCCGCTCCGCCGTGGGTTCTCGCGCCAAGCGACACGACGGGAGAACGTGCGTCGAGCGGCGCTCACGGAGTTCCACGAGCAACGCATCAGTGGCACGAGCGCTCGAACCGGCATCCTCGTCTACGTTTCACTCTTCGAACGCATGGTGGAAGTGGTGCCCGACGTGGGGGTCGACGCGAAGAAGCTGGGAGACTCCTTCGGCGACGCCGTAGCCGAGCTCAGCGGCGCGGTTCGTGGCGACGGAGTCGCCCAGCTCGAGCGCGGGCTCTCTCGCATGGCCACGCCGCTCGCTCGTGTCTTGCCACGCTCGGCTGACGACGTGAACGAGCTGCCGGACGGGATGGTGTCATGACCAAGGCCCAACGCTTTTCGTTTCTAGTTCTCGCGGCGCTGCTCCTCGCCGGGCTCTTGCACGCGCGGCCGGGTGGGGGCAGCTCGTTCAAGAGCAGCTCGTCTTCGGGGTCGTCATCCAGCTCGTCGCGCTCGTCGTCCTCGTCATCGTCGGGCTCGTCGCGGTCGAGCTCGGGTTCGGGCTCGACCTACCGGCCCTCGACGGGAGGCGGCTCGACCCCGACGCCGAAAGCCGCGCCCATCTACACCGTGCGCGTCGGCAACGCGCGGGAACGCGCCGTGATGCTGGCGGCAGGCACCGCCGCAGGAGCCGCGACCGGCGTCTACGGCATCGTGCCGACCCGACCGGCTGGCACGAGAGTGAAAGGGAGCAACGAGCGCGAGTCCACGGTGCTGGGCCTGGGTTTCCTCTTCGTGGTGGGCGTGGTCGGCATCGGCATGATCGGGCTCGCCGGCTTCTTGTTCGTGCGCTGGATGAACAAGCCCAAGGGTTGGTCCACTGCGGCACAGCCGCCGCCCGAAACCGTCTCGTCGGCACGCTCGCAGCTCGAAGCGCTGAAAGACCAGGATCCGGATTTTTCCATCGTGCTCTTCGAGGACTTCGTCTACGCCCTCTACACCGAAGCCCACACCGCGCGCGGGCAGGGCAGGCTCGACGCCTTCGCGCCCTACTTGAAACCGCCTGCGCGAAGCGCGCTCACCGCGCTCGGGCAGAAGCCCACGAGCACCATCGTAGTCGGGTCCATGAGCTACCTCGACGTCAGCGTGAGCGCCGGCAGTGCCAGGCTCAGGCTGGGGCTCGAGGCGAACTACACCGAGACTCCGCCGGGCGGGTCGCCCCAGAGCTTCTGGGTGAGCGAGATCTGGACCTTCGAACGCAGGGCGGGAGCGAAGAGCCGACCTCCCGAGCGGGTCAAGCTCTTCACTTGTCCGAACTGCGGCGCGCCCCTCGACCGCATCGTGGGCAGCACCTGTGGCTATTGCCAGAACGTGGTGGACACGGGTGCGTTCGACTGGGTGGTCTCCGAGCTTTCCGTCGAAGGGCGCGAGGCGCGCCCCCCGATGCTCACGGGCACCACGGAAGAGACCGGCAACGAGCTCCCCACGCGCCTCGACGCGGGTCTCGACACTGCGCTGGCGGCGCTCACCACGCGGGACCCGGCCTTCGACCAGACCAGCTTCGTCGCTCGCGTGCGCCTGGTGTTCGACACCATGCAGGTCGCTTGGTCGTCTCTCGAGTGGCAGAAGGCTCGCCCCTTCTTGAGCGACAACCTGTGGACGGCTCAGACCTATTGGATCGACGCCTACAAGCGCTCGGGCCTCCGCAACCTCATGGACAGCCCGGCGCTCGCCAGGGTCGAGCTCGTACGGGCCACCAGCGACCGCTACTACGACGCCATCACCGTGCGCATCTTCGCTTCGGGCTTCGACTACACCGTTCAGGTGTCGGATGGCGCGGTGGTCGGCGGAAGCAAGACGAAGCAGCGCCTGTACACCGAATACTGGACGCTGATCCGCGCCAGCAACGCCAAGGGGCCGGCGCGCACGGATCCGAGCTGCCCGAGCTGCGGCGCGCCCCTCGAGATCAACGCGGCCGGTCAGTGCGGTCACTGCCAAGTGAAGCTCACCTCCGGCAGCTTCGACTGGGTGCTCTCGCGCATCGAGCAGGACGAAGTCTACGAGGGCTGAAGGCGGGGGCGGGCAGATCCACGGCCTCGGCGACGACGATCCGCCGTTCGACCTCGACGGGTAGGCTGTAGGCGTCACGGCGCCGCTGCGGAAACGCACGAACGGCCAACGACCCGTTCCATGGCCAACGAGGTGTCGATACCCGCTGTCACGCATCTACCCATGGAGCCGTGCGCGCTCCCCGTCTAGCTGTCGCACATGAGTCTCACGCGAACTCTGCTCTTTCTCGTCTCGGCGTCCATCGGGCTAACGTCCGCTTGCAGCAAGAGCTCTGCTCCAGCGCAAGCGAAAGTGTCGAAAGTCGAAAACGGCCGGGTAGCCGTCGAGTTCGCCAACGCCAGCGAAAAGGAAATGACCGGCGGCTATCTGCGATTTTACTGCTACGACGATGCTGGCAAGCAATCGGGTCTCGAGAGCGTGAACGTGAACTTCTCGCTCAAGGCGGGGGCGACGAAGAGCGACTCGATGCCCATTCGTTGCGCCACGGGAGCGGCCGCGGTCGAGACCGAATGGTATTGGGTCAGCTTCGGCGACGGCACGAAGTGGGAGAACCCGAGCCAGCCTCCCGACCAGCGCGCAAAGGGCGGGAAGTCCTGAGCGTCGCGAGTTCAAAAAGGCCGGGACCACACCACGCGTGGCCCCGGACCGACCGCAACGCCTGACCGACCCGGTCCCTCTGCCGAGAAAATCAGCCAGGCACCGGCACCCGCCGCGACGCCGCCGACGCCTGCGAACACCAGGGCCCAAGTGCGATCCCTGCGAGCAGCTCGGTCCGCGTCCACCGCGCTCGGCTCGTGGCAGGGCGTGCCGGGCGGGCAGAGCTCGTCCCGCTCGTCTTTCTTGGCGAGCATGTCGAGGGCGAACCAAGTCGAGGCACCCAGAGAGACGAGTCCCACGCCGGCTACGACGAAGCCGAGCGTCTGCCTGCCGCCCGGTGGCGGTGGGGCAGTGTCGAGCTTTCGCGCGGGAGCGTGTCGTGCTCGCACCTTCGCTGGGGGCTTCCTGGGTGGCTCGGGTTTGGCAACTGGACCGTCGGGTGGACTCGGGAGCGGTTCGAGCTCGGGGATCTCGACCACGTCGAGGCCCGCCCCCACCTGAACGTCGAGCTCGCGGGTCCAAACGGCGCGCCCCGGTGCGCTGACCTCGATCCGATGCGAGCCTGGGTCGAGCGGGATCTCGCTGCCGAGCGCCGCTGGTGCCAAGAGCGCGCCATCGACGGCGATGTTCGCGTCCGCGGGCAGGGACTTCGCCTCGAGCTTGACCCGATGCAAGAGTGGCTCGAGCTTCTTGGCGCGGTCGCGCGCGAAGCGTTCGCGGTCGACGCGTTTCGCCGCTTTCGCCTGGGCGGAGGCGGCAGAATAGCTGGCCCAAGCGCTGGCCGTCTTCCCAGCGCGCTCGTAGCAGAACGCCAGGTTCAGCAGCGTTCCGAGCGCCGGCTCGAGCTTCTGGCTCGCTTCGAGCTTCGGGCACGCTCGCTCTGCATCCCCAGCTTCGAGCAGCGCCTGACCTTCGCGAAACAAGGCCTCGGCGCTCGACGATGGGCTGCCATCCGCGGTCGAGACCCGGGTGAACGACAGCGCGAGAACGAACCAACGTGCAACGGCGCGCATGCTCAGAATCGCTCCCGCAAGATCTCCGGCACCGAGCTCGCGGCCGGCGTTGGCGGCGCGGCGCTCGGGTTGCGTTTGGGCCCGACACCGCGCACGGGCGGCGGAGCGCTGCTCGCGGGCGCAGTCGAGGGCGTTTCTGGAGCGATGGGGCGAGCCTCTGGCGTCGGCGCGGCCGCTGGCGGGGGACGTGCGGCGCTGCCACTCGCGTCTGCGGCGGGTGGGTGGTTGCGGCGAAGCGCAAACGCGAGCGCCACGGCAGCACCGGAGAGCACGATCACGCTGCCGACGACGGGGAGCCGCCTCGCTCGCAGGTCTCTGCCAAACGACCAGGTCGCCGCCGTGCGTAGTCCAGCACTGCTCGGTCCCGCGCGCTCCAGCGTCTCCGTGCGCCAGGACTCGTCCGGCACGCCATCGTCCGGTGCATCATCGTGCGGGAAGCTCGCCGCAGAGCGCTCTTCGATACGGGTCACCGACACTCGACCACGAGCAGAGGCGAGTGGAGCCAGAGCGGTGGCCAGCTCGACGACGCTACCAAAGCGCTTCTCCTTCGAACGTTCGAGACACCGCATCACCAGAGCCTCGAGCTCCGTGGAAACCTGGGGCGCGAGTTCGACCAGCGAACGTGGAGCGTGTTCGAGCACGCTCGCGCTGACCTCTGCTGCGGTGGCGCCCTCGAATGGCAGCTCCCCGCTCAGTATCTGGAACGTCAGGACTCCGAGCGACCAGATGTCCGAGCGCGCGTCGACATTGCGCGCACCGCGCAGCTGTTCGGGCGAAGCGTAGGCTGGCGAACCGACCAGCGATTGGCTGGCGGTGACGCTGCCATCGGCGTCTTCGAGCTTGGCGATGCCAAAATCGAGGATCTTCACGCCGTCGCGGCGCGTGAGAAACACGTTCGAGGGTTTGAGATCGCGATGCACGATGCCGCGGGCATGAATCGCGGCCACGCCCTCCAACATCTCCAAGAGCAAGTCGACGCCTGCCTCCGGGGCGAATTCCCCGTCGGCCCGGAGCACTTCGCCGAGGTCGCGACCCTCGAGCAGCTCCATCACGAGGAACGGGCGACTCGATTGATACGTGCCGACGTCCATCACACGCACGACGCGCGGGTCCTGGACGCGGGCAGCGGCGCGCGCCTCTTGCAGGAAGCGCGCGCTCGCGACCTCGTCGTCGGCGAGGTGTCTAGAGAGCAGTTTGAGCGCCACGCACTGCGCCAAACCGGAGTGCTCGGCAGCATAGACCTCACCCATTCCGCCCTGCCCGATACGGCGGAGGATTCGGTACTTGCCTGCCAACAGCGTGCCTTTGGCTAGCTCCGATCCCATCCCCGTACCTCAACGCAATCCGTGGCGACGCAGCAGCCGGTGGAAATACGCACGATCGACTCGAGCCGCGCGCGCGGCGCGAGTCACGTTGTCGTCGTGGCGGTGCAACACTTCGCTCAAGTATCGGCGCTCGAACGCGAGGTTCCATGCCTCACGCGCCTCCTGAAGCGGGCGCGTGAGGTCTACGGATTCGGGCCCGGCCGGCGCCTCGAGGGGCAGGGTTTCGCGTAGCGCGAGACAGCGCTCGAGGTAATTGCGAAGCTCGCGGACGTTGCCCGGCCAAGCGTGTCGAGCCATCTCCTCGATGAACTCTGGAGAGCGCAGTGCCCGAGCGCTCGGGGTGTCGGGCGCACCGAGGGACGCGAGGATGCTCTGCACGAGCATCGGGAGGTCCTCGGGGCGCTCGCGCAAAGGTGGCAAATCGATCTCGATCACCGCCAGGCGGTAGTAGAGGTCGGAGCGGAAGCCATCCCCGCTCGGAAGTCGGGCCGGCCAGCAGCTGAGAAGGGACGCGTTTTCGATCGGTTGATAGCGCGCGAAGGTGCGCGAAGGCAGAGGCTCAAATTCGCACTTTGGCGCGTGCAGGCGGGCTTGGGGTGGGACGATCGGGGCACCGAAGCGGCTGGGCTCGCCACGACGCGTGGTCTTCGCGTTCGGTGGCGCCGCCCCGGGTTGGAGCCGCAGCGTGACGGATCAAAACTTGCCCCGCTGTTCCTCGCCCATAGAGCTGCCGCTGACAAAGACCACAAGGGCATTCCGTGCACGTCCCTTCGGTGGGGGACGTGCTCGCACCGTCCTTGCTCTCGGTGTCACGAAAGAAAATGCATTGTCTCGCAGTTCACTCTTGACACGTTTCGGAGCAGCCTCGGCTCACGCTTCGACGACCGTGCCGATGACGGCGTCGTGCGCGCACGAAGTCGCACGCTCATTGCGCTTCGCGCGCGCGACGACTCGCGACGAGCTCGGACCCGCGAAACGCGCTCAGCGTGTCAGCAGCGAGGCCAAAATTTCGCATGGTATGCACGAAGACATGCGAAGCTCCCCTTTGCTCTCCGATCGCGAGCTCCGCGAGCGCCTCTCGGCCGCCGTGAGCACCGAGCGCGCCGCATCCGCGGAGGTCATCTTCCACCTGGCCGAGCTCGACCGGCGCAAGCTCTACCTCGAGGACGCCTGCTCGTCGCTCTTCGCCTACTGCCTGGAGCGCCTGGGCTATTCCGAGGACGGTGCCACCAAGCGCGTGCGAGTCTCCCGTCTCGTCCAGCGCTTCCCTCAGGTGCTCGACGAGCTCGCGTCGGGTGAGGTCCATCTGACAGGCCTGTTCCTGCTCTCGGGGTACCTGACGGAGGACAACGTCGACGAGCTCCTCGGCGAGGCGCGGGGGAAGTCCAAGCGCCAGCTCGAAGAGCTCATCGCCAGGTGGTTCCCGCGTCCGGACGTGCCGCCGACCATCACCCCGATGCTGCCGGAGCCCGTTCAGACGGACTTATCAACAATGTCTGGAGCAGGTAACTCCGGACCTGCGCCGGCGCCGCCGCCTCGCTCGCGCGTCGAGCCGCTGTCGCCGGCGACCGTGCGCATCGAGCTGACCGCCGGGGTCGCGTTCCGCGACAAGCTCGAGGCAGCTCGGAATCTGCTGAGTCACCAGGTTCCCAGCGGCGACCTGGCAACCCTGCTCGAGCTCGGCCTGGACCTGCTCATCGAGGACGCCGTCAAGCGCCGCTCGGGCGCGGGCAAGCCGCGCAAGCGCCGCGAGACGAAGCCGGGCTCTCGACACGTGCCCGTCGAGGTCCAGCGAGCGGTGCGAGAGCGAGACGAGGACCAGTGCACCTTTGTCGACGCTGAGGGGCGACGTTGTTCCGAGAAACGCTTCCTCACCATCGAGCACATCGAGCCCTTCGCGAAGGGCGGACCCACCACGGTGGATAACTGCTCCCTGCTTTGCCAGGGCCACAACGCCTACCGAGCGCGACAGGTCTTCGGCGAGGAGCACATCCAGGAGAAGATCTCCGAGGCTCGCGCTCACCGCGAAGCGAACAGCACTTCCCGGGCACCTGCAACGTCCCCAGCGCCCGCGGTCGAGCCCGCGCCCAGCGTCTGCGACGACAAGGTGCTCTTCGCCCTGGTGCACATGGGCTTCAAACGAAAGGCGGCGCGGCAAGCCCTCGAGCAGGTGCGAGCACGTGGGGTCGAGCCGCAGCACCAGCCGCTGCTGCGCGCGGCGCTCTCCGTGCTTTGCCCTTGAGACGGTTCGGGCCCACCCCGACAAAGGGGGGTGGGCAGGGATGCCCTCGGTGGGCTTGGCGGCGGCAGCGTCGTGGGAACGGATGAGAGAGAGAGAGGAGCACGTCATGGCAACCACGGGCCGCATGAAGCGCCGGCTCATCGGCATGCTGCAGAAACGTATCGGCGAGGCACGGCTCGACGAGGTGCCCGACTCGCGCGACCGGCGTGGCCGCCGCTGGGAGCTCGGCACGTTGCTGGCCGGCGCTCTGCTCGGGCTGGTCGCTGGCAGCCGCAGCCTGCGAGACGTCGAGCAGCTGACCGCGGAGCTGCCGCCACCGGTCCGCGTCAAGCTCGGTATCCCGCGCCGCGTGCCGGACACCACGCTGCGCGATGCGCTAGCCGCGCTCGAGCCGGAGGATGTCCGCCCCGCCTTGCACGCGGCGACTCGCGCTGCCCAGCGCCGCAAGGCGCTCGAGCCCGACGGCCTTCCTTTCGGCGTCGTCTCTCTCGACGGCAAGTCGACCGCCGTGCACGCCGCCGATGACTTCTTCGCTCAGCGGCACACCACCGCTGAAACGGGACCCCTGGCCGGTCTGGTCCGGACGGTCACGGCCACTCTGACCAGCTCCACGGCTCGCCCGGTCATCGACGTCTTCCCGATCCCGGCCAGCACCAACGAGATGGGCATGCTCCACCACTGCCTCTCTTCCTTGATGAGGGCTTACGGTCGAACCGACCTCTTCCGACTCGTCACCTACGATGCCGGCGCGTGCTCCAAGGAGAACGCTCGGGCGGTGCGCGACCTCGGACTGCACTACTTGCTTGCCATCAAGAGCAGTCAACCGACCTTGTACGCCGAGGCCACCCGCTGGCTTGGCGCGGCAGCGCCGGATGACGCCGCCGCTTCCACCACCGACGTCGACCATGGCTACCGTGTCGTGCGACGCCTCTACGTCGGCGACGCCACGGCTGCGCCCGAGGGCTGGGAGCATCTCAGGACCGTGCTCCGCGTCGAGTTCGAGACGCTCGACCCGAAGGGCACCAGCGTCGCAGTCGACAACCGCTACTTCGTCTCGAGCCTGATGCGCTCGCGGCTCACAGACGCCCAGTGGCTGCTGCTCGTACGCCGCCATTGGGGCGTCGAAACCTCTCATCAGATCCTCGACACCGCCTTCGCCGAAGATGACCACCCGTGGATCGAGCAGAACCCAAGGGCAACGGTCGTTGTGATGGTGCTTCGGCGCATCGCGTACACGCTGCTGACGCTGTGGCGCGGCGTGAGCTTGCGCGGTGACGAGCAGCGTGCTCGTCCCTGGCGCGACCTGATGCGCGACATCCTGCTCGCCGCTGTCACCGCGACTCTGCACCAGCTCCGGGGCCTGCGAAACCACCGACTCCCACCGCCCCTTTCGTAGCCATCGCCCAGGCCTCGCGCCGACCTGCTCTTTGACAACCTCCGCCTCGGCTCAGCAGCGTCGAACCAGGGCCCCCGCCTTGGCTCGCACGCGCTTGCGCTCCGCGCGGCGAACACCCTCGTACCGCCACGTCCCGGGTCAACTCTCCCCAACGGCCGGCGGCGCTCACGCTCGGCCCGGCGAGAACCGATCGAAGCTGGAGCGGAAGCGCCGCGCGTTGACTTCAGCGCGTAGATCACGATTCGATGCCGCGATCACCCGAACGTCGATGGGAGCGTAGCTCTTGCTCCCGAGACGTTTCACTTCACGCTTGTCCAGCGCGCGGAGCAGCTTGGGTTGGAGCTCGAGCCCGAGCTCACCGATCTCGTCCAGAAAGAGCGTCCCTCCGCTGGCCGCCAGCAAGAGCCCGTCGCGTGGAACCGCACCCGTGAACGCGCCGCGCTCGTTGCCGAACAGTTCGCTCTCGAGCAGCTCATTGGGAATTGCGCCGCAATCCACCACGATGAAGGGCCCGTCGCGACGCGCGCTCGCATCGTGGATGCTTTCGGCCGCGAGCTCCTTGCCCGTGCCGGTCTCGCCTCGCAGAAGCACGGTCGCTTGGCTCTCCGCGGCGCGCTCGAGCAGCGCGAACACGCGGCGCATGCGATTCGTGCTTCCGACCAAACGCTCGAAGCGCTCCCTCGCATAGAGCGGCACTCGCACGGGCTCGTCGACGAGCTCGAAGGAGAGCCGCGTGCGTCCCATGGCGAGCTTCGCATTTGCGTGGAGGTGGGCCTCGACGACCGACACTCCGTCGACGAATGTGCCGTTGCGGCTGCCGAGATCCCTCAGCTTGAAGCACCCCTCGCCCGCCACGATTTCGCAGTGGAACCGGGACACGGCGCTGTCGGACAGGACGAGGCTCGCGGACTCGTGCGTCCCGACGGTGCTCTGTTCACCCGCCGACTCGAAACTCGACCCGGCGTCGGGTCCGGACTCCACACGCAGCCGAAACCTCGGCAGCGTCGAGTGTGCCGCGCGCGGGCCAAGGGCCTCGGTGGTGGTGGAAGTTGCGGATCTCGTCGGCAGCATCGCCACCCAAGCACCTCGTTCGACGGTACCTGAAAGCTTCGTGACGGCCCAGCGCGGGTGTGGAGAAGCAGTCTACACCGGGCGAACTCCGGCTCTACGCGTGGACAGCGGCACCGACGCTCTAGCCGCGAAAATCCGGGCAAATTGGCCGCTCACGCCGGCGGCACGTGACTTGCTGAGCTGTCGCTTCGATGACTACGGAGCCCACTCAGCATTCGCCGCATCACGAACTGTCGTCGTCGCTACGCACGGCCGCGCTCGAGGCAGTCATGGGGCCCTTGCGCGACAGCGAGACCCGCGCCCTCCAGCGCTGGATCACGCTGGTCGCCAACGGCTGGTCCGTGGTGGATGCCTTCGATGAACAGGGGCGCCGCTTTTTGGTGGCGCGTCCCGTGCGACCCGCGCGCGACAGCGAGCTTCTGCTCTCGAGTCGGGAGGCGGAAGTCGCGCTTCTGGCTGCGCTTGGCCACGCCAACAAATCCATCGCGTACGAGCTCGGGATCTCGGTCCACAGCGTCGGGACCTACCTGATCCGAATCAAGAACAAGCTCGGCCTGAAGAGCCGCCTCGACCTGGTGCGGCTGCTAGCAGGGATCGGAGCCGTGCCTTGAGCCGGCCAGCAACGGCCCTAGCTCGCGCCGCAGATGGCCTCATCCTTCGTCATTTCGAGCACGGCCAGCAACGCTTCGCCGTCTTGAGCTTTCCCGCTGGCGACGTGCCCGCGGATGCGCCGCTCACTCCGGCCGAGCGCGTGGTGGCCGCCGCCATCGTGCAGGGTCTCTCCAACGAGGAGATCGCTCGGCTCCGCAAGACCTCGCCCCGCACGGTGGCCAACCAGGTGGCCGCCGTATTTAGAAAACTCGGAGCGCGGTCTCGAGCAGAATTGGTCGCGTCCTGTCGCCTGCACGGGTCCATGCTGAACGGCGGTTGAGCGTGGCGCGAGAGCCGAGGCCCATCGGTGCCAAGTCGAGTGCCCGCATGTATGCTCGCGGCATGCGTGGGCTTCGCTGGCTCCTCGCCGGCACTCTCGGCATCGCTTCGCCCGTAGCGCTCGTGTCTTGCTTGGGGGAGGTGCTCGAGCTCGCACCGACCCCCGACGCGGGCACCGGCGGGGCGATCGGCGACGGCGCCGATACCTCGCTCGGCGGAAGCGGGGGCACCGGATCCAGCACGGGCGGGAGCACGGGCGACGCGGCGAGCGACGCGGAAGCGGAACCCGACACGGACGCTGCGGACGGCTGCGCGAAAGACTGCCTCGGGGGTACCTGCGTCGGACACAAGTGCCAACCCGTGGTGGTGGCGCCCTGGACGGACTCCACGACGCTCCCTACCGGGCTCGCGGTGGACCCGGCGGCGAACGGCGGGGTCTTCTTCACGAGCTATCTCTCTGCCAGCATCAAGCGTGCGGAGAAAGACGGCTCCAAGACCAGCGTGATCGCCCAGTTCGCGGCCAACGAGAGGACCGTCGACTTGGCGCTGGATGGTCACGAGCTGCACGTCACGACGTTCTGGGATTCGGGCAACACGAACGTGTATTCGCTGCATGACGACGGCAGCGGGAAGCAGGCCCTCGGTGACAAAGCGCTGTTCGGCCCCTGGCACATCGCATTCGACGCGACGTTCGTGTATTGGACTACGCAGTACGACAAAGAACTCGTGGTGCGCGCGCCCAAAGCGGGGGGCCCGCGTGAGACGTTGTACCAAGTGAGCGACGCGGGGAGCGAGGGCGTGTGGGGCCTCAGGGTCGACGCGGATGCCGCGTACTTCACACCTTTCTCGGGCAACGCCGGAACCCTGCAGAAATGGCTGAAGGGCACCCAGACCAAGCTCGCCAGTACGGGCGTCACGCTCGACCTCGCACTCGACTCCTCGTTCGCCTACTGGTGCGATGGCGCCGGGATCCATCGCGTCAAGAAGGACGGCTCGGGCACCACGGAAGACCTCGCCCCGCAACACGCGCTCCGCATCGGCATCGACGGTGGGTACGTGTACTGGACCGAGTTCGGAACGCCGCCGGCCCATGACGGCGCCCTCCGACGCAGCAAGCTCGATGGGAAGAAGATCGTGGAGACGCTGGTCGAGGGTCTCGCGGGTCCGTACTCTTTGGCCTTCGACGACGTCGCCGTCTACTACGCCGAGCAACAGGCGGGCACCGTCTCCAAGCTCGCCAAATGAGCCTCACGTCACTTCGATGACCATGGAGCGCACCGAGCTCGTCCCGTAGGGTGGCTCAGGCGGAGTTTGCGACGCCGCCTGGGAGCGAGACGATGAAGGCGCAGCATTGGATTTTTGCCTGTTGGTCGGGCGTCGCCGCGGCAGGCTGCGGCGATGCTCCCCCCGACACGAGTGCGAGCTCTGCGACCGCGCTCTCGAAGTGCGTGGACCTGACGGCGGTCGCCGACGCTCGGATCTCGCCGCTGGAGCCCCACAAGAACTTCGGCAAGAAGCCCACGCTGCGCGTCGGCGAGCACGTCGAGTCGCTGGTCGCCTTCGATCTGGATCCCGTCCCCGCAGCCGCCACCATCGACAGCGCCGCCCTGGGTCTCTACGTCAGCGATGCGGACGGCAAGAAGCCGCTACACGTTCATCGCGCCACCGGAACCTGGACCGAGGCCGACGTCACTTTCGCGAGCTTCACCCAACGGTTCGACGCTGCCGTCGTCGGGACTCTACAAGCGAAACACGACAACGTCCGCAAGTGGGTCGACCTCACTCCGCTCGCTCGAGCCTGGCAGATGGGGGCCGTCCCAAACCAAGGCATCTTGCTCGAGTCGAAGGCGCACGACGAGATCACACTCGTGAGCCGCGAAGGCGGCGTCGCTTGGCAGCGACCCACGGTGCGGGTGTGTTACTCGTTACCCGCAGATCACTGCACGCCGAGCCTATGCCAAAACGGCGGGCACTGCGTCGACACGGCCACGGGTTACGTTTGCCAATGCCCCCCGGGCTTCTTCGGAGCCACCTGCGCACAGTTCGACTGCAGCGGGGCGCCCGATGGCACGCCCTGCGACGACGGGAACGCTTGCACACAGGGCGAAACGTGCTCGGGCGGCGTCTGCGCCCCCGCCAGCACGACGAAGTGTGGCTGCACGCCGGGCGTCGATTGCGCAACCGCGGACTACGCCTACGCGCTGTCTCCCGACGACGAATACTACCCGCTCTATGGCGACACCGCCCACGACGCGAACGCGGGGCCGACGGCCTTCGCCTCGGGGTTTCTGAACGACGCAAACGTGAACACCGCGGTGGCCGTGGCTCGCCCGTTCGACCTGGTATTTCGGTTCTCCGCGATCCGCTCGTTCGAAAGCCTGTCCCTGGACGGCGACTTCGTCGGCTTGACCGCGGTCACGTTGTCGACGAGCTCGGACGGCACGACGTTCAGCGACACGCGGGTCTTCTCGCAAGCACAGGGAAACCTGCCGGGTGCGGCAGCTGGCAAGCTGAGCCTCGACCTCGGCGGTCTCGTCGGACGCTACGTGAAGTTGTCGTTCGCACAGCCCGTCGCGCTGTTCGAATTGTCGTTCGCCGACCCCTGTTCGGCACAAGGCAGCTGCAATCCTGCCTCGGGGATTTGCTCGTTCGTGCCGCGCGAGGACGGCATCATTTGCGGCGCCGGCGGCACCTGTCGGAGCGGGGCCTGCACCAACTGCGAGCTACACGGGAAGACCGACTGCGGGGGAACCTGCGCCGACCTGTCCAGCGACGCATCCCACTGCGGAGCCTGCGGCAGCGGGTGTCAGAGCGGCGACAGCTGCCATGGAGGCGCGTGTTCGGGCTGCGGAGCCCTTGGCCGGACCGACTGTGGCGACGGCCTCTGCCGGGAGCTGTCGAGCAACTCGTTTGCCTGCGGGACATGCGGCACCACGTGCCCGAGCGGCGACCCCTGCATCGGCGGAGCTTGCGCTCACTTTCCGTACCCGGCGGGTCCCTATGGCACCGCGGTGGAAGACACCATCTCCAATCTGAGCTTCGAGGGCCTGACCGACGACGAAGCCAACGGTCTCGTGCACGACAACCCGCTCGTGAGTCTGGCACTCGGCAAGTATCAACGTGTCGAAGGCGTCCGGAACACCAAGGTGCTGCTCCTGACGCTGTCGACGCAATGGTGTGGGCCGTGCAACCTCGAAGAGCCGACGCTCGTCGCCTGGTCGAAAGACTACGAAGCTTGGGCTCCTGGCCGCGTGAAAATGCTGACCTTCCTCGCCGAAAACGCCACCTATCATCCGGCGACGTCCCTCACGCTGGTCCAATGGGGGAAGAAGTTTTCGGTTCCATTCGACCTCGGGCTCGATCCGAGCGGCACGAAGCTCCTGAGCTACGCCTCTAACCCGAGCGAATACGCCTTCCCGTTCCACATCCTGGTCCGCACCGACGGCATGAAGATCGCAGCCAAGTTCGTCGGCGCTGAGCTCGCCTCGTTGCAGCAGGCAATCGACGCGATCCTGGCGGAAGGCCCTGACTCCTTCACGCGGCCCTGCAAGGCGACCAGCATGAGCTGCGGTGCCGACGCAGATTGCTGCGCGGGACTCGTGTGCAATGCGGGCATCTGCGAGGAACCCTGCAGACAGGTCGGACAGGTGTGCAGCAAGAGCGCGACCTGCTGCGCTGGGCTTTCGTGCAAGGGTGGACTCTGCGCGGAGCCGGCTCCGGACAGCTGCGAGGGCCGGTGCGACGCTCAGGCTCCGAGCGGTTGTATGTGCGATGCCGAATGTGCGAGCTACGGCGATTGCTGTACCGACAAGCTCGACTACTGCCCCTGACCCGCGTCCGGCCCCGACGAAAGCACGAGAGTGCGGCCGACACGCGTGCGTCCGGCGCGACGAGCTCGTGGTCGGGAACCCGGCAAAACCGCTGGAGACCGCCCCGGATTTGCAGCGCGCGCCGGGCGCTGTCAGGGTGCGCCATGCGCTCGACTTGGGTTCTTGCCGGCACGTTCTGTGCGCTGACACTCGCGATCTCTTGTGCGACCTCGGGGGGTGACGCGGGGGCAGGCGGCGTCGACGGCGGCGGCGCCACGGGCGGCGGAGGCGGCGGCAGCGGCGGGACCGGAGGCGGCATCGTCATCGACTCGGGAGAAGACGGACCTGGGCCCACTACCACCTTGGTCTACGCCCACACCGACACCACGCTCTTCCAGATCGACCCCACGGCGGCCGCTCCGGATCTGAAGCAGCTGGGCGACTTCGACTGCGTCGGCGGCAGCGGGCAGGACCCGGCCATGACCGACGTAGCCGTGGACAAGGATGGCAAGCTCTGGGGCATCAGCCACACTCAGGTGCACCAGCTCGAGGTCGTGAACCAGGTCGTCCACTGCGCCAAGAGCATTCCGCTCAACGCCGGGGTCGACGTGAAGTTCTACGCGCTGACGTTCGCGCCCGTGGGCGTCATCTCGGCCACCGAAGAGGTGCTGGTGGCCGGCAACACCGCCGGGGAGCTCTGGGCCATCGACAAGAACGGAGACGTGTCCCAGCGCGGCGTGTTCGGCGACGTGCCCGAGAACGACGGCAACGGCCACAGCTATCCGACCGATCACCAGAACAAGGCGTGGGAGCTGTCAGGTGACATCGTCTTCGTGGAAAACGGCGGCAGTCCCATCGGGTTCGCGACCGTCCGCGATTGCCCGAGTCCACCCGCCACGACCAGCTGCAACAACACGGACACGCTGATCGAGATCGACGTGCCGAAGCTCGCCAAGGCCTCGGTGCTGCCCGTGACGAAGGCCGTGCGCGGCCAAATCGTGAAGCGCGCGAGCTGCTCCGACACGGCGAACACCAGCTACGGCAGCATGTACGGAATCACCACCTGGGGCGACAAGGTCTATGGGTTCTCCCGGACCGGAAACCTCGTCGGGATCGACACCAACGACGGCGGTGCATGTCTCCTCTCTGCCTTCCCCAACGCCGACTTCGGCGGCGCCGGCGTCACGACGCAGGCCGTGGTGGTCCCACCCCCGCCGAAGTGACGCGGCGGGAAACCGGGCGCCCCCGAACCCGGGCCGATCGGCGCAAGTGGTCGCCGACTCGGCGCCGCTGATCTATGAGATCCGGACCCGGAGGGATTCATGGCGAAGAAGGTGGCAGTCTTCTGGCCCGGCGACGGGCGTAGTCGTCCGAACGAGCTCGCGCTCGCGAACGTCGAAGCCGCGACCGTGAAGCTCGAGACGGCGTTGCGCAAAGTCGGGCGCGAGCCGTATCGCGTGCCAGGCTTCTTGACCAAGCCCCACGAATCCATCGAGCGGCTCGGGCCCATCGACGACCCGATGGTCGGCATGTTCGTGCACTGGGTGTACGGCCCGCACACCACCGACGGGGTCGTCGGCAAGGACAACCCTCTCCTGCTCGCGTCGAACTTCAGCGGGCAGTGGCCTGGCCTCGTCGGGCTCCTGAACACCGGCGCCTGCCTCGAAACCATGGGGCGCACCCACTCGCGGATTTGGACGTCCGCAGAGGATTTCACGTCGGACGCGGCGTTCCTCGCTCGACTCGACGAGTGGTGTACCAGCGGCCGGATTCGCTATTCGGACGCCTGCATTTCCAGCCACGCGCCGGTGAGCCCCGAAGCCGCGCATGTCGCCCAGAAGGTCGCGAGCGAGCTCCGAGCGCGCCCGCCGCTGCTGATGATGCTGGGCGACACCAGCATGGGCATGATCAACGGCTACTTCGGGCCTCGCTTGCTCTCGCAGCACGGCTTCCGCGAGCACAAGATCGACCAAGCGTGGATCATCGATCGCGGTCGCAGCGTCGCGGATCGACGCATCGACGACGCCTACCGGTTCGTGGTCGACAAAGGAGTGACCTTCCACCACGGCGAAGGCACGGCCCACGATTTCGACGAAAAGGCGAGTCGCGAGCAGCTCCGCGACTACTTGGCCGTGCTCGACTTGGTGAAGGAGTACAAGGCAGACTGTCTCGGCTGGCAGTACCAGCTCGGTTTGATCCCACTCCGGCCACCCAGTGACTTCGCCGAGGGGCTCTTCAACTCCACGTGCCGTCCGGAGTCGAACGGCGACACCATCGCCTGCGCCACCGAAGCCGATCAGGGCAACGCCATCCCCATGGAGCTCTTGAAGCGGCTGCTCGCGGCCAAGGGGATGCACCAAGCCGTGATGTTCCACGACGTGCGTTGGGGCGCGGAGCACGACGGCAAGTTCTTGTGGGTGCTCCTGAACAGCGGCTCCTCGGGCGCCTATGCGTTCAATCACGACCCCGACACTTTGCGCGGCGTCCACAGCTACCGGCAGCCTGCAGGTTACTTCCCGACGCCAGGCGGAACGTTCGCCGGCGAAAGCTTGCCCGGCAGCATCACGTGGGCGCGCGCCTACGTCAAAGACGACACGCTCTGGATGGACGTGGGAAGAGGCGAGGTGAAGAAGCTCCCGGCCGAGGTCCGCGATGCCTGGTGGAACGGCACGACGCGCGAGTGGCCGTTCATGGCCGCCGACCTCGGTGTGTCCCGCGACGACCTGATGGCCCACTACCTCTCGAACCACGTCGCGGTGGCCTATGGCGACGTGTTCGGAGAGATGGTCGCGCTCAGCCAAGAGCTCGGGTTCAAGCTGCGAATCCTGTCTTCCACGCGATAATTCGCGCTCCGAGCTGTCGTGCCCTAGTATCCACGGTGAGGATGGCTTCCGACTCGACCACGAGATCGCGGCAGAGTGTCCCGGCCACGGCCGGCGCGAGCGACGCGCTCGACGTCCTCGTGGTCGACGACGATCCGCGCTGGCGAGACTATTCGGCAGAACCGTTCTTGCGCCGTGGGGATCGCGTGCGCTTGGTTTCGGACGGCCTCGAGGCGCTCTCACTCTGCGTTTCGGAGCCGCCCGACGTGGTGCTCACCGACGTGAACATGCCGCGCATGGATGGCTGGCAGCTCCTGCGCATGATCCGCGCACGGCCAAACCTCGCGGGTGTACCCGTGGTGTTTCTGACGTCGCTCGACGGAGACGAAGAGCGCCTCAAGGGTTACCAGCTCGGGGTCGACGCCTACATCCCGAAGCCGTTCCACCCCGACGAGCTCTTGATGCGCGTCCACCGCGTGGTGCGACGACGCCGGCAAGCCGCAGAAACGGACACGGCGGGGACGCTGCGCGGCGATCTGGAAAATGTGTCGGCGGCATCGCTCCTGTCGTTTCTGTCGGTGGAGCGCAAGACCGGGATCTTGTTGGTGGTCGGCGATCGAGTCGCACGCGTGTTCATGCGCGACGGCCGTGCGCTGCGCGTGGAGATCGAGGGAGAGACCCCGCCCGTCTCGTCGCGCGACGCGTTGATGGAAGTCTTCGGCTTCGGTACGGGGCAGTTCGAGTTCAGCGCGGAACGCGTCGGTGGTGCCGACGAGATCCGCTCGGCCATCTCGGCGTTGGTGCTCGAATACGCACGCCTGCGTGACGAAGGGCAGCGCTGAAGCCGACTCTCACACCACCGCTTCGCGGGGCGCTGCGCTGCGTTCCCGCCCATTGCCCTCGCGCAGCTTGATCGTGAGCACGAAGCTCGAACCGCGCGGCTCGGCGGACTCGCAATACGCGCGCCCCCCATGGGCCTCCGCGATGTGCTTGACCAGCGCGAGGCCGATGCCGCTGCCGCGAATCTGCTTGGCCTGAGCGCCACGCCCGCGCTCGAAGCGATCGAAGATGCGTTTGCGATCTTCCACGGGGATGCCCGGCCCCTCGTCGTTCACGCGGATTTCGACGTAGCCCTTCCGGTTCTGCGTCTTGATCACGACTCGCTGGCCGTCCGGCGCGTATTTCAACGCGTTGTCCACCAGATTGATGACGGCAATCTCGATGGCGCGTTCGTCGATCTCGACCGCCGGCATGTCGTCGGACTGCTCGAGCAGGAGCTCGACCTTCTCGCGCTGCGCGCGCACACGGCAAGCCTCGACGGCGCGCGAGACCACGTCTTTGACGCTGGCGGGCGCGAACTGATAGGCGGCCTTGCCCCGCTCGACCTTGGCGAAATCCAAGACGTTTTCGATGAGGGCGCCGAGGCGTTCGCTCTCCGAGACGATGATCTGGAGGTACTGCTGCCGCTTCTCGTCGTTCTCGACGCGCCCGCTCTGCAAGAGCTCGCCGAACATGCGCACCAGCGAAAGCGGCGTCTTGAGCTCGTGGGACACGTTGGCGACGAAGTCGCTCTTCAGGTTCGACAGCTTTCGTTCTCGAGCAGCAGCCACCAAGACCACGGTGAGGCCCACGATCACCACCAGCCACGACGAGCCGACGAGCGCGAGCTCCAAAGAGCGCCTGCGAGCCACCGCGGCCGTCAGTTCTTCGGCGCTGACCAACGTCACGTTCACCTGCCACTTGTAGAGCGTGGTCTCGAAGCGACGCCCGAGTGTGAAGCTGCCGCGGCTGAGCGGCGGGCCGAAGACGATGCGGGAACCCTCGTCCACGACGTTGACGCGCGCGTTCTGATCGCGCTCGGAGTAGAGCGCAGGGAACAAATCGTGAACCACGCGAGGCACGTCGTGCCAAGCCACGAGCACGTAGGGCCGACCCCGGACTTCGCGCTGCCAATAGCTCACCAGGTGGCTCTGACCCTGCACGGTCTTGTGCAGGTGGCGCAGCTGAGTCCTGGGCTCCACGAGCTCGAGGTCGGGCAGGATCTCACGGACGAACATCCGACGCTCGGCTTCGGCGTCCAGAGGCGGCACGCGCGTGGCGAAGCCGACCACCTCTTTCTGGCTCGAACCCAGGTCCACCAAGAACACGTTGCTCACGGTGGGGGTCTGCCGAGCGGCTACCGCGAGCCAGGCTGCCCCGAAGCCTTCGCGCTCGCTCGGGTCCACGAGCGAAGCGACAGCGTTGTCCTGCTCGATGATGCGCTTGTCGAGCCGATCGGCCTTCTCGTTGGCCAGCGTCAGCGTGGCCTCGACCACCGACTGCTCGCGCAGCTTCTCGAGTTGGAAGCTGTTCCGGAACGTGACCCCGAGGAGAACCACCACGGCGACGACCAGTGCCGGAACGAAGAAGAACGTGAGCACACGCTCGCGTCGGGTCCGGTCGGCCATCCCAGCAAGCGTACGGCATGTAGGCCGGGTGGGTCACCGCTACATGACCGTTCACGCCGCGGCGATGGAATCGGAAGTCGCGAAGTCGAACCGCCGTCGGCGTAGGGGGCCCCGATGCCGGAAGCGCCCGGAAATCAACGTTTGCCGAGCACCACGTCCGCGTCGACCACGATGGGTCGGGCCGCCAAGAACTCCGCCAGCTGCTCGCAGATGTAGTCGAGGGCGTGTGCCTCGTGTTCGGTATACGCGCCGCCCCCCAACGGATTCGCGAGCTCGATGGCGCCGAGGTAGCGCCCGGCGAGCTGCACCGGACCGATCATCGCGATGTCGGGCGAGACGCCGAGGAGCCCCCAGCGCGGCGCTTTGTAGCTCTCCTCCGCGCTGGCGTTCGACGTGGACGCGCTGCGCGTGCTGCGCATCGCTCGGCGGAAAAGCGGCTCTTGATCGGGAGTGCGCTGGAGGATGACCGCCTGCGGCGAGGGCCCCATGGCGCGAACGACCACGAACTGCCGTGCGTTGATGTCGAAGACGTGAATCAGAACGGCTTCGCTCGGCAGCGTCTTGTTCAAGATACCGAGCACGAAATCGACCCCCGACATCATGTCGGGCATGAAGTGGAGGTCGTGCATCGACTCGAACAACTCGCCGATCAAGTCCTCGTCCGAACGCCTCCGCAACGGCGCCGTCGCCGGGGTCGGTTCGCGGGCTTGTGAGGGCGCCGGAGGCGCAGCTGACGGCGTGGTCGCTGGCACGGCCGAAGCCGGCACGCTCACTTGCGGTGCTTGGGCCACCACTACGGTGGCGATCGGCTCGGGCAGCGGCGCGGGCGCAGCGAGCGGCTGAGTGGTGGGTGGCTTCGGGTCGCCCTGCGTGATGGGCGGTGCCGCTGGAGCAGGCCCGCCGGAAGCCGCCGGCACGAGAGCCTGGGAGGGAGCCGGCACCGGGGGTGGTGCGCTAGGCACCGGCGCTCCGCCCGGGTTCGGAGCCGTGGGAGGCGCGCTCGGCACCGTCGCAACGGGAACCGTCGTGGAAGGAGGCAGAGTCGGAGCGGCGCTGGGCGCCGCAGCGAGCGGTACTGCAGAGGGCGCACTCGCGGAAGGAGCTGCCGAAGACGCGCTCGGTGCAGGAGGCGCGCTTGCGGCCTGCGGCCCGCTCGGTGCAGGAGGCGCGCTTGCGGCCTGCGGCCCGCTCGGTGCAGGAGGCGCGCTTGCGGCCTGCGGCCCGCTCGGCGCGGGAGGCGCGATTACGGCCTGCGGCGCGCTCGCGGCTTGCGGCGCACTCGCGGCTTGCGGCGCGCTCGCGGCTTGCGGCGCGCTCGCCGGTGCGCTCGCGATGGAGCCCGGCTGGGTGCTGCTCGGGCCTGAGGCTGCGGCGCCAGTAAAGGTGAGCACCGGCTCGCCGCGCCAGTCTTTCCAGCTCAGGGTCGCGATGGGCGGACGAGCGGGCTTCTTTTCGAAGACGTGATCGAAGACGGCGAGCTGGACGAATTTGCCCTCGGTCCGCCCTTGAAGAACCGCGGAGATCTCGCGCAAGCGCATCCACAACAGCACTTCGGTAGCGGCGCGGTCGGTCCCTGGTTTCACCGCGTAGGCGTACTCGCGATACAGGATGGGGACCTTCTCGCTCGGCTCTTCTTCGCGCTTCTTGACGAGTTGAAAGTCCGGTTCCCGAGCTGCCTCCATGCTGCGCTGGGTCATGTGACCGGCTGCCTGAGCGGGGGGAGCTTGGGGCGCCGCGGGCGCCGGGCTGGCGACGCCCGGCGGTGTCATGGGCTGCGTGGTGCTCGATGGTACACCGGCGCCGATGGGTGGCGCGGACGGCGCGGGGCGCGGCGGCGAGGTGGGAGCCGGCTTGGGGAGCGGATCCGTGCGGGGCGGGTGCGACTCGGGAGGCAATGCCGCCATCGGATCGGTCTTCGGAGCGGAGGCGAGCGGATCGGTGTGGGGAGGTGGGGCCGCCATCGGATCCGTCGACGGGGCGGGGTCGGGTTGGGCGACGATGACCGGGGCGCCGATCGCCGACGGCACCTTGGCCGGCGCCGGGAACGAGCCGACCGGCACGCCCCCGTCGGGAGCCGGCGGCGGCTTCGACAGCGGCGCATCGGCGGGCGCCTTGTTCACGACGTAGCGGATCTGCTGCGCTGGATCGACGGCTCGATAGCCGTGCTCGAGCAGCTCGATGGAGAACTTCGAGAGCGGCCCGGTGTCCCCGCGCCGCTTACGCGCTTCTTGGAGCGCGGCCTGCCATTGCTTGGCTTCGAGGCAATATTTCTCGATGGGTGTGTCCTCGCCCAGGCGAGACACCTCGATGAACCAACGCATCGTGATCCGGCGAAGCGGGAGGGAAGGCTTTCCGGAGCGAAAATCGCTCACGGAGGAGTCGTAGTAGAGCGCCTCCGCCCCCAACCCGCAAGCTCCCATTTCGGGAACGCTTGGCCCGAAACGTCGGACGAAACGCCGAAACCCGTGGGGGCTCGGACGGGCGCTCCGCCGGGCCAGCGCCCGGACGGCGAAATGTTAGAAGCAGCGGCCATGGCTGCGAGCGGAGAGAACGGAGCCGCCCTGCCAGCCCGGGTCGGCGGAACGGCGGAACGCTTGGCCTATGCGCTCTACGCCGGCGCACTGACGCTTTGGATCGCCTGCGTCTTCTACGCGTCCATGCGTCAACAGATCAGCCTCACCGCGGACGCACCCTACGCTTCGGCACAGGACTGGTCGGGGCCGCTCGACGACGTTTTCATCCACTTCGATTTCGCCCGAGCCGTGGCCCGCGGGCACCCGTTCGAGTGGTCCGAAGGCAACGGCTACTCGAGCGGCGGCACGAGCATGCTCTACCCGTTCGTGCTGGCATTCGGATACTGGATCGGACTCCGCTCCCTGTCGCTGATGATCTGGGCAGGTGTGGTGGCGTGCGTCTCGACCTTCGGGTTGCTGCTCGCCGCGCGCCGTCTGTTCCGAGACCTCCCGCGCTACACGAGCTACCTCGCACCGCCGTTCGTTCTCTGCATCGGCGTGCTCGCGTGGAGTCTCTTCAGCGGCATGGAGGTGGCGTTCTTCCTCGGCATTTGGGGCGGCGCGCTGGTGGCGTGGGACGACCTGTGCCGCCCCGACCCGGCAGCAGTGACGGAGCGGCCGGTCGTCGCCGCGCTGCTGCTCGGCTCGTGGGGAGCGCTCCTGGTCGCGACTCGGCCCGAGTCGTCGGTGGTCCTCGCGGTGTTCGCGCTGAGCGCGGGGCTCGCACGCTACCGCAGCCTCGGCACATGGAAGAGCGTGCGCCTGGTGATCTTGGCCGGTCTGCCCGGAGCACTGGTGGTGATGGCGCAATCGGTGGCGAACCGTCTTCTCACGGGGGAAGCCACGGCGGCGGGCGCGCTCGTGAAGCTCGAGCTGCACCACCCGTATCTGAGCGCCACCGAGGTGTGGAATGCCTGGAAATTTCACGTCGAATACCAGCTGCGCCGGGTCGCGGAGTACCACCTGAGCGATCGCTTCGGCGTCGGCTACATTCCCTTCGCGCTGGCGCTCTTCGCGCTCGTGCCACGGGCCACGCGACGCTACGCGGCGCTGCTCTGGGCGAGTGCCGTACCCTGGGTGCTCGTGGTGGCGTTGAACGGTCAGGTGCGCTGGCAAAACGAGCGCTACACCATGCCCGCGCTGGCTTGGGTGATGCTCGCCGCGGCCCTGGGCGTCGCGGCGCTCGTGGGGAATGCCTTCGCGCTCGGTCGACGAGGACGCGTGCTGCGCGCCGTCGCGAGCAGTGCCGCCGTCGGCCTGGTGGCGCTGTTCGCGTGGCACCATCTGTCGCGCTTCCGGGATCAGGTGTGGTTCTTCGGGCGCGCGTCGCGCAACATCCGTGATCAGCACGTGCGCACCGGCCGGCTGCTGCGAGACATGCGCCCGAACCCGCCGCATCGCGTGCTGGTCGGAGACGCTGGCGCCATCCCGTACGCCTCCGATCTGCCGGCGCTCGACATCATCGGGCTCGGCGGCACTCGACGCCTGCCCTTCGCACGGGCCACTCGCCAAGGAGTCGGCGCCGCCATCGAGCTCATCGAACGACTCCCCGAGCAGGAACGCCCGGACCTCTTCGCCATCTACCCGTCGTGGTGGGGCGTATTGCCCCTGTGGTTCGGCCAAGAGCTCGGAGAGGTCCCGGTCACCGGCAACGTCATCTGCGGGGGTGCCGCCAAGGTGCTCTATCGACCGGACTGGAGCGCTCTGGAAGGCAGCGCTCTGCCCTTCTCCATGAACTCGCGAGAAGTGGTGGTGGACGAGCTCGATGTCGCCGACGTCGTGAGCGAAAGGGAGCATGGTTATCGCACCAGCGTCGGCGTGGCCCACGTCGACATGAAACGCCTCGCCCATCCCCGAGAGCCGCATCGAGATCTGTTCGACGCTGGGCGCAACCTGCCCGAGGGGGCCAGCGCCGAGTTCTCCCTGCGCAACGTCAGTGGAGCGGGCGCGCGCGTGATCCTGAGGCTCGCGCCAGCGCGCCCGGCACGCCTCGCCCTCGACGTGGGCTCGCGCCGACTGGGTGAGCTCGACCTGGATCACACCGACGGCTGGGTCGAGCTCGAACTGCCGTGGCCCGCCGACCTCGGCGACGCGAAGCCCGCTCTCACGCTGCGCGCGGTGCGCGGTGAGCACGTGCTGCACCACCTCTGGCTCGTTCAGAGGCAGTAGCGTGAAGTCGTTCGGTTGGCCTCGGGACGAAGCGGCGTGGGTGGCCCTCGGCGTGGGGCTCCTGGCTCTCGGTGTGGTTTCGCTCTGGGGCCCGCGTCTGGCGGCGTACGCGGAGCGCCGGCCGCGCTCGACGCTTGCGCTCCTGTCCGCGCTCGCTGGGCTGCTCTCGTTCGGCTACGTCGTTCACTACCTCCGCGGCGGGCCACGCATCATCGATGCGACGAGCTACTTCCTCGAGGCTCGTGCTTTGGCCCGCGGCGCCGCGGCGTTTCCGCTGCTCGAGCCGGTCACGGCCTTTCGCGGCCGATTCCTGCTCAATGCACCCGGCGCGAGCGAAGTCACCGTACTCTTTCCGCCGGGCTACCCCGCGTTGCTCGCCTTGGCTCTGCGTCTCGGCGCACCCATGGCGCTCGGACCGCTGCTCGCGGTGGCGCTCACGGCCAGCACCCACGCGCTCGCGCGCGAGCTCTTTCAGCGCAAAGACGTGGCCCTCGTGGCAGCGGGCCTTTCGCTCGGCTGCGCCGCGCTCCGCTACCATACGGCGGACACCATGTCCCACGGTCTCGCGGCGGTCTTGTGCACCGCCGGACTCGCCGCCGTGCTGCGCGGGGGCGGCATGACCTCGGTCGGCGGCCTCTTGCTCGGGTGGCTCGTCGCGACGAGGCCGGTGACCGGCGCGGTGGCGCTCGCGTTCGCGCTGTGGCTCGTGCGGCGGCGCGGCAAGAGCGAGCTCCTGGCTCTGCTCCTCGCTCTCGCTCCCGGGCTCGGGCTACTCGCGTGGCACCAGCTCGCCGCGACCGGCACGCTCGTCGGTTCGTCGCAGCTGCGCTACTACGCGCTGGCCGACGGTCCGCCGGGCTGCTTTCGCTACGGCTTCGGCAGCGGCATCGGTTGCTGGTTCGAGCACGGGGACTTCGTGCGGGCGCATCTCGCGGACGGCTATGGCTTCCGGGCCGCCCTCGGGACCACGGGTCGCCGGCTTTGGATGCACTTCGGTGATCTCGCCAACGCCTGGCCGCTCTTCTCGGCTCTCGTGCTCGCGGCGTGGACGGCGCGTCGCGAACCGTCGGCTCGGCTCGCGCTGTTCGTGCCCCTCGCGCTGATCGCCGCTTATGCCCCCTTCTACTTCGATGGGAACTACCCGGGTGGCGGCGCACGGTTCTATGCCGAGGCGCTGCCCTTCGAGCACGCGCTGCTCGCGTTCGGCCTCGTCCGCTCGAAGGTCGCGCGCTTCGCGCCGGGCGCGCTGCTGCTGGCGTTCGCACTGCACGCGAGTCGGGCGCACGAGGCGCTGCGCGACCGCGAGGGTGGATGGCCGATGTTCGAGCTCGAGCGGGCCAGGAGTGCGGGGGTCGAGCGGGGCCTCCTGTTCGTGAACACGGATCACGGCTTCAACCTCGCCCACGTCCCCGGGGCCCGGGACCCAGCAAGGGAGCTGGTCGTGGCGCGCTACCGCGGCGACGCGCGGGACTTCCTCCTGTGGGACAGCCTGGGGCGCCCGCCAGCGCACCGCTACGTGTTCGATGCGAGCGGCAAGGATCCGCCGAGCGTCACCCAGTTCGAGCCCGCTCGGCTCTTCGACTTCGACGGCGGAGCGAGCTGGCCGCCCCTCGAGGTCTACCGCGGCTGGACGCATCCCGACTTCCCGGGCGCGAGCTGTGCGGAGGGACGCTACGGTCTCCGTTTCCGTGACAGGGCCGACGTCACCCTGGAGGTCGGGTCGCCGGCCAGCGGGCCGCAGCGCATCACCACCACCTGGGTCGGGCTGGCAGAGGGAGAGCAAAACGTGGAGGTCGAGGCTCACGGCTTGAAGTGGGCCGCGAGTTGGAGCGGCAACGCCGGTGGGTGCTTCACAGCCGTGGGGCCGCCGATGGAGCTGACGAAAGGCGCGTGGCCCGTCCGCCTCCGGACCTCCAGCGACACGCTGGTTCTGGCCTCGATCGCGGTCCGGCCCGCTGGCCCTTCGACCCCTTCAGGAAATAGCGTTGACAATTGAGGCGTTAGAGCGAACCATCGCCGGGTGGAGGAGGCTCGAGGGGCATGACCAAGAGCGAGCTCATCGAAGCCATTGCGGCCCGAGGCGACCTCACGAAGGCGCGGGCCGAGATGGTGGTCAACTGCGTCTTCGATGCGATGACCGAGGCCTTGCAGAAAGGCGAAGGCATCGAAATCCGTGGCTTCGGTAGCTTCACGGTTCGGCCCTACAAGCCGTACGACGGTCGCAACCCGCGCACGGGACAACCGGTGCCGGTCCCAGCAAAGCGCCTTCCCTTCTTCAAGGTCGGCAAAGAGCTGAAAGAGCTCGTGAACGCGAGCCGTCACACCGCCATCAGCGGTGGCGACGACAACGACGACGACTGAACTGGCGCTTCGACCGAAGCTGCGCTTCGCTCCACAGCAAGGAGGAGGGGAAACCACCCTCCTTCCTGAGTCTTACGCATGCTGACCGCTGAACAACAACTCGCCGAGCTCGTCCGCGGCGTCGTCGATCTCGTTCAGAAGGACGAGCTCTTGGATCGCCTGCGCGAAGGTCGACCGCTCAAGATCAAAGCTGGCTTCGATCCGACGCGTCCCGACCTGCACCTCGGACACACGGTGCTGCTTCAGAAGATGCGTCAGTTCCAGGACTTGGGCCACGAGGTGACCTTCCTCGTCGGCGACTTCACCGCGATGGTGGGCGACCCCACGGGCCAGAACGAGATGCGCCCGCGCCTGACCCGAGAAGAGGTCCTTTCTTCCGCGAAAACCTATCAAGAACAGGCTTTTAGGGTGCTCGATCCGGACCGGACCGTCGTTCGCTACAACAGCGAGTGGCTCGGATCGCTCTCCCTGGACAAGGTCGTCGAGCTCGCAGCCAAGCGCACTGTCGCTCGCACGCTCGAGCGCCGCGACTTCCGCGAGCGGCTCGCCGAGCATCGCGACATCTATCTTCACGAGCTGCTCTATCCGCTGCTCCAAGGCTACGACTCGGTGATGCTGGAGAGCGACGTGGAGCTCGGCGGAACCGACCAGCTGTTCAACCTGATGGTCGGTCGCGATCTGATGCAGCGTCACGGCCAGCGCCCGCAGATCGTGATGACCACGCCCATCCTCGAGGGGATCGACGCTCGTATCGAAAACGGACAAGTCGTCGGCAAGAAGATGAGCAAGTCCGCGGACAACTACGTAGGCCTCACCGATCCGCCGGTCGACATGTTCCGGAAGTGCATGCAGATCGACGACGGCGTGATCTGGCGGTTCTATGAGCTCCTCTCTTCTCGCACGACAGCCGAGATCGAGGCCCTGCGCGCCCAGAACGATCCGCTCCACTGCAAAGCGGCCTTCGCACACGAGGTGGTCGCGCGGTTCCACGGCTCGGAGCGAGCTGCGCAGGCCGAGGCCACTTTCCGCGCCACCTACTTGGGCGACGCCGTGCCTGCCGACGTACCCGAAGTCACCATTCCGGCGGCGGGTCAAAAGCTCCTCTTGGCCAAGGCGCTGGCCCACGCGAAGCTCGTTGCCTCCAACGGAGAGGGCCGCAGGCTGATCTCCGGGGGTGGGGTCGAGGTCGACGGGCAGGTCGAAAGAGACCCCCTGCGGGAGCTCGCCCCTGGCAGCGCCTACCTCGTGCGAGTCGGCTCGAAGAACCGGCGGTTTTGTCGGATTCGGGTCGATTCGTGAGACTGCTCCTCGCCGTCGCCTTGGCTCTCGCCGCGTCGGCCGGCTGCGCCAGCAACCAGCCGGCAGCGCAGCCCTCGAAGTCCACCCGACCCGAAGCGTCCCCCCTCCACGACGGCCCCCTCACCGACTTCGTGCCGTCGGCCGGACTGCGTTGGATGGTCGTCGGGCGCCCGCGCGAACTCGCCACCGACCCGAGCTTGGGTCCGGCGCTGGCGCTGCTCCTGCCCAAAGAGCGGCTGGACGCGTACGCCCAAGCGAGCGGCATGGATGTGAGGGCGCTGCCCTCGGGGCTCATCGCGGGCTTCGACCACGCGACGCTCTACGTGGCCGAGGAGCGCAGCGACGGTCTCAAGGCTCTGGAGCGGTTTTCCGAGCGTCTGGTGGCGGGGACCAAGGTCGCCAGCCCTCACCCGAAGATCCACCGACTCTCGGGAGTGATCGGGCAAACGCCGGAGACCCTCGTGCGCATCGATGGCCGTTTGATCGCCATTTCGGTGGGCTCGAGCCTGCCCGCGAGGATTACTCAGCTCTATGCCCTCGAGAAGCTGACGAAATCGCCTGCAGTCCTGCATGGCTCGGCACTCCGAACGCTTCCGATCCGGGAGCTGGAGAGCGCACCGATGCGTTTCTACGCGCCGGGCCCGTTCTCGGGAGAGTGGACCTCGGGCGCGCGCGGTCTCTTGGCGACCGCGACGGCCGTCGGGATCGCCGCTCGACCCGCCGCGGAGGGCAAGGTGGCGGTCACCGTGATCCTCAGCGGGAGCTTCGGGGGTGAGGGCGACGCGAGCACGACCGTGCTCGCCGCTTGGAAAGACCTGGCCGAGAGCGGGCTCGGGCGGCTCCTGGGGCTCGACCAGGCCGTGGCGCCCTCTGTCGTGGCCAGCCCCGACTCCCTGCGCCTCAACGTCGAGGTACTGGCGATGCCGCTCGCACAGGGCCTGCGGGCGGCGGTCATGGCCGAGGTCTGGGAGTTTCTCGACCTCAAAGGCGAAAACCCCGCTCCAGCGCCAACTCCGTGAGCCCCTCGGCCATTCGGTCGGTCCAGCTTTCCTCCATCGCGATTGACCCGGACGCTCGCCTCGTAGTAAGCGCCGCTGTCTCGTCGTACGGGGGACACCGATGAGCCGAGCAGGAGTCGAAATGCAGTCGCAGGTGAATGGGTCGAGCGCGCCTACGTTCAAGGTCGGAGACAGAGCTGTTCACCCCGCACACGGGGTTGGGGAGGTCGTCCAGCTCGAAGAGCGGGACTTCGGGGGGCGTCGCACGAGCTGCTACGTTCTCAAGATCGTCGACTCGGATCTCAAGGTGATGGTGCCGACCGAGGCCGCAGCCCGCGTGGGCCTGCGCCCGGTCATGAAGAAGAAGGAAGCCGAGAAGATCCTCGACATCCTGCGCGCGCCCGAGGTGGCGGTCGACGTGCAGCCCTGGAATCGCCGCTTCCGCGCTTACACGGAGATGCTGAAGAGCGGGCTCCCGGCGGAAATCGCCAAGGTGCTCCGCGACATGTATCGCCTGAAGTTCGACAAGGACTTGTCGTTCGGAGAGCGCCGCCTGCTCGACCAGGCGCGCTCGCTCTTGATTCAAGAGCTCGCGCTGGCGAAGAAGGTCACCCTCGCCAGCATCGAGGGCGAGATCCAAGAGATCTTCTCGGCCTGACCCGTGGGGCGCCTCGCCCCTCGATCCGCCGCATGAAAATCTACACGAAGTCTGGAGACGCGGGGACCACCGGGCTCTTCGGCGGCGAGCGTGTCAGCAAAGACGAGACACGCGTCGACGCCTACGGCAGCGTCGACGAGACCAACGCGGCCATCGGCGTGGCATTGGCCGGAGGGCTGCCCGAGCCCATCGCCGGGGTGCTTCGCGAGGTGCAGAGCGAGCTCTTCACGCTCGGGGCGGAGCTCGCGTGCGTCCCCGGCCACGAAGACCGCCTCCGGCTCGAGCTCGTGAACGCGGAGCACATCGCACGGCTCGAACGCGCCATCGACGCCGCCGACGAGAGCCTGCCGCAGCTCACCAGCTTCGTGCTCCCTGGAGGCAGCACAGGCGCTGCGCTGCTTCACGCGGCGCGCACCACGTGCCGGCGCGCCGAGCGGCGAGTGGTCACGCTCAGGCGGAGCTCACCCGTGCGCGACGAGCTCATCGTCTACCTGAATCGCCTGAGCGATCTGCTCTTCGTGCTCGCGCGACAAGCGAACCAGCTCGCGGGCGTTGCGGACGTTCCGTGGGCAAAACGGAGCGCGAGCTGAGACACGACGTCCGCCGGCTCGCTCACTTCGCCGCGGCGCGACGTTCCACGGCTTCCCACACGCGCAGCACGTTGCCCGAGCAGATCTGCTCGATCTCGGCGTCGGTGTAGCCGCGCCGGATCAGCACGGCCAGAAGCGCCGGGTAGCCCGACACGTCTTTCAGTCCCTCCGGCAGCGAGTCGCCGAGCCCGTCGAAGTCACTCCCGAGCCCCACGTGCTCCACGCCCACCA
>Ga0268298_10000514_pt1 | contig 49764 bp, 48 predicted proteins | sample WWTPWeurt_MetaG_FD_194462 | JGI IMG/M metagenome (GOLD analysis project Ga0268298, IMG submission 194462) | Activated sludge microbial communities from WWTP in Nijmegen, Gelderland, Netherland - WWTP Weurt | ecosystem: Engineered > WWTP > Aerobic digester > Activated sludge | place... | reverse complement strand
TCGTTGAGGTTCAGGAGTCGCGCCAGCAGGATCGGCCCCATGTCCGAGATGGTCGCACGCACCGGGTGGCCGGCGGCGCCATAGACATCCCAGAAGGCCGCCGGATACTGCGCCGGCGCCCAGCCTTCGACCTTGAGCGACTTGAGGCGCTCGGCCAGTTTCGGCGATTCGACACCCGCCGCCGCGATGCCGGAAAGATCGCCCTTCACGTCGGCCATGAACACCGGCACGCCGATACTTGAGAAACGCTCGGCGAGAACCTGCAAGGTGATCGTCTTGCCGGTGCCGGTGGCGCCGGTGATCAGGCCGTGGCGATTGGCGAGCGCGGGCAGCAGGGAAATGTCGGTGGACTGATGGCGGGCGATGGCGAGTGGTTCGATCATGATGGCAGCCCTGAGGGTCGGTGAGTATGATTGAAGGATTCTAACAGTGCCCGCACGGGAGAACGACGTCATGCCGGCCCGCCCCAGAATTCACTCGCGACTGCTCGCGCTATTGGCGACCACTGCGCTGCTGTTCGCCCCGGGCACCAGCACCGGGGCCCCGCCAGCCCCCGAAAAAAAAGTACAGCGAGCCGCGCTGTCGATGGAAGCACGGGTTTACACGGGCGACTTTGACGCCATGCTGAAACGCCGAATCATTCGTGTCGCCGTCCCTTACAGCCGGACACTGTTCTTCAACGACAAGGGGGTGCAGCGCGGACTCACCGCCGTACACCTGCAGGACTTCGAGCGCTGGCTGAACAAGAAGCACAAGACCGGCAGCCGGCCGCTCACGATCTACGCCATCCCGACCACGCGCGACAGGCTGCTGCAGAAGGTGATCGACGGCAAGGCCGAAATCGCCGCGGGCAACCTGACGATCACGCCCGAGCGCGATGCGCATGTCGACTTTTCCAATCCGATCAATGAGCGCGACGTCTTCGAAGTCATCGTTACGGGGGCCGCCTCGCCGCAGCTCGCCACCCTCGACGATCTGGCCGGCCAGGAAGTCCACGTACGGCCATCGAGCAGCTATCACGCCAGCCTGAAGAAGCTCAACGACGCCTTCCGCCAGGCCGGTAAGCCAGCGATGAAATTGCGCCTCGTTCCCGACGCGCTAGAGGACGAGGACATGATGGACATGCTGAATGCCGGTGTGATCAGCATCATCGTCGTTGATGACTGGAAGGCCAATCTGTGGGCGGGCATGCTGCCCAACCTGCAGGTGCATGCGGACATCCGGGTCAGCGACGGCGGCCGTATCGGTTGGGCCTTCCGCGAAGGCAACCCGAAGCTGGCGGCCGAGATCAACGAGTTCTTTGCCGCTCATCGCAAGGTGATGGGCAGCGCGGAGCAGCGGCTCGCCGGTTACCAGAAGCGCCTCCAGGCCATGAACAACCCGACGGCAGATTCGGACTGGCGGCGCTTCGAGCAGACCCTGCAGTTCTTCAAGGTCTATGGCGAACGCTACCACTTCGATTACCTGATGGTCGCCGCGCAGGGTTTCCAGGAATCCGGGCTCAACCAGGCGGCGAAAAGCCACGTCGGGGCCATCGGCATCATGCAGTTGATGCCGGCCACCGGCAAGGAACTGGACGTCGGTGACATCCATCAGGCCGAGCCCAACGTGCATGGCGGCATCAAGTACATGCGCAAGCTGATGGACGTTTATTTCGACAACGCCGACTTCGACGAGACCAACCGCACGCTGTTCGCCTTCGCCGCCTACAACGCCGGACCGGGCCGCATCGCCCGCTTGCGCAAGGAGGCGGAAGCGAAGGGGCTGGACCCGGACAAGTGGTTCAACAACGTCGAGCTGGTCGCCGCCGAGCGCGTCGGCCAGGAAACCGTGGGCTACGTGCGCAACATCTACAAGTACTATGCCGCCTACAAGCTGCAGCTGGAAACGCTCGAAGCGCGCAAGGCGGCGCTGCAGGAGACGACGGGCGCGAAATAACCCCTACGGGTATAATGGCGCCCATCGCCGCGCCCCTCCGGGCGCGGCCTCGTTTTCAGCAAGAGGACAGTCATGGCAGGACACAGCAAATGGGCCAACATCCAGCACCGCAAGGGTCGCCAGGATGAAAAGCGTGGCGCCGCATTCTCGAAGATCGCCAAGGAAATCACCGTTGCCGCCAAGATGAGCGGCGGCGACCCCGCCTTCAACCCGCGCCTGCGCGTGGCGATCGACAAGGGCAAGGCGGTGAACATGCCCAAGGACAAGATCGACACCGCGATCAAGAAGGGCACCGGCGAACTCGAAGGCGTCGATTACATCGAGGTGCGCTACGAGGGCTACGGCATCGGCGGTGCCGCGGTGATGGTCGATTGCCTGACCGACAACAAGACGCGGACCGTTGCCGAAGTTCGCCACGCCTTCAACAAGTACGGCGGCAACATGGGCACCGACGGCTGCGTGGCCTTCCAGTTCAAGCACTGCGGCCAGCTGCTGTTCGCTCCCGGTACCGACGAGGGCAAGCTGATGGATGCCGCCATCGAAGCCGGCGCGGATGATGTCGTCACCAACGATGACGGTTCGATCGAGGTGATCACCCCTCCCGGCGATTACATCACTGTCAAGGAAGCGCTGGAGGCTGCCGGTTTCACGGCCGAATTCGGCCAGGTGACGATGAAGGCCGAGAACGAGACCGAACTTTCCGGCGAGGACGGCGCCAGGATGCAGAAGCTGCTCGACGTGCTGGAAAGCCTGGACGACGTGCAGGAGGTCTATACCAGCGTCGTCATCGCCGAATAGGCCGCATGGCGCCAGGACGGGCGGCGCTTCGGCGCCGCTTTTCTTTTTGCAACCCACTCAATTCATGCTGCTGAAGATCGCCCCCTTCCTCTTCGTCTTCCTCTGGAGCACCGGCTTCATCGGCGCCAAGTTCGGCCTGCCGCATGCCGATGCGCTCTCCTTCCTGCTCGTCCGCTATTTCCTCGTGATCGGGCTGATGACGATGCTGGCGCTGCTCACGCGGGCACCGTGGCCCTCCGACCCGCGGCGCTGGTTCCATATCGGGGTTTCCGGCGTGCTGGTGCATGCCTTCTATCTTGGCGGCGTCTTCGTCGCCATCCAGCACGGCCTGCCCGCCGGCATCACCGCACTGGTGGTCGGCATGCAGCCGCTGCTCACCGCCTTCGGCGCCGGCCTCTTCCTCCACGAAAAGGTGACGCGGCGCCAGTGGCTCGGCCTCGCGCTCGGACTGGTCGGCGTATTCCTCGTGCTCGCCGGCAAGATCGCCACCGATGCACCGATCGGTGCGATGCTCGTGCCTGCCGTCGTCGCGCTGCTGGCGATCACCGCCGGCACGCTCTACCAGAAGAAGTTCTGCCCCAGCTTCGACCTGCGCACCGGCTCGGTGATCCAGTTCCTGCCGACGGCGGCAATCACCGCCATGGCGATCGCGCTCTTCGGCGAATTCCGCATCGAATGGGCGCCACCGTTCGTCTTTGCGCTCGGCTGGCTGGTACTGGTGCTTTCGCTCGGCGCGATCAGCCTGCTCAACCTGCTGATCCGCTCCGGCAGCGCGGTCAACGTCGCCAGCCTGTTCTATCTGACGCCACCGACGACGGCCGTGATCGCCTGGGGACTTTTCGGTGAGACGCTCGCCGGTGTCGCCCTCGCGGGGATGGCGCTGGCCGTCGCCGGTGTGTGGCTGGCCCGAAAATGACCGCTGAGTAGCTGGTTACCTGCCGTTACAGCAGGCGTTTCCCCTTTCGGAGACAATGTCGTGCCGAAAGGAGAAAACCATGTTTCCCCGCATCATGAAGATCGCCGGCTGTGCCATGCTGGCCGTGGCGCTGGCGCTGCCCGGCGGCGTGCATGCAGCCGAGCAGGCGACCGCCGCCACCCCTGCCACGATTCCCGCCGTCGTAAACGGAACCTTGACCTACCGCGAACGCATCGCACTGCCGCCGGGCTCCTCCGCCATCGTGCAGTTGCTCGACACCTCGCGTGCGGACACTCAGGCCAGGCCGGTGGCGGAACAGAAGATTGCCATCAACAGACAGGTCCCCGTCCCGTTCAGCCTCGACTACGATGCCGCAAGCCTCGATCCGAGGAATACCTACACCCTCGCTGCACGCATCGTGCTCGGGGACCAGCTGCTGTTCATCAGCGACACCGCGACGCCGGTCATCACGCGAGGAAATCCGCTCGAGGCCGACCTGGTCCTGAAGAAGGTCTCCGGCAAGCAATAACTTCGGCGGACGGTTAGAATCGCGGCTGATCCCCATTCGCCGCCATGCCATCCGCAACCTCCAGCGCAGCCACGACCGCCAGCACCGCCAGGGCACCGGTGCGCCTGCTCGGGATTGATCCCGGCCTCCGCATCACCGGCTTTGGCGTCATCGACCAGTCGGGCAGCAAGCTGGCCTATGTCGCCAGCGGCTGCATCCGCACTGACGAGAAGCTCGCACTGCCGGAACGGCTGGGCATCATCGTGCGCGGCATTGCCGAGATCGTCGCCACCTATGCGCCGGCGCAGGCCGCGATCGAGGAGGTCTTCCTGAACAAGAACCCCTGGTCGACGCTGCTGCTGGGGCAGGCGCGCGGCGCCGCGATCGGTGCGCTGGTCGGTGCCGGCCTGCCGGTCGCCGAGTATGGCACGATGCAGATCAAGCAATCGGTCGTCGGCCATGGCCGTGCCACCAAGGAGCAGGTGCAGCACATGGTGCGCCGGCTGCTCGCACTGTCCGGCGAACCCTCACCGGACGCTGCCGATGCCCTCGCCTGCGCAATTGCGCATGCCCATGGCGGACAGGGCCTCGGCGCGCTATCCTCTGCCGGACGCCGCAAGAGCGGCCGCCTGACCAGTATCGCCAGCCTCAACAACCTGAACGTAAAGCCCAAATGATCGGACGCCTGAGCGGCACCCTCGCCGAAAAGAACCCGCCGCAGATCCTCGTGGACGTTGGCGGCGTCGGCTATGAAGTCGATGTCCCGATGAGCACCTTCTACAACCTGCCGGCGAGCGGCGAGAAAGTGACGCTGCTGACGCACCACGCCGTGCGCGAGGACGGTCATTTTCTCTACGGTTTCAGCAGCGAGGCGGAACGCTTCGCCTTCCGCCAGCTGCTCAAGATTTCCGGGGTCGGCGCCCGCACGGCACTGTCGGTGCTCTCCGGTCTCTCCGTCGCCGATCTCGCACAGGCGGTTGCGATGCAGGAAGCCGGCCGCCTGACGAAGGTACCCGGCATCGGCAAGAAAACCGCCGAACGGCTGCTGCTGGAACTGAAGGGCAAGCTTGCCGACGCCGTGCCGAATGCAGCAACCCCCGTTCAGAGCGACAGCCGGCACGACATCCTCAACGCGCTGCTCGCGCTCGGCTACAACGAACGCGAAGCACAGGCGGCAATGAAGCCGCTGCCGGCCGACATCGGCACCGCCGACGGCATCCGTCAGGCGCTCAAGGCGCTCTCGAAGGCCTGAGGTCCCGGCGCATGCAACCCCGCCACACGCAATTCGCCCAGCTTGCCATCGTCGCGCTGCTGATCATCGGCTGCATCGCGGTGCTGCTGCCCTTCGTCGGCACGCTGCTGTTCGCGATCGTCATCGTCATCACCGCCTGGCCACTCTACGCGCGACTGCTCACCGCGCTGCGCAGCCGGCACACGCTGGCGGCGCTGACCATGTCGCTGGCCCTCGTCGTGCTGCTCGGCGTACCGATGAGCCTGCTGTCCGGCAGCCTGGCAAGCGGTCTCGACATGCTCGCCAAGGCAGTACGGCCACTGATCGAGAACGGCCTGCCGGCGGATCCGCCGGAGCTGCTCTCGCGCCTGCCGCTGATTGGCTCCGCCATCACCGACTACTGGCATCGTCTGGTCGACAGTCGCGAGGAGCTGAACGGCTTGCTGCGCCAGGTCCTGGATCCGGCACGCAAGGTCGCGCTCACCGCCGTCACCATCTTCGCGCAGGGGTTGCTGCAGCTGCTGCTGGTCACCTTCTTCGTCTTCTTCATCTTCCGCGACGCGCACATTTACGCCGGGGCCCTGCTCACCGCCGCCCGCAAACTCGGCGGCCCGCTCGGCGAACGCATGCTGAAGCTCGCCCGCGGCACCATCACCGGCGTCATGGTCGGCATCATCGGCACCGCGGCCGGACAGGCGCTCGTCGGCATGATCGGCTATCTGATCGCCGGCGTACCCGGTGTCCTCATGCTCACCTTCGCGACCTTCATCTTCGCGATGGTGCCGGTGATCGGCCCGACGCTGATCTGGGGCGGCGCCGCCGTCTGGCTCTACGATCAGGGACAGACCGGCTGGGCGATCTTCATGCTGCTCTGGGGCATGCTCGGCATCTCCAGCGTCGACAATTTCATCAAGCCGGTGCTGATCTCGCGTACCGCTGCGCAGCCGCTGCTTCTGATCGTCGTCGGCGTCTTCGGCGGCGTGCTCGTCTTCGGCTTCATCGGACTCTTTCTCGGACCGACGCTGCTGGCGCTCGGCCAGGCGCTGATCCGCGAATGGATGGCCGACAAGGGCGCCGAACTGGCGCGCCCCGAACAGCCCTGACACCCGGAAATATCCCCACATGATCGAAACCGACAAGCTCACTTTCCAGGCCGGCGAACGCCTCATCGCGCCAACGGCCGCCTCGCCGCAGGAAGACGCGATCGAGCGCGCACTGCGCCCGAAGCGCCTCGCTGATTACGTGGGCCAGGCGAAGATCCGCGAGCAGCTCGAAATCTTCATCCAGGCTGCGCGAAACCGTGCCGAATCGCTCGACCACGTGCTGCTCTTCGGCCCGCCCGGGCTGGGCAAGACGACCCTCGCGCACATCGTCGCCGCCGAGATGGGCGTCAATCTCCGGCAGACCTCCGGCCCAGTGCTCGAACGCGCCGGCGACCTCGCCGCCATCCTCACCAACCTCGAGCCGCACGACGTGCTGTTCATCGACGAGATCCATCGTCTCTCGCCGGTGGTCGAGGAGATCCTCTATCCGGCGATGGAGGATTACCAGATCGACATCATGATCGGCGAAGGCCCCGCGGCACGCTCGGTCAAGCTCGACCTGCCGCCATTCACGCTGATCGGCGCCACCACGCGCGCCGGCATGCTGACCAACCCGCTGCGCGACCGCTTCGGCATCGTCGCACGGTTGGAGTTCTACTCGGCCGAGGAGCTGACCCACATCGTCAAGCGTTCGGCGCAATTGCTGAATGTCAGCACCGAACCCGAAGGTGCGCTCGAAATCGCCCGCCGCTCGCGTGGTACGCCGCGCATCGCCAACCGACTTTTGCGGCGCGTCCGCGATTACGCGGAGGTCAAGGGTTCCGGCAATGTCAGTTCGGCGATTGCCGATGCGGCCCTGTCGATGCTCGACGTCGACGGTGCCGGCCTCGACCTGATGGACCGCAAGCTGCTCGCCGCGGTGATCGACAAGTTCGGCGGCGGCCCGGTCGGCGTCGACAATCTCGCCGCGGCGATCGGAGAGGCACGCGACACGATCGAGGACGTGCTCGAACCCTACCTGATCCAGCAGGGTTACCTGCAGCGCACGCCGCGCGGCCGCGTAGCGACGCCGGCCATCTACCGCCATCTCGGACTCGGCCTGCCATCGGGGCAAAACGAGTTGTGGAAGGGTAACGACACGTGATCGACACCGCCGGCATCGGGCGGCGGCGCAGCCTGTACATCCTGCTGACGCTGGTGATGGCTGGCGGCTTTCTGGCCATCAGCCTGCTCAACTATCACACCTCGAAAAAGGCCATCCACGACTCGATCGTGACCAGCCAGCTGCCGCTGACCTCCGACAACATCTACTCGGAAATCCAGAAGGACCTGATTCGCCCGATCCTGATTTCGTCACTGATGGCAGGCGACACCTTCGTGCGCGACTGGGTTCTCGGCGGCGAACGGGATGGCACTGCAATGCAGCGCTACCTGAAAGAGATCATGGAACGGCACGGGGCATTCACCAGCTTCTTCGTCTCCGACGCGACACGCAACTACTACCATGCCGACGGCTTGCTCAAGCAGGTACGCGAGGGCGAAGAACGCGACCGCTGGTTCTTTCGCGTCCGCGAGATGAAGGAACCGTACGAGATCAATCTTGATCCCGACATCGCGAACAAGGACGCACTCACCATCTTCATCAACTTCCGCGTCTATGACTTCGACGGCCGCTTCATCGCCGCCACCGGGATCGGCCTGACGGCAGATTCGGTACGGAAAAAAATCGTCGAATACCAGCAGCGCTATCAGCGACACATCTACTTCGCCGATGCGGACGGCCGCATCATTCTGGGCAGCAATGCTGCGGACATCGGCAAGCCACTGGCATCGCTTGCCGGCATGGAAACGCTGGCGGAGCGCATTCTCGCCGCACGCGACGGACAGCACGAGTACTCCCGGAACGGGCAAGCCATGCTGCTCAACGCCCGCCTCATTCCCGAACTCAAGTGGCATCTGATCGTCGAGCAGAGCGAGGATGACGCGCTGACCGAGATCCGCCGTTCGCTCTACCTCAACCTAGTCATCGTCGTGCTGATCGCGGCGGCCTCGATCTGGGCGACCGGTGTCACGATCGGCCGCTACCAGCGCCGACTGGAAGAAATGGCGGTCACCGACAAGCTGACCGGCATCGCCAACCGGCAGGCCTTTGCCCCGCTGATGGAGCAGTTGCTGAGCGAACTGCGGCGGACGCCACAGGCGCTCAGCCTGCTGCTGATCGACATCGATCACTTCAAGCAGGTCAACGACACGCACGGCCACCAGGCCGGTGACGACATGCTGCGCGCGCTGGTCCAGCGCATCGCCGGCAGCCTGCGCGAATCCGATCTCATTTTCCGCTGGGGTGGCGAGGAATTTCTTGTCGTACTGCGTGATTGTGAAGGTGAGAATGCGCTCCACCTTGCCGACAAGCTTCGTGAAGCGGTTGCTGCGAGCCCACTGGCCGTTAACGGCGCAAGCCTGCACGCGACGATCAGTGTCGGCGTCGCCGAACGCACAGAAGACGAAGACATCGATCACCTGATCGGCCGTGCCGATCAGGCGCTCTACCTGGCCAAGCGCGACGGCCGCAATTGCAGCCGGGCCGTGTGAGCGGACCCCGCTCGCGGCACCGGTAAACCGCTGCAAATGTTGCATTTCGCAACAATTCGATGAACAATAGCGCCCCATGCCCCGCTTCCACTCCCTGCACGCGAAGATCCTCTTCGGCTACTGCCTTCTCGGCCTGCTCTTCGTCGCGCTGATCGTCAGTGCCCTGCTGCAGTTCCGCAAGCTGGAAACGAAGGTCAACGAACAGCAGAGCGTCGCCGATTTTCACGACGAGATCCGCTATTCGCGACGCATGGAGAAGAACTACCTGCTCTATCGCAAGAATGGCGATCTCGCCGAATCGATCGAGCGCGCCAACAATGCCCTCGGATTGATCAAGCAACTGCCGCCGCGACTTTCCGACAGCGAGGTTCAGGTAGACGCGACCGAACTGCTCGAGCGTTATCGCGCCTTGCTGATCGAGATGGCGAACGCCGACCGCTTCGGCAAGGTTTCATCGGAGGTGACCGATGAATTGCTGATCACCGGCTCGCGCCTGTTGTCGATCGGCGAGAAGCTCGACAGTGAGGCCCGCGACCTGCTGGAAGATGCTGTCGCCAAGCACCACCGCAACCTGCAATACACGATCCTCGCCGCGATCCTGCTGGCGATCGCTGCCGGCGTGCTGGTCACGCGCAGTGTCGTAAAGCCGCTGCGCACGATCGAGACCAGTCTCGGCCGTGTTGCCACCGGCGAAACCGGCCGTCTCGACCAGACTGCCGACGACCTCGAGGTCGGATCCCTGACCCAGGCAATCAACCGGACGCTATCCGAACTGGACGAGCGGCAGAAGGCGATCACCCGCTCGTCACGGCTGGTCGCGCTCGGCACGATGCTGTCCGGGGTTGCCCACGAACTGAACAATCCGCTGTCGAACATTTCGACCTCGTGCCAGATCCTGCTCGAGGAGCATGACGACCTGCCACCGGAAATGTGCCACGACCTGCTCGCGCAGATCGACGGCGAGGTGCTGCGTGCCCAGCGCATCGTCAGTACCCTGCTCGATTTCGCACGCGAGAAACAGTACGACCGCCAGCCGACGCCGGCCCGGCAACTCGTCGACGAAGTACTGCAGCTGACGCGCAGCCTGACCCCGCCCGATGCAACGATCACGACCGACATCGGCGAGGCGCTGCTGGTCGATGTCGACCGCCAGCGTTTCCAGCAGGTGCTGATCAACCTGCTGCAGAATGCAGCGGACGTCATCGGGCCGGGCGGGCGCATCCATATCGATGCCCGACGGGAAAGCAACGGCACGCGCATCTCGGTCGCCGATAACGGGCCGGGGATCTCGCCGGAAGACCTGCCGCGCATCTTCGATCCCTTCTTCTCGACCAAGGCGGTCGGCAAGGGAACCGGCCTCGGCCTCTTCATCGTGCACGAGATCATCGGCCAGCACGGCGGCACGATCAGCGTCGATTCACAGCCCGGGCAAGGCACCCGCTTCAGCATCCATATCCCCGACCAGAAAAAACCGGAGAACCTCCAATGAACCCGACCCGCATCCTCGTCGTCGACGACGAAGAGATTGCCCGCCGCAACCTGTCCCACGTGCTGACCCGCGAGGGCTACACCGTCGATTGCGCGCAGGATGGTGCCGCCGCCCTCGCCCTGCTGGCCGAGAACGCCTACCAGCTGGTCCTGACCGACCTGCGCATGCCCGGCATCGACGGTCTCGAACTGCTGCGCCAGATCAAGCAGCGCTGGCCCGATACCGAAGTGATCATGATCACGGCACACGCCAACGCCGCCTCGGCGGTGGAGGCAATGACCACGGGCGCCTTCTATTACGTCGAGAAGCCTTTCCGCCTGCCCGACGTCCGCAAGATCGTCGGCGAAGCAACGCAGAAGGCAGCACTGAAGCGGGAGAACGCGTCGCTGAAGGCCGCGCTCGACCAGGTCGCGAGCGCACCACGCATCATTTCGAACAACCCGGAGATGCTGGCAGTCCTCGCAACGGCAGACAGCGTCGCGACGACGGGATGCAGCGTCCTGATCTCCGGCGAGGCCGGTAGTGGCCGTGAGGCGCTGGCCCGGCACCTTCACGCGAAGAGCGGTCGGCAGGGCGCCTTCGTCGCGCTGACCTGCGCCGGCCAGGATGAAGAGGCGCTGGGTACGGCGCTTTTCGGCGAGGGCGAGCGCAACGGTGCGATCGATAACGCCGGGGAGGGCACGCTCTTCATCGACGGCATCGAATCCGCCCCGCCCGCCATCCAGGCCCGCCTCGCCCGCCTGCTGGGTGACGGTGAATTCGCGCGCGCCGACGATGCCCAGCCGCGCCGGAGCACCGCCCGCGTGATCGCCTCGACCGAAAGCGACCTCGCGGCACGCATCGAGAGCGGCCAGTTCCGCCAGGATCTCTACTATCGGCTCAACGCCGTCACGCTCGACGTGCCCCCGCTGCGAAGGCGACGCGGCGACATTCCGCTGCTGGCCATGCATTTCCTGACGCGCAGCGCGCAACGCCTGAACAAGAACGTTTCGGAAATCAGCCCGGAGGCCTTCGATCGCCTGCTCGCCTACGCCTTTCCCGGCAACGTCTGGGAACTGGAAAGCCTGATCGAACGCGGCGTTGCCCTGGCGGCCGGAACGGCCCTGACGGCCGATCTGCTGCCGGAAGCGCTCGCCAATCCCCCCGCGGCGAGCGGCGACAGTTCGCCGATCAAGACGCTGGAAACGCTCGAACGCGAGCACATCCTGAAGGCACTGGAACACACCGGCGGCAACCGCGCGCTGGCCGCGCAACTGCTCGGCATCGACCGTGTTTCACTGTGGCGGAAGCTGCGCCGCTACAACGAAGAGGCCTGAAAAGAACGCTTCAATAACAAACCGTTACAAACAACAACTCATGCAACAGGTTAAAATTCGTCGATGAGTCAATCCCACAAGCACGAACAGAAGCCGAACGCCTTCACGATCCCGGTCCGCATCTACTACGCGGAAACCGATGCCGGCGGCGTCATCTATCACTCGAAATACCTCGATCTCTTCGAGCGCTGCCGCACCGAGTGGCTACGCGCGCTCGGCCACAACCAGCAGAACCTGATCGAGGAACACAACCTTGTCTTCGTCGTGCGCAACATCAACATCGACTACCTGCGCCCCGGCCGCCTCGACGACCTGCTGCAGATCGGGCTGGAAGTCGACAAGCTCGGCCGCAGCCAGATCATCTTCCGCCAGCACGCGCGCCGGGAGGAGGCCGACGGCAGCTGGACCGAGCTGGCCACCGCCACGGTCCAGATCGTCTGCATCGATTTCGCCAAGTTCAAATCCGCCCCCATCCCCGACTGGCTGCGTGCCAAGCTGGAGACCCTGCAATGAACGTCACGCAAGACCTTTCGATCCTCCATCTCATCCTCAACGCCAGCGCGGTCGTCCAGGCCGTCATGCTGCTGCTCGCCGGTGTTTCGTTCATGAGCTGGTACTACATTTTCCGCAAGTACTTCGCGGTCAAGCAGCAACGCAGCAAGACCGAGCAGTTCGAGCGCGACTTCTGGTCCGGTGGCGACCTGAATTCGCTGTTCAACAGTGCGGTGAACGACCGCCATCACGCGGGCAGCATGGAACGCATCTTCGAGGCCGGCTTCCGCGAATTCACCAAGCTGCGCAGCCAGAAGAACCTCGACTCGAAGGATGTCGTCGATGGTTCGCGCCGCGCCATGCGCGCCACCTACCAGCGCGAACTCGACGAACTCGAATCGCATCTCGCCTTCCTCGCCTCGGTCGGTTCGGTGTCGCCGTACATCGGTCTCTTCGGCACGGTGTGGGGGATCATGCATGCCTTCCGAGCCCTCGCCAATGTCGGCCAGGCGACGCTGGCCTCGGTTGCGCCCGGCATTGCGGAAGCCCTGGTCGCCACGGCCATCGGTCTCTTCGCCGCCATTCCGGCCGTGCTCGCCTACAACCGTTTCGCGCACGAGATCGACCGTCTCGCCACGCGTTTCGAGTCGTTCCAGGAAGAATTCTCCAATATTCTCCAAAGGCAGATGAGGTAAGGCCATGCGCCCGCGTCGCCTGAAAAACGAAATCAACGTCGTCCCCTACATCGACGTCATGCTGGTGCTGCTCGTCATCTTCATGGTGGCAGCGCCGATGATGACCACCGGTTCGGTCGATCTGCCTTCGACGGGCAAAAGCTCGCAGGTACCGAGCAACCCGACGCGTGTCATGGTGCGGGCCGACGGCTCGATCGCGATCAAGGATGCGAAGGGCAACGACAGCAGCGTCGACCGTGCCGGACTGGCCGGCTACCTGAACGCCGAGAAGACGAAGAATCCGGACCTGGCCGTTCTCGTCGCCGGCGACAAGAACGCGAAGTACGAAGCCGTGCTCGATGTGCTCGACGGCATCAAGGCGCTCGAGATCAAGCGCGTCGGCCTGGAAACGGTTCGCAAGCAGTAATGATCCTGCCGCAGCCACAGGACGAGAAGGAAAAGCTGAAATCGCTGGCGCTCGCCGCCGGCGTACATATCGCGCTCGTCCTCGCGCTGTTCCTCGGCGTGCAATGGAAGAGCCGACCGCCGACCTCGGTCGAGGTCGAGTTGTGGAGCAATGTGCCGGCACCACGACCGGCACCCGCGCCGCCGCAGGAGGTGAAGCCGGAGCCGAAGCCGGAACCGCCGAAACCCGAGACGAAGGTGGAGCCAAAGCCGGAGCCGAAACCGGAACCCAAGCCCGACATCGCGGTGAAGGACGACAAGAAAAAGAAAGAGGAGCCGAAGAAGCCGGAGCCGCCGAAGAAGGAAGAACCAAAGAAGCCGGAACCGCCGCGCCCTTCGTTCGACGAGGAACTCAAACGCGAGCAGAAGCAGCTCGAACAGCAGAAGCGCATGCAGGCACAGTCGGCACGGGCCGATGCCGAGGCGCGCGCCATGAACGAGGCACGGGCCGAGCAGGCTGCCGCCGCTCGCAGTCGTGGCCTGGCCGATTACGCCGGCAAGATCCGCGGCAAGATCCGCGGCAACATCGTGTTGCCGCAGGCAATCCAGGGTAATCCGGAAGCGCTGTTTACGGTCACGCAGCTGCCTTCCGGCGAGGTGATCGACGTGAAGATGAAGAAATCGAGCGGCAACGCCAGCCTCGATGCCGCCATCGAACGCGCGATCCTGAAGTCCTCGCCCTTGCCGAAACCGGATCAGCCGGAGCTGTTCCAGCGTGTACTTGAGATCAAGTACCGCCCGTTTGAAGATTAATCACTGTAAGTATCGGTATAATCACGACTTTCCCGGAATAAATCATTCGATGACCCGTTCAAGCTTTCTCCGCCGCCGTATGCTTGCCGCGCTCGCGCTTGCCGTCAGCTCGCTTGCAGGCACCAGCGCTGCCTACGCGCAGCTGTCGATCGAGGTGACCGGTGCCGGCGCCAACCGTATCCCGGTCACCATTGCCGACTTCGGCGGCGATCCCGGCATGTCGCGCGCGGTCACCAGCGTCATCCGCAGCGACCTCGAGCGGTCCGGCCTGTTCAAGCTGGTCGAGCAGGCACAGCCGGGCCTGACCGAGGCGAGCAGCATCGATTTCAACGCAGCCCGCAGCCGTGGCGCCGATGCGATCGCTGCCGGCAGCGTCGCGAATTCGCCCGACGGACGCCCCGAGGCCCGTTTCCGCCTCTTCGATACCAACAAGCAGGCACAGCTCGCCGGGGCCGCCTTCGTCACCGGGGCACCGCAACTGCGCGCCGCCGGCCACCGCATCGCCGACGTCATCTACGAAAAGCTGATCGGGGAGCCCGGCATCTTCTCGACGCGCATCGCCTATGTCGTCAAGGCAGGCATCAACCGCTTCGAGCTGCAGATTGCCGATGCCGATGGTCAGAATGCGCAGGCGGCACTGATCTCGAAGGAGCCGATCATTTCGCCGGCCTGGTCGCCAAACGGTGCACAGCTCGCCTACGTGTCGTTCGAGAACAAGAAGCCGGTGATCTACGTGCATTCGCTGGCCACCGGCAAGCGCACCGTCGCTGCCAATTTCAAGGGGTCGAATTCGGCACCGGCGTGGTCGCCCGACGGCCGCAAGCTGGCCGTGGTGCTGACCAAGGATGGCGGCTCGCAGCTCTTTACCCTCAACGCCGATGGTTCCGGCGTCGCCCGCCTGACCTCATCCGGCTCGATCGATACCGAGCCGCAGTTCTCGCCCGATGGCCAGTTCATCTATTTCACCTCGGACCGCGGTGGCAGCCCGCAGATCTATCGCGTCCCGGTCTCGGGCGGTGCCGCACAGCGCGTCACCTTCGAGGGCACCTACAACGTGACGCCGCGTCTTTCGCCGGACGGCAAGGCCATGGCCTTCATCACCCGCGGCAACGGCGGGTTCCGCCTCGCAGTAATGGACCTGGCCAGCAAGCAGGTGCAGGTACTGACCGATTCGTTCAAGGATGAGTCGCCGACTTTCGCGCCCAACGGTCGCATGATCCTGATCGCCACCGAGATCGGCGGTCGCGGCGTGCTCTCGGCCGTCTCGATCGACGGCCGCATCAAGCAGCGCCTGTCGGTGGCCGCCGGCGACGTGCGCGAACCGGCCTGGGCCCCCTACCAACGATGAACCGCGCCACCCGCCAACGTACGAATTCCTGATTTCACATTGAGCTTTTTGCAAGGAGAAACACCATGAAGCATCTCGTCATTTCCGCCCTGCTGGCGTTATTTATCGCCGGCTGCAGTTCCACCCCGGACACCGGCGCCGAGCAGAGCGGCGCCCCGGTCGAAGGCCGCGACGGGGTTCGCACCGTGACCGCCGGCGGCGTCGGCAGCAGCCAGCTGCCCGCGATCCTGACCGACCCGAAGAGCATCCTCTCGAAGCGCAGCGTCTACTTCGATTACGACAGCTTCGAGATCAAGCCGGAGTTCAAGGATCTGGTCGCGGCCCACGCCAAGTTCCTGAACGAGAACCGTCAGTTCCGCGTGCTCGTGCAGGGCAACACCGACGAACGCGGCAGCCGCGAATACAACATCGCCCTCGGCCAGAAACGTGCCGATGCCGTGAAGAAGACACTGACGCTGCTCGGCGTGCGCGAAGACCAGGTCGAGTCGGTCAGCCTCGGCGAAGAGAAGCCGTCGTGCGTTGATCAGAGCGAAGCCTGCTGGGCGAAGAACCGCCGCAGCGACATCCTCTACAACGGCGAGTTCTGATCATGCGCGTCCGGCGTCTCGCCCTCGCGCTCGCCGCGCTTGGCACCCTGGCCTCGTCGCAGGCCTGGGCGCTTTTCGACGACGACGAGGCGCGTCGCCAGATCAAGGAGCTGCGCACGCAGACCGGCGAGCGCCTGGATACGCAGAGCCGGGCACAGCTCGATCTGGCCAACCAGATCGAGTCGCTGAAGGGCGAAGTCGCCCGGCTGCGCGGCCAGGTCGAATCCCTGACCTACGAGCTGGAAACGGCGAAGAAGCGGCAGCAGGATTTCTACGTCGACCTGGACGAGCGCCTGCGCAAAATCGAACCGGTAAGCAACCCCGCGGCAGCCCCGGCTGCAGCAGGCGCCGCAGGCAAGCCAGCCGGCGACGCTGCCGAAGTCAGGAAGCCTGCCGATCCCGCCGAGGAGGCCAAGGCCTACGAAGCGGCACTCAACCAGTTCAAGGCCGGCAAATACAAGGAGTCGGCTGCCGCCTTCGCCGCCTTCGTGAAGAATCATCCGGATAGCGACCTCGCGCCGTCGGCCCAGTACTGGCAGGGCAATTCGCACTACGGCCTGCGTGACTGCAAGAAGGCGATCGAGGCACAGAAAGTCGTCGTGGCGCGCTGGGGCGACCATCCGAAGGCACCGGACGCGATGCTCAACATGTCCACCTGTCAGCAGGAACTGGGCGACGCCAAGGGCGCCAGGCAGACGCTTGAAATGCTGGTCGCCAAGTACCCCGGCAGTTCCGCCGCCGCCTCCGCCAGTCAGCGCCTGAAGAAGAAGTGAGCAAGGCCGCCGGCGTGCCGACGGTACGCATCAGCGAGATTTTCCATTCGCTGCAGGGAGAAAGTTCGCGCGTCGGCCTGCCGACCGTCTTCATCCGCCTGACCGGCTGCCCGCTACGCTGCCGCTGGTGCGACACCGCGCATGCCTTCACCGGCGGCAGAGTCCGGCGCATCGATGAGCTGGTGGCCGAAGCCGGCCGCCATGGCACGCGCACCGTCTGCGTCACCGGTGGCGAGCCGCTGGCCCAGAAAAACTGCCTGCCGCTGCTGACGGCGCTGTGCGATGCCGGCTTCGACGTTTCGCTGGAAACCTCCGGCGCACTCGATATCGGCGGCGTCGATCCGCGCGTATCGCGCATCATGGATCTGAAGGCACCGGGATCCGGCGAAACCGGGAAGAATCTGCTCGCCAACATCCCGCTGCTGACGGCACGCGACGAAGTCAAGATCGTCATCGCCGATCGCACCGACTACGAGTGGGCGCGCAGCATCATCTCCGAGCACCTCCTCCTGGCAGGTATGCCGCGCTGCCCGGTACTGCTCTCCCCGGTGCAGGGTGAACTCGCCCCGGCCGACCTTGCCGGCTGGATCCTCGAGGACCAGTTGCCGGTCCGCTTCCAGTTGCAGCTGCACAAGGTCCTTTGGGGTAACATGCAGGGAAAGTAGTTCGCGCTTCCGGAATGTCGTCTCGACGAGGAGCTTTCCCGCATGAACACCAACCGCCGCCAGTTTTCCCGCATCGCCTTCCATACACACGCCGAGCTGATCACGGGTCACGGCCAGTTCGATGTCGTCGTACTCGACCTGTCGCTGAAAGGCGGCCTCATCCGCATGCCGCTTGGCCACAAGATCCTCAAGGGCGAGAACTGCACCCTGCGCGTCAGCCTCGGCGACCTGGATGCGTCCATCCGCATGCAGGGGACGGTGGCTCACGTTGAAGGCCTCTACCTCGGCCTCTCCTGTCGCAACCTCGACCTCGACAGCGCCACCCATCTGCGGCGCCTCGTCGAATTGAACCTCGGCGATCCGTCGCTGCTCGAACGCGAGCTCTCGGCCCTCGTGGCAGAGGAATAGTCAGACGCCGAGATAGCGGTGCCAGATGCCGTGATCGGCATCGAGTTCATTTGACGTTCCACGCCAGACAACCCGCCCACGCTCGATGATGGTGTGCCGGTCGGCCAGCTGGATCAGGCGCTCGACGTACTTGTCGACGACCAGCGTGGTTTGACCCGCCTCGCGCAGTCGCGCAAGGCACTGCCAGATCTCCTCGCGCACCAGCGGCGCCAGTCCCTCGGTGGCCTCGTCGAGAATGAGCAGGCGCGGGTTGGTCAGCAACGCACGGCCAATCGCCAGCATCTGCTGCTCGCCACCGGACAGCTGGTTGCCCATGTTCTGCTGCCGCTCGGCGAGGCGGGGGAAAAGCGTGAAGACGCGTTCCAGTGTCCATGGCTCGGCCACCTTGCGGCGGTTGGCCGCGAAGGCAACGAGGTTCTCGCGCACGCTCAGGTTCGGGAAAATCTGCCGCCCCTCGGGCACCAGCGCGATGCCGGCCCGGGCGATGCGGTCCGGCGTCCAGCCAGCGATGTCCGCGCCGGCAAAGCGGATCGCGCCGCCGAGTATGCCGGCCGGGGCGGGTGACAAGCCGCAGACGGCGCGCAGCGTACTGCTCTTGCCCATGCCGTTGCGACCAAGCAGTGTCGCCACCTCGCCCTCGGCGACGGCGAGGTCGAGACCGAACAGCACCTGACTCTGCCCATAGGCGAGCTGCAGGCCGGCGACGTCGAGCAGGCTCATGCGTCCTCCCCCAGATAGGCACGGCGCACTTCCGGGTGGGCGCGCACTTCGTCCGGCAACCCTGTGCAGACGAGACGCCCGCCGACCAGCACCGAGAGGCGATCCGCCAGCCGGAAGACGGCATCCATGTCGTGCTCGACGAGCAGGATGGTGACGTGGCGTGCCAGCTTCCCGATCAGCGCCACCATGCGCTCCGATTCCTCGGGTCCGGTACCGGCCATCGGCTCATCGAGCAGCAGCAGCTTCGGTTTCGTCGCCAGCGCCAGCACCACTTCCAGTTGCCGTTGCTCGCCATGCGCGAGGCTGCCGGCGAGCGAGCGCTCGCGTTCGCCGAGACCGACCTCGGCCAGCCAGCAGCGCGCCTCGTCGATCAGCGCCTGCTCATCGTCGACCGGCTGCCAGAAGCGGAAGCCCGAACCCCAGTCGCGCTGCCGGCCCTTCACTGCCAGCACGACGTTGTCGAGCAGGGTCAGCCGGTTGAAGACATTGGTAATCTGCCAGGAACGCGCCATGCCACGCTGCACGCGGGTGTGCATCGGCAGCGCCGTAACGTCCTCACCGCAAAACACGATGCGCCCGGCGTCCGGTCGCTGCGCACCGGAAATCTGGTGGATCAGTGTCGTCTTGCCGGCGCCGTTCGGTCCGATCAGCGCATGCACCTCGCCGGCCGCGACCGAGAACGACACCTCGGCAAGCGCCGTAACGCCGCCGAAATGACGCGAGATGCCATCGATGACGAGCAGGGACTCACTCATGCTTTTCGCCCCGTCCGAACAGGCCATGCACCCAGGCCGCAATGCCCTTCGGCGCGCGGAACACGACCAGCAGCAGGATCAGGCCGAGCGCCGCATGCCAGTGCGTCGTGTAGTGAGCGAGCACTTCCTCGGCCAGCAGCAGCACGACGGCGCCCACCGCACCGCCATAGAGCGTGCCGACGCCGCCGACGATGACCATCACCAGCAGCGTGCCGGACTGCGTCCACTGCAGCAGGTTCGGGCTGGCGAGCTGGCCATGGTTGGCAATCAGCGCGCCAGCCAGCCCGGCGATCGCGGCGCCGATGACGAAGCAGAGCAGCTTGTAGCCGAGCACGGGGAAACCCAGCCCTTCCATGCGCGATTCATTCTCGCGGATCGCCTGCAGCACGCGACCGAAGCGGGCATGCGTGATGCGGTCGAGCAGATAGAGGCAGAGGCCGAGACTGGCCAGCGCCACCCAGTAGAAGGTCGGGTCATGCTTCAGGTCGAGCGGCCCGAAGGCCGAGCGCGTTGCCAGCGACAGGCCGTCATCGCCGCCCCAGGTCTTCATCGAGATAGCCAGGTAATAAAGCATCTGCGCGAAGGCCAGCGTGATCATGATGAAGTAGACGCCGCGCGTGCGCAGGCTGACAAAGCCGATGCCGAGCGCCAGCAATGCAGAGACGGTCACGGCCGCCGGCCAGGCGACGAAGGCCGAGGCGAAACCCATCTCCATCAGCACCGCCGCCGTGTAGGCCCCGGCACCGAAGAACGCGGCGTGACCGAAGGCGACCATGCCGCCGAAACCGACAATGAAGTTGAGGCTGGTCGCCGCCAGCGCGAAGATCAGCACACGCGCCGCAAAGGAGATGTAGAACTCCTGTCCGAATGCCTGCAGCACCGGCGGCAACAGGGCGAGCAGCACGAACACGCCCAGCGCCGCAGCGCGACGGCGGGTGCTCTGACGATAGAGTGCGCCGGCCATCATCCGCGCGCCGGGAACAGGCCCGCCGGCTTCCAGAACAGGATCGCCGCCATCAGCACGTAGATCAGGATCGCCGCCAGCGCCGGCCCGAGATGGGCGGCCACCTCGCCGGGAAGAAAGCTGCGCAGCAGCCAGGGCAGCAGCGCGCGACCGAGCGTATCGCCGACACCGACGAGCAGGCTGCCGACCAGCGCGCCTCGGATCGAGCCGATGCCGCCGATGACGATGACGACGAAGGCCAGGATCAGGATGCTCTCGCCCATGCCGACCTGCACCGCCAGCAGTGGCCCGAGCATCGCCCCGGCCAGCGCGCAGAGCCCGGCACCGACGGAGAAGACGATGGTGAACAGCCGCTTGACGTTGATGCCCAGCGCCTCGGTCATCTCGCGGTTCGAGGCGCCGGCGCGCACCCACATGCCGACGCGCGTCATCGTCACGGCCACGTACAGTGTCAGCGCAACGAGCACGCCGACGGCGATGATCAGCAGGCGGAACGCGGGATAACTGAAGCCGGCAATGTCGACCGGCCCGGCCAGCGCCTCTGGCGCATTCAGCATCACCGGCTGGTCGCCCCAGATCATGCGCACCGCCTCGTTGGCGACCAGGATCAGCGCGAAGGTGGCGAGCACCTGCGACAGGTGATCGCGCACATAGAGCCGGCGCAGCACCGCCAGTTCGAGCAGGGCTCCGACCGCCATGGTGCCGGCCACCGCCGCCAGCACACCGATGACGAACGAGCCGCTCGCCGCGGCAGCGGCCGCCGCCAGATAGGCGCCGACCATGTAGAGCGAACCGTGCGCCAGGTTGATCATGTCCATGATCCCGAAGACGAGCGTCAGCCCGGCCGCCAGCAAGAAGAGCATGAGGCCGAACTGGAGGCCGTTGAGGGCCTGTTCGAGAAAAAGCTGGGTCATCGCACGGTCACGAGGCGCAGGAATTCAAGGCGAAGCGCTGGCGAGGCGGCAAGGTCGGCGGCGCCGAAGACAGTACTTCAGTACGGCGAGGTGCCGTCGGCCGCTGCCAACGAAGCCAGCGCGAGCTGGCCCGGGCCTTACTTCATTTTGCAGGAGGCGACGTAGGCATCGGCATGATTGCTGAAGATCGTCCCCATCGTCTTGTTGGTAACGCGCCCCTGCACATCCTTGCCGATGACGCGCAGCACGTAGTTCTGCACCGGATAATGGTTGGTGTTCCACTTGAAGTCACCGCGGACCGACTTGAAGCGTTTGGCTTCCAGCGCCTTCTGCAGCGCGGCCTTGTCGTCGAGCTTGCCCTTCACGTCGCGCACCGCGGCGTCCATCAGCAGCGCTGCATCGTAGCCCTGCGAGGCATAGAGCGACGGCAGGCGGCCGTATTCCTTTTCGAAATCGGCGACGAAGCGCTTGTTCTCGGGGTTGTCGAAATCGTGCGCCCAGTGCGAGGAATTGAACATGCCGAGCATCGGCGTGCCGACCGCCTTGATCACGTCCTCGTCGGCCGAGAAGCCCGGGGCGAAGAGCTGGATGTCCTTGGAGAGCCCGGCAGCGACAAACTGCTTGACGAAGTTGATGCCCATGCCGCCCGGCAGGAAAAAGAACAGCGCATCCGGCTTCGAGGCTCGGATCTGTGCCAGTTCCGCTGCGTAGTCGAGCTGGCCGAGCTTGGTATACATCTCTTCGGCCCGGCCCTTGTAGTAGCGCTTGAAGCCGGACACCGCGTCCTTGCCGCCGGGGTAGTTCGGCGTCACGATGACGACGTTGCGGAAGCCCTTGTCCTGCACGTACTTGCCCATCGCCTCGTGCAGGTTGTCGTTCTGCCACGCGACGTTGAAGAAGAAGGGGTTGCACTGCTCGCCGGCGTACTGCGACGGGCCGGCGTTGGCCGAGATGTAGAAGGTCTTGTTCTCGAACACCTGCGGTCCGACGGCCAGCATGATGTTGGAGAAGACGATGCCGGTCATGAAGTCGACCTTTTCCTTCTTGAGAAATTTCTCGGTCTCGGCCTTGGCGACATCGGGTTTTTGCTGGTCGTCGGCGATGATGACCTCGGCCGGCAGGTTGCCGAGCTTGCCGTTCAGGTGTTTCATCGCCAGATTGAAGCCATCGCGGATATCGACACCCAGGCCCGCGCCGGGGCCGGACAGCGTGGACACGAAGCCGACCTTGACCTTGTCGGCACCGAAGGCGGAGGAAGCGAGCAGCAGCGAAGCGGCAAGCGTGGCGGCAACTGCGGTCAGGCGCATGAAAAATCTCCGTTGCAATGAATATCTGAAAGAGAGGAATTGTAGCGCAGGAACAAGCAGATACCGTCGCACTCCAAGGTGAAAAAAGGTATATTCGCGACCCCATGACGCAAAAAGCCGTTGTCCTTCTTTCCGGCGGGCTCGATTCCGCGACGACACTGGCCATCGCCTGTGCGGCCGGTTTCGACTGCTACTGCCTGTCCTTCGACTATGGCCAGCGGCACCGCGCCGAGCTGGCGGCAGCCGTGCGGGTCGCTGCCGCCCAGCGGACTGCGGCGCACCGAACGATCACGCTCGACCTTGCCCAGTTCGGCGGGTCGGCGCTGACCGACACCGGCATCGCCGTACCGGTCGATGGCGTCAAACCCGGCATCCCGGTCACCTACGTGCCGGCACGCAACACCATCATGCTTTCGCTGGCACTGGCCTGGGCGGAAGTGCTCGAAGCACGCGACATCTTCGTCGGCATCAACGCTGTCGACTACTCGGGCTATCCCGACTGCCGACCGGAGTACCTCGCCGCTTTTCAGACCATGGCCAACCTCGCCACGAAAGCCGGCGTCGAGGGGCAGCAACTCGCCATCCATGCGCCGCTGATCGACCTCTCGAAAGCCTCGATCATCCGTCGTGGCAGCTTTCTCGGTGTCGATTACGCGCTCACCGTGTCCTGCTACCAGGCCGACGAAGAAGGCCGCGCCTGCGGCGTCTGCGACTCCTGCCGGCTGCGCCGGGAAGGCTTCGAGGCGGCAGGAATCCCCGATCCGACCCGCTACCGCTGAACCGCCATGAGCACGACCAGCATCCTCTTCCTTGCCTTCGGCCTCGGCGCCACCTTCGGCGCCCTCAGCCAGAAAACCCATTTCTGCACCATGGGCGCCGTTGCCGACATCATCAACATGGAAGACTGGAGCCGCATGCGCATGTGGCTGCTCGCCATCGCCATCGCCATCCTCGGCAGCGCAGCCTTGCATGGCGCAGGCGTCATCGATCTCGGCAAGTCGATCTACCGGACACCGACGCTCACCTGGCTTTCACACCTTGTCGGCGGGCTGCTCTTCGGCGTCGGCATGGTGCTCGCTTCCGGCTGCGGCGCACGCACGCTGACCCGCGTCGGGGCCGGCAACCTGAAGTCACTGGTCGTCTTCCTTGTCCTCGGTGTCACCGCCTACATGACGATGCGCGGCGTGCTTGGCGTGCTGCGCGTCAATACGCTGGACACGATTGCCATCACCCTGCCCGGCGGACAGGACATCCCGGCCCTGCTCGCCGCGGCCGGCATGGCGCCGAGTACCGCGCTGGCAGTCGGCGCCCTCGCCATCGGCGGCAGCCTGCTCGCCTTCTGCTTCGCCCGGCGCGACTTCATCACCCCCGACAACATTCTGGGCGGTCTCGCCGTCGGCATCATCGTAATCGGCGGCTGGTATGTCAGCGGCCATCTCGGCTACCTGGCCGAAGACCCGGACACCCTGCAGGAAGCCTACCTCGCCACCAACAGCGGCCGCATGGAATCGCTGACCTTCGTCGCGCCGCAGGCCTATACCCTCGAGCTGCTGATGCTGTGGTCCGACAGCAGCCGCAAGCTGAGCTTCGGCATCGCGCTGGCACTCGGCGTCATCGCCGGCTCGACCCTCTGGGCACTGGTCACGAGACAGTTTCGCTGGGAAGGTTTCCGCGATGTCGCCGACCTCGTCCGCCATCTGGCCGGCGGCGCACTGATGGGTTTTGGCGGCGTCACCGCCATGGGTTGCACGATCGGACAGGGCATCACCGGCGTCTCGACGCTGGCACTGGGCTCCTTCATCACGCTGCTGGCGATCGTCGCCGGCGCCGCCGCAACGCTGAAATACGAGTACTGGCGCCTGATGCGCGAATAGCCGTCGCTGCGGCAGAAATGGCGCAAGCCGATTGATTTGACAGCAAAACGCCGCGGCGACTATAATCCGCGCTCGCGTTTTTTCTGGCGATGGGTCGTTAGCTCAGTTGGTAGAGCAGCGGACTTTTAATCCGTTGGTCGCAGGTTCGAATCCCGCACGGCCTACCATTTTCCAGACAGAACCGACATTGCCGGCAACGGCGATGCGTGGGTCGTTAGCTCAGTTGGTAGAGCAGCGGACTCTTAATCCGTTGGTCGTAGGTTCGACCCCTACACGGCCTACCACGAATTCAAGCGGCTCCCAGTGATGGGAGCCGTTTCCTTTTCAGGGTTTCCTTGCAGAGCGCAGCCGGGGTTTGACCTCCCACCCGGCCTTCGTGATCATCTGCTGTGCCTGCGCACTCAACATACCGGCCACCAGCAGGGTTTTTCCACTGCCCGCGAATTCCTTGCGCTGTACGAATGCTGCAGCATCCTTGTCCCAGATACCGTAGTCGATACCGACAGCAGCCACCAGCCTGCCGCCGGACGTTATCCCGGCCGGCACCAGGTTGCTCATGCGGATTTCGACGAACGGCGTTTCCTTCCGGTGCGCCTCGGCCAGCATGCCCACCGATTCGAGCAGGAAACGGGCACGAGACTCGCCTTGCGCTGCCGTTGCTGCCGTCACCACGGACTCGATGCCCTTTATCTTCCCCAGTGATTCCATGCGTGCCACCAGCGCCGTCTGCAGGGTCGGCGTGAACCACTTGTTGCGTGTCAGGTTGCGCGCTGCCCGCTCGGGTATCCCGAGCGCGGCCAGTTTCTCCTTGTTGCTTTTTTCCAGATCGATGGCCGGATTGTTCCAGACCGACTGGCGCGTCAGATCGTCAAACTCGTAGGTGAGCTGCCACGGTCCGACCAGCGCACCGACCGTCGCATTCACCCCGAAATTGCCGGCGAATGTCGCAGTCGCGGCCTTGTCAAGCAGCGGGCGCAGGACCGGATTGGTCGTGTAGGGATCGATGTTCAGCTTCTTTGCCCATTCCCGACGCGCCATGTTGTAGCCCAGCGGATCGCCAATGAACGCCGGAGGTTCCGGCTCTCCGGCAGTTTCCGGTTTTGCCTGCGCTGCTTCCCTGGGCGCCGACGAGGTCGCGTCACTCACCTTGTCACCGACATATTCCGTACCGGACTTCGCGAGATAGGCGACACGGCCGAGTACCGTGCCGATTCCGCTCCCGATGTTCTCCACCGTCTTGCCGGGTTCGGAGATTGCGCTCTTTCCGAAATCCACCAGCTTTCCGCCGGAAGCCGAAAGCGCCTCCTTGAAGGCATCACTCTGCTGGACATTCTGCAGGGTCTCGATGGCGGCCAGTTCGCTGACACGGACCGCCAGCATCCGCTCGCCGAGCACTGAAAAATTCCCGAACCGGGATTCGATGACGAAGCGCGCCATGTGACCTTCGATGATCACCGGCTCGACGACTGTGTGATAAGGCCCCTTCAGGAGCGCAGGCGCCGCAACGTCTGCGCCCTGCACCTTCGGCCAGGCCTCATTACCGCCTGCCGCGCCTTGTGCGCGGGCAAGCCCGAAAGGAATCATCGCGAAGGATAGGAGCAATACTGGAATCAGCGGGCGCTTCATGGGGAGTTCCTGTTAAACCGGGTCGATCGATCCCGAACGGGGCAGTCTAGCAAGGATTAATCGCACGATGCGCGACCATCGGCTTTTCAAGGCCCGCGATTGGTGGTTTCATTGCCGCATGGTCACTGCTCCGGCATCTCCCACCATTGGCAAATACCGCATCGAGGGCATCCTCGGCGAAGGCGCGATGGGGCTCGTTTATCGTGGTTACGACGCCGATCTGGCGCGCCATGTCGCCGTCAAGACGATGCGCAAGGACCGGCTCGGGGAAAACGGGCAGGAAATCCTCGCCCGCTTCCGGCGCGAGGCGGAGGCGGGTATCCGGTTGTCGCACAAGCATGTCGTCACTGTTTACGATTTCGGCGAAGACGACGTGCTCGCCTATATGGCGATGGAGTTCATCGACGGCCAGTCGCTGAAGGAACTCAATGCAACGCGCGCACCGTGGCCGCTGCTCGAAGCGCTCGAGCTCGCGAACCAGTTGCTCGAAGCCCTCGATTTCTTTCACGAGCGCGGCGTCGTGCATCGCGACATCAAGCCGGCGAACATCATGATCGACGGGCACGGCACGCTCACCGTCACCGATTTCGGCATCGCCCGCACGCAGTCTTCCGAACTGACGCAGGTCGGCACGATTCTCGGCACACCGTCGTACATGTCACCGGAGCAGATCACCGGCCAGCCGGTCGACGGCCGCAGCGACCTATTCTCGGTCGGCATCGTTCTCTACGAAATGCTCACTGGCCAGAAACCCTTCCGTGGCGAGATGATCACGATTGCGCACAACATCGTCACGCAGCCCCACCCCGATCCGTCGACACTGAAGAGCGGGCTGCCGCCAGTGATCGACGCCCTGTTCCGTCGTGCGCTCGCAAAATCCCCGGACGAACGTTTCAGCAACGGCGCAGCCTTTCGCGAAGCCCTGCAGGAAATGCTCGTCGCCATCCTGGCCGACGAACAGGCCCCTGCCCCCACGGTAGCGCCGGCGACGCCATCCGAAGCACCAGGAGAACCGCCACCACAGGCACCACTGCCGCCCACAGAGACACCCGCCCAAATGCGGAGCGACGCGGGCACCAGCACGAGCAATCGCAAGGCATTCACGCGTTGCCCGAAATGCGCAACCCGATTCGATCCCCCGCGTCCGTGGAACGCTGTCTGCTCAGGCTGTGGCAGCGCACTGTTCGAGGCTGCCGAGGCAAAGCGCACCACCGCGGCCCTCGCAAAAGGCAGCGGCCGGCCGCCGTCAAAGGGCAGCCTGCCGTGGCTCGGTATCGGCCTTGCGATCACCGCGATCGTGCTGCTGGCAATCCTGTTCAAGCTGTTGCGCTGACGACAGAATGAAAACGGCCTCCACCGGGGAGGCCGTCTCGGGAGGAGTGACGGTCGTTCAGGCCGCGCGACAGCAGAAACGATCGAAGGCGGAAGGCTGCGCGATCAGGTTGATCAGCTCGGCCAGGGAGATCGGCGCCTCGCCCTGCACGACATCGTCGATCAGCGCTTCCAGGTGTTCCAGTCGTTCGAGTTGAGCGGGCATTTGGCTATCCGGCATTCTTGTTCATTGCGTATGGTTTCTTCTACGGCCGCAGGCGCCGAAACTTGAGCAGCGCTCGCGTAGAATATGGACATGCATGAGATAGAAGCCTGGCGGCACCCGCACGTATTCGACAGTGGCAACCCCGCAGCCGAACGCGGCGCTCGCCTCGTCCTCTGGATTACGCTGGCGATGATGGTCGGCGAGATCGTCGCCGGTGTCGCTTTCAATTCGATGGCGCTGCTGGCCGACGGCTGGCATATGGGCACACACGCCTTCGCGATCGGCCTCTCGGCTTTCGCCTACGCCATGGCGCGCCGCTTCGCGAACGACGGTCGTTTCGCCTTCGGCACCTGGAAGATCGAGATCCTCGCAAGTTTCACGAGTGCATTGTTCCTGCTCGTCGTCGCGGCAGCCATGGTCTGGGAGTCCATCGACCACTTGCTTGCCCCGCAGCAGATCCGCTTCCACGAAGCGATGCTGGTGGCAGTACTGGGCCTTGCGGTCAATCTCGTCTGCGCCTGGATTCTCGGCGGCGCCCACCATCACCACCACGATCACGGGCATGGCAGCCACGATCACCATCACGGCGAAGACCTCAACCTGAAGTCAGCCTACGTACACGTGCTGGCCGATGCCGCCACCTCGCTTCTCGCCATCGCGGCACTGGCCGGTGGTGCGTGGTTCGGCTGGACCTGGCTGGACCCGGTGATGGGTATCGTCGGCGCGATACTCGTCGCCGTCTGGGCCTGGGGACTGGCACGCGATGCCGGTCGCGTGCTGCTGGATTGCGAGATGGATCACCCCGTCGTCGCGGAGGTGCGCGAGGTGATCGAAGCGCACCCGGAATGGGTCATCACGACGCGCATCGCTGATCTGCACGTGTGGCGCGTCGGCAAGGGACGTTTTGCGGTGATTCTGGGGCTGGTGACGCACGACCCCGAGCTCGCCGCAGAGGATGTGCGGCGTGAACTCGCCCGGCACGAGGAACTCGTGCACATCTCGGTGGAAATCAACTACTGCAGCTGCGACGCACCGGCGCAGCCGGCAACACCGGTCTGACGCAGGTCTAGCGGGGACGCCGAGCCGCCATCGGGGCGCGGCCCTCGATATGGCGGAAGGTGATGCGGCCCTTCGACAGGTCGTAGGGCGACAACTCCATCGTCACCTTGTCGCCGGCCAGGATCCGGATGTGGTGCTTGCGCATCTTGCCGGCGGTATAAGCCACCAGTTGATGGCCGTTCTCGAGCAGTACGCGGAAGCGGGAATCCGGCAGGACTTCCTCGACGACGCCGTTCATTTCAATCAATTCTTCCTTGGCCATGACTGGCTCTCCTGGGCAATAAAACACGACATACCCCGCGCGAACGCGGGCCGGGATGGTCAAGGAGGCTGGAGATGCAGGGAGAAGGGGGTGCGCGGGGCACGCCGCCGAACCGGACAGCAACGACACTGCTTGAAGACCGCAGGGGGCGAACTATGCGCTTTTATTGCGCCGGACGCAAACGGCAGCGGGATTCCAGGATGCAGCAGGCCGATTCAACGTGGGCGCCAATCCCATGGCGGAGTCGGGTTTTTCGCGGCCCAGAGTCCGATTCGGCGCACCTTGGCTTCGAATTCGGCATGCTCATACTGACCGAAAGCCTGAGCCGGCTGGCCGAGCGAGCGCCGGTCATGCCAGGCCATGCCACGCGTGATCTGGGCGTGGCCGAGATCGAGCGTCTTCGGACAATCCTCGCTGCGGCACGGAATCTCCTGTGGCGTCACCCAGACCGTCGCCCGTAGCAAGCCGGGGGCCTCGCCGACCGTCTCCAGCCGCACCGCTCGCTGGGCAGCCAGCGCATTCAGGCTGGCGCGCGCCGCGTCACCATGCGCCTGCAGCCGGTCCGGCGCATCGACCCAGGCCAGACGCACCAGCGCAGGCCCTCGCGGGGGGAGGACCACCCGCAGCGTATCGCCATCGATGACTTCGCTGACATGGCCGGAAAGGGTTTCCGCCCCGGCGGTCGCCATGCCGAACAGCACCAGCAGGGCGCCAACGACGCGGCGCGCTGCCCGCCCGGCAGGAAAGGGAGCGGACAAGCTCGCCGCACGGGCGCGATGGACCCTCCAACTCGCTATGACAGGCATGACGACGCTCCATACAGGTGACAGTGACCGCCATTATCGCAGCCTTGCCGGCCTGAACTGCCGCAAGCACCATTGGAAACGACAACGCCACCCGCAGGTGGCGTTGTCCCGTTGCCTTCAGGCGAGGCAGGTTCAGGCGCGTGCCGGGCGTGCTGCCTCGCGCTGGGCGCGCATCGCTCAGGCGCCGGCTTCGATCGCCGTCAGCGCGGTCATGTTGACCAGGCGGCGGACCGTTGCCGTCGCTGTCAGCACGTGCACCGGCTTCGCGGCACCGAGCAGGATCGGGCCGATCGTAATGCCCTCGCCACCCGTCATCTTGAGCAGGTTGTACGAGATGTTGGCAGCATCGAGGTTCGGCATCACCAGCACATTGGCCTCGCCCGTGAGCGGGGAATCCGGATCGCACTGCTCGCGGATCTCTTCGGAAAGCGCCGTATCACCGTGCATCTCGCCGTCGACTTCCAGTTCCGGCGCCTGCGCATGCAGGAGGCGCGTTGCTTCTGCCATCTTGCGCGCCGAGGCCGAGGCCGATGAACCGAAGTTCGAGTGCGAGAGCAGGGCCACCTTCGGCTGGATCCCGAAGCTCTTCACTTCCGCCGCCGCCAGCAGCGCGATCTCGGCGATCTCCTCGGCGCTCGGATTCTCGTTCACATGCGTGTCGCAGATGAACAGCGCACGGCCCGGCAGCAGCAGGTGGTTCATCGCGGCCATCGTCTTCACGCCCGGCGCCTTGCCGATGATTTCCTCGACCTGGCGCAGATGGTGGCCAAAGCGCCCGGAGACGCCGGCGATCATGCCGTCGGCGTAACCCAGCTTGAGCAGCATGGCGCCGATGATCGTGTTGTCCTGGCGCAGGCGCATCTTGGCGATTTCGATGGTGACACCATGCCGCTTCATCAGCGCGTGGTAAGCCGTCCAGCATTCCTTGTAGCGGTCATCGCGGTTGGGATTGACGACTTCGAAGTGCTTCCCGACCTGCAGCTTCGAGCCGATCTTGGTCAGGCGCATCTCGATCACGTCCGGACGGCCGATGAGGATCGGCTGGGCGATGCGCTCTTCGAGCGCGATCTGCACGGCGCGCAGCACGCGCTCGTCCTCGCCGTCAGTGTAGATGATGCGCTTCGGTGCCCCCTGCTTGGCGGCCGTGAACACGGCGCGCATGCCGACGCCGGTGTGGTAGATGAATTCCTTGAGTTTTTCCTTGTACGCCGCCATGTCGGTGATCGGGCGCGTGGCGACGCCCGACTCCTCGGCCGCCTTGGCCACGGCTGGCGCAATGGTGGTGATCAGGCGCGGGTCGAAGGGCTTCGGAATGAGGTACTCGGGGCCGAAGGAGAGTTCCTGGCCCGGATAGGCCATGGCCACCTCGTCGCTCACTTCTTCCTGTGCCATGGCGGCGATGGCCTTGACGCAGGCCAGCTTCATTTCCTCGGTGATGCGCGTAGCGCCGCAGTCGAGGGCGCCGCGGAAGATGAAGGGGAAGCAGAGGACGTTATTGACCTGGTTCACGTAGTCCGAACGGCCGGTGGCGATGATCGCGTCCGGGCGCGCTTCCTTGGCCAGCTCCGGCATGATTTCCGGCGTCGGGTTGGAGAGCGCGAAGATGATCGGCTTGTCGGCCATGGTCTTGACCATTTCCGGCTTGAGCACGCCGGCGGTCGACAGGCCGAGGAAGATGTCGGCGCCGACGATGGCATCGGCCAGCGTGCGGTGCGCGGTATCCTGGGCGTAGCGCGCCTTCGTGTCATCCATCTTGGCGTCGCGGCCGACCCAGATCACGCCCTTGGAGTCGCAGACGGTGACGTTATGCTTCTGGATGCCGAGGTCGCACCACAGGTCGAGACAGGAGATGGCGGCCGCGCCGGCACCCGAGCAGACGACCTTCACGTCCTCGATCTTCTTGCCGATCACCTTCAGCGCGTTGAGCATGCCGGCCGCCGAGATGATCGCGGTGCCATGCTGGTCGTCATGGAAGACCGGGATCGACATGCGCTCCTTCAGCTTCTTCTCGATGTAGAAGCACTCCGGCGCCTTGATGTCCTCAAGGTTGATGCCGCCCAGCGTCGGCTCCATCGACGCGATGATGTCGATCAGCTTGTCCGGGTCGTTCTCGGCCAGTTCGATGTCGAACACATCGATGCCGGCGAATTTCTTGAACAGGCAGCCCTTGCCTTCCATGACCGGCTTCGAGGCCAGCGGACCGATGTTGCCGAGGCCAAGCACGGCCGTGCCGTTGGTGACGACGCCGACGAGGTTGGCGCGCGAGGTGTAGAGGCTGGCGTTGGCCGGATCCTCGACGATGGCGTCGCAGGCGTAGGCCACGCCCGGCGAATAGGCGAGCGCGAGGTCGCGCTGGTTGGTCAGGCCCTTGGTCGGGCGCACCGAAATCTTTCCGGGCGTGGGGTACTGGTGATATTCGAGTGCGGCGTCGCGCAGGTCCTTTTCCATCTTGGCCTCTTGGTTTTGTCCGGATCGCTGGGCGGGGTGCCCGCGAAAAAAGAGGTGAACTTTACTCCCGCCGGGCGGCAAAGCCAATTGCGGATTGCCGCAGCTGAAATGGGGCCAAACCCTTGTTCCGCAAAGGCTTGTCGCAAGCGGGATCGCGCGACTTGTCAGTCAACCGGAGTATTGCCGGGCATGAACGACATGCAGATACCTGCGCAACGCCAGCGCCGAGAATGGCGCGTCAGAATCGATGCGTCAGCGTCAGGCGGAAGGTGCGTGGCTCGGCCGGATGGGAATGGGTGTCGTTGACCGGCGCCGGCTCATTGCGGAGCTGCGATTCATACCAGTAGTCGATATCGCTCGCCTTGCGGTCGAACAGGTTGAACACGTCGAGCGCCAGCGAGGTGCGGCGATCAAAGCGATAGCCGAGGCGGAGGTTGGTCAGTGTCGTTGACGCGGACTTGATCGCGTTGTCCTCGACCAGTGGCCGCGGCCCGAAATAGCGCAGGCGCAGCGCACCGAACCACGGACCGAGCCCGTCCACGGTGGCGCCGAGATTGGCGGTGGTAGCCACCGCCCCCGGGATGTAGTCGCCGGCACCGGACGGATCGCTGCCGCGGAAGCGCGCGTGCGACCAGGAGAGGTCGGCGTCGAAGGAGAGCCACGGATTGACCGTCCACAGGTTGTTCCATTCGATGCCCTGGCGGCGCGACGGGCGCGACGGCTCGGTGATGCCGGCATCGCCGACGAAAAGCAGCTCGGAATCGAGATCGAGACGCCACAACGCAACGGTGGTCTGCCAGCCGCTGAGCGGCTTGCTACGCAGGCCCAGCTCGTAGCCGGTGCTGCGCACCAATGGATCGACGCGGCGGATCGGGTTGCCATCGGCATCGACCTTGAGCCGTGTCACCGGGTCGACGGTGAGCGTGCTGCCGCGCGCGTCATTGCTGTGGAAGCCCCTGCCCCAGTTGGCATAGAACTCGGACTGGGCCTGCGCACCCCACGGCCCAAAGATTGCCGTGAATTTCGGGCTGATCATCTTGTCGCTGCGCTTGCCCGAGTTCTCCGGCACATTGCTGTCGACATCGAAGCGGTAATGGTCGGCACGCAGGCCCGCCTGCGTACGCAGCCAGGGCAACCAGTAGGTCAGGTTCTGCACATACAGCGCCAGGCTCTGCTGGCCGACTTCGTCTTCGCGTGTCACTGCCGTCACGCGGCGCGCTGACGTCGAGTAGAGGCCGACCGGATGGATGCGATCGCGGCGCCCGTCGGTGCCGATGGTGTTCTCGACCTCGAAACCAGCCCAGCGGTCGTAGAGGGTATGACTGGCGTCGAACCCGCCAGCCTGGCGGCGATCCTTCTGCTTGAACTGGTCGCCGTTATCGCAATTGCCGGTGGCCGCAATGTCGACCGCGCAGTAGGTGAAGTTCGAATAGAGGTCGAGTGCGTAGTCGAAGGCCCAGACGTTGGCGCGACTCTGGCTGTTTTGCCCACGCCTCGCCCAGTCCGCCGAAAGCGAGTAGCGATGCGTCTCGCCGCCACTGGTCGGGTCGAGGCTGCCATAGCGTTTGATCTGGCCACTGTTGATGGCACGCTTCGGCACCTGGTCGGTCGCCGTCCATTCCGCGTGGTACGCCAACCCCGTCACCGACCAGCCATCGTTGCGGCTGCCCTGACTGTAGCGCATCACCCCGTTCAGCTTCCTGAAATTCTCGGGCACCTGCCAGGGGCCGTCATTGTGCGACCACTCAAGCGCGTAGAGCAGGTTGCCGCTGGCGACTGCCGGCGAACCTGCAAGCAGCGCCCGACCATACTGGCCGGTACCGTAGGTCAGCGAGGCCAGCGTTCCGTCGAGCCTGCGCCCATAGTCGATATGGGCCGCGCCGGCCGACGAGAAGTCACCTTCGTCGGCGTAATACGGACCCTTGCGGTAGCGCACGCGATCGACCAGTTCGGGGATCAGGAAGTTGAGATCGGTGTAGCCCTGGCCATGGGCATGCGTCGGCAAGTTCACCGGCACGCCGGCGACGGTGGTGCGGAAGTCGGTGCCATGGTCTAGGTTGAAGCCGCGCAGGAAATACTGGTTGGCCTTGCCGTCGCCAGAATGCTGCGTCGCGATCATGCCCGGCACCAACTCCAGCACCTCGGCCGGACGCAGCAGCGGCAGCGCCTCGACGCGCTCCCTGGCGACGATTCCCTCGCTGCCGGCGGCCGCGATCCCGCTCATGTCTTCCACCTTGGCGCGAACTTCGACAGCGGTCAGCTCCTTCTCGCCCCCCTCACCTTTCACGGCTGGCGTTTCGGCAGCCAGCGCGCAGCCAGCAAACGCTGCGCAAATGTAAGACGAAATTTCTTTATTTCTTATCAAGAAATAAAAAGGGAGGCACATTGCTTTCACGGGGCTCAGGTTGCGAGCTGCGGGCGCCGCACGCTGCGTACAGCGAAGAGATAGCTGGCGGCGATGATGGCGACGAGGATCAGGCCGAAGGCCAGTTCCTTGCCGTCGCTCCAGGCATCGACTGCCGGCGAGAAGAATTTGGCGGCGCCGAAGGTGGCAACGAGCAGGCTGACGCCGGCGACGACCAGGCCCATGACGCGCGACGCGATCTGTGCCACTTCGTCGGCGCGGCGGATCAGACGCGAGATCCAGAGGCCGTTGAGTCCGTCGCTGACAAGCATGCCGAGCATGAACAGCAGCGCCAGCGTCAGCGCGTGCTCCCAGCCGCCGAACTGCTGCGAGGTCAGCGCGAACAGCGCGGCCTGGCTCATGGTGTCGAACGAAAAGGCGAACAGCGCACCGACCGCGGCCACCAGTAGCGGCTTCGTGGTGTGCTGCAGGCGGGAAAAAAGGCGCCCCTTCAGGCCCAGCGGCTGCACCACCTCGCCCGGTGCGGCCGACAGCACGGCATGCAGGTTGATCAGCCCCAGCGCAGCAAGGAAGGCGATCGAGATCCACGCGCCGAGCACATCCATCCACTCCGGCACCTGCCAGGATTGCGCCAGCGTGCTGACAGCGAGGGCAATGGCCAGCACAACCACGCCGTGCCCGAGCGAGAACAGTGCGCCGCAATAGCGGGCAAGCGCCGGGTTCTGGCGTGCGTTGTAGCGCGTCAGGCCGTCGATGGTGGCGAGGTGGTCGGCATCGAAGCCGTGCTTCATGCCGAGCACGAAGACCAGCGAGGCAAGTGCGAACCAGTCGGTGGGCAGGGTTTCCATGGGACGTTATGAACTCCGGAGAAAACATCCTAACAAGGATCGTGCCAGCACGCACCGCATTTCAGATCAATGACTTACCGGAATTCCAGGAGGTTGCCAGCACACAACCGGAAAGCAGCTTTCCACTTCCTGCTTTCCATTTCACGTCGCCAGCATCGGCAGCAGCAGCGTGAACACGGCGCCGCCTTCGGGTCGGTTCGCGGCTTCCAGCCTGCCGCCATGGCGTTCGACGATGCCGTAGCTGATCGAAAGGCCGAGGCCGGTGCCCTGACCGACCGGCTTGGTCGTGAAGAAGGGATCGAAGAGGCGCGCGAGATGCTCCGGCGCGATGCCCGGGCCATTGTCGGAGACGCTCACCATGACCACTTCCCCGGCGCCCGGTCGCGCCCGGACTTCGAGCCGCGGCTCCGGCGTTTCGGCCATCGCGTCGCAGGCATTCTGCACCAGATTCATGATCACCTGCTGCAACTGGCCGGACGAGCCGCGCATCGGCAACCCGGCCGGCAGATCGACATCGATGCGGAATTTTGGCGGCATCGAGCGCGTCACCCAGCGTACCGAGCGCTCGATCACTTCGGTCAGGTTGAAGTCCTCGTCGGCCTGGCGGTCGATGGCCGAGAAACGCTTCAGCCCGTCGACGATGTCGCGCGTGCGCTCGGCCCCCTCGATCATGCCGTCGAGCAGCGGCGACATGTCCTCGAGGATGCGGTCGATGCGCAACTCCTGGCGCAGGCCTTCGAGTTCGGGGGTGTGCGCGCAGTCGCAGGCGTTGACCGCCTCGATATAGGTGTGCAGGCGCCCGGCATAGCGCCGCAAGGCCATCACGTTGCCGAGCACGAAGCTGATCGGGTTGTTGAGTTCATGCGCGACACCGGCCACGAGGCGGCCGAGCGACGCCATCTTCTCCGACTGCACCAGCTGCTGCTGCGTACGCTTGAGTTCCTCGTGCGTCTGCCGCAGCACATGGTAGGCCCGGCGCAGTTCCCCGACCGGCCGGCCGGTCACGACCATGCCGACCAGTTTGCCGACACCGGAGAGGCGCGGCGTGCAATTGATCGAGACCGGCATCGCCGAGCCTTCGACCGTGGACACGCTCAACTCGAGGTCATGGGTTGCCCCGCGCTGCTGCGGCGAGAACAGTTCGCGCACGCGCAGCTGCGAGCCTTCGTCGGCGAACAGCGCCGCCACCGGCGTACCCTTCAGTTCGGCCTCCTGGCGACCGGTGAAGCGCTGGAGTGCGGCGTTCACCTCTTCGATGCGGCCATGCCGGTCGCAGACGACGAGCAGATCCGACATCGAGGACAGCACGCTTTCGATGAACTGGTGCGACTCCTCGAGCGCCGCGTTCTTCTGCTCCAGCGCCACCTCGTACTGCAGCAGATCGTTGTAGACCTCGTCCATCTTGCGAATGACGTCGATCCAGACACCCTCGCCGACACCGTCCAGCACCTCGGCCGGCGCCGGCAGGTCGGCACCGGCCAGGAGGCGGCGCGAGGCGCCCGCTTCCGGCTTGCCGGCGCCCGGCGGCTTAGCGGGCGGGCCTGAGGTGGACATGATGATGCGAGGCGCCATGGCCGCGCGGCTTGTAGCCGTGCGCGTGCTTCTGATCGACCTCGACGGCGACGAGATTGAGCTTGCCGTGACGGACACCGCGCTCGGCCATCATCGCCTCGGCGAACTTGCGGACCGCCGCCGTCGGTCCGCGCAGGAAAGCAGCCTCGAAGCAGTTCTCGTGATCGAGATGCGCGTGCATCGTCGCCACCGTCAGATCGTGATGATCGTGCTGGATCGTCGTCAGTCGCTCGGCAAGTTCGCGCTCGTGATGATTGTAGACGTACGACAGATTGGCCACGCAGTGCGGCGCCTCATCCTGCTTGAGCCGCCAGGCTTCCAGCTGGGCACGGATGATGTCGCGCACGGCCTCGGAGCGATTGCCGTAGCCGCGCTCGGCGATCAGTGCGTCGAATTCCTTGGCCAGCTCGCCATCGAGGGAGATCGTGAATCGTTCCATGAAAGCATCCTAGTCGGTCGCTCGAGTCGTCGCAATCGTCAGCGCAACAGTCCGAATCGGCGCAGCGCAGCGGCAATGCCCTCTGCCATTTTCCGGTAGCCGGCGGCGTTGGGATGAATCTGGTCGGCGCACAGTTCCGGCTTGCCCAGGATCTCCGAAAACACATCGGCGATGACCGGCACCTGCTCGTCCCTGCCGACTTCGGCATACAGCGCAGCATCGTCCGGGCGCCGGGTCAGCGCACCGAGCAGCGACAGTTCCGGCACGGCAACCAGGACCACCTGAACCCCGGCCACCTTCGACTGACGCACGATGGAACGCACATCCTCCTTGACCACGGCAGCCGGACGCCGGCGCAGGAAATCGTTGCCGCCGATCTCGACGATCACCAGTGCCGGCTTGTGTGCCTCAAGCAGTTCGCGGATGCGCGCCTTGCCGGCGTCGGCCGTGTCTCCCGGGACGCCAGCATTGACGACGCGCCAACCGGTCGCGGCAGCGAGCAGCGTCGGCCAGTCTTCGCCCGGACCGGCACCGGTACCGTAGGTAACACTGTCGCCGAACGCGAGCACGGCACTCCCGGCCGGCAGCGCAACCAGCCGGGTCTTGTTGCCACAGGCCGCAAACAGCGGCGATAGCGCCAGGAACTGGAGCAGGCGACGACGGCGGGAAGCGGGAAATGACATCGCAGATCCTCAATGCACCGTGCACACCATGCACGGATCGAAGGAGCGGACAACGTGCTGCACGACCAGTGGCGAGGGGTCGCCGGCAGCCACCGGCAAGCCGGCCAGCGCCTGTTCGAGCGCGCCGGGCTGGCCGGCAGCATCACGCGGGGAGAAATTCCAGGTTGTCGGCGCAATGATCTGGTAGCCGGCGATCTTGCCGCGCTCGATGGAAAGCCAGTGACCGAGCGCACCGCGCGCCGCTTCGACAAGGCCGATGCCGGTGGCGGCCTCCGGCGCCGTCCATTGTGCGCAGAAGGGCTCGCCCGGCACGATTGCTGCCAGCCAGCGCTCCATCTGCGGCAGCAGGCGCGCAACCTCGACGAAGCGGGCGACGATGCGCGCGCTGACGCTCGCGCCGCCCGCAATCATGTCGCACGCCAGCGGATGCCCTGCCAGCACCTGTCGCGCCAGGGCGCCGGTTTCGACGACCTGCCCCCCGTAGCGAGGCGCCTTGCACCACGTGTAGGCCGCGGCCTTGCCGTCGGGCATCGGACGTGTTTCACCGCGTGCCGGCGGCAAGGCATCATCGCCGGCCAGCCAGGCGTGGCTGACATCTTCCGTGATCGCGGACGGATCGAAGGCGGTACGCTGCCCGCTGCGGCCATCGAAGACCCCCGCCGGGAAGCACTGCCCCGTATCGCCGGGATAGGCGCCGACCGCCAGGAAAACATCGCTGGCGCGACCGATGCGATGCAGGTCGAGCGCTGCCGCTGCACGCAGAAAGGTCGCGAAGTCGCCGCCGCGCACATCGGCCCAGGTCACCAGGGCCGGCCAAGAGGTCACCCCGGCAACGTTCTCGAGCGTATCCGCGAACACGGCTTCTTCAAGGAAGGCGCGGAATTCGCGCAGCACCGCGCTCAGACGCACCTTTTCGGTCGGCGTGATCGAGCGTGTCGTGCCGCCCGGCTGCAGCGCCAGCGTGTGCGGCCACTTGCCGGCGAGATAGCCGAGCACGCGCAGCAGGCCGGCGCGTGCCGGCAGGAACTCGGCCAGCGCCGCCCCGCGCTGCGCACGAAAGCGCCCGGCGACAGCGGCGTGCCAGGGCTCGCTGGCATACTGCTCGCGGGCAAAATCCGGCATGAAGAAGCAATAGAAATGGGTCAGATGATCGGCGATGTTTTCCGTCGCCTGAATCAGGTTCTGCGCCAGGCGGCCGTTTGCCGGCATCGCGATGCCGGCGGCAGCGGCCAGCGCGGCGGCGGCGGCGGCGGACTGTGCCACCGAACAGATGCCGCAGATGCGTGGCACCAGTACCAGCGCATCGAGCGGATCGCGGCCGATCAGCATGTTCTCGAAACCGCGATACAGCGAGGACGATACCTGTGCCGAACGGACCTGACCGTCTGCGATGTCGAGGCTGACTTCGAGGTCGCCCTCGACGCGGTTGAACGGGCCGACCAGCAAGCGCGTCGTCACTGCCGGCCCCGCTTCTTCGTCGCTGGCAGTGGCAGCGGATGATCACGCACTGCGGAGTCGCGCACGCGCTTCGGCGTCGCCGACTTCGACAGCGCGGCAAGTGCGACAAACCACGCCTTCGGCATGTCGGTCGGCAGGCCGATCGGGATGCCGGCGACCTTGGGCGTTTCCATGAACGGATGCCCCGGATCCTCGAAGCCGGGTTCGGTACAGGCGATGCAGGAGAAGCCGCCGCGGATGCAGGAACCGACGCCGAACCACGGCCGCGTGTTGCAATCGGCATGCGCCTGCGTGCCCTTGCAGCCAAGGTTCTCCATCAGGCAACCGAGGTCGGACGCTTTCTGGGCGCTGGCCTTGAATTCGTAGAACTCGTTCTTCGGGCAGCCGTGGTGCACCAGCTGCTCGGAATAGAAGCGGGGGCGCTGCAGTTCGTCGAGCCCTGTCTCATCGAGTGCGCCGTCGGCCAGGGCCATCAGCGTGTCGACGATCCAGTCGGCGTGAATCGGGCAACCCGAGACATTGATCACCGGCAGGCCGCCACGTGCGCGCCAGTCGGCGCCCAGCAGGCCCCCCGGTTCCCCGCCGTCGAACTGCAGGCCGCAGGCCTCGGTCAGGTTGTCACCGCTGGCATTGATGCCGCCAAAGGCCGTGCAACTGCCGACGGCCACCACGTGGCGTGCCTGCGCGGCGAGCATCCGCACCCAGTCGATCATCGGCTTGCCGGTACCGGCCAGCATGTGGAAGCGGCCGCTGCCGTTCGGCCCGCGCAGCAGCGCACCTTCGACGCAGAGGATGTCGATCGGCAGGGTGCCCTCCGCCGCTGACGCCAGCAACGCCCGCGCCTCATCACCGCTCGCTTCGCCCAGCGCCGGATGCGCGACGAGCTCGATACCGGCAGCCGCCAGCTGCGCCAGTACACCGCGTCGCGCGTCGGCGCCCAGCAGCGACTGCGTACAACCGCCGCAGCCGGAAGCCTGCAGCCAGAAGAGGTTCATGGCGCGTGCCTCCTCACTTTTTCTCCAGCCCGTAACGTTCGAGCTTGTTCCGCAGACCGACGCGCGAGAGGCCGAGTTCGGCCGCCGCACGCGACTTGTTCCAGCGATGGCGGATCAGCGCCTCCTTCACCACCTGCGCTTCGAGCTGCTCCATGCGCTCCTTCAAGCCGCCGGACATGCCGGCGAGCAGGGACAGCTCGGCGGCCTGCGTTTCTCCAACCGGGGTGCGCAGGACGCGCGGGCTGAGCAGCTCGGCGCCGAGCCGGGGCGTTTCCGCCAGTGCCAGCATGCGCAGGATCTCGTTCTGTAGTTCGCGGACGTTGCCCGGCCAGCGATAGGCCGCGATGCAGGCGGCAGCCTCGCCGGTGAAACCCTCGCAGTTTTTTCCGAGTGCTTTCTGCGACGCCTCGAGCAGGCGCTCGGCGAGCAGCGGAATATCCATCGGCCGCTCGCGCAGCGGCGGCACGTGCAGCGGCACGGTCGCCAGGCGGTAGTAGAGGTCCTCGCGGAAGCGGCCCTCGCGCACCTCGGCCTCGAGATCGCGGTTGGTCGCCGCAATCACGCGCACGTCGACCGACACCGGCCGCGCGCCGCCGAGCGGGCGAAACTCCCCTTCCTGCAGCACACGCAGCAGTTTCACCTGGAACGCCGGCGAGGTCTCACCGATCTCGTCGAGGAAAATCGTGCCGCCGTCCGCCTGCTGGAAGCGCCCGGCGCGATCCTCATAGGCGCCGGTGAAGGCACCGCGCTTGTAGCCGAACAGTTCGGCTTCGAGCAGCTGATCGGGCAGCGCACCGCAGTTCTCGACGACGAAGGCCTTGTCGGCGCGCCGGCTGCAGTAGTGGATGGCACGCGCCACCATTTCCTTGCCGGTACCCGATTCGCCGCTGATCAGCACCGACAGGTCGAAGGGCGCAACCTTCCCGATCAGGGTACAGACCGCATCCAGCGGGCTGCCCGCAGCCCGGATCAGGCCGTCGAGGCCAAACTCGCGCTTGACGCGCTCGTACTTCATCTCGACGCGCTTCTTCAGCACCGGCTCGGCCGCACGCAATTCGACCGAAAGGCGCTGGTTTTCCTGCTGCAGGCGCCAGACGTTGTGTGCGTTACGCAGCGTCACGAGCAGTTGCTCCGGTTGCCAGGGCTTCAGCAGGTACTGGTAGATGCCGGCCTCGTTGACGCCGGCGATGATGTCTTCGGACTCGGTATAGCCCGAAAGGATGATGCGCACCGAATCGGGCCAGCGGTCGCGCACGCCGCGCAGGAACTCGACACCGGTCGTACCCGGCATGCGCTGGTCGCAGAGGATGATCTGCACCCCACCGGCCGACGCCTCGCGTTCGAGAATCGTCGTGGCCGCCTCGGCACCGGCAGCAGTAAAGACCTCGAAATCCTCCTCCAGGGTGCGTCGCAGGGCTTCGAGCGAACGCACCTCGTCGTCGATGACGAGGACGCTGGGCAGCTTCGGCCGGCTCATGCGGGCACCACCCAGTCGAGGTCGCGATGCTTGGCCAGATGCCGCGGCGTCCAGGACTGCGGCGACTTGAGCACGAAGTGGAAACGCGCCACGTGGTAGCTCGGATCGAAACCGTAGAAATTGCGGCGCATCTGGTCGAGCTCCTCGGTGCGGTATTGCGCCAGCGGCTTCGCCGCTTCGTCGGCGGCACGCTTGCCGCGCTTCGCGTCCAGACGCGAACCCGGACCGGGGTCATTCGCCAGCTCGGCAGCGCGGCGCGCGACATCGACGCGGAAGGCGTCGATGTCGGAAGCGAGGCAGGCATCGATGAAGCCGTTGGCGACACCGGCCTTCGCGGTGAGCGGCAGGCGGTTCTGCATGATGGCGCGCGCACCCTCGTCACCGACGCGGGGCGGCAGCAGGTAGGTCCAGTATTCCGAACCGTAGAGATTGCCCATGTTCTTGTAGTGCGGATTCATCAGCGCACCATCACGCATCCAGACGAAATCGGCTGCACGCGCCAGGAAGCAGCCGCCCGCGCCGGTATTGCCCTGTACGGCAGCAATGGTGAGATGCGACTCGGTGCGGATGATCGCCTCGGCCAGATCGTCGATGGCATTGATGTTGGCCCATGATTCATCGGCCGGACTCTCAGCCGCTTCGATCAGGTTGAGATGCACGCCGTTCGACCAGAAGTCGCGGCCGCCCATCAGGACGATCACCTTCGTCGGCCGCGTCTGTGCCCAACGGTAGGCAGCAAGCAGGCGCGCGCACTGCTGCGTGCCCATCGCACCGTTGGTGAAATCGAAATGCAGGAAGCCCACATGCTGCGCCTCCTCATAGCGGATGTCCTGCCAGGTGTCGTGCTGCTGCGCCCACCAGCCGTCGAGGGTCGCTTCCTGCAGCGCGGCCGCCTCATCGGCGAAGGCCAGCGTGGCGGGCAGCTTGAAGGGATGCACGCTGTCACCGCGCTTGACATGGCCGATCCACACCGCGCCGTCGACCGTCGCCCGGCAGAGGGCCGTTTCGCGGCGGGCGATCAGTTCGCCGGGGGCGCCCTTGAGGACGCTTTCGGCACACGCGTCGAAGAGATGGCAGGGCGTACCGAAGAGCGCATCGGCGACACCGGGAAAACCGTCGGCCGCATTGATCTTCGCCAGCACCGTCGCCGTCGTGTCGCGCGACCAGTCGATCGCACGTTCGGCCTGCTTCATCAGTGGCCGCAGACGCCCCTGCACCGCCGGATTTTCATAGTCGAGTGGCGTCGGCACGAAAGTGCCGGCTGCAAAAGCGGCCACCGCCTTGAGCACGCCCCGTGTCGCCGCCTCGGTCACTTCATTCCGGTACAGGCTCGATTTCTTCGCGACGCGCAGCGGAAAGCACTCCTCGGCCCAGATCGGCCCGGCGTCCATCTCCGCTTCTGCCTGCAGCACGGTGACACCCCATTCAGGTTCCTGTTCCTGAATGGCCCAGTCGAGTGCCGACGGGCCACGATCGCCGACGATGCCGGGGTGCACGACCAGGCAGGTGTGGTGCGTCCAGATCGACGCCGGGATCGCCCGCCGCAGATAGGGGGCAACGATCAGATCCGGCTTGAACAACGCCACCGCCTCTTCCGCCACCGGATCGGCAATGTCGAACTCGATGGAAACGAGATGGCCGCGCTCGCTCAGCTCGCAATAGAGCCGCTGGGTCAGGCTGTTGAAGGTGTGGGTCAGGAACAGTATGCGCATTTCGCTCTATCGGGCCACATGCCGTACGGGTTTTTTCGATCCGGACGAAACATCGCAGTTGCAGACATCGCAAGGCTTCGCGCGCCACGCGCAAACCAAATGCATACGCCTATAACTTTCGTCTGATTTTTCAATCACTTCGCTTTGGTTAGGATGCGTCACACACCTCACAGAAGGCGCAACGCTCAGGGAATTCGACATGACCTCCGCTTCACGAAAACGCACCGCCGCCACGCCGCGCCGGGCGCGAAAAAGGAACACTCCACGGTTCATCGCCGCCGTCCGCTTCGCGGATGGCCGCACGCAGTGCTTCTCGGTCGACAACGCCGCAGACCACGCCGACGCACGGCGCATGGTCTTCGATGAACTGAGCGAAGTGGCGGCCGTCGTCATTTCGGATTACCGCTAGCCGGTCAGCAAATGCGGGGGAGCTGTTCCCCCGTCAGCCAGTCGACGATGCGCTTGCCGCCGAAAGCGGTCGTCATCTGCACGAAATGGTGCGGATCCTCGTGCACCGAACCGACCGCTACCGCACGCTGCCCGAGCGGGTGCGCGCGCATCGCCGCAAGCGCCTTCTCCTCATCCTCCGCCGCGACGATCACCACCAGCTTGCCCTCGTTGGCGACATAGAGCGGGTCGAGCCCGAGAAACTCGCAGGCCGCCGCCACTTCCGGATTCACCGGCAGCGCCTTTTCCTGCAGCATCATGCCGACCTTCGACTGGCGCGCAATTTCGTTCAACGTCGTGGCCAGGCCGCCACGCGTCGGGTCGCGCAGCACGCGCACCTTCGCACCGCTCGTCAGCAGTGTCTCGATCAGGCCATGCAGTGCCGCAGTATCCGACTGGATCGGCGCCGAGAAGCCGAGTGATTCGCGCTCCGCCATGATCGCCATGCCGTGGTCGCCCAGCGTACCGGAGATGAGGATCCTGTCGCCCGGCTGTGCGAGATCGCCAGAGAGATTCACGCCCTCGGGGACGATACCGACACCGGTCGTGGTGATGAAGACGCCATCGCCCTTGCCCTGCTCGACGACCTTGGTGTCGCCCGTCACGATGGGTACCCCGGCCTCTTTTGCCGCTGCCGCCATCGAGTCGACGATACGTTTCAGGTCGGCCAGCGGAAAACCTTCTTCGAGGATGAACGAGGCTGACAACCACAACGGCTTCGCACCCATCACCGCGACGTCGTTGATCGTGCCGTGTACGGAGAGGCAGCCGATGTCGCCGCCGGGGAAGAACAGGGGCGAGACGACGTGCGCGTCGACCGCCATCACCATGCGCCCGCCCGTTGGTACGGGCAACAATGCGCCATCGTTGCCCTGGCGCAGGAATTCGTTGTCGAAGGCGGCGGCGAACAGTTCCTCGATCAATTGCGCCATGGCGCGGCCACCGGAGCCGTGGGAGAGGTCGATGCGCCCGTTCTTGATGTCGAGCGGACGGACGTAGCCGCGCTTCACTTCACTCATTGGAAATCCTTGTAGCGTCCGTAGGTATAGTGCGCCGCACAGGCACCTTCGGAGGACACCATGCACGAGCCGACCGGATTCTCCGGCGTGCAGACCGTGCCGAAGATCTTGCAGTCCTGCGGTTTCTTGACTCCGCGCAGGATGGCGCCGCATTCGCAGGCCTTGTTGTCGGTGACCGAGACATACGCGACCGGGAAGCGCTTCTCGGCATCGAAGTCGGCGAATTCCTTGCGGATGCGCAGGCCGGAATACGGCACGACATTCAGCCCGCGCCATTCGAACTGGCGGCGCAGCTCGAACACTTCGGCGACGAGGTTCTGTGCCTTCACGTTCCCGTCGCGCGTCACCGCCCGCGAGAACTCGTTCTCGACGACGGCTCGGCCGTCGTTGACCTGCTTGACCAGCATCAGGATCGCCTGCATCACATCCAGCGGCTCGAAGCCGGCGATCACCACAGGCTTGCGGTACTCCTCGGCGAAAAATTCATACGGGCGGCTGCCGATGATCGTCGAAACATGCGCCGGGCCGATGAAGCCGTCGAGCGGCACCGTGCCCCACTGCCGGACTTCCGGCGACTCGAGGATGGTGCTGATCGCCGATGGCGTCAGCACGTGACAGCACAGTACGGAGAAGTTTTTCAGCCCGAGCGCCCGCGCCTGCTTGATGGCGACCGCCGTCGGCGGCGTCGTCGTCTCGAAGCCGATGGCGAAGAAAACGACCTGCTTGTCGGGGTTCGCCTGCGCGATCTTCAGGGCATCGGCGCTGGAGTAGACCATGCGGATGTCGCCGCCGCGCGCCTTGGCCTTCATCAGCGAGAGGCTGTCTGACGCGGGGACGCGCAGCGTGTCGCCATAGGTGCACAGGATGACGCCGCATTCGAGCGCGAGACGGATCGCCATGTCGACGCGACCGATCGGCAGCACGCAGACCGGGCAGCCCGGTCCGTGGATCATGCGCACGTTGTCGGGCAGCAGATCGGAGACCCCGTAGCGCGAAATGGCGTGCGTGTGGCCGCCGCAGAACTCCATGAAGTGATAGCGGCGGGCAGGATCGGCGATCTGCCTGATCGCCGCCGAGAGGCCGCGCGCCAGGTCGCCGTCGCGGAACTCGTCAATGTATTTCACGCGCCGCCTCGTGCAATGCCGCCTCGCCCATCTCGGCAAACAATGCCAGCGTCTTCTCGGCCTCCTCCGGGTCGAGCTTCGTCAGCGCGTAGCCGACATGGACGATGACGTAGTCGCCGACGGTCGCGTCGTCCATCAGCGCCAGCGAGATGTCCTTCTTCATGCCGGAAACGTCGATCGTCGCGTTCTCGCCGTCGATGGCGACGATGCGGCAGGGGAGTGCAAGGCACATGGTCAGTCGTCCTCGTTGTCGAGCAAGGTGTTCATTGCGACCCAGGCCTGGCCGAGCGACAGCCCGCCGTCGTTGGGCGGCAGTTTCTGCGCTTCGACCAGATGCAGGCCATGGGTCGCCAGCCGGCTGCGCAGGCCGCGGACCAGCACCTGATTGAGGAAGCAGCCGCCGCCACCGAGCACCTTGCTGCCCGGCTCGGCATGAAGCCGGACCCAGTCGGTCAGTGCCGCGGCCAGCGTGGCATGGAAAATCGCTGCGCCGCGCCCCGGATTGGTTTCATCGGCCAGAGCCGCTAGCAGCGGGGTCAGGTCCAGCAGGTCGCCCGCGATCCGCCAGCCATGGTCGAGTGGCAGCATTTCGCCGTAACGTTCGGCCAGCCCTTCGAGCAACATCGCCGCCTGCCCCTCGAAGCTGATCGCCTGCCGCACGCCAAGGAGACCGGCGGCGGCGTCGAACCAGCGGCCAAGACTGGAGCTTGGCGGACAATTCACGCCGCGGTCGAGCATCTGCGCCAGCATCGGGGCCGCCTGCTGCTCCGGGTAGCGTTTCGCGATCTCTTCACCACGACCGAGCTTGTGCAACACGGCTGCTGCCATTCGCCACGGTTCGCGCGCCGCCCGGTCGCCGCCCGGCAACGGCAACGCTACGAGCGAACCGACGCGCGTACACTCGCGCCGCCCGGCACGCAGCAGTTCGCCGCCCCAGGCGCCGCCGTCCGTACCGAGGCCGACACCGTCGAGCGCCAGACCCAGCGTCGTTTCACGAATGCCATGCTCGGCCAGCAAAGCCGCCAGATGGGCGTGATGGTGCTGAACGGCGATGACCGGCAGGCCACGCATGCGGGCGAAGTCAGCGGCGAAGCGCGTCGAATGGAAATCCGGGTGGAGGTCGTGCGCAACCCGCTCCGGCTTTACCTGCAGCACATCGAGCAGGTGCTCGACCGTTTCCTCGAGGAAAGTACAGGTCGCCGCGTTGTCGAGATCGCCGACATGCTGGGAGACGAAGGCTTCGCTGCCGCGCGTGACGCAGACCGTATTCTTGAACCAGCCGCCGACCGCGAGCGTCGCCGGTCCGGCATACGGCAACTTGATCGCCCGGGGCGTCTGGCCCCGTGCGCGGCGGAGAAACTGCGCACCGCCCGGCGTCGAGCGCAGCACAGTATCGTCACAGCGCACGACGATTTCCCTGTCGTGCAACAGATAGGCGTCGGCAATCTCGGAGAGACGCAGCAACGCCTCGTCGTTGCCGGTCACCAGCGGTTCTCCGCCGGGGTTGGCGCTGGTCATTACCAGCTGCAATGGCTGCGCCCGCTCCAGCCATCCCGTGCCGACGGGCCGGCCGGCTGCCTCATGGAACAGCAGGTACTGCAATGGCGTATAAGGCAGCATGACGCCGAGCCAGGCGAGGCCCGGTGCGGCGCCCGGCAGCCTCTCGTCGGTGGCGAGCCGTTTCTTCATCAGCACGACCGGCCGCTCGGCCGACTCAAGCAGCCCGGGCTCGCCGATGCCCACCTGCACCAGCGCCGAAACCGAGGCCACGTTGGCGACCATCACCGCGAACGGTTTCTCCTCGCGTGCCTTGCGTTGGCGAAGGGCAGCCACCGCTTCTGCGCTTGTCGCATCGCAGACGAGGTGAAAACCGCCCAGCCCCTTCATGGCGACGATGCCGCCGCCACGCAGGAGTTTCAGGGTTTCAGCGATCGGGTCGCCGTCGATCTGCGTACCGCTCTCATCGACCAGCATCAGCGAGGGGCCGCATTTCGGGCAGCAGTTGGCTTCGGCATGAAAGCGGCGGTTCGCCGGCTGTTCGTATTCCTCGCGGCAGTCGCGGCACAGGGGGAACGGCGCCAGCGCCGTACGTGCCCGGTCGTAAGGCACCCCCCGGCTGATCGTGTAGCGCGGACCGCAGTGCGTGCAATTGCTGAAGGCATAGCGCCAGCGCCGCGACTTGCGGTCGAACATCTCGGCCAGGCAGTCGGGGCAAACCGCCGTATCGTGACCGATCATCGTTGCTGCACGGCCACCGCTGCTTTCAAGAATCAGGAAATCGCCAGCGACCTCGGCCGACTTTTCGCCGGGCCGTGCAGACACGTCGTCGACGCGGGCCAGCGGCGGGGCATCCCTGGCGAGACGCTCGATCAGCGCGTTGACGCGGGGCGGGGCACCGCAGGCCTCGATCTCGACGCCGGCCGGGCTGTTGCGCACCCAGCCGACCAGATCGAGCTCCTTGGCGAGGCGCCAGACGAAGGGGCGGAAACCGACGCCCTGGACGACGCCCGTGACGCGGATGCGCTGGCAGATGGTGCCGGGCATGGTAAGGACTCAGCGACCGGCAAGCTGCGCTTCGAGTTCGGCAATGCGTCGCTTCAGCGCATCGACCGTTTCCTGCCGCTTTTCGGCCTGCGCCGAAAGGCCGGCTTCGATCCAGCCGAGCCATTCCTCGAACCCCTCGCCCGTCGTCGCCGAGACACGGATCACCGTCAGTTCCGGATTGACGCGCCGCGCATGGGCAATCGCCTTGTCGACGTCGAAGCTCAGATAGGGCAGCAGGTCGACCTTGTTGACCAGCATCAGCGACGAGGCGCGGAACATGTCCGGGTATTTCAGCGGCTTGTCCTCGCCTTCGGTGACGGAAAGGATCGCCACCTTGTGGGCTTCGCCGAGATCGAAAGCCGCCGGGCAGACGAGGTTGCCGACGTTCTCGATGAAGAGCAGCGAGCCATCGACCGGCGCCAGTTTCTGGATGGCGTGGCCAACCATGTGTGCGTCAAGATGGCAGCCCTTGCCGGTATTGATCTGCAGGGCGGCAGCGCCGGTGGCGCGGATGCGGTCGGCATCGAAGCTGGTCTGCTGGTCGCCTTCGATGACCTGCACCGGGTAACGGCCCCTGAGTGCCTCGATCGTGCGGCAGAGCAAGGTCGTTTTTCCGGAGCCGGGGCTGGAAACGAGGTTCAGCGCAAAGATGCCCTGCTCGCCGAGGCGGGCGCGGTTCTTCGCGGCATAGGCATCGTTCTTGGAGAGGATGTCACGCTCGATCTGCACCATCCGCGTCTGCGACATGCCCGGTGCGTGCGCGCCGGCCGGGCCGTGGCCGTAATGCACCGTGCCTCCCGCTTCGCGAACGCC
>Ga0268298_10000513_pt1 | contig 50008 bp, 43 predicted proteins | sample WWTPWeurt_MetaG_FD_194462 | JGI IMG/M metagenome (GOLD analysis project Ga0268298, IMG submission 194462) | Activated sludge microbial communities from WWTP in Nijmegen, Gelderland, Netherland - WWTP Weurt | ecosystem: Engineered > WWTP > Aerobic digester > Activated sludge | place... | reverse complement strand
ATTTTCTTGAAACTTTCCGTGGCGGTGAGTGCGGTTTTTGTTTTTGTTTGTGAAACATCTTTTGTTTATGCGGTAGAGCTTACGCAAGATCAGAAAGATGCCCTTGATAAAAGAAGCGACCAACTTGATGACAAATATGATCTTTTGGGTGACAAAATAAAAACTCTCAAAAAAGTGGTTACCCTGAAAGAAAAAGAAGAGGCGCAGTTGGTGACGGAGGCGAAGCGGCTCGACGCACAGTCGAGCGCGCTCGAGGGGAATATCACCGACAATGAGCGGAAGCTCGCGAATTTGGGACAGGAGATAGAATCGCTCGAGTCGCGCATCGGAGAGAAAGAGAAAATGATTGTTTCGCAGAAGCGTTTTTTGACCGATATCCTCCGTTCGTATTATGAGTCTCAAACGCAGACCGGTACGCTTCCCTCGTTTTTGCTCGCGTCTTCGGAAGAAACAAAACATCTTTTTTCTGCGCGCGATCGGTTGTTTGAGTTTGGAAGCGGCATTCGAGAGACACTTTCGGGGGTGGTGAGTCTTCGCGACACGCTCTTCCGGGAGCAGGATTTGGCGCGCGAGAAAAAAGTGGAAATAGAGAGTGTCAAGCTTCGTCTTGAACAGCAAAACTCCTATCTCGAGAGCGCGAAACGAAAGAAAGAAACGCTCGCGGCACAGGCATCGGCGGAGCAGACGAAGTATGAGGCGGTTATTTCCGATCTGGAGAAACAGCGAAAAGCGATCGAGGATGAAATCGAAGAATTGGACGCCGCGCGGGCGGGGAAGATAGACTTGAGTTCTATTCCCGGTTTTGGGTCGGGCGTTTTAGGGTATCCGGTCAAGGATCCGCGTAAGAGTCAAGGATATGGCAAGACAACGTTCACCCGTTGGTATACCTTTCACAATGGGATTGACTTTGCCGATAGCACGGGCACGCCGATACTTTCCGCCGAGGATGGCAAGGTAATCGCAACGGGCGACAATGGGAAGTATGCCTACGGCAAATGGGTTGCCATCGAACACAAAAACGGCCTGACGACGCTCTATGGGCATATGAGTAAACAACTTGTTTCGAAAGGGAAGGGTGTGAAGCGCGGTGACAAAATCGGTCTTATGGGTTCGACGGGCTATTCGACGGGACCCCATGTGCACTTTGGCGTGTATAGCAGCGCTTCGTTTGATGTTGTTGAATCGAAGAGTATCAAAAATCTTATGATTCCGACCGGCGCGCATATCAATCCGGCAAAGTATTTGTGAATGTATTGCGAAAGATTCGCTTATTTGTCACGTTCAAGAAATGCTCCGGGGCTTGGTAGGCGAGTTTGTGTGTTATGGATGGAAATAACCTCTCAAAGAAGCTTTCGTTTGTGGTTTCTGTAAGTTCGCCCGCCCCTCCGTTAATTTCTTTCTCTTAGCCAAATAAGCGAATCTTTCGCGTTCAATATTATCGCTATGAATTTTTCGCTCGTAAAACTTGGAAAAGTGTGGGCAATTATAAAGCACGAGGGAATTGTTCGAGGTGGAAAACGAATTCTTTTTTCGGCGTGCTCGCTTTTTCGCTCTGTCGGTTCGGGTGACGTTCTCTTTGTGGCGAGCGGCGTCGGGGATAGTGCGCGGTATCGATGTCATCATATGGCGGAAATGCTTCGCTTCAATGGTTTCAAAATATCGGTGACAACGCAGGATAATCCGTTTCTTGTTCGATACGCCGATAAGTTCTCTGTCTGTATCTTTCATCGCACCTCATGGACGCTAGTGATCAAGAAATTTTTTCACGCGTTGAAAGAAAAAAAGAAGACGGTTCTTTTTGATACGGATGACTTGGTGTTTGATGGCGAGCTTTTCAAGCGAACCGCCGCCTATGAGGCGATGAATGCCCTTGAAAAGAAACAGTACGAGCATGGTGTCGGGAGCGAATTTCTCGAAGATCCATTCGTCGCGGCGATTACGACGAGTACCAACTTTCTTGCTGAAAGACTCAAGAAATTCGGCAAACCGGTTTTCGTCGTCCCGAATCGCCTGAGTGAAGAAGACATAAAAATCGCGGAAGCGATTTTGGAAGTAAGAATAAGGAATAAAGAATTAGGCAATGTGCCAAAGAAAGCCGACGTCGTCATTGGCTATTTCAGCGGGTCGACGGGGCATGATCGGGATTTTGCGACGGTGGCAAGTGTTCTCACGAGACTTCTTGATGCGCGTCCAAATCTTCGACTCTTCCTTGCCGGTCCACTCTCGCTCCCCTTGGAGCTCGAAGCCTTTTCGGATCGAATTTCTCGTGTGACCTACGCGCCGCGCGCGGAGCATCTCAAGAATCTGGCGAGCGTTGATGTCAATATCGCGCCCCTCGAAATCGGCGATCCCTTTTGCGAGGCAAAGAGCGAGCTCAAATTTTTTGAAGCGGGGATAGTTGGTGTGCCGACGGTCGCCGCGGCGACCGGTACGTTTTGTGAAGCGATTACCGATGGCATTGACGGATATGTCGCGAAAGACGAGAATGAGTGGCGCGAGAAGCTCGAACGGCTTATCTCCGATGCAATGTTTCGAAAAAGTATGGGAGGAAAAGCGCGAGAAACGACACTCAAAAAATATACAACGAAAAATGCAAAAGACGACGAATACGCGCACTTCTTAAAAACCAAAATTCCTCATTCTTAATTCCTCATTCTTAATTCTCTTCTTTATGAATATTCTCGTAACGGGTGGCGCGGGGTTTATCGGATCGGCGGTGACGAAGAAGCTGGTCAAACGTGGCGATCAGGTGACAATTCTTGATAATTTCAATGACTACTATGATCCGCAGTTGAAGCGCGATCGCATCGCGGTTTTTTTGAAAGGCATTGATTTCAAGCTCTATGAGGGTGATATTCGCAATGCGAAACTGGTTGAGGGAATTTTTGAAGCGGAGAAAATAGAGAAAGTGGTGCACTTGGCGGCGATGGCGGGGGTGCGGAATTCGCTCGATGATCCGATTACGTACGCGGATATTAATGTGAATGGCACGCTGATTCTTTTGGAGGCGGCACGCAAGTGGAAGGTTGCAAATTTTGTCTATGCGTCGTCATCCTCCGTCTATGGTAAGAACGAAAAACAGCCCTTCGCTGAGAGCGATTCTGTGGATATGCCGATTTCTCCTTATGCCGCGAGCAAGAAGGCCGATGAGCTCTTCGCGCACGTCTGGAGTCACGTCTACGGATTGCCGACGACGGGACTGCGGTTTTTCACGGTCTACGGTCCGTGGGGGCGTCCGGATATGGCGCTCGGTATTTTTACGAAGAATATTTTTGACGGGAAGCCGATCGAAGTGAACAATTATGGCAAGATGACGCGAAACTTCACCTATGTGGACGATATTGTTTCCGGCGTACTGGTCGCGCTCGATGGGAATTTCCCCTATGAAATTATGAATATCGGCGGCGATGCCGAAAATACGCTTCTTGAGTTTATCGAAGAAATCGAGAAGAATGCCGGAAAAAAAGCGGAGAAGAAGCTGATGCCACTTCCTTTGGGCGATGTCGTCTCGACCGTTGCCGATATTTCTAAGCTCCGCGCTCTCGGCTGGGCGCCAACGACCAGGATCGATGTCGGCATCAAGAATTTCGTCAATTGGTACCGTGAGTACTATCGGGTGTAGGTTGGCTAGTGGGCTTTGGAGAGAGATTTATTCCTTAGGGTAAAGGAAATGACTCCTTTTGGCAGTGAGTTCTGGAATTTAATGCCCCTTTTTCTTCTTTCATCTTCCGGTAAGCACTTCCGCAAATCCTTCATAAGGAAACGGTCTTGGAGATTTTGAATGGTAAGAGTTTCCACCTACCCTTCATTTGAAGACTCCAGTGAGAAGCCGAAAAAACTTTAGAGCCTGTCTGAAAACTCTCTTTCGTCGCGAGATTTTCAAATTTTGAGCGAAAAACATGAAGGTTGAGAAGGGCTACCCGAAGGTAACCTGACGAAATCTGAATGTTTTGCAGCCAAAATTTGGAAATCGTAGCAGAATATGGAGTTTTCAGACAGGCTCTTAACACAAAACCCCGCGTTGCGGGGTTTTGGGGTGCGATAAAGAACGAAAAGTCGAAAACGAAAAAATGAGATTCAGAATGTCATTTCCTTCCAGGCAATCATACGAAGCGCCCTTCCTCTTGAAGAATCTCAGTGACTCTAACGAAGCGAAGGGGCTCGGTCTGAATATTTCTTGAGGTTCGAGAGTTGTCGATCGTTCAACTGCTTCGACTTCCCGATAGCTTCCTGTATCAGACTCTTGGAGAATTCCAGACTGCTTCCGGTGCGGATGTGTCCGTAGGAAACATGCTTCCGGAGGTAATCTTCGATGTAAATCTTGTGTTCCTTGGAAAGCGCCGAGTCGGGGTTCTTCTCGAGAAAATTCCCGAGGGCCCTCCTCGCGAGATGAGTCGCGCCGTCGCCTCGAATCGCCGTTTCAACGAAAGCTGTCTCCGTCTCTCGGCTTTCGGCAACCGCCTCAGCGGGTTTTTGTACCGGTTTTACTTCCTCCTTAACCTCGGTCGGTCGAGGAGTTTCTTCGGCGGATTCCTCGGTGTCCTCTTTGGTCTCTTCGGTTTCCTCTGCGATTTCTTCACCCGATCCGATCGTTTCTTCCGGTGTCTCGGTTTCTTCGGTGATAGCGGGAGTCTGAGATCGTTGCGAGTACGAGTAGATACCTCCGGCAATGGCAAAAACAACGAGTACGCTCAAAATGATGCGAAGATTGTCTTCGAGCCATGCCTTGAATCCACCGCCTTCTTCTTGCTCTTCTTCCAGTGGCTGTTCGTCTTGCATAGTGTGTCACCTGCCTTTCTAGAGTATTCAATCATGAACAGAATTCTTTCGGAGTACCGCTTGCGTTGAAGTCGGATCGACCATCCTCTTCATTGTAGAGTGCGCTTTTTTTGGCGTCAACTGGACAAAAAAAATGATTTATAGTCTCATACGCTTTCCGAAATTCGTTTTTCTCGTCTTGCGTGTTCGCGTTTGCGAAGTTCTTCGTACGTGAAAACAATGGCGGTAAATATGATGGCGATAGACCAGTCGATTGAGTCGGGAGTTTGCATATTGAGAAGAGATTGGAAAAGGGGAACCGATGTGAAGAGATAGAGCAGGGTGATGGAGGCGATCATGGAAATCCAAATCCAGGGATTTGAGAATAAAGGCAGGGCAAAAAAGGAGAGAGTGGCGGAACGGGATTGGAGGAGATTTGCCATTTGCGTGAGGGCGAGCGTTGCGTAGGTGGCGGCGGTGGATTTTTGGTAGAGCGCGGAGTCGAGCGCGATTGCCTCGCCCCAGTGCCAGCCGCCTCGAACCATAGAAAGGAGAAAGGCGATAGTGCCGCCCAAGGCCATCAGCATTCCAAACTTAAGGAGGCGTTTCAGTCCGTCTCGATCGATGATGGAAGCGGTGTTTTTGGAACCGGTTCGATTTTGCTCGGGTTCTTCGGGTTCGACGCCGAGCGCGAGCGAAGGGAAAACATCGGTTCCGAGATCGATGGCGAGGATTTGCACGGCGGCGATCGGCGCCGGGATGCCGAGTCCGAAGCCGAGAAGTACCGTGAAAAGTTCGCTCACATTTGAGGTAAAAACATAGTGGGCGAATTTCTTGAGATTGGAGAAAATGGTGCGCCCTTCGCGAACGCCGCCGACAATTGAAGCGAAGTTGTCATCGAGGAGGATCATATCGGCCGCTTCTTTGGAAACATCGGTCCCGATAATTCCCATAGCGACTCCGATGTCGGACTTCTTGAGCGCGGGCGCGTCGTTGACGCCGTCGCCGGTCATAGCGATCACTTCGCCGGCATTTTTGAGGAGCGTGGCGATACGGAGTTTTTGCTCGGGAGTGGTCCGAGCGAAGAGGACGTCCCGCTCCCGTATTTTTCCGAAAAGCTCCCCGTCCGAAAGTTCCGCAAGTATTTTTCCGCTGATGATTTCATAGGGGTGCCCGTCTTCGATGAGGCCGATCGATCGGGCGATAGCTTCGGCGGTCACCTCGTAATCTCCGGTGATCATAATGACGCGAAGACCCAGGGAATGGCACTCTTCGATCGCGAGGCGCGTTCCCGGGCGCGCGGGATCGACCATCGCCATCATACCGACCCAGACGAGGTCGCGTTCCATTTCTTCCGCGCGATGTTCCTCGGGAACGGCTTCGAGGTTTCGGTATCCGAAAGCGAGAACGCGAAGCGCGTCTTTGGAGAGCGTATCGTAGAGATTTTTGATGCTTGATTTTTTTTCTTCGGTGAAGGGCGATTCTTGTCCGTTTTCGAGGATGTGGGATGAGAGATTGATGAGGGTATCCGGCGATCCCTTTACGTATGAAACAATCGAGGAATTCTTGAAGAGCGAACTCATACGCATACGCTCCGACGTGAAAGGGTTTTCGGAGAGTTTGGTTTCGCCGATGCGGAAAAAGTCGGGGTTGGGGTGGTACTTCCTCGCGGCGACGAGAATCGCGCCTTCGGTGCCGTCTCCCAAAATGCGATGCCGACCGTTTTCGACGATGAGGCTTGCGTTGTTGACCAGCGTGCCGATCTTGAAGAGCGTCTCCGCGTGCGGGATGGCGGCGGGGCTCATCGCTTTTCCTTCGTGAGAGAAGCCACCCTGCAGTTCGTATCCCTCCCCACTTACTTCATAGATGTCGGTGCCGAGAATGATACTGGTAACGGTGAGCTCGCCTTTGGTGATGGTGCCGGTTTTGTCGGTGCAGATCGTCGTGACCGAACCGAGTGTCTCAACCGCATTTAACTTTTTGGCGAGGATATTGATTTTTAGGAGGCGCTTCATACCAAGCGCGAAGGCGATAGAAATCGCGGCGGGGAGCCCTTCGGGGACGATGGAAACGGCAAGGGCGAGCGCCAAGAGAAAGTTGTCGTACCACGAGAGCCCGTGCGATCGACCGACGGCGATGACAATGATACCGATAACGAGGGAGAGAAGCGCGATACCTCGTCCGAGACGCTCCATTTTTTTCTGAAGCGGCGTCAACTCTTCTGTGACGTTTTCGGTGAGATTCGCAAGATGTCCGAGCTCGGTATTTTCTCCGGTTCCGACAACGATGGCGCGCGCCTCGCCGGTTGTGACGGATTCGCCGGAAAGGAGGAAATTTTCGGCATCGGTGAGGGCGGCGGGCATATACGAGAGGGGCATCGCGTCTCGTTTTCTCGGATGCGCTTCGCCCGTAAAAATACGGGTGTCCACCTTGAGCGAGAAGCTCTCAAGGAGACGGATATCGGCGGGGACGGTTTCCCCGGCGCTGAGGGCGATGATGTCGCCCGGAACGAGATATCTTGAATCAATCTCGCTCTTCTCATTGTTCCGGATGACAATGGCGCGGTCGGTTTCGAGTTCGCGGAGGCGGTCCAAAATACGTTCCGCCTTGTATTCCTGGACGAATCCTATCGCCGCGTTCACGATGACGATGATGAGGATGATGCCGGTATCGCGAAATTCCTGGAAAATGAAGGAGAAAAAAGCGGCGGTCAAAAGAATCCAGATGAGAATATCTTTGAATTGATGAAGGAGAATGTCCCACCATCCGAATCGGCGTTGCTTCCTAATTTCATTGTTGCCAAATTCGAGTCGTCGCTTTTCCGCTTCCGAGGGCGACAATCCGCCCCACGATGATTCGAGGCGTGTCAAAACCTCCTCCGGCGTGAGGGTTGCGTATGAGGGAAAAGAGTTGTGAAGCGGACGCTCCATGATGGAGAGTTAGGTGTCTCTAGTATACAACTACTCACTACTCACTACCAACTACTCACTACTCACTACCAACACCACCTTGTTTTTACGCTTGTCCGGTGCTACAATCCGGTCATATTTTTATTCCGTCAAACGGTATGTCACGAATGGTTCCCGATGCGCGCGGCGCGGATATTCGAGTGGAATTGAAGGCTTTCAAGGCAAAGGTTGATCGAGAGATAGAGGTATACCTTGATCGCGCGATCGCGGAAGTGGCGAAACGCGATCTCTTTATGACCGACGCGCTTCGGTACGTGAAGACGCTTTCGCTTTCGGGCGGGAAGCGGCTTCGGGCGGCATTTATGTACTACGGCTATCTCGCGGGCGGCGGGATGGATCGGGAGCGAATGCTTCGCGCGGCGGTATCAATAGAACTCGTGCATATCTTCCTCCTCATTCACGACGATATTATCGATCGCGACGAAAAGCGCCACGGCGTCAAAACGGCGCACGAACATTTCCGTCTTCTCGGCAAGAAACTCTTCCTTCGCTCGGATGCCGCGCATTTCGGAAACTCCATGGCGATTATCGTGGGCGATATGGTGGGCGCCTTGGGCAATCAGATTATTTTCGAATCCGGTTTTCCGGCCGAGCGAGTGTTGCGCGCGCTTTCAAAATTACAGGATATCGTTTCGCTCACGGTGGTGGGTGAGGCGCAGGATATTCTCATCGAGTATCGCGGGAAGGCGACGGAAGAAGAAATTCTTTCTATGTACGAACACAAGACGGCGCGCTATACCGTGGACGGACCGCTTCAGTTGGGGTGCCTTTTGGCGGGCGGGACGACGGAATTCTCGGAGACGCTCGGGCGCTTCGCGGTTCCACTCGGTATTGCGTTTCAAATTCAAGATGATATTTTGGGAATATTCGGCACGGAAGAAAAGTTGGGGAAGCCGGTCGGTTCGGACATCGAGGAAGGGAAATTCACGCTCCTCGTTTCACGGGCGCTCACGCTTCTCCCGAAAGAAGAGCGCAAAGAACTCCTCTCGATTCTCAAAAAAGGCGAGAAACTCCTCGTGCGAGATGTCGAGCGGTTTCGGGAACTGCTTCGGATATCGGGAGCGCTCGAATCCTCCAAAGAAACGGCGCGAGCGTATATTGAAACAGGGAAGCGCGAAATCGCCTCGGCTCATTTCCCGAGTGAAGCGAAAGATTTCCTCCTCGGTGTCGCGGACTATATGATGAACAGAGAATGTTGATAAAATGTTTTCGGTGTGTAGAGACGCAAAATTTTGCGTCTCTACGATCAGGCATATTTTTTTGAATTTTTCTTTTTTCTTATGGCACAGCCGAGCTCATTGGTCCCGCGTCATGTCGCGCTCATTCCCGATGGCAATCGTCGGTGGGCGGCGGCGCGCGGGCTTGCTCCCTGGGACGGACACGAGGCGGGCGCCAAGAATACCGAGAAGATTATCGAGAAGGCGCGCGAGCTCGGCGTTCGAGCGTTTTCGTTTTGGGGCTCATCGATGGAAAATCTCACGAAGCGCCCCTTCGAAGAAAAGCGAGCGCTCCTCGGCATTTATGAAACCTACTTCACGCGGATGATCGAGAATGAGTCCGTTCACAAGGATCAGGTGCGCATTCGAATGATCGGACGTTGGCGGGAGCAGTTTCCGGACACGCTCAAAAAAATCTTGATCCGTTGCGGGGAAGAGACGAAACGCTACGACGCGTATTCTTTGAATTTTTTTCTCGCCTATAGCGGCAATGACGAGATGCTGGAGGCGGTTCGGACGTTGATCACGTCCGGCATTTCGCCGGACGATATTTCTTCGGAAACACTGAAACGTACATTGATGACGCGCGATCTCCCGCCGGTTGACTACCTCATCCGGACGGGTGGCGAGCCGCACCTTTCCGCGGGCTTTATGATGTGGGATATCGCCGACGCTCAGCTCTATTTTTCCGACACGCTCTATCCCGACTTCGACGCGGACGCTTTCGCCGCATCCATCGAAGAATACACCCGCCGCGCCCGGCGATTTGGGAAATAAATGGGGTTGCACAACGCGCATTTTTTTTGAGTGATTTTTTTCACTTCAGAACTGAGCTTTCAACTCCAGGCGAGGAATTCCGGATATTTGACAGGTCGTTTTGGTATTAGTAGTATGAATATACTAATTCTTAAATAGTGATAGACACTTTTTATGCGTCTCGACGAACTGGAAAAGCGCATTTCTCATCTTCTCATCATCAACAAAAACATCCTGCGCGCGTTTGAGCCTAATGAGCACCGGCTAAATGAAAACGTGAAATCGTGGCTCCGGAATGGGGCGTTGATATCGCTCAAGAAGGGTCTGTATATTCTTCGGGAACGATACGAAAAAGAACCGGACAAAGCCGGTTACCTCGCGTATCTTGCGGGGAAAATGGTCGAGCCGTCATACCTCTCGCTCGAATATGTTTTGGACGCGCATCGCATAATGAGCGAACCGGCATCCGTCATCACCTCCGTCACTCCCAAGTCCACGCGCGAAATAACCAATGAGCTGGGAACCTTTCGATACGCGTCCGTTCGAGAGGCTCTTTTTTGCGGCTATGACGTAAAGTCTTTCTCCGGCGCGACATTTTATGAGGCGAGCAAAGAAAAAGCGCTCTTTGATTTTTTGTATTTGTATTTTTTCAAAAACAGAAATGTGAGTTCGGAAACGATTGAGAATCTTCGTCTCAATTGGGAAAATTTTTCAGGAAGCGAATTCAAAAAATTTTCCGAGTTTGTGAAACTCTCCGAAAACAAGCGAATGAAACGGGTCGCGGATATCATACGAACGCTCCACTATGTTTGAAATTCTCAAAAAAATAGTCGCGGACAAGCGGCGAGAAGGAATGCCGGATTTTGTCATACGGAATTTCTTGAAGGAGTATTTGCAGTATCCGGTCTTGGAGTTTGTCTACAACGGTCGCGAGTACCGGAATTTCATTTTTACCGGCGGATCGTGTCTTCGTATTTGTTTTTCGGCGCCTCGATTGAGCGAGGATTTGGATTTCGACCTTCTTGAGAAGGATTGGAAGGAGTTGCCTCTGGAAAAAATGGCACGAGAGCTGGAGATATATTTCAAAGAAAAGTATCTCCTTTCAGTTGTGGCGAAACGGCAGGAAGAAAAGCGAATCTATGTGAAATTTCCGATTTTGAAAGCGCTTGGTCTGGCGAGAGAGCATGAAAGCGATCAACTATATGTGAAAATAGAGCCGAGCAAGATGGCGTTTCTTTCTCCGGCCGTGGAAGTGGATCCGATTTTTCGCGCCGGGTTCAATTTCGTCGTGCGACGATACAGCCTCCCGTTCTTGATGACCGGAAAGGTGAATGCCATTCTGTCCCGCAGTTGGTTTCAGGGCAAAGACAATGAGATAGATATCAAAGGTCGCGATTTTTTTGATCTCTTCTGGTATATGGAGCGAGGTGTGTCTCCCGATTTCTCAAGTCTCCAAAAGACAACCGGTATCGCGACGGAAGCCGAACTCAAAGAAAAGTTGCGAAAAAAAATCGAGCGTGACGTCACGGCTGACAAGCTGGCTCATGATCTCAGAAACTTTTTTCCCGACCAAACATTTGTCTCGGATTTTTGCCGAAATTACCGAGACATTATGAGGAAATATATTGGCGGATGAGCGTGTACGGGCGCTCCTTGTGGGTGCCCTGTTCCCGTATCCGCATTTGTTCCCGTCCCTGGTGGGCGCCGCACACCCGGATGCGTATTCGGGTACGGGCGAAAGATTTTTCGCCCTTACAGATCAGTGCTATACTATCCTCATGCCTGCCCGTTTGCTCACGTGGATATTCATCCTTCTCTCCCTTACCGTGGGAGCGGTTTTGTGGTGGCGGCTTCAAGGGAAAAACGAGGGTCAGGCGGCGGAGACGATGAATGTGACGGTTCCGGGACCGACCTCTTCCATTCTTGTGGGACACTGGACGCTCGACGGGAGTGATGTCGTCTGGGGCGATACGAGTACCGAGATCAAAGACGTCTCGGGATACGCGAAGCACGGCAACTTCTCCAACAACCTCTCCACGGGGAGTGTCACGGCGGGGAGAATCGGTCAGGGAATTGTTTTTAACGGGACGAGCGATTCCGTCTCATTGGGCAGTGTCTATAACGGCGTCAAAACGGTCGCCTTCTGGGTGAAGCCCAACAGTACGACGCAGTCGCTCATTGATTTGAACGGTACGGCGACGATCGATATGACGTCCGGTATCGTTGCGGCAAACAGCTTCACCACCCCAACGATCTATATCGATGGCGTAGTCCGAACTGCTTCGGGTGCTCCGACCCTCGTTGACTACCAACAGTCCGATTGGACGAGTCAAACTGCCGGAAACGAAGTGACGCCGACTGTCACGTGGCAGGTGGGCGATCTCGTCCTCGTGTTTGGCTCGACCGAAGCAGGGACGAGCGCCACTCTCAATACCCCTACCGCAACCGGGCTCTCTTTCTCGCTCGTTACCTCTATTAATACAGCGGACTCGGGCGACACTGCCCACTACCTCTGGTCGGCAACTGCCGGCTCGAACGGATCGGGTGCTATTACCGCAACAAGAGGCGATGCGGGGACATTGGCACGCGGCATTGCCGCTTTTGTCTATCGCGGGTCGAGCGGGCTTGGAAATACCGCGACTCTCGACAATTCGGCAAATAAAACGATCAGTCTCACCCGCGGGTATGCCAATTCCGCGACGGCGGTCGTCTTGGGCGATTGGAATGCGGTGAATGACACCACGGTCACTTCTTCCCCCGGAAGCGGCACGCAACGGGTGGCGCAGTTTGTGACGGACGCGGCAACGTTCTTTCTCTTTGACTGGGGTGATCAGGGCGCGGCGGGAACGACGAGCTATGGCATCACCAACCACACTGGCACGGTGGATATGTCGGGCATCGCGGTGGAAGTGAGGGGATACTCAAGTCTTTTTCTCGATACCAACTGGCACCATGTCGCCGTGACGACGGGAACCGGCATCAACGCAAGTGCGGCGTATCTGGGGAAAATCGCAAGCAGTTACTTTGGCGGCGCACTGGATGATATTCGATTTTACTCAACCGAACTCTCCGCGACGCAGGTCGCCGATCTCTACAAGAGTAGCGGCGCGAAGGAATATATCAGTTCGGGGGCGGACGATATGATGACCGATGGGTTGGTGGGGTATTGGACTTTTGACGGGGATGATGTGAAGTGGAGCGATACGGGGACGGAAATAAAAGACGTGAGCGGCAACGGGAATCACGGCGCCGCCTCCGGTCTCACCGCCTCCTCCGTCACCCCGGGGAAATTGGGTCAGGGGTTGCAGTTTAATGGGACGAGTGATTATGTGAATATTGATGGGATTCTCAGTTACACAAATGGTATCTCCCAGATGAGTGTATCTATGTGGATCTTTCAATCAGCCCTTGCGGAAGGAAATGCTCTTTTTGTAAGAAGAGATGTAACAAGTTTTTGGGGTTTCGGCACCAGTGACGCATGGGGAGGTAGTGACGATATATGTATAATTCTCAGTGACTCAGATAGCGAAAACCCTTCCTATACAACGGAAAATCTTCATGCGACAAATGTGTGGGAACACTGGATTTTTGTTTTCGACGGAACACAAACGGGAAATTCGAATCGCCTCAAGGTCTACAAAAATGGCATCCAAAGAACGCTTACTTTTTTCGATATCATTCCCTCAACTACTCTCGGCTATAGCGGAACACCCGTGGCAAATATAGGGGGGTATATGGATAGCGCAAGTTTTTCTGGAAAGATTGATGATGTCCGCATCTACGATCGCGCGCTCTCCACGGCGGAAATAACAAATTTGTACAATATGGGAAGGTGACGAAGTAATGATTTATTTTCAATCTACAATTCTCAATAAAAGTATAGGAAGGCGGCAACCTCGACAGAAAGGAAAAGTGCAAAAAAAAGGGGGGGGTGATATTGATATACTGTAAGCAGTGAGAGGAAAACATAAGTCAATATTTGTTTGCGTATGAAACAGCTAAGATGTCCGGTTGGGGTGTTAATTTTTGTTTTTGCAATTCTGTTTGCTATGTTCTCGGGTCAGTATGTTTTTGCCGATGCAACCACGCAGTCGCTTCTTCAGCAAGGTGATCTTACCTATCTTGGGAAGTTTACCGTTCCAAATCCCGGCTCCGGAAGCTCTGCCAATTCTTTTGCTTACGGTGGTATGGGACTCGCTGTGAGTGCAGACGGACAAAGTCTCTACATGGGCGGCCATGTCTACAACCAAAGCCTTGGTCGTATTGCTATACCAGCGACACTTGGTGGCTCAACTACGGTGATTCAGGATCCGGTTAGTATTCCGGGGTCTGTTGGGAGCGGTACCACCGAGCTCTCAGGGGCATTTGTGTACAATGGTCGTCTCATCGTTCAAAAAAGAATTCCGTATGATACGAATGGGGGTGGACCGACTCATGCCGTTGGGAATCTGAATATTGGTGGTTTTAGTACTTTTCGCGGTATGGCTAACCTAAATAGCGCTGCGTACGGGAACGGTTGCATGGGAATAATTCCGCCGGAATGGCAATTGTTGTTGGGTGGGCCGGCGTTCACCTGCAGTGGTCCCATGTCGATTAACAGTGTTTCCGCAAACGGTCCAACCTTTTATGTCTTTAACCCGGACGATGTAAATGTGACAACTCCCATTCCCAGTATCCCATTGATGTACTATACCTTGGCCAACCCGCTCGATAACGCGAATGTTGCCAATAATTATTATTCGCGATCCGACTACTACACAGCGGGATTAGTTTTTCCTTCTGGCTATCGCTCGGTGCTGTACATCGGGCGTCATGGTTATGGACCACCTACGTACAAACAAGATGACGGTGGATGTGGTGGGATTAATGGTGAAGGGGCAGCACCCTATCGAAGACAAGTGACCGCTTTCGATGCAAATGAACTGCTTGCGGTAAAGAATGGAACGAAACAGCCCCATCAGGTCAGACCCTACACGTGGTGGACACTTCCGGGACCAAATGACAGTTGTGCAAAGATGACATTTTCTGGTCTTGCATATGATCCTGGGACAAGACGAATATATATTGCCCTTAATTATGGGGACAATCCGGAGATTCACGTCTATCAAGTTTCCGGCGCTTCCACCCCCGACACCTCCCCTCCCACTTCCCCGACCACCCTCGCCGCGACTTCCCCAAACCAATCTTCCATCTCCGTTTCTTGGACGGCATCGACGGATAACATTGGAGTGACAGGTTACATAGTCGAACGCTGCCAAGGCACGGGCTGTTCCAATTTCACCCAAGTCGGCACCCCGACCGCCTCTCCATTTATGGACACTGGTCTCACGGCAAACACTTTCTACAACTACCACGTCCGAGCCACTGATGCTGCCGGCAACCTCTCCGGCTGGAGCAATGTGGTTGGAGCAACGACTCAAGCTCCCGACACCGCTCCTCCCTCAACTCCCGCCAACCTCTCCGCTACAGCCTCTTCTTCTAGCACGATTAACCTCACCTGGACCGCTTCTACCGATAATGTCGGAGTCACTCAATACAAAGTCGAACGCTGCTCCGGCGCTTCCTGTACGAACTTCACCCAAATCGGCACCCAAACCTCCACCAGTTACTCCGACACGGGACTCTCTGCCTCCACTCTCTACCGCTACCAAGTCCGCGCCACCGACGCTGCCGGAAACAACTCTGGTTACTCAAATATTTCTTCCGCAACAACGCCAGTCGCGCCTCCGTCTCCCACTTTTATCTCTGAATACGAAACCGCGTGGAATACGAGTACCTCCCCAAAGACGACCACTAACTTCTCTGTCCAGTCTGGCGACACTCTCGTCGCCTATGCCGTGAATGAAAGTTCCAGCACCACGATAGCCACTCCTCCGATTGGCACCCTCACTGGCACCTGGACCCTCCGCCAAACGATCTCTGCCTCAAACTTCACCTTCCTCCGTCTCTGGACGATGAACGTTGCGAGCAATCAAACCAATGTGAATGTCTCCTTCACCAATGACGGCGGCAACTTCGGCGGCGATGTTCTCCACTTCAGGAACGCGAGTGGCATTGGTGTGACCGCGCAAGCGAACAGCGCAACCGGAAACCCGACCCTAACCTTGAACGGCGTTGGTGAGAACTCAAGCATCGTGATGGTAAACGGCGACTGGAGCGCAAGAACGGGAGCGAGAACCTACAATACTTCGCAAGCCGGAACCTTCACTGAAACGAGCGCCTATGCCGACGGCAGTACCTACGGTGTCGAAGCCGGCTACTATGCGAATGCCGGGAGCGCTGGCAACAAAACGATTGGAATAACGGCACCGACCGGCATGACCTGGGCTTTGGCCGCCGTGGAAGTGAAGGGGAACAGTGGTGGAGGAGGCGGCGATACGACACCCCCTACTTCTCCCACGAATCTTGCCGCTTCCGCTCCTTCTTCCAGTAGCATCTCCGTCACCTGGACCGCCGCCACCGACAACGTTGCCGTTACGGGCTACATCGTGGAACGGTGCCAAGGCACGGGCTGTTCCAACTTCACCCAAGTCGGCACGCCAACTGCTTCTCCCTTCGTCGACTCCGGCCTCACTCCAAATACCTTCTATAACTACCATGTCCGCGCGACCGATGCCGCCGGCAATCTTTCCGGCTGGAGCAATGTCGTGGGTGCGACCACACAATCGGGTGGCGGCGGAACCGTCTGCAACACTGTCACCGTAAACAGTGTTTCCCAACTCGCAAATGCCGTGAATACGGCAAACAGCAATCCCTCGTGTTCGACAACTATTCTCATTGCTGATGGCACCTATACGCTTTCGGATATGCTCCCCATTTCCGCTCCCAATATGACCATAAAGAGTCAATCGGGAAATCGAGACACCGTCGTCCTCCAGGGGGACGCCATGACATCAAGCGCGAGCGTCAAGATGATTTTCCGGGTAGATGCCAACAACTTCACGGCGGAAAGTATGACGCTTCAACGGGTCGGTTGGCATCTCATCCAAGTGGTCGGCGAGAATAATCGCGACAATTTCACGGCAAAGAATATGGTATTTCGAAACGCGTGGGAACAAATGCTCAAAGTAACCTATATCGATACGAGTACGGTCGGATCTGACAATGGTCTCGTCGAAAACTCTCTCTTTGAATTCACTTCGGGACAGGCGGGACAATACTACACGGGCGGTATCGACGCGCATAATGCCAAGAACTGGATCGTGCGCGGTAATACATTCAAGAATATCATCAGCCCCAGCGGATCGGTCGCAGAACATGCCATTCATTTCTGGAGCAATTCCGAAGACACGCTCGTCGAAAAGAACCTCATCATCAATTGCGATCGCGGTATCGGGTTCGGTCTCGTGCAGGGACGCGGGCACCTCCGTGGCATTATCCGCAACAATATGATCTATCACGCAAGCGGCAACGGTTCTTTCGCCGATGTCGCGATCGAGGCGGATGAGAGTCCGAATACGCAAATCTACAACAACACGATCTTCATGCAAAACACCTACCCGAACGCCATCGAGTACCGCTTTCCTCTAAGTTCCGGTCTCGTGATTCGAAACAACCTTACCAACAAAGCGATACAGGCGAGAGATGGGGCAGCGGCAACACTCTCGAATAATATTACGAATGCTCAATCAAGTTGGTTTGTAAACGCCTCACTTCCCGATCTTCATTTGGCAAGCGGTACCACCTCGGCGAACAATGCCGGTACGAGTATTTCCGGGCTCACTGATGACTTCGATGGCCATACCCGTCCTCAAGGAGGCGGCATCGATATTGGCGCGGATGAATATGTAAGCGGAGGCACCTTCACCCCCTGCAATACCGTGACAACCGCGAACTTCTCCCAATCCGCCTACGACAGTTACGGCGCGCCGTTTGATGCGTTCCAAACGAGCACGAACCTCATAAATGCCACCTGCTTATCATCCGACCCGCATACCATCCAAGCGACTCTCGGACAAACGGGTGACACGACACGGATCGTCTATACCAAGGGCTACTACTACACCGGAAGTGCCTGGACACAATATACGGGAACCTGCACGGGAGCCCAGAACGGCGACTGGTGCCAGGGGAGTGTCTCCGCTACGATCACCAACCCCAATATTTCAACGGCAAGCGCGAGCGCACCGGCGTACTTTGTTGGGATGACGTGTAGTGTCCAAGGCGGCTCTTGGCGCTGTGGGTGTAGAGATACTACTTGTAGCAATTTCTACTGGATGGTGCAGGGCGCCGGAATGTAAGGGCGAATAATCATTTGCCCGCACCCGATCCCGCATTGTTGCGTAGGGACCCCGATGGATCGTGCCCTGTTCCCGTGTTTGACTCAGGTATCCGAATTTCGCTTGACTGGGCTGTTTTTTTGAAGTACGATACATACCGTGAGAAAATAATCTTATGTCTCTTCTCAAAATTTCACGAGATTTTCTCAGGAAGCTCTTGCTCGAGGGTGGGGATGTTGTCCCTCGGGAGCTTTTGGATTTGCATGAGTATTTCAGACTGAATGGTCCTATACACTTTGCCTTTCATGAAGAAAATCCGGAAGCGCTTGTGGCGGTAAGTACAAACTTTCGCCATGGGTCAATCGTATCCTCCGGAAAAGATGCGAAGGATCTCGATAAAAATATTCGGGACGCCATTCTTACCGCCTTTGATGTCCCGTCGTCCTATTCCAAGGAAGCGAATATTGCGAGCATGAGCAATTCTAGAAGTGAGTATGCCCTCGCGTAAAAGTCTTCCGGACAATTTGAAAAGGAATAGATTTGCCCGAGCTCTCGAAAAGCTCGGGTTTGAAATAAGCACAAAGGGCGGAAGCGGAAGTCATATAAAGGCAACGTTTATTTCCAACCAAAAGAGCATCACTATTCCCAATGATCTTCGACGAGACGTACTCTACTATCTTCTCAAGGAGATAGAAGCTCAAACAAAAGTTTCATGGGAAGATATTCGTCGTTTTCTCTGAACTCCGTGAATGGCGACTGGCACCGCAAGTGTGCGGTGCTGGTGCCAAGGATCGGTGAGCGTCACGATTATCGATCCGAACCTTTCCACCGTAAACGCGAGCGTTCCCGCCTACTGGGAAAGAGTGCTATACTGGGGGCATGTTTCGACGAATAGCGCAATCCGTGCGGATGGCGGCGAGGAATCTTGCGGCGACCAAGGTGCGGACGTTTCTTACGGTTCTCGGGATGGTGATTGGGATCGCGGCGGTCTTTCTCGTGATGTCGATCGGCGCTTCGGCGCAAAACTTCATCGTGGGACAGGTGCGCGGGGTTGGGTCCAATTTGATCGCGATTTTGCCGGGCGCGTCCGATCCCAAGGGGCCGCCCGCTTCCGTTTTTGGCATCGTGACAACCACATTCACGAACAAGGATCTGGACGCGATTCTTTCGGAAAAACGCGTGCCCCATGTGGTTGCAGGGGCGGGATACGTGAGTGGAACCGCTACGGCGACATCGCGGAGCGAATCTTTCGAGGCGTCATATCAGGGCATGTCGGCGGATATCGTACACGTTGAAAACATTTCGCTCGCGCGCGGACGATTTTTTTCCAAAGAAGAGGCGGCGAGTATGGATCGGCTCGCGGTTTTGGGATCGGCGCGCGCCACCGATCTCTTCGGGCAAGAGGATCCGATCGGCGCGCGGCTCTCGCTTGATGAGGTAAGCTTTACCGTGATCGGCGTTCTCGAAGAGAAGGGGAGTTCGGGCTTCTCCAATGTTGATGGCAATATCTATATTCCGCTTCTTGTCGCGCAAAAACTCCTTCTCGGCATCGACTATCTCAATTTCGCGCGCGTCAAAGTGGATGAAGAAAAAAATATCCCGCTTGTGTCTGAAGAAATTCGTCTTCTCTTGCGCGATCGGCATGACCTTGAGGGATCGGAACAAGATGATTTTTCGGTGCGAAATACCGCCGAGGCCATCTCGACGCTCACCTCTCTCACGAGTGTTCTCAAATATTTCCTCGCGTTTGTCGCCGGCATCTCGCTTTTTGTGGGCGGTATCGGCATAATGAACATTATGCTTATCGCGCTCAAGCAACGCATTCGCGAAGTGGGGCTTCGGAAGGCGATCGGGGCGCGCGACGCGGATATTCTCTTGCAATTTCTGATCGAAGCGATGTTTCTCTCGCTCTTGGGCGGTTTCTTCGGATTTCTCCTTGGCATTCTTCTGACATATCTCTCGGCGGTCGGTATTCGCTCTGCCGGGTATGAATGGGAATTTCTCCTCACAATGCCGGCGGCGCTCGTCGCTTCTATCGTCTCGCTTACGGTCGGCGTCGTCTTCGGTCTTTATCCCGCCCGTCGCGCCGCGCGTGTTTCTCCGATGGAAGCGCTTCGCTATGAATAGAGAATAGACTTTTTTTCTTGCGGTATGCATGAATTGTTTCTGTCGCTCAAATTCGCGTGGAAGAGTCTCTCGACGAATGTCGGACGGACGCTTCTGACGATTTCCGGCGTCATTATCGGGACGGTCGCGATTCTCGTAGTGGCATCCGCCGGAGACGCGGTTGAGCAGTTTGTCCTGAAGCAAATAGAAAGTTATGGTGGCAACACGATTCAGATTGAGGTGAAGGTGCCGTCGGCGGAACACGTGTCATCGGAGAACGCGGGTGGGATCGCGCAGGGAATACAGGTGACGACGCTCACCGTGGATGACTCGGAGGCGATCGAGAAACTCTCGGACGTTTCCGGGTACTATGCCGGTATTGTCGGACAGGCGCTCGCGACGTATCGAGACACCAACAAGCAGGTGTTTTTGCTCGGAGCGACGTCGGGAGCGCCAAGCATTGATCGCGGAATATCCGTCGCGGAGGGGAGCTTTTATACCGACGCGGAAGATCGGGGCGCGGCGCAGGTTGTGGTACTTGGTTCCGAGATAAAAAAAGTGTTTTTCGGGGAGAGCGAGGCGGTTGGGAAATCCATCACTATCAAGGGACAGAGCTATCGCGTCTCGGGTGTTCTCGAAGAGCGCGGTTCGACGGGATTTGTGAGTTTTGACGATTTCGCGTATATTCCGCTTCGTACGATGCAGACCAAGATTCTCGGCGTGGATTCCGTGAGTTTTATCACGGTATCGGTGCGCGACGAGAATCGAGTGGAGGGCGCGATGGTCGAAATCGATCGAGTCCTGCGCGATCGGCACGATATTCGGAAGAAAGGCGAAGAAGACTATTCAATAATGTCCATTCAAGAAGCGCAGGAGTTGGTGAGTTCGGTCTTTGGCGCGGTGCGGATACTCCTCATTGCGCTCGCGTCCATTTCGCTTGTAGTGGGCGGGGTCGGCATTATGAATGTTCTCTTCGTGTCGGTTGCCGAGCGGACGTCCGAGATCGGACTTCGCAAAGCGGTCGGCGCGCGTCCCAAAGATATTCTCCGGCAGTTCCTGATCGAGGCGACACTCGTCGCGCTTTCGGGCGGTCTGATTGGCATCCTTCTCTCCTCCGGTATTCTCTTCCTGGCTTTTTCGGCGATTGCCGCTTTGGGATATCCGCTCTCTTTTGTCTTTTCGGCGGAGAATGTGTTTTTGGCGCTCGGCTTTTCGTTTTTCTCCGGTATCATTTTTGGCACCTATCCCGCGTGGAAAGCCTCGCGCATCGATCCGATTCAAGCGATACGGGGAGGGACCTAACGTCTAATGAAAAATTCATAACAAACAACAGACCATTGACAACAAACAACGTATCGTGAGCGGTAAGTGGATTTTTAGAAGTGAGTTGTCAGTTGTTTGTTGCGAGTTGTCGGTTATTCCTATGAAACCTTTTACCAAAAAACCGGGAATTGAACGGATACTGGGGCTTCCGATCGCCTATGAGGTGTCGGCGGGGGCGGTCGTATTTCGGCGCGCCGAGGGTGGTATTCTCGAATTTTTGTTGTTGCAATACCGCCACCGACACTGGGATTTTCCCAAGGGGCACGTTGAAGACGGTGAGACGTTTGAAGGAGCGGCGCGGCGAGAAACCGAAGAGGAAACCGGATTAGTTGACATCCAATTCGTTCCAAAGTTTCACCGGCGCATCCACTTTTTTTATGTCGCCAAGGGCACCGAAATCGAACGTCGAAAAAAGGAGGGTCGCGCGCCGTGGATTATCAAAACCGTGCATTTCTTTTTGGCGGAGGCGCCTCGGGAGAGCGTTGTTCGTCTTTCGGACGAACATCTTGATTCTGTTTGGCTCCCGTTTGCGGAGGCTATCGAACGCGCCACTTTTGAAAATGCCAAACGCCTCCTCCGATTCGCGTACGAAATACTGTCGAAATAGTTTGACTTTTTTTGGAGGTTGTGGTAAGAAGAGGATGACCAATGTCGGTCAGAGGGGAGTAACTTAACAATGAGGAAAGAAGCTTTTTTTGTCATTCTGATAGCAGCACTGCTTTCCGGTTGCGCGAATCTGAACGAGCTGAAAAGTGGTCTTTATGAGGTGAGGAATGGAATAGGGAGGACTGTTCGCTCATTCAGTGACTCACCAACTCGCGTGAACTTGAAGGGCATACCCATGTCGGAACGTGAGGGCGTTGTGCGAACTCTGGCGTCATGCGAGTCGAAATATACTCCAGTTTCGAAGACATATCCGCCTCGCGGAGAAGTCGTATCCGTTGATGACGCAATGGCTCGATATAACTATGAGTCGTGTCTTCAAATAGGACTTGCTCGATCCGTCGAGGAGGATAAAAAGTTTCGAGCACTCCTTAAACAATCTTGCGCAGGAAGAAGTGGAAAAGAATTTTCCAACTGCAAGGAAGGAGTTGTCATCCAAATACTTTCGCCGAAGGCTCGTGATGTTGCCATGCGGCGAGATGAAGCTGAAAAACTCAAGAGGTGAAGAATGAATAAGAGGATGCAGTGTCCGTGCACGTTTCAAGAGTTTCTTTTGCGGGCGGCGCTCGTAATTTCTCTTCTCGGCATCGCGCTTTTCGTGGCATGGAACATAGATGTTTCAATGCGCGGAAGAGCATTGTCCGAGGAAAAGGTAGATACGCACCTTACCGACGCCCACTGTTGGCGGTGGTCTAATCGACATCCCGTGACGGCATACAACAGCTGTCAAAAACAGTTTTTTGGAGGTGGAAAATGAGTGGTCAAAAGAAACGTCTGTTTTCTGGCGGGTCATATCGCCTTTCGAAGCGCGATATTCTTGGGGGTATGGCGCTTCCGTTTGGCGTGATCGGAGTTCTGCTCCTACTCGTCGTTCTCGCTATTCTGTTTCCCGAAAGGGGAATGGTGAAAAACGCTCTGACCTCGATCTCGCTGTCCGAAGGAACGGCGAGATATGAAACAATGGAGCGAGAGAAGTTGGAATCGCTCAAAGCGGGAAATAAGGAGATGCTGAAACAATGGCGACTTGCGCCATGAGTGAGTAGTGTGTTTTTTGTAGGGCGGATTGCGTAATGCAGCCCGTCCTTTTCATATTCTCCGTAGAGCGTCAAGAGTTGCGGGGTCGGAAAAAAGTCTTTATACTTGCGGCATATGAATATGAAACGATGGCGGGAGCTCCGATTGCTCGGAGTTATTCTTTTGGCGGTAGTCGCGGGCGTGATGGCGTATCCGCGGGCGGTTTCGAGTGTGCCGTGGCTCGGGAGCGCTGTTTCGAGCTTGCGTGTCAATCTCGGGCTTGATTTGCAGGGCGGGATTCACCTTGAGTACAAGGTTGATACGTCGCAAATTCCGGAGGAGAAGCGGAGCGCCGCGCTTCAGTCGGCGCTCGCGGTGATTGAGCGGCGCGTGAATGCCTTTGGCGTCGGCGAGCCCTTGGTTCAGCTCTCGCGTTCCGGGAACGAAGATAGAATTATTGTAGAATTGCCGGGCGTCAAAGATGTGGACGAGGCGAAGAAAATACTCAAAGAAACGCCCTATCTTGAGTTTCAAGAAGACAATACCGAGGCGGTACAGAAACAACTCGACACGATAAATGAGGCGTCGAAAGCGAAAGCGGTCGAAGTTTTGGAGCGCGCCAAGAAGAACGAAGATTTTGCCGAGCTTGCCAAGAAAGAGAGTAAAGATCCCGGAAGCACTGAGAAGGGCGGCGATTTGGATTTCGCGACGAAGGGGAAATTCGTCAAGGAATTCGATGAAATTATTTTCAAAGACGAGTTCAAAAAAGATACCGTCTGGCCCGATCTCGTCGAATCGCCGTTCGGATGGCACGTCGTCAAAAAGACGGATGAGCGAGGTGAAGGAGATGCAAAAGAAGTGCGCACGTCGCACATCCTTTTCCCTAAACAATCGCTCGAGATGCTTCCCGAGGCCGCGCGTTTCAAGGCAACCGGACTCTCCGGCAAGAATTTGAAAGACGCGTTTGTGGACTACGGTGGAGGTCAGGGAATGGGACTCCCACAGGTGTCGCTCCGCTTTGATGCCGAGGGCGCGAAATTGTTCGGCGAACTTACCAAGAAAAACATCGGCAAACAAATCGCGATACTTTTGGACGGCGAGATTATCAGTGCGCCCACGGTGCAGGCTGAGATCCCGAACGGCCAGGCGGTCATTACCGGCGACTATTCCCTCAAGGAGGCGAAAGCGCTCGTCGCGCGGCTCAACGAGGGTGCGCTTCCGGCGCCGATCACGCTCATCGGTCAGCAGACGGTTTCGGCGTCTCTCGGCGAGGTATCGCTCAAGCAGAGTTTGTTCGCGGGGATGATTGGTGTCGGCGTGGTGATAGCGTTTATGATTCTCTACTATCGATTTTTCGGACTCGTCGCGTCCTTTTCTCTCCTCCTCTATACCGGACTTCTCTTTGCGATTTTCAAGCTTTCGAGTCTCACGCCGTTTCCGATCACCTTGTCTTTGGCCGGTATCGCGGGATTTATTCTCTCGATCGGTATGGCGGTTGATGCCAACATTCTCATTTTTGAACGGACATGGGAAGAGATGAAGAGCGGCAAGAATCTCGCGAAGGCGGTTGATGAAGGATTCCGGCGCGCGTGGCCGTCGATTCGCGACGGAAATTATTCGACGCTCATCACTTGCGTTATTTTGATGTGGCTCGGCACCGGATTCGTGAAGGGCTTCGCGTTTGTGCTCCTTTTGGGCGTCCTCTTCTCAATGTTCACGGCCATTGTACTGACGAGGACGATGCTTTCTTCCATGCTCGGGGCGTGGGCGGAAAAGCGTCTTTTCCTGCTTGTTCCCAAACGCAAACGTCCGGATATTTCCACTCCTTCATTATGAGACAACTGATTCAACAACGAAAATATTTCTACGCTTTTTCGATAGCGATCACGATCGCGAGTATCGCGATGCTTTCGATGTGGGGACTCAAACTCGGCATTGATTTTCGCGGCGGGACACTCCTCGAGGTGTCGTGGAGCGAGGGAAAGATTCCGGAAAAATCCGCGATAGAAGAAATGCTGGTCAAGGTTCCGCGCGTCGAGAGTCTCGTGGTTCAGACGTCGGGAGATCGGAACACGCTTATTCGCTACGCGTCGTCCGATGAAACGGTGAATGAGGCAGTTTTCGCTGAACTCAAAAAGACCGATGAGAACATTGAGCTCATCCGTTCCGAATTTATCGGGGCGTCGGTGTCGGAGAGTATCAAGAAAAACGCCATCATCGCGCTCATCCTCGCGGTGATCGGCATCATTCTCTATATCGCGTGGGCGTTTCGCGGCGTGTCGCGCCCGGTATCGTCGTGGCACTATGGGGTTCAGGCGACCGTCGCTCTCGCGCATGATATCGTGATTACGCTTGGCGTCTTTTCGTTTCTCGGGAAGTTTTACGGTATCGAGGTCGGCGCGCCGTTTATCGCCGCGCTCCTCACCATTCTCGGTTATTCGGTTAATGATACCATCGTCGTCTATGACCGAATCCGCGAAAATCTCATCCGTTCCGGCGGCAAGGAGGACTTCGAAGGCGTCGTGAACCGCTCGCTCAATCAAACGATTGCGCGATCGTTCAATACGTCGTTTACCGTGATTATTGTCCTTATCGCGATCAGTATTTTTGGCGGCGAGTCCATCCGATCATTCGCGGTCGCGCTTTTGATTGGCGTTTCGGCGGGAACCTATTCATCCATCTATATCGCGACCGCGCTCCTTGTGACCGGCAATATCTTTCAGAAAAACCGCGCACTTCGGAAAATGGAAACTTCTCTCGGAAAGGGAAAAAAAGAAAAGCGAGAAAGACAAGAAAAAAGGAGTGAACCGGTTTCGGAGGAAAATATGCGTTCTCTCGGTATCGGCGAATCTACCCTCGGCTCCGCGCCGGTCATTTCCGAACCTCCACGACTCTCTTCTTCAACCAAAAAAGTACACAAGAAGAAAAAGAAGAAGGGGAAGAGGAGGTAATCCCCACCGTCATTCCCGCGAAGGCGGGAATCCAGACTCCTCTAGCTTAAAAATAGCGAGTACAAAGTGTGTTTGTAAAGATGAAATTTTCAGTTCGTGGTGACTGATTTCCTCCCGCCTCGGCGGGACGGGAATGACGAATTGATAAAATCTATTCAATTTCTATGTGGAATCCATTTGCCAAAAAACCGAAAGATGACAAGAAGAAGCCGACGGTTGTCGAGAAGAAAGACGATCGAAGCTTTGAGGAGAAACTCGCCGATATGCCGGGGGCGCCCGACCCAAAAGATATGGGGATGTTCCAGAAGTTTGCGATGAAACAGCTCATGAAAATGTCGCCCGCCGAGCGCGAAAAGGTTTTGAAAAAGGCGATGACGCCCAAGAATATCGCGAAGCACAAGGATGAGATTCTCGCGCAACTCGAGCAGGCGCGAAAGAGCGGTATGATGAGTGATGATCAGTATCGCCTGGCAAGGCGGAAAATGGGAATTTGAATAGGACTTCCTCACTTTGCGCATTTCTTCGTCAAAACCTCCGTTCCTCATTCGGAGTATTATGATATACACCTCATTTCGGTACTCGGTTTTTCCTCGAACTGCATCAAAGTGAAGAAGTCCTAAAGATAATACATTAACGGGTGTTCTATGAAGCTGACATTTGCGGGGGCGGGGTATGTGGGATTGGTGTCGGGGGCGTGTATGGCGGAGATCGGGCATACGGTGGTGTGCGCGGACACGGATGCCAAGAAAATTGCGAAGCTGAAGCGCGGCGGGATTCCGATTTACGAGTTCGGGTTGGAAGAATTGGTGAAAGAAAATGTGCGGCAGGGACGACTTTCGTTTACCACCGATATCGGGAAGGCGATTCGCGAGTCGGATGCGGTTTTTAACGGCGTCGGGACGCCGCCCGACCCAAAAACGGGTGAAGCGGATTTGCAGTATGTTTTCGCGGTCGCGGAAGAATTCGGCAAGAACCTGAACGGCTACAAGGTACTTGTCAACAAATCGACCGTGCCGGTCGGGACGGCGGAACGGGTGCGAGAGATCGTTGCCACAGCGAGCGATGGCACGCAGGAATTCGATGTCGTATCCAATCCGGAATTTTTGCGCGAAGGAACGGCGGTCAAGGATTTCTTGAATCCCGACCGCGTGATCGTAGGGACGGATTCGGAGCGGGCATGGAGCGTGATGGAGCGGATCTATCGTCCCGTCGCGCGCGCCGGGCGCCCTATCATCCAGACGGATGTGAAGAGCGCGGAAATCATCAAGTACGCGTCGAACGCGTTTCTCGCGACCAAGATTTCATTCATCAATGAAATCGCGAACTTCTGCGTGATCGTGGGCGGCAATGCCAAGGAAGTCGCGCGTGGGATGGGCTTTGACACGCGGATCGGGTCGCGCTTTCTTTCGGCGGGCATCGGCTTCGGCGGGTCGTGCTTCCCGAAGGACGTGAAGGCGCTCCTTCATACGGGAAAAGAGCACGGCTATGACTTTACGATCCTCGAAGCCGTGCGCGCGGCAAATGAAAAGCAGAAGCTTCTTCCTATTGGATTTCTGAAGAAATCATTGAAAGCTCTGAAGGGAAAGAAAATCGCCATCTGGGGACTCTCTTTCAAGCCGCGCACAGACGATGTGCGCGAGGCGCCGGCGCTCCTCATTATTGAAACGCTCCTCAAAGCGGGCGCGTCGGTCGTTGCCTTCGATCCGGTCGCGACCGAAAACGCAAAACTTTCCCTCAAGAGTCATCCGCGTCTTAAATTCGCGCGCGACCAATACGCGGCAACGGATGGCGCGGATGCTCTCGTTGTCGCGACCGAGTGGGACGAATTCCGCACGGCGGACTTTGCGGATTTGCAAAAGCGTATGCGCGGTACGGTCATCGTCGACGGTCGCAATATCTTCGAACGAGCCGAAGCCGAAGCGGCGGGATTCACCTATTATGGAGTGGGCGTATAGGGGAGATGCAAAATGTAAAATGCAAAATGTAGAATAGAAGATGGAAAAACGCACATTGCAAAACTATGAACAAGAGAGTGTTCGTGAATGACACTATGCAGAGGGGGTATTCTTATGAAATTTCCGAACCGATGGGGAAAAACTTTGCTCCCGATTTCCGGCCGGAATTGACCCCCAAGGAAATGCTCGCGCTCGGTGTTTTCGGTGGAAAGTATATGACGGACTGCCGGGAGGAATTCCCGAAGGACTGGTTTCGAAACGCCAAACTCTGCCATGAACGACATGATCCGAAACTGAATTTCTTCGGCGTGAACGCGAGTCAGCCGCTCTCCGTCTGGCGAGAAAGGGGATGGATTCATCCGGATGATCCGAGAGGCTGGTTTCAGTGGTATTGTCGGTACTTTGTCGGGAGGAGACACGAGGATGATGAGCGACAAATACGACGCTGGAAGGCGATGCGGAGGCACATCGCGCAGATCCGAAATAACTGTCGCCCGAGCGACGAACACTGCCGCAGAAAACAGCGCCAAGCCGTCCTGCACTGGGCGTATGACAGCCGGAAAATATAGACGGGTTTTTACGAAACGAAAGTGTCACCTTAGTTTAGTAATACTTTTCTGAATTTTCGAGCGTTTTTTGTTACGAAAATAAAGTTAAAATAAAATGATACGGGAAAGTTAACGAATGTGTTCACTTTCCTCAATTTATGAAAATTCTCCTTCACAATTATGAGTATCCGCCCTTGGGTGGCGGGGCGGGGAACGCGACGGAATATATGTTGCGGGAGTTTGCGGCGTTTTCGGATATGGAAGTGGTGCTCGTGACGTCGTCGGTGGATGATGAACATCGGATCGAGTATCCGGCGCCTCGGATTCGGATTGAGCGATTGCCGATCGGGAAGAGGAGCGGCGGGAAGGATCTCCACTTTCAATCGAAAGCCAATCTTTTGGCATACGCGTGGAAGTCGTGGATGTTTTCACGACAACTGTTGAAACAAGAAAAGTTCGATTGCCTTCACGCGTTTTTCTCGGTGCCGTCGGGGTTTGTGGCGCGGCTTCTCTCGATGGAATTCCATATTCCATATATCGTCTCACTGCGCGGATCGGATGTGCCGGGATATAGCGAACGGTTCAAAAACTTGTATATTCTTCTGCGACCGCTTACGCGCTTCATCTGGCGAGGCGCGAGAAGAGTGATTGCCAACAGCGAGGGACTTCGGACGCTCGCGCTCCTTACCGACTCGTCGCGCGATATCGCTATCATCCGAAACGGAGTTGATACCAAAGAATTTTTCCCGGTGCCGCGAGACTATTCGGGCGACCCCTCAAAACCGTTTCGCGTACTCGCGATCGCGCGCCTCACACCACGCAAGGGTCTGGGGTCGCTTCTCGAAGCGATGAGGGTTTTGAAAACACAAGAAAAGCGTGAGTTTCTCCTTGATATTGCCGGTGACGGCGATGAACGCGAATCGCTTGAAGCGTTTGTCCGAGACAACAACCTCTCCGACCAGGTGCGCTTTATCGGGCGCGTGCCGCATCGCGAGATCGTGCCGCTCTATCATCGGGCACACGTTTATGTGCTTCCGTCTTTGAATGAAGGTATGAGTAACAATGTCTTGGAGGCGCTCGCTTCGGGACTCCCCATCGTGACGACCGATACCGGCGGGACGCGTGAATTGGTGGAAGACGGCATGAATGGTTGCATTATCCGTATGCGCGACGCGGAACACATTGCCGAGAAGTTGTCTTTTCTCGCGTCGCACCCCAAGGAGACGGAGGCATATGGAAAAGAAAGTCGCCGTCGCGCGGAAGCCTTGGGTTGGAATGAAGTGGCGAAGGAATACCGGAAGGAATATGAAGAGGCAACTGGAAGGGGAGCTTGATTTGAAAGCACCAAATTCAAAATTACAAGCTCCAAACCTGCCTACCGGCAAGGCAGGTAAGCACCAAACTACAAAAAAGCAAATAAAAAATGTGTTCATCGTTTTGAAGTTAGAACTTGGAATTTATTTGGAACTTGTAATTTTGGATTTGTAATTTTCTTGCCGATCTTTTTATGTCACCTTTCCGCAAGCGATTCTCTTTTTTCATTAAGCTCCTGGTATCGGGGAGCTTTGTGGCGTGGCTCGTGTGGCGGATCAATTGGGGGGAGGTGGCGAGGCGGATTCTCGAGGTGGATGTGCCGTATCTCGCGCTCTATGTGGGGCTCCTTCTTTTCGGTATCGTCATTTCTGCGAGAAAGTGGCAGATCATCGCGAGCGCCAAGGGGTTTACTCGTCCGTATCGCGATTTTTTTCGCGCGTATTTGACGGGGACGTTTATCAATAATTTCCTCCCGTCGACAATCGGCGGCGACACGTATCGGACGCTCTGGCTCGGGCGGCGAGACGGCGCGCTGTCGCCGGCGATTTCAACGACGCTTTTTGATCGCTTCACGGGGCTCTGGGCGGCGATGGTGTTTGCGTTTCTCTTCTCGCTCTTTCATATACCGCTCGTGCTCGCGAATCCGGTATGGCTTTTTCTCGATATCGCGATTTTTCTCTTACTTTCGATCGATATTCTCTTTCCCGTCATTCGAAAACTCCAAATCGTGCGCGCGCTCTTCGTGAAACTTCCGGAAAAATTTCAGTATCTCATTCGGGAAATCGTGAACTATCCGATGAGACGGACGGTCATTCCATCGCTCGGACTCTCCCTTGTTTTTAACTTCGTCGGCGTGGGACTCGCCAATCTCGTCCTCTTCTGGGCATTGGGGGGTGAAGTGCATATCGTCCAGTACCTCGGGGTCATTTTCTTGGTCACCATCGTCTCGAATATTCCCGTGAGTATCAACAATATCGGTCTCAAGGAGTGGGCGTATGCCACGTTCTTCGGCTTTCTCGGCGCCTCCGTCGAAGCGGCGGTCGCCGTCGCCGTGACGAGCCGCCTCATCCAGATGCTCGTGAGCTTTGCCGCCATCCCCTTCTACCTCCGCTCCCGCGATCTCTTGGGGAGGGAGGAAGGGGATGAGTCAATGACAAATGATAAGTGACAACAAACACCCGTTATTTATGACGGGTGTTTGTTTATCCGTAGTGTTTTGTGAAAATTTTTTATTCTTCTTCTCGCCAGGCTTTTTTGACGTCGATGACTTTGACGAAGTTATCGGGGCGGCCGTTTAGAATGACGGCGAATTCCGGCGGAACCGTTTCATAGGCGTCTTGGAAGCGGATGGGGACATTGCTGGAGAGCCACATATTGACGGTTTTTCGTTTGCGTCCGGTGGAGAGGACGATGTAGTCGGGGATATTCGCCTCGAAACGCTTCTTGTTGAAACTCACCGAGCAGTCGCCGACAAAGGCGGCACAGACGGCGCCTTTGTCCGACCAGATGCGGAGGCTTTCGGCGTTGGGGAGAGTGTTCAAATATTCGGCCGCTTCATAGCTTCCGTCGCCCATATCTTTGTAATTCAAGATATGGGTTTCGGGAAGGAGGGAAGAGGCGTAGGTGAGGTAATGCGGGCGCGCGAAGAAGAGGCTGGCCGAGAGTATCAAGAGAAGGAGGAGCGTGGCGACAGATCGTTGGAATGATGAAGAATATTTTCGGATATTCAGGCTCTCAAACATCGAAACGGCGCCAATTGCCGCGATGATGAAAGCGAGGGGATAGAGCGCGATTTGGTAACGGACCGTGGCGACGACGTAGTTTGCCGTCGAGCCGAGATAGTAGAGCAGAATGAAGAGCGCGAATGATACTACGACGAGTTCTTCGCGCGAGTGTTTCATTTTTCGGAGTATTATGAGAATGAGCGCCGAGAGGAGAAAAAGGAAAGCGATCGGGTGGAGCCCGAAAATGAGACTGTAGATATCGGAGAGCATCGTGCCGATTGATTTGATAAGCGTCGCGCTTTCTTCCGAATTCTTGGGCGACATCACAAAGGCTTCGAAATCAAACCACTTCATCCCGAGCCAGGTATTGATGCAGACAAATACCGAGAGCGCGAGAAGTGTTCCGGCGAGAAGTGCGGCGGGAATTGATCGAAATCGCGAGAGGATACCAAGAAGTGTCCCCGAGATTTTCCCCTTGAAGAGAATGGTGTCGAGTCCCAGGAGGGTGATGGCGCCCGCAAAGAGCGGCCAGGTGCTTTTGAAGGCGGCGGAGAGGAATGTGCCCTCGAGAATTATTTCGGGTTTGACCCAGACCGCCGGAAAAAGAGCGGCGTAGGTCGCGATCGAGAGGGCAATGAGGATGGCGAGGTCGCGCAGGGCGCGTTTGAGAAAAGAGGGAATGTCGTGCTTCTTTTCCGCGGTGAAAATGTATTCAAGGAAAGGAAGGATGAAGAAGAATACGAAGAGGATATTGGCGACGTATTTGGTGAGGAGGGAGAGTCCGGTCAAAACACCGGCAAGCGCCAGGTAGTGTGAGCGCGCCGTCTTGCCATAGGCAAGGCGCGCGAGAATGGCGAGCGGGAGGAATATCCAGAGGAGTGAGTCGGGATTGATGATGAGGGAAATGCCGAGGAGAATGGGAGAGAGCCCGATACAAAGAGTGGCGATGAGCGCGACGGAACGATTGATCGCTTTCCGTATGAGGAAGTAGAAGAGGGGGAGTGAAAGGAGGGCAGAGAGAAAGATCGGAAGGCGGAAGGCGATATTGATCGTGTTTATCGCTTCGAGTTGCTCGGGAGTTTTCGGTTCTTCGCGGAGGGGCTTGTAGGGCATGGGGTCGATCGTGAGGAGTCCGAACCCGGAGAGCGCCGCCACCGTGACGCCCGGCTTGTCATTGATGTCGGTATTCTTCCACTTTTGTCCTCTTACCGCTCGCCAAAAATCCGGCGTCCGTTCAAACGTCCAATACGGCTCATCTACAGCCGAATACGGTTCGATCCGCGGAAGCCCAAAGCCCATATTGAGGAGCATGACCACGAGAACGACGCCCGCGTGAAACGCGTCTTTCGATCTGAGCCACCCCGAAAAAGTCCCCCATGAAAGCCTGTTCATGCGAGCACTCTAACAGATTTTCTCCGAAGGAGCAATCGAGCGAGGATGCTTTTAACGAGATTTTCTCTTCCCAAAAAAAAACATACCATCCTGTAACGGTCGTCTGCTATATGGTATGTTTTACTTGTCTTTCTTTTCTTTTCGTGTTTGGTATAATGTTCGCATAGGCAGGGGAAAATAAAAATGAAAAATTTATAGCAAAAGAAAAATAAACCTATGCAAAAAACAAGAATTTTTTTGATAGCGATGGTCGCCATACTTCTTGGCGGAGTGTTTGTTTATTTTTTTACGTTGATTTGGGATCAGAATAAAGAATCAGGAAACAGTTTACCGGGAAATCAGTCAAGCCGTAACTCGATAAATGAAACAATGGATAACATTGAGACATCTGCTTCCCAACTCAATTGTCAAAAAGATTGGAAGGAATATCGACAAGACGCGTTTGGTATCGAATTTTGTTACCCCTCTTCGTGGGGTAAAGCCTCTACGGAATATATGACAAATATAACGCGCCTTTCCACTCTTAAGGAAGACGCTGAAAAACTGAATGTATATTACAACAATTCTGTTGACCTAAAATTCGAAAACAACGAAGACATCAACATACGAATTTTTAATGACCAGAATTCTGGGAAAAGCGGGCGTGGCATTGATGAACCAAGCGTATACTATGAATCGGGTATGACGAGCGATGTTGTGAACTTGAGAAATACTGGCAACATATGCGATTACAATGTCAATTATAGCTATCGCTATAATCCAGAGATGACGCCTGATTTATTGAATACTATTCATTCTAGTTGTAGTAACGGAGTAAAAACTCTTCTTACAAAAGAAAATCAATTTTTTGAGTGGGATAATATCGGCAGGCTTTACACGTATGATCTTAGATTCCTTTCTTTCAAAAAGCTTATCAATGGGTATTTTGATAACGTTATTGTTTCGGCGGAGTTTGATCGCGTGGGTCTAGTTCGTGAAAATTTTTCAAATATCGATGAATTTTTTACAGAAAGCAAGACGAAAATAACTAAAGATATAATTCAATCCAAAACACGAGAGCAATTGAATCAGAAACGTGTTGAATTTCAGAATTTTGTGAGCGGAATTAAAGTATTCAAACCGGCAACATTAACACAGCCGATTTTTAGTCAGATTTCCGGGGAAGATTCCAGTGTTACGACTATTCGCAAATATTATTGGCTGATTGCGAGCGGTCAACTCGATCAGGCTTATGCCATGCATTCCCAAAAGCCGGCTGATTTTACCAAATACCGGGAATGGTACGAAGACGCGTTGAAAGCGAATCCGCGCGATTTTAAAAAAATAGGCGGTAATAGTTACGAATTTTATGTCGATTATCAAGAACATAACAATGTGGCCACTATTTATCATGTGAAAATGCAAGTAGCTAATGGTCAACTAAAAACCCTCTCATCAGAAGAGATAACCAGTGAAATTGTATCTTCTGGACCATACACGGCTTTTGTGAAAAGTATTGGCGATCAGAATTATATGGTTCTCACTGAAAATGGAAGTGAGATTATTATTGATAAAGCAGGGAACGATTTCGAGAAACAAGACATAGGTCAAGTAAAAATATTCCATAACCCCGAGTTCTCTCCAGGTGGGAGGTATCTGAAATATGTTGCCGGTGGCTGGGAGTGGTCGGGGGTATTCATCTATGATGTAATAAAAAAGAGACAAGTGGCAAATATGGGTGGTATGGAAAATTTTGGCTTTACCGAAGGAGATACGCATGTGTATGGCTGCATGTCTCCGGGCATGGGTGATGGAACGGGGGTCGTCTTTTCTTTACCGGACGGCAAAAAAGTTTTTGATGTTTCTGACCAAAGAGGATCTGATCAATATAATAATTTTGATTGCGAGTATGTCAGGGATAAAAAATATATAATCTTTACTCTCAGACAGGATATGGGTAATAGTTCAGACGTTATTGAACCAATACCAGATAAAGTTTTTACAGTTAACCTCAAAAATTGAATCATGCCGTGACTTTGCGCGTGCAAATTTGCACAAGTTTAGAGTCTCTCTCGGGGATCTAATCCCCTCGCCTTCAGGCGAAGGCTTCAGCAAGGATCCCGTACCCTGAAGACAAACTTGGAGAAATAAACATGAAAATATCTGTATGAAAAAATCTGAAAATTGCACAAAAGGAAGCGCTATATATTTTATTGTTACTTGGAAGACTCACGGACTTCAGTCCTGACTGGATTCCTTCGCCTTTTAGGCGATGGGTCGTTCAAAAAAATAGCTTCAGAAAGTGGGAATATGATAATTTTTTCTGGTGACCTTTGATGCGGTTGTTTCCAGTTTTTTCTCTGGGAGAAATTCTTTCTCGTCGGAGTCTCCGTAGGGAGTCTGATGGAAATTGGAGGATGTTCGCCTTCAATCGCCAGAGTCCTCTTCGAGATACTCTGACGGGGGTGAGATGAGATTTTCCCTTATCAAAAAAACATACCATCCTGTAACGGTCGTCTGCTATATGGTATGTTTTTTGACTTCGACGGCGATTCCCCCTAGAATACAGGGGCTTTTCTTGTTTTTGTGCACACTATTTTTATGGGACTCTTTGCCAAAATTTTCGGGTCGAATGAGCGGGTGATCGCGAAACTGAAGCCGATCGTCGAGAACGTGAATGCCTTTGAGTCCAAGATTCAGGCGCTTTCGGATGAGGCGCTTCGAGGGAAAACGGACGAGTTTCGCGCGCGGATTGCGAAGGGCGCTTCGCTCGATAAACTGTTGCCGGAAGCGTTTGCCGTGGTGCGGGAAGCGGCGAAGCGTGTTATCGGCGAGCGACACTACGATGTGCAGGTGATGGGCGGGATCGTACTTCACCAAGGGAAAATCGCCGAAATGAAAACGGGGGAAGGGAAGACGCTTACCTCGACCTTGGCGATCTATTTGAACGCGCTTGCGGGGAAGGGTGTCCACGTCGTGACGGTGAATGATTACCTCGCGAAACGCGATGCCAATTGGATGGGATCGGTGTATCACGCGCTCGGTCTCACGACGGCGTGCATTTTGCAACAAGGGATTTCCTATCGGTACACGCCGTCCGTGATCGATCGGAACGAAGTAAGTGTCGAGCCCGAGAATCTCATTCCGATTTCTCGCCGTGAAGCGTACACGGCGGACATTACGTATGGGACCAACAACGAATTCGGCTTCGACTACCTCCGCGACAATATGGTGCAAACGGCCGAGCAGATGGTTCAGCGCGACTTGTTCTACGCGATCGTGGATGAGGTGGACTCGATACTGATCGACGAAGCGCGGACGCCGCTTATTATTTCGGCGCCGGACATCGAATCGACCAAGCTGTATCAACAATTCGCGCACATCGTCCCTCGTCTCAAGGTGGGAGAAGACTACACGGTGGACGAAAAAATGAAGTCGGTGTCCATCACCGAAGCGGGCATTGCCAAAGTGGAACAGTCGCTCGGCATTGGCAATATCTACGAATCCGGACGCGTGCAGTACGTGCATCACTTGGAGCAGTCGCTCAAAGCGGAAGTGATCTTCAAACGCGATCGAGACTATGTCGTGAAAGACGGCGAAGTCATTATCGTTGATGATTTCACGGGGCGTCTCATGATCGGGCGCCGCTACAGTGACGGACTCCATCAAGCGATCGAGGCGAAAGAGAGTGTCGCCGTCCAGAAAGAATCGCGCACGCTCGCGACGATCACGTTTCAAAATTACTTCCGTCTCTACAAAAAACTCGCCGGTATGACGGGAACGGCGATGACTTCCGCCGAGGAATTTCGCAAGGTGTATGAAATCGATTCGATTGAAATTCCAACCAACAAAAAAATGATCCGAAAGGATTTCCCGGACATCATTTACAAAACCGAAGAAGAAAAATTTCGCGCGATCGCACAAAAACTCAAGAGTCTTCGCGAGAAAGGACAGCCCGCTTTGGTCGGGACGATCGCGATTGAGAAATCGGAATATTTGAGCGCGCTTTTGACGCGCGAGGGCGTGCCTCACGAAGTCTTGAACGCGAAGAATCACGAGCGCGAAGCGGCAATCGTAGCGCGCGCGGGGCAACTCGGATCGGTCACGATCGCGACCAATATGGCAGGGCGCGGCACAGACATCAAGCTTGGTCCCGGTGTGCGCGAGGTGGGCGGACTCTCTATTATCGGCACCGAACGCCACGAGGCGCGGCGCATCGACAATCAGCTCCGCGGGCGCGCGGGGCGCCAGGGCGATCCCGGCATGTCGCAGTTCTACGTGTCGCTCGAAGATGAACTGATGCGGCGATTTGGCGGTGACAAGCTGAAAAATATGATGACGACGCTCCGACTCCCGGAAGACGAACCGATTCAGAACGGTCTTATTTCACGGACGATTGAGAGCGCGCAGACAAAAATCGAGGGCTTCAATTTTGATATCCGGAAGCATGTCTTGGAATACGACGATGTGATGAACAAACAACGCGAGGTGGTCTACCGCCGTCGTCGCGCCATTCTCGGGACGACCGATATGAAGAACGAAACTCTGCGACTCCTTGGCGAAGAGTTGGAGAAAACCCTTTCGGCGCACGCCGTTTCCGAAAGAGGCGAGTGGGATATGGAGGCGATTCTCAATGACGCCAAAAACATCTTTCCGATCGATGAAAAGAAAACGCGCGATCGGCTTGAGATGATTCTTCGCGACGCTTCGAAAGAACAACCCGAGAAAATTTCCACCTCACTCGATGAATTGCTCGGAGAGGCGAAGGTGGCGTATGGGAAAAAGGAAACGGAGCTCGGAAAAGACGCGTGGGGATACGTGCAGAAGACACTTTTCTTGCGGACGCTCGACGGTTTGTGGATGAACCATCTCGACGAGATCGACTATCTCCGGCAGGGAATAGGGCTGCGGGGCTATGGCCAGCGCGATCCGCTTGTCGAGTACAAGCGCGAGGCGTTCAATATGTTCGTCGTGCTTCTGGAGAGTATCCGCACGACGTATCTCACGACGATTTTCAAAATGGTGGCCGTCCCCAACGCGCCGACCGAGACGCTTCCGCAGAATGCCGAGTATCGCGGCGCCGAAGAGTCCCCGTCATTCGCCTCTTCCCAAAAAGAAAAATCCGTCGTACAAAAACCCCTGTCCGCCGGCCCCAAAGTGGGCCGCAACGACCCCTGCCCGTGTGGCAGTGGGAAGAAGTATAAGAAGTGTTGTGGAAAATAGAAAAATAATATGGAAAACAAGATGAAAATGAAAAAGAGTAAGCTAGTACGAGATAAAATTCCTGAAATAATTGAAGGGGAGGGTAGGGCTCCAATGGTACATACGGCAGACGATGCGGAATACTGGCAAAAGCTAAAAGAAAAGTTATTGGAAGAGGTTGAAGAATTCAAGAAAGATGAAAACAGAGAAGAACTTGCTGATATTTTGGAAGTGCTTGAGGCAATTGTTGAATATAAGGGATTCAGTGGAACAGAGATAGAAAAAATCAAAGAAAAAAAAGTAGAGGAACGCGGCGCATTTAAAAAACGTATCATTTTGGAGGTATGATACGCTTCTCCTTTCCTCGTCAGAGTCCTCTGCGAGAGACTCTGACGAGGAGAAAATAGAGCTTTATGAAAAAAATCAGAAATATCGAAGCGATCATTTTCGATATGGATGGGGTGATTACCGATTCTGAACCACTTGGACTGGAAGCAGATCGTTGGGTGTGCGCTATGCATGGAATTTCCGTTCCGGAAACGGAATGGGCTGGATTTAAAGGGAAACCGAATCGTGATACGTTTGCTCATATTGTGCATACGTTCACAGACGGATCGTTGTCTGTCTCCGATCTCGTTGATCAGAAGCGAAAGCGATATATGGAAATTTCTCGCGAGAGACTCCTGCTTGTTCCTGGTTCGGAAGCGTTTGTCGCGCATACAAGGAAGAAGATTTCCAGGATAGCGCTCACTACTTCGAGTAGTCGAATGATTCAACAGTTTGTCTTTGACAAGTTCAATTTGTATCACTATTTTGATGAAATAACGACGGGTGACGAGGTAGTTAACGGGAAGCCGCATCCCGAGCCGTATCTTCTCACGTTGAGTAAGCTTGGTGTTAATCCCGAAACTACATTTGTGGTAGAAGACTCTGGTAATGGTATACTCTCTGCCAAAGCTGCGGGTTGTCAGGTGATCGGCATCACTACGTCTTTTCCGAAGAAAGCTCTTCTTGAAAAAGGTGCGGATTTTGTCGTTTCCTCCTTTAAGGAAATGTATTCTCTGATAAGGTAAATATGAACCAAGAAATCTTTGATCGTGAAATAAACATGTGCCGAAGACTCTCGCGAGAAAACGGCGGGAAGTGTAATTGGGGCGAATGCGAAGTGTGCGGTGTGATCCCGCTTCTTTATAAACTTCACAAAAGCGTTTTGCTTGAGAAGAAGGAAGAAATCGAAAAAGTAAAAAAAGAAGTTTTTGAAGTATGAACTCATTCCAACCGAAACCGGAACAGACGGCTCTGTCAAAGCCTCTTCGGAAATTTTGACGGGGGATAATTTCTTTCATTTCTTTTATGGCATATTATTTTAGTCCATTTCGGAATTCGTACAGCGGAGATAAGAAAAAGATAGAAGGGAAAAAAGAATGCCCTTTTTGTTCCGAAGAGAACATTAAGAAACAAGGCGTTCGAAATGTCTCGGGAACATTGATGGAAAACGAGCATTATTTTTGGATAGTGAATTTTTTTCCGAAATTTGAAGGGCACACGATGCTGGTTCCCAAGCGACACCTCAAACATCCGGAAGAAGAAACGCGTGACGAACTTGTCTCCCGACACACTCTCGGACTGTTTGCCATGAAGCAACTCGAAAAAGTTTACCCGGGGTGTGGTTTTGAGATATTCCTCCAGTTTGGAGCGGGTTCTGAGCAGAGTGTTGAGCATCTCCACTGGCATATTGTCCCGGCGCAAAAAGGAGATACGCTTCGAAGTTTTGAAAAACTCGGACATTTTTATACAAAAAAAGAGGAGGAGGAAAAGATTATTTTATTTCCCGTCCCCATTTGTCTTGCGCGCGAAGATCTTCTTGAGAAGTTGACGGAGACAATAGGAGGTGAAACCTTTCCCTCATCAGAGTCCTCTTCGAGAGACTCTGATGAGAGGAAAAGACTCTGATGAGGGAGAATAGGGAAACACTATGAACCAAAACATCACCAACATTGAAATCAAGGCGCGGTGTCTCAATCAGGACGCGATCCGGGATATTTTGAAAAAAGAAGGTGCCGATTTCAGAGGAACCGATCATCAGATTGATACCTATTTTAACGTCTCAAATGGTCGACTCAAGCTTCGGGAGGGAACTATTGAAAATCACTTGATTTTTTATGATCGAAAAGAAACGAAAGGGTTGAAAGAGTCTTCGATATTGCTCTATGATTCAAGACCTGGTTCGGCTCTCAAAGAAATACTTTCAAGATCGCTTGGCGTCCTTGCCGTGGTGGACAAGCATCGCGAAATTTATTTTATCGGCAACGTGAAATTTCATCTCGATCGCGTGGAGGGATTGGGTACGTTTGCCGAAATAGAGGCGATCGATAGTGATGGCTCGATCAGTAAAGAACAGCTTTCGGAACAGTGCGACCGATATATGAAACTCTTCGATATACAAAAAGACGACCTTGTAGCCGCCTCATACAGTGATTTGATTCTAAATCGATGAGCCACCTTGCGGGATCGAACCGCAGACCTGCACGTTACGAGTGTGCCGCTCTACCAACTGAGCTAAGGTGGCTTTTCTTCTCTTGTTACAGAGCGTAGTGTAGGCGAGGTGAGCAGAAAAATCAAGACGCGCGGGCGATATTTTCAAGAAAAGAAATTCTATGATATCATTGCGCTATGAATGACATTCGAAATTCGGTTGAGACGCTTGCCAGTAAACTCCTGCATTTGCGGGACTCTCTTTGACGTTGCCGGGAAGGGGCAGAAAGTTGCCGAGCTCGAGGCGCTTTCGCGGGCGGAGAATTTTTGGAACGATACCCAAGAAGCCGGGCAGGTGATGAAGGAGCTTGAGGCGCTTCGCTCGGAGAGGAATTTGTTTGAGCGGCTCGCGAAAGAACTGGATGATATTCGAGAGCTCTCCGAGATGGGACTCGAGGGGCAGGAAGCGAGCGATGTCGAGAGGCAGTACGCGCGCGTTCAAGGGGAGATTGCGGCGCTTGAGTTCAAGACTCGCCTTGGCGGGACCTACGACCGCCACAGCGCGATCCTCGCAATAAAGAGTGGCGCTGGGGGAGTGGACGCGCAGGACTGGGCGGAGATGATTCTCCGGATGTATCTTCGGTGGGCCGAGCGGCGCGGGTTTCGGGCGCAGGTTCTTGAAGAATCGAGAGGGAATGAGGCGGGTATCAAGAGTGTCGCGATCGAGATTGATGGTGACTATGCCTACGGATATCTCCGCAGTGAAATGGGGACGCACCGCCTAGTCCGGCTCTCGCCCTTCAATGCGGATCATTTGCGACAGACCTCGTTTGCGTCGGTGGAGGTTCTGCCGGTGCTGTCCGCCAAAGAGGGTGTTGAAGTGCGATCAGAAGATTTGGAAGTGGGAACCTATCGATCCTCGGGCGCGGGTGGACAAAATGTCAACAAGACCGAGACTGCCGTCCGTATCAAGCATATTCCGACCGGCATTGTCGTTTCGTGTCAAACTGAACGTTCCCAGCTCCAGAACAAGGAAACCGCGATGACGATGCTCCGCGCCAAGCTCGAGCAACAGCGACTCCAGTCGGAAGAAGACGAGAAACGTGCGCTCCGCGGTGAACAAAAAAGCGCGGATTTCGGAAGCCAGATTCGCTCCTATGTCCTCCACCCCTATACGCTTGTCAAAGATCACCGGACAAAATATGAAACCCCACAGGTCTATGAAGTGCTGGATGGTAAACTCGATGAATTCATGGAAGCCTTTTTGAGAATGTAATGTGGAAGTGTAAGCACCAAATTCAAAATGACAAGTTCCAAATAAATTTCAAAATCTCAATGTTAAAAACGTCTTAAAGAATCCCTGTTTGTTATTTGGTGCTTATTTGGAACTTGTAATTTTGAATTTGAAATTTTCTTCTCCTTTATGATTCGTTTTGAAAATGTGACCAAAATTTATCCGGGTGATGTGCTGGTGTTGAAAGATCTCAATCTGATGATCGAGCCGGGGGAGTTTGTGTCGTTTGTGGGGCAGAGCGGGGCGGGGAAGTCGACGCTCCTCAAGCTCATCTATGCCGAAGAAGAGCCGACGGCGGGCGAGATATTTTTTGGTGACCGATCGATCGGAACCATCAAGCGGCGACTTCTTCCGTACTATCGGCGCAATTTCGGTACCGTGTTTCAAGATTTCAAACTCCTCTCGCAACGGACCGTGTTTGAAAATATCGCCTACGCGCTCGAAATCGACGGGAAAACGACGGCGGAAATCGCCGAGGAAGTGCCGCAAATTTTGGAAATCGTGCGCCTCCTCGACAAGGCGAATAACTATCCTAAGCAACTCTCCGGCGGCGAGCAACAACGAGTCTCTCTGGCGCGCGCGCTCATCCATCGCCCTTCCGTCCTCATTGCCGACGAGCCGACCGGAAATCTCGATCCCGCTTCCGCCCAAGACATTATCCGCCTCCTCCTTGAAATCAACAGCATGGGAACGACCGTGCTCCTCGCGACCCACAACAAACCCATCGTGGACAGTCTCGAGAAGCGCGTCGTCACCCTTGCCGGCGGTACTATCGCGCGCGACGAAAAGGAGGGAAAATATATAGTGTGAAGAATAAAATTTCAAGAATCAAATCACAAGTTCCAAATAAGCATCAAAATACAAATATCAAGCAGAAACATTTTTTGTACGTTTTTGAGTATTGAGAGTTGATATTTATTTGGAGCTTGGAATTTTGAATTTGGTGCTTGGTTTACTTTTATGCCAAAAGGAATAAAACTTATCAGGGCGATTCGAGAGGGAGGGCGAAGTTTTGTGCGGAGCGGCTGGCTCTCGGTGTCCGCCATTCTGACAATCGCGCTCGCGCTTTTTGTAATCGGGCTCGCGGGTGTCGAAGCGTTGGCGACGCGGTCCATTCTGAAAAATCTCGAGGAAAAAATGGATATCACTGTGTCGTTTGATGCGGACGTGAGCGAAGAACGTATCCTCGCCATTCAGTCCGAGTTGAAGAAATATCGCGAAATTCGAGATATTTCCTATACCTCTCGCGAAACGGCACTCGAAAAGTTCCGCGCGCAGAGCGAAGCGGCGGGAAATAAAGACGTGATCGAACAGGCGCTCGAAGAAATCGGTGAGAATCCGCTCTACGCCTCGCTCTCGATCAAGGCACGGACGCCGGAAGAATATCGTGTCATCAACGACGCCATCGAACAGTCCTCATTTAGAAACGATATTTTCCGTCTCAACTATCGAGAGAATGAGTCTATCATAAATCAGCTCACCGCCATAAATCGCGAAGTGATCCGGCAGGGAGCGATTCTCGGTGTTATCTTCCTCCTTATCGCGTTTCTCGTCACGTTCAATACCATTCGCCTCACGATGTTTTCCAGACGCGAAGACTTTGAGATTATGCGCTTGGTCGGCGCGTCAAATCTCTACGTGCGCACCCCCTCCGTCGTCGAAGGCATTCTCTACGGAAGTATCGCCTCTCTCGTATCGGTAGTGTTTCTCTACGCCTACATTTCCTTCCAGCGTTTCAATCCCTTTACGCGAAGTATGATCGAGGGAACCGGCCTTATGGGATCATTCACTGCCAATCTTTTTTGGATTTTCCTTATTCTGTTTACCCTTGGTATTTTCATCGGCTCCTTGAGCGGCTTCCTCGCCGTCCGTCGCTATATGAAGATATAGCGCGAATCACCTTGATTTTTCCTCAATTTTTGGCTATTATCCGGGAAGGGCATCGCGTCCTCCCTTTTCTTTTGAAAAATTCTTGGGGTGTAGCCAAGTGGCCCGCCTCGCCGAAGATGAGCTTCAACGAGTCGAGGCGGGTAAGGCAATTAAAATATTCTTGGGGTGTAGCCAAGCGGTAAGGCAATGGGTTCTGGTCCCATGATCCTAGGTTCGCCCCGTCATCCGACGGGGCGCCATGTCGAATGACATGGCGAATCCTTCCTTTGCTGTATTTTTCTGTATGTTCTACGTATACATTCTTCTTCTCAACAACAAACAACTTTATACTGGCTATACAAGCGATTTGAAAAGAAGAATTGCAGAGCATCATGAGGGAAATGCTGATTTTACGAGCACGAGATTGCCAGTGAAGCTTATTCATTACGAAGCGTATCTCAAGAAAAGTGATGCCGAAAGGCGGGAACGTTATTTGAAGACAACTGAAGGGAAGCGATTCTTAAAGCAACAATTACGTGATATCTTGGAAGAGTTAGAGATTATTGGGGTGTAGCCAAGCGGTAAGGCAATGGGTTCTGGTCCCATGATCCTAGGTTCGAATCCTAGCACCCCAGCTACGGTGTCTGCAAAAAAACAAGCGCTACTTTGAAACCTTCATAGCGCGGGATTGACATCCAAGCATTCCATTTGTTATCATGTTGAGTCCAACTTGGACAAGTCCCTCAACAACCCAAAAGGAGAAGCGCCATGTTTGATTATGAGAAAATTATAGAAGATACGCTCGTCGAAGTTACCGGCGTCAGAGATGTTGGACTCATGGATCCTTTTTATGAAGAGGTTTCTGTCACAATACCGCCCAAATATGCGGAGTGGCTTTCTCAAAATGCTGATGTTTCCATTATGCAACCTGACAATGGAGCCAGTGCATTCTCCAGCATCGGTCCCGGGAAATTCGCTGTGCAGCACCTTGTCTCTCTCGCACTCGGAATCGTAAGAAACCTCATTGAGGCAGGGGTTCCGGAATCGATAGCACTTGAGTTTCTTCCTCATGATATCTATAAACGATTGCCGATAAAATAGATGTTCTCCATACAGGCTGCGCTTACAATCCGCAAGCGCTACTACGACCCGCCTCAAGAGGTCGTTTTTATTTTTCAAAAATTTACCGTACAATCAAACAAATCAATGAATGTTGGACACCGATCCAAATATATTCCAACTTTATCCCACAGCCCCAGCTTATGAATTTTCCTTTGTTCTCTCGTTCCCTCTCATGGTTGAGAGGGTTTTTTATTGGGATGTTAGATCTTCAATTGATATCCGGTTTTGAACATATGCCGGAGGATGGCGATCGAGGCGATGAGGAGCGCGCCGATGATGGCGACGCTTGTCCACGGGGAAACATCCGAAGTGCCGAAGAATCCCCAACGAAGACCGTCGATCATATAGAAGATGGGGTTGATGAGCGTCACCTTTTGCCAGGCGGGAGGGAGCATCTCGACGGAGTAAAAGACGCCACCCAGGAATGTAAGCGGGGTGAGGACGAGTGTCGGAACAACGCTCAATTGTTCGAAGTCCTTCGCCCAGATGCCGAGGATGAGTCCGAGAAGGGAAAAGGTGAGTGTCGTTATGAGTGAAAAAACGATCACGAAGAAAATATGCAGGATGGTGATGCCGGTCAAGAGCCACGCGATGACGAAAATGGTCGTACCGATCGCGAGGGCGCGCGCGGTTGCGGAAAGGGCGAATCCCATAACGATTTCGAGGTACGACAGGGGCGACGTGAGGAGGTCGCTCATCGTGCCGATGAATCGCGGGAAATAGATGCCGCTCGACGATGCCATAAGCGAATTCATAAGGAGCGCCATCATAATGAGGCCGGGCACGATGAATTGGCTATAGGGGACGCCTTGTATCGGCGGGATGTTTCCGCCGACCGCGCTTCCGAAGACGAGGAAATAGAGAAAGGTGGTGATCACCGGCGAAAGAAACGCCTGTATGAGGACGTCTTTGGAGCGCCCGACCTCTTTCATAAAGAGCGTTTTGAAGGCGATGAGGTTCAGGTTCATAGTGTTTTTTTATCACCGATCAGATTTACAAAGATTTCTTCGAGGCTTGTTTCCGTGGTGGTCACGTCGCATACGGGGAGGCGATGTTCTGCCAGTTTGTTGAGGAGCGGAAAAACGCAGGTCTCGTCGGACGAATATTGGAGGGAAATTTCCCGACCGTTTTGCGAAAGGATGAGACGCTTATCGTGAAGCGATTTCGGGAGAGACGGAATCGGCTCCGAGAGATGTATGGTGATGGTTTTCTCGCCCATTTTTCGCATCAGTGTCTTTTTGTCCTCGACGAGGATGAGCTGTCCGCGATTGATGATGCCGATGCGATCGGCGAGGAGCTCGGCTTCCTCGATATAGTGCGTTGTGAGAATGATCGTTGTGCCGCGATCGCGAAGCCGGCGTATGTGATCCCACATATCTTTGCGAAGCTCAACATCGACACCGGCCGTCGGTTCATCGAGAAAGAGAATGCTCGGTTCATTGGTGAGCGCTTTTGCGATGAGAACGCGGCGTTTCATACCGCCCGAGAGAAAGCGAATTTCCTCGTGCCGCTTCTCCCAGAGCGACAAGTCCTTCAGAATGCGCTCGAGCAGTTTGGGGTGCGCGGGTTTGCCGTAGAAACCGCGTTGATTTTTCAAAACCTGTTCGACGGAGAGGAAGATATCGAGAGCGATTTCTTGCGGTACAAAGCCGATCATACTCCGCGTGGCGCGATAGTCCTTGATGATGTCTTTTCCCGCGACGGTGACCGTGCCGGAAGTGAGGGTGACGAGTCCGGTCACGATACCGATGAGCGTCGTTTTTCCGGCGCCGTTTGGTCCCAGGAGCGCGAAAATTTCGCCTTTCTCAATATCAAGCGAAATATGCTTGAGCGCGGTTGATCCGCCCTTGTAGGTTTTTGATACGTCACGAATGGAAATAAGTGGCATAGGAAAATGTAAGGTAAAAGTGAACTTTTATTGTAGAGCAATCAAAGTAGAGCGTCCAGCGGGCATTAAATTCTAGAATTCACCGTTTATGGCTTTATGAATGTATTTTGTACGTATTGAGTTGAAACCTTCCTTCTGCGGATGGAAAAGCTACCAACAGTTCGCGGTTGGCCGAAAGCTTAATTCTATGCGATAATTTCAGTAAGGAAGCCCGAATAAATACGTTCCAACTTCGTCCCAGAGTGTCAGCTTATAAAATGGAAAAAGGTATCTATAACCCCCTCTCCACAAAAGAGGAAATATATTGATCAAGGAGACGCGATTGTCGGTGAATTTTCCGCCAAAGAATGCCGCGTGGTTGAACATATTGTGGGTGGAGACAGAGATGAACACGGGTGTATCGGTTCCGCCGGCTATTCATGGTGCGAGGAGAAGTAAAAATGTTTGCGGATTTGGGAGGAGTCCTGCGGAGAGGTGCCCAGCGACTCATCGTGCGGATTGGAAACGTGTCATGGCTTGGATATTGTGTGCGGAGCTCATCCGGCGGAGATGTGCACGGAGATGTATATGGTTGGCGACCGGTGTCTGCAATACGCAAAATGCGGCGTTCAAAACGGCATATGTCAGCAGGGAGAAAATCCGCAGTTTACAGCGTGCGCGTCCTGTGTCCAGAAGTGTATCGATGCCAACAACGACGACAACAGCAAACTATTTGAATGCGAAAGTAATTGTAATTTTTGATACAAACCTATGGAAACACTTTCGGTGAATTATATGGCGATATTTGTGGGGGCAGTCTTGTCTATGGCAATCGGCGCGCTCTGGTATGGACCGCTTTTCGGCAAGAAATGGATGGAAATTGTCGGGGTTACTCCGGATGATGTGGAGGCGCGAAAGAATATGCAAAAAGGCGCCGGTCCTTTGTATGGCGTGCAATTTATGTTGACGCTTTTTCAGGTATTGGTCCTTTCACATTTGATTGCCGATACTGCGCGGGTGAGCGGAGTGGAGAGGGCGCTTTGGGTATGGGCGGCGTTTGTCATCCCAACTCTCGCCGGCGCGGTGATGTGGACCAATGAACCAGGGAAACAAAAATGGGCGCGGTTTCTCATCCAAGGCGGGTATCAATTGGTCATATTTATAGTCTTTGGATTGCTTTTGCAATTTTGGAAGTGATTTTTATAATTTTTTAATGAGAAATATGAGCAACATTCTTATAGATAAGTATGTAAATAGCCAAAGCGAGGTATGCTGCCTTAAATTTGATCCCATTCCTTGGGAGAACAAAGAATTTAACTGGAACAATAAAAAATTCATCAAGGATAACGTTTGCACGCTGTTTTATGTGCCGATTAATTTCGGTCAAGTGATGAAGGGAATAATGAGTAAGATTGAGAAAGCGGGTGCGCAAACACCGGACTATATTTGTTTGTCCGATCATACTTCTAAGTGGAATATGGATTTGTATGTGGCGGTCGATACAGAAGTTGCCGGTGCAAATAATGTTACGTTGAGCGGGACATTCCTCAGTAAAGTATACGAAGGAAACTTCAAAGATACCGGAAAATGGATGAAGGATTTCGAAAGCTACGTTAAGAGTAAGGGCATTTCAATTAAAAAAATGTATATGTGGTATACCACATGCCCCAAGTGCGCCAAGAAATATGGCAAGAACCCTGTTGTTATTGTTGGGCAAATACAGTAGGTGACGGTGTGTCAGCTTTAATTGGTGCAAATTAGAGCAACTACAAAAAATTGTCGGAAGGCGATGTATTTTTCATTTGGAAAAAATTACGTCGTTCTGTCAAGAATTGACAGTGAGAAAAGTTCTCCTTTACAATAGGGAAACGTGAACGTTCTTTTTTGTTTCGAATACACATACTACCGATATGATTACGCTCAAAAACGTGACGAAATATTTTGGACGAGTGAAGGCGGTGAATGATCTTTCGTTTTCGGTCGACTCGGGCGAAGTGATCGGCTTCTTGGGACCCAATGGCGCCGGCAAAACGACGACGCTTCGTATGATTACCGGGTTTCTCGCGCCGGATAGGGGTACGATTACGATCGATGGTCTCGATATCGAGAAAGATCCGGTATCCGTTCAGAAAAAAATCGGTTATCTTCCCGAGAACAATCCGCTCTACAAGACGATGCAGGTTTCGGAGTTTCTCGATCTCGCGGCGCGCCTCCACCGGATTTCGCCCGCGAAACGCGCCTCCGCGACGGATTTCGTCGTGCGCGCGGTCGGTATCGAGAAGATGTACTATCGCCCGATCGGCGAACTCTCCAAGGGATTTCGTCAGCGAACGGGCATCGCCGCGGCGCTCATTCACAATCCGGATATCATCATTATGGATGAGCCGACCGAGGGGCTCGACCCCATTCAGCGAGGGGAGATCCGGGAACTCATCAAAGATCTCGCCAAGAAACACACGGTTATTATGAGTACCCATGTTATGCAAGAAGCGTCCGCCGTGTGTGGTCGGATGCTCATTCTCAACAAAGGGAAGCTCGCGGCCGATGGGACGGCGAGCGAGCTTTCCGCGCGAGCGCTTGGCGAAAAAATTATTTCGATTGATATTGAAGGGGAGGGAATTGAATCGGAATTGAAACGCCTTGCGGGGGAAAAGTCTCTCACACTCAAAAAGAAATCGGGGAATCGCGTTTCCGGCACACTCTCACTCGATCATGATCGGGAAATCCGCCCGGATATCTCAAAACTCGCCTGGCAAAAACACTGGGTGCTCTGGGATATGCACGAAGAAGAACGCAAGCTCGAAGATATTTTCCAGGCTTTGACAAAAGAATAAGTGGGAAGTTCCAAATATCAAATTCCAAGCTCCAAATAAATCTCAAATAACAATATTCAAAACGATACCTGTATACACCTTTCCTCTGTTGCTGAACATTGAAGTCTCTCTATGAAAAACATACTGACTATTGTTCGAAAAGAGTTACAGTCGTATTTCAACAATCCGACCGCTTATATCATCATCGCGGCATTTCTTCTCTTGTGGGAGTTTTTGTTTTTCCGGCAGGTGTTTTTGATCGGGGAAGTCTCCGTCCGTAATCTTTTCGAACTCTTGCCATGGCTCTCGCTCCTCGTTATTCCGGCGCTCGCTATGGGGACGCTCGCCGAGGAGAAGAGCGAGGGAACCGTCGAGTTTCTCTTGACACGCCCGATACGGCCGGCCGATCTCATTCTCGGGAAGTTCCTTGGCATTCTGTTTTTCTTCTCCATCGCCACGGCTTTTGCGTTTCCGATCG
>Ga0268298_10000512_pt1 | contig 50056 bp, 38 predicted proteins | sample WWTPWeurt_MetaG_FD_194462 | JGI IMG/M metagenome (GOLD analysis project Ga0268298, IMG submission 194462) | Activated sludge microbial communities from WWTP in Nijmegen, Gelderland, Netherland - WWTP Weurt | ecosystem: Engineered > WWTP > Aerobic digester > Activated sludge | place... | reverse complement strand
TTGATCATGTCCAGCAGTTCCCTCAGCGGTCCAAGCCCGGCCCCGGTGAGCGGAACATGTGGGGTGCCTTCACTCGAGGAGACGCAGGCCGGCGGGTTGGGATCCACCACTCCGGCAGGGGTGGCCAGGGGTGCGGTTGTCGGCTCCGGTTCAGGATCAAGAGGTTCCATCGGGTCTCATGATCGGATGAAACCGCGGGTTTGTCTGCGTGGGCCGGTTCGCGGCCGGCCCAGCCCCAGTCTGAGGGTCAGTCCAAGCCCAGCTGCCGGAGGTGGCTCGCGATCTCGTCCGCCGAGAAGGGCTTGGGCAGCAGAAGCGTCCGGGCATGACGGGCGACCAGGTTCATGGCCGTCTGGTCGGCCCGCCCTGTGGCCAGCAGGACTGGCAGGTCCGGGTAGGCCGCGCGCAGCAGGGGCAGGGTGCCGGCGCCGCCCAGGCCAGGCATGTTCAAGTCCAGCAGCACGGCTTCCACCTGCAGGCCCTCCTCCAGGCGGCGGAGGGCCTCCTCGCCGCTCGCGGCGAGGGTGGGGACATGGCCCATGGAGCGCAAGAGCTCTTCCAGCGTGATCTGGATGAGTTCGTCATCGTCGATGACCAGGATGTTCATGGGCCGAGGCATCAGGGGCTTGGACGCGCCTGCCGTTCCGGTCGGCTCCGCCATCAGGGTGGCCGGAAACTGCATCGAGACCCTTGTGCCGAGGCCCACGGTGCTGGTGATCTCCAGGCGGCCGTGGTGGGCCTTCACCGTGCCATAGACGATAGCCAGCCCCAGGCCGGTGCCTTTGCCTTGGACCTTGGTGGTGAAGAAGGGATCCAGGGCCCTCTCCAGCACGTCGGGAGGCATCCCGCAGCCCGTGTCCGAGACCTCCAGACTCACGAGATCGGGGGCCAGGTTCTTGGTGGCCACCCGGAGCGTGCCGCCCTCCGGCATGGCATCCATGGCGTTCACGCACAGATTCATCAACACATGGCTGAGGGAGGAGGGATCCCCGTGGATGGGGCGCAGGCCTTCGGCCAGGTCCAGGTCGATGCGGATGTTGGCGGGGATTGTGCGCTCCAGCAGGGCCGCATCCTCGCGGACCACCTCGTTCAGGTCGAGAATGCGGACTTCCTCCAGCCCCTGGCGGGAGAAGCCCAGCAGGCCCTTGACCAGCGTGCGGCCCCGGGTGCAGGCCTTCAGGATGGTGTCCATGCTCTTGCGTAGCCGCGATCCCTCGGGCTCCTGCTCCTGGTGGATGGAGGCCAAACCCATGATGGCGCCCAGTACATTGTTCATGTCGTGGGCCACGCCCCCGGCCAGGCTGCCAAGGCTCTCCATCTTCTGGGTCCGGGCGACCTGCTTTTCGAGCTGCAGGTGCTCCGTAGCCAAGCGTTTCGCCTCAGAGATGTCCGTCACCAGCACGGCGAACTGCCGTGGCGCGGGGCGGTAGGCAGTGACCCTGAACCAGCGACCCAGGTCTTGGGATTCCTCCTCGAAGGTGATGGAACGACCGGTGGCGACCACCTCGCCATACTGGGTGATCCAGCGGGGCTCGACCCCCGGCAGGATCTCCCGCACGGTGTGCCCCACCCACTGGTTCCGGGGCAGACCTGTGATAGCCACAAAGGCCGGATTGACTTCCAGGAAACGATAGTCAAAGGGCAGGCCGGCGGAGTCGGTGATGAGCTCGTGTAGGGCGAAGCCCTCCGTCATGGAGTCGAAGAGCCCACGATACTGCCGCTCGCTCTGCAGCAGGGCTAGATCGGCCTGCTTACGGTCAGAAATATCCACGCACATGAGTAGGAGGACGGGCCCCTCTGCCCCGGCAAACACCGAGAAGTCGCAGGCGAGCCAGGCCTGCTTGCCAAAGGTGGAGGTGACCTGGGCCTCGAAGTGCTCGGGCTGCCCCAAGGCGATCACCCGGTTGGCCGCAGCGAGCATGCCACTCTCTCGCCATGAAGTGAGCTCACGGAAGTTCTGGTTCTGAACCTGCTCCAGGTCGCCGCCCGCATAGTCGGCCAGGGCCTGGTTGGCAACGAGGCAGCAGCCCGAGCCTCCGTCATAGGCCGCAGCGCCGATGGGCATGGCGGCCAGCACCTGTTCGTTGAACACCAGGGCTTCCCGCATCAGCAGCTGGCTCTCCCGCAGGGCTGTCTCGATGGCCTTTCGCTCGGTGATGTCCACGAAGGAGACCAGTACCCGCCCCAGGGACTGCTCGTAGCCGGACTGGACCACAAAGGAGATCTCGAACTGTAGGATCTGGCCCTCGGCGTCCAGGTGGGGCCCCTCGATGCGGAACCGGGTCTGGCCCTCGGCGAGGGCACACAGCTCATCCTTGAACGTCTCTAGCGAGTCTGGCGTGAAGTAGGCATGCAGGTTGCGGACAAGCTCCGTCTCGCTCCCCACCTTGAGGCTGAGCAGGCTGGCCCGGTTGACCCGGAGGATGCGGACCAGGCCGGCTAGGCGGGCCACTTCCCCGGGATGCTCGGCGAAGTGGGCACGGAAATCCACCACCCCCTGGTGCCGCAGGAGTTCAAGGCTGGCCTTCACCTGAGAGAAGTCCTCTTCCCAGATGCCGATGGGGGAATCTTCGAACATGGTCCGGAACCGGGTTTCGCTCTCCCGCAGGGCCGTCTCGGTGACCTTGCGCTCAGTGATGTCCTGGATGAACCCGAAGACCTTGCGTCGGGAGGGATCTATCTTGCCGATGACATGCACCTGCCTCGGGTTGCCCTTGGCTGTGATGATCCCCAGCTCGAGCTCAAATTCCTCCTCACGCTCGATGGCGCGTTGGACTGCAGACGCGATGATCGGTCGGGAGGCATCATCGTAGAACGTCACCCCCCGCGCCACCGTGGTTTGGACCTGGGGGTCGAGCTCATGGATTCGGTAGACCTCCTCGGTCCAGGTCGAAAGTTGGCTGTCGATGTCGAACTCCCAGCCTCCCACACGTCCGAGGCGCTCGGTATCCGCCAGGAGGCGTCGGTTCGATTCCATGGACCTTGCGGACTCTTTCTGGGCCGTAATGTCACGCAGAATCACCAGGGTGAAGATTTCGTCGTCCAACTCGTAGGTCGACGCATGGACGCTCATGTCGAAGGTACTCAGGTCCTTGCGGAGGCCGAGGATCTCGTAGCTGGTGGGCACAGACTTTCCGTCGGTCCGGTCCGCGACGAACCGGGTGACCTGGGCCCGGAACTCGGGGGCAATGAGTTCCAGGATGGGTCTTCCGGCGAGATCTTCCTCTAGGGCGAGGCCGAACATCCTCCGATAGGCGGGGTTCACCATCACGTGGAGGCCGTCCCTCGAGACGCCGATGGCATCGGTCGAGTGGTCGATGATCGCCCGCAGCTGGGATTCGCTGGCACGGAGGCGCGCCTCGGCCCGCTTCCGCTCCGTGATGTCCCGCACGAAGACCACCATCTGGTCCAGGTCGGCCTGGTGGGTCACGGAGACTTCGACGGGGAAGACAGAGCCGTCCCGCCTGCGGTGTTCGGTCTCAAACACATCCCAACCCTGGTGGGCGACCACGGCGATGTGCTGCTTCACAGCCTCGGGATCCTCCTGGACCTCGATGTCGGCCAGTCTCAGCTCCAGCAGGGATTCCCGGGCATAGCCCAGCATACGGCAGGCGGCCTCGTTGGCGTCCTTGAACCGCCCCTCCATATCCATGAGCCAGACCCCGTCCCGGGCTGTATGGAGCATGGTCCGGGCCTTGGCCTCGCTGGCGGCGGCGTCCAGCTCAGCCCTTTTCTGGGCCGTGTGATCCACGCAGATGCCGGCCATGCGGATGGGGTGCCCCTTGGCGTCCAGGTCGAAGGACCCTTGGCCCCGGATCCACCGGATCTGGCCGTCGGGTAGGACTACACGGTAATCATTCGCGAAGGGGGTGCGCTCTGCGATCACCTTCTCTGTCTGTGCCTCGACGGCCTTCAGGTCATCGGGGTGGAGGATGCGCCGCCAGGTCTCCGCCGTGGCCCGGTGCTTGTCCGGGTCCAGGCCGTAGAGCCGGAACAGCTCCGGGGACCAGGTGAACTGGTTGCTGACCAGGTCCCACTCCCACAGGCCGACCCCGGCGGCCCGCTGGGCGAAGTCGAGCTGCTCCTGGGTTAGTTCCAGGGCGATCTGGGCCAGCTTCTCCTCGGTGATGTTCTCGTGGGTGACGACCGCCCCCCTCTGAGCCGCTTTCAGGGGCAGGACATGCATCCGGAACCAGCGCGGCTCGGTGGGGCTGTCGCAGGGGTATTCGGCCACAAAGGAGGATCGGTTGCCACTCAGCACATCCACCAGGCCCTGGCGAATGTCGGTGGTGGCGCCTGAAGACTCCTGGCAGGAGGATGCCATTACGTCGAGGTAGTTGACCTGCTCCACGGTGCCCACGGTGTCCCGGATGCCGTTCGCCCGGGCGAAGCGCCGCCAGGGCTCGTTGACGGCGATGATATTGGCCGCACTGTCGAGCACGGCCACGTGGGCCTCCAGCGAGTCCAGCGTCTGGTCAAGGAGCTCCTTGGCCGCCCGCAGGGCTTCCGAGGCTCTGGCCCGCTCGCTGATGTCCCTGACCTGCGTCAAGGCCCGGTGGTGGTCACCCATCTGGATGACCGAGACTGTGACCTCAACGGGGAACTGGGTTCCGTCCTTCCTCCGATGGCTGGTCTCGATGGTCACGGCCGGCTGCCCGACCATGGAGGTGAATTGGGCCTGGTATCCCTCAAGGGTGAGGTTCGGGTCTGTATCCAGCACGGACAGGCCCAGCAGTTCCTCGCGGGTGTAGCCCAGGGCCTGGCAGGAGGCTTCGTTCACCTGAAGGTAGCGCCCGTTCTCATCGAGCAACTCCAAGCCATCCCCGGCCTGCTCGATGAGGGTGTGCCAGCGGGTCTCGCTATCTTGCAGGGAGGTCTGGAGCAGCCTGCGCTCGGTGAGGTCGTGCAGGGTGACGATGACGCGATACGGGGCCGCTTCGCCAGGGTGGAACTCGGGGATGGCATGGATCTCCAGCCAGAGCCTCTCTCCGGTCTGGTGGTTGCGGACGCCAAGCACTTCTCCCAGCACCGGCAACCCGGTCCTGAGGGCTCTCATGGAGGGGTGGTCCCCCCCGGCAAGTGGGAGGCCGTCTTCCTTGACCACATCCCAGCTTGGGGTTTCGGACGTCCTACCCAGGAACTCATCCCGGCTCAGGCCGAAGAGCCGGAGGGCCGCATCATTCACGTCGACGAGGCTGCCATCCGCCAGCTGCCGGAACACCCCCTGGGCCATGTTGTCGAACAGGCTTTGGTAGTCCGCCTCGCTCTGGCGCAGGGCCCCCTCGGACCGCTTGCGCTCGGCGAAGTCCCAGGCCAGATCGGCCAGTCGCTGCGTGGTCTGGAGGTCCCGGTTGCCATAGGGGAAGGGCTTGTTGCCCACGCCGAGCAGGGCCACGATGAGGCCTTCCCGGAGGACAGGCACCACCAGTTCCCGCAGCACCGTGGCGTGGCCTGCGGGCATCCCCTTCTTGTGGGTGAGGTTGGCGTAGTCGTTGTGGATCACGGGCTTCCGGGCATGCACGGCGTCCACCCAGACCCCGGCTTTGTCCACGGCGTAGTGCATGCCGTGGCCCTCGGCGTGGCAGAACTCGTTCTGGGTGCGGGTGCTCCAGGCCTGGAGGGTCAGGGTCTTCTGATCCGGTTCCATGAAGTGGAAGAACCCGATGCAGCTGCCGGTCAGGCGCTCGGCTTCATCGAGCGTGGCCCGCAGGATCTGCTCCAGGCTGGCGGTGGCTGCCAGCTCGGCGATGCGGGCGCGGGCAGCCAGGATTGATTCGGCCAGGTGTTGCCGGGTGATGTCGTCAAACGTGAGGAGCGCCCCGCCTTCCTGCGTGGGTTCGGCGGAGATCTCCAGCCAGAGGACATCGCCATTGGCCTTCACGACCCCGACCACCTGGCGGTGTACGGCCTTGCCATTGCGCAGGGCCAGGGCGCCCGGAGTCTCCGCCAGCGGCAGCGCTGAACCATCGGTGGCGAGGAGGTCCCACTGGCCTTCTCCCAACCTCTGGTCCAGCAGGGCTCGCCGATCAAGTTCCAGTAGCGTCAGGGCCGCGGTGTTGGCCTCGAGGTAGCGGCCTTCCTTGTCCAGAAGGAGCACGCCTTGAGGCAGGGCCTCGAAGAGAGAGGACCAGGAGGCGGGGTGGCCATGGAGTTCAGGCATGCGGTGCCCGGCGGAGGTGGTGTCCGGATTATGGATCGGCAGGGCATGTAACGACTGTGATCTTTGGTAAAACCCAGTGACCCACAGTTCTCTGGGCGCTATCGCTTCCGGAGCATCAGGAGAGTACGGTCATCCAGGTAGGGGGCGCCCTGGGTGAACCGATCCAGCTCGCCGAGCAGGGCGGCGTCCAGGGCCAGCAGGGGCTGGTGCCGCTGCGCCACCGCCAGGGCGGTGAGGGCCTCGACCCCGAATTCCTCGTCCTGGGAATCCGCAGCCTCGGTGATGCCATCGGTGTAGACCAGCAGCAGGTCCCCGGTGGCCAGCTGCAGGGTGGCCTCCCCATAGGGGTTGCCCGGCAGCATGGCCAGGGGCAGCCCCTGGGCTTCCAGGGCCTGATGGGTGCCATCCGGCCGGATGAAGAGTGCCGGGTTGTGGCCGGCATTGGTGTAGGTGAGCGCGCCGGTAGCGGGATCCAGCAGGGCGAGGAAGGCCGTGACGAAGCGCCGGCCGTCGGTGTGCCGGGCCAGCATTTTCGACAACTGGAAGGCGAGGTCCGCCGTGGACAGGTCCCGTTCAGTCCAGGCTTCCAGGGTCGCCTGCAGGGAAGCCATGAGCAGGCCAGGGCCCAGGCCCTTGCCGCTCACATCCGCCAGACAGAAGAGCCAGCGCCCGTCGCCCCGGGGCCACCAGCCGAAGAGATCGCCCGAGACCTGCCGGCTAGGCAGGTTGTTGCCGTGGATCTCGTAGCCCTCGATCTCGGGGGGAAAGCCGGGCAGCAGGCCCTGCTGGATGTGGCGGGCGAGGTCCAGTTCCTGGTCCACCTTCTTCCGGGCCAGGGCCTCCTCCCGCATTCGGCCCTGCTCCAGCTTGGCCGTGGCAAGGTGGGCCAGGATGCTGGCCAGCCGCAGGTCCTCCTCGTTGAAGGGCGGGCGGGGCGGGTGGGAATCCAGGTACAGCAGGCCCTTCACTACGCCCTGGTGCTCCAGGGGCGTGACCATGGCCGAGGTGACGCCGCTCAGCATGAGGGAAGGGGAGGCGAGACCCTGGTCCTCCCCGAAGTCGTTGAAGAGCACGGACTCCTTGCGCTCGAGGGCAGCATCGACGAGGCTACGCGCCAGCAGGATGGGCTGGTTGCCTTCGGGCCCCCGCGAGGCCACGGTGTGCAGTCCGGCCTTACTGTCCTGGATCAGGACAGCGGCGCGCCAGGGTCTCAGCAGTGTCCATAGGCGATCCAGGAGATTGGAGAGCAGCTGCTCCGGCGGGCTGTCCTCCAGCAGCTCCAGGGACAGGGCCTGGATCTCCCGGATGACCTCCCGCAACCGCAGGGTCTCTGGAGCCTCCATGCGACGCTCGGGAGCGGCGCGCAGCCGGTCCAGCGGCAGCACGATGGAGCCCGCCGAAGAGGAGGCATCCGTTTCGGCCCCGATGCGCACCCGCGGGCCCTGCGAGGGGGATCCAAGCCGGATGGGTACCTGGCCCAGGCGGATCTCGTCCTCCTCCCGCAGGGGATGGGGCACCATGATGCGCTCGCCGTTCAGGGAGGTGCCGTTGAGGGAGCCAAGGTCCTCGAGGTAGGGAATGCCGTCTTTCAGGCTGATGCGCGCGTGGTGACGGCTGAGGCTGGCATCTGGAATGGCCACGTCGTTCTGCGAGGAGCGGCCCAGCGTCCAGGATTTCGCCTCTCCCTCAAGGGGGATCGGCGGCCGGCCGGGAATGTGCAGCACAAGCGGCTTCATGAGGCCTTTGAGGTCAACAATGGCGCGTGATCGGATGGTAAATGACAGGCAAAGGTACACCACCTTGTGCACGCATGGTTGACCTATGATGGACCATCCCCAGGCAACCATGTCATTACAGGCAGGTACTCATCTAGGCCCTTACGAAATCCTGGCGCCCCTGGGCGCGGGCGGCATGGGCGAGGTCTGGAAGGCCAGGGACACACGGCTGGATCGTTTCGTGGCGGTCAAGGTGCTGCCGGAGCACCTGGCGAAGAGCCCCGAGGCCCTGGCCCGTTTCGAGCGCGAAGCCAAGGCCGTGGCGGCGCTGAACCATCCGAACATCACCGGGATCTTCGACATCGGGAACGTGGATGGCCTGGCTTATGTGGCCATGGAGCTGCTCGAGGGCGAGTCGCTGCGAACGCGGCTGGAGCAGGGGCCGCTCACACCGAAGCGGGCCACCGAGCTGGCCATCCAAATGGCGCAAGGGCTGGCGGCGGCCCACGAGAAGGGCGTGGTGCACCGTGACCTCAAGCCGGACAACCTGTGGATCACGAAGGAAGGCCGACTCAAGATCCTGGACTTTGGTCTGGCCAAGCAGTTGCCCGGGATCGGCCTGGGTTCGGACTCGTACCTGCCCACGGCAGCCATCCAGGCGGAGCACCACACCGAGAAGGGCATGATCCTGGGCACGCTGGGCTACATGAGCCCGGAGCAGGTGCGGAGCGAGACGGTGGATGCCCGGGCGGATCTGTTCAGCTTCGGCGTCGTGTTGTTCGAGCTGCTCACCGGCAAGCGCGCCTTTGCCCGCAATACGGCCAGCGATACCATGGCGGCCATCCTGCGGGATGATCCCCCAGAGTTGGAAGGGAACAGCCGCCCGATTCCCCTGGCCTTGCGCCGCATCATCGACCACTGTCTGGAGAAGGCGCCCTCCCGTCGCTTCCAGGATGCCCGCGACGTGGCCTTCGCCCTGGAGAGCCTGTCATCGTCCGAGGCCACCGCGCCCATCACCGCGCCGTTCGCGCCGCAGAACCGCCGCGCGACCCGGGCATGGGCCCTGATCGCCAGTGTGGCCATGCTCGGCGCTGTGCTCGCGGGGTGGCTGGTTCGGGGTGGTCCCCAGGCCCCACCCACCTTCCTCCCGCTCACCCACGAGCGCGGAACCCTCAGTGCCGCGCGCTTCATTCCCAACTCCTCTGAAGTGATCTACAGTGCTCGCTGGGGCGTCCAGCCCGAGCTGTGGTTCACCCGCAAGCTGGAGCAGCCTGGGGGGCAGACGGTCCCGGGGGGCCAGGGACCCATCCTCTCGGTGACGAGGGAGGGTGAAGTCCTGGCGCTCGCCGAGGCGTATCTCACCCACGGCCAACTGTCCGGCCGCCTCTTCAGCTTGCCGGTGGTGGGCGGTGGCCCCAGAGACTGGGCCGAGAGTGTCTGGGGTTGCGACCAGGGGGAACGCAGCGGGGACATGGCCTGCATCCTCGGCTCCTATGGGGCCGAGATCCGCATCGAGTGGCCACTGGGACACCCCATCTACCGTTGCCTGAATACCCTGCGGTCGCCTCGGATCCGGGGGGACCAGCTCGCGGTGTTCCAGGAAAAGCAGGGGAACGTTGAGGAGGGAGTGCTGCTCCTGATTGACCGGAAGGGGCAGGTGCGGGAACTCTCCACCCTCAAAGGGTTCACAGGACTGGCCTGGGGGCCCCGGGCCGGCGAGATCTGGGTGTCGACCTATCAACGGGGCGAAAGCAGGCTCCTGGCCCTGGACCTAGCGGGTCGGACGAGGGTATTGCTTCACCATGCCGGGCGCCTGGAAGTCCAGGACGTCGATGCGCGGGGTCGGGTGCTCGCGGCCCTCCACACCTACCAGCGGCATACCTTCGCCCACCTCGATGGTGAGTCCCCGGACCGCGACCTGGGCTGGTTGGATGCCCAGGCGACCATGGGCATGACCTCGGATGCGAAGACGGTATTGCTGGCGAACCTTGGGGAATGGTCCACGACAGAGGGTTCTCTGTACCTTCGCTCCTTGAGGGGAGGGCCCGCCCAGCGCCTGGGCTCGGGCGGCAGCAGCCAGCCCACACTCTCCCCAAATGGGATGTGGGTGGGCAGTTTCACCCACGAGCCGGAGTTCAGCCTGGTCGTGACACCTACGGGACGTGGTGTGGCCCGAAAGGTCCCCATGCCAGGCATGAAGGATGGCGATATCTCGGCCAACGTCTATAACGATGGCCGGCAAGTCTTTGTCTGGGGCAGCCTGAACCGGGGTGCCTTCGCCGGGTTCTCCTTCGATCTGGCGTCGGGTGTGCTTCGCAAGGTCACCCGGGACGGACTGTCGCCCTTCCTCTTCGAGTCTCCGTGCTCCCCCGATGGCCAGTGGCTGGCGCTCATCGATGGCAACAAGCTGGCGGATGGGGCGAACCCCATCGTCATCCTTCACCCGGACGGCACCGGAGAACGCATCTATACCTGGCTCAAAGTGGGCGAGGCCATCTCCGGGTGGGGCGCGGATTCTGCCAGCCTCATCGTGTGGGATCGCAACCGCCTGCCCGCCGTGGTGGAACGCCTGGACCTCGCCACCGGGCGGCGAACCCGAATGGCCCAGATCACGCCGCCGGATCCCGCGGGTGTGCCGGGCATCCAGGGTGTCTTTCTCTCCCCGACCGGCACCGGGTACGCCTACAACTTTGTGCGCAGGCTCTCGCAGCTCTACACCATCGAGGGTCTGAAATGACCCCCTCCTCCTTGACCGGACCCCCATGAGGAGATCTCCATTGAATATCCGATCCGCCGCGCTTGCCCTGCTCTGGCCCTGCCTCCTGGTCGCCCAGGCTGACCCGGCTCTGTCGCACGCCCGGAAGCTGCTGAAGTCCACCATCCTCATCGACGGCCACAATGACCTGCCCTGGATGATCCGTGATGACCCCAAGGCGCCCCGGGACGTGGAGGCCTATGACCTGCGCCGGAAAACCTCCGGCGAGACGGATCTGGCGCGGCTGAAGCAGGGCCTCCTCGGGGCGCAGTTCTGGTCGATCTACGTGCCAGGGGAGATCAAGGAGGGCTTCGCAAAGATCCAGCTGGAACAGTTCGACATCGCCCGGCGCATGATCGCCAAGTATCCCGAGGCCATGGAACTGGCCATGTCCGCCGCGGACATCCGCCGCATTCGGGCCAAGGGCAAGGTGGCCTCCCTGCTGGGCATGGAGGGCGGCCACGTGCTGGAGAATTCCCTGGGCGCCCTGCGGTCCTACTACGACCTGGGGGCGCGGTACCTGACCCTCACCCACAACGTGACCCTGGACTGGGTGGACGCGGCCATGGACAAGCCGACCCATGGCGGCTTGACCTCCTTCGGCAGGGAGGTGGTCCGGGAGATGAACCGCCTCGGGATGCTGGTGGACATCAGCCACGTGAGCTCCGATGTGATGCGGGACGTACTCGACACCAGCGAGGCGCCGGTGATCTTCTCGCACAGCAGCGCCCGGGCCCTGGTGGATCATCCCCGCAACGTGCCCGATGGCATCCTCAAGCGCATGGCGCCCAACGGCGGCGTGGTGATGGTGACCTTCATCCCGCCCTTCGTGAACCGGGCAGCGAAGGAATGGGAGGTTGGGCTGGCGAAGCTCGCCAAGGGTTTGTCCTATGACAATGCGGCTTACAAGAAACTGGAAGCCGAGTTCATCCAGGCTCATGGGCCATGCCCGAAGGCCACCCTGAAGGACGTGGCGGACCACATCGACCATGTGGCCCGGGTCGCTGGCCATGACCAGGTGGGCATCGCCTCGGACTACTGGGGTGGCACGACCCCGGTGGGCCTGGAGGATGTCTCCAAATACCCGGACCTGTTCGCCGAGCTCATCCGTCGGGGCTGGTCCGACGTCAACCTGCGCAAGCTCGCCGGGGAGAACCTGCTGCGCGCCCTCGCCAAGGCTGAGGTGATCGCCAGGCGGCTGCAGAAAGCACGACCCCCCAGCATCGCCACCATCGAGGGGCTCGATGGCAGGAAGTAGTCGAGCAACCCCCATCCCTGCGGAGCTTCTCCAGGTGGATGGCCGGAGGCACCAGTATTCTTTTGCCAGACTGGTAGGTGGTGAAGGGAACCATGACCCTTGGCGGATTCCAAAGGCTTGCCATGGGTGAAGGCATGGACGCCGGCCGATCCCTTCCTCCTGACCCGCTGCTCTCCCAGGCAGAAACTTTCGCCGGGGATGAGTCGGCCTTCCAGTCACCCCAAGGGATGGCCCGGAAGGCCCAGGTTCCCGACTTCCCGGTGAAGGACTGGGACCGCTACGAGTTCCTGCGGTTCCTGGGGCAGGGCGGCATGGGCATGGTGTTCCTGGCCCGGGACCGCAAGCTGGGACGGGAAGTGGCCATCAAGTTCGTGCGCATCGAGGAGGAGCGTCACCTGCTGCGGTTCATGGTGGAGGCCAGGGCCCAGGCGCGGGTGGACCACCCGAACGTCTGCAAGGTCTTCGAAGTGGGCGAGGTGGAGGGCAAGGTGTTCATCACCATGCAGGCCATCGCCGGGGTCTCCTTCGACCAGGTGCAGGGCCTCTCACTCGAGCAGAAGTCGATCGCCCTGCGTGATGCGGCCCGCGGCGTCCACGAAGCCCACCGGGTGGGCATCATCCACCGGGATCTCAAGCCGTCGAACATCATGATCGAGCGGGCTGAGGACGGCTCGCTGCGAACCTTCGTCATGGACTTCGGGCTGGCCCACGAGTGGAACCAGGACGTCACGGAGACGGGCTCGGTGCTCGGCACCCCCGCCTACATGTCTCCCGAGCAGGCGCGGGGCGAGGTGTCCCGGCTGGACCGGCGCACCGACGTCTACGGACTGGGCGCCACCCTCTACCACCTGACCACGGGGCGCACGCCGGTCACTGGCACCAACGCTCTGGAAATCCTCAGCGCCATCGGCTCCGTGGACATCCCGTCGCTGCGGTCCATCAGCCAGGACATCCCCAGGGACTTGGAAGCGATCACGCTCAAGTGCCTGGAGAGGGATCGCTCGCGGCGCTATGACTCTGCCAAGGCCTTGGCGGATGACCTGGACCGGTTCCTGGCGGGGGAAACGGTCCTGGCCCGGCGCGCCGGCCTGATCTATCGCACCCATCGTCGGTTCATGCGGCACAAGGCCCTGGCCGTGACCGGCACCGTGGCCTTCGTCCTGGTGCTCATGGCCCTAGGGGTGGCCCTCAAGACCCGCCTGGATGCGGGCCGCCGGGAGCGGCTAGCCCAGCACTTCATGGAGTCCATGGCCCGCATCGAGTCCATGGCCCGCTATTCCGCCCTCTCCCCGCTCCATGACATCCGGCAGGACCTGAGTGCAGTGCGGGTCCACATGGCGCAGCTGCAGGAGGACATGAAACAGGCGGGGGCACTCGCCAATGGTCCCGGCCACTATGCCCTCGGGCGCGGCTTCTGGACCCTGGATGATGTCGAGAAGGCCCGGGAGCACCTGCAGATGGCCTGGGATGCGGGATATCGCGAACCGAGGGTGGCCTTCGCGCTGACCCAGGTCCTGGGGCGCCAGTATCAGGAGAAGCTGCTGGAAGCCGAGCGCATCGCCTCCGTGGACCAGCGGGAAGCCCGGAAGAACCAGATTGATGCCTCCCTGCGCACCCCGGCCCTGGCCTTTCTTCGGCAGGCAACAGGCGCCGACGTGCCTTCACCCGCCTATCTCGAAGCCCTCATGGCCTTCTACGTGGGCCGCCTCGACGAGGCCCTGCAGCGCCTGAAGGTCCTGGAAAACGAGCTGCCCTGGTTCTACGAGGCCCCGCTGCTCCGGGGCTCTCTGCTGCAGACTCGGGCCTGGAAGTGGTGGAACCAGGGAAAGCGGGACCTGGCCCTGGCGGACTTCGAGGCTGGTCGGCGGGATCTGGCGGCGGCTGCCGCCAGTGGTCGCAGCGCCCCGGTGGTGTACGCGGCCATGGCCGAGCTTGAACTGAACGCCCTGTTCATGGAGAAGTACGGCCTGGGCCAGGTCAAGGCGCCCTTCGACCGGGGACTCGCAGCGGTGACGCAGGGCCTCGCCGCCCAGCCGGACCACGTGCCCTCGCTGATCCTGAAGGCCGCCCTGCTCGGTCAGCGTGCAGACACGATGACCACCCGCGGCGAAAACGCCGACGCCTTGGTACAGGAAGCGGTGGTCGTCGCGCACCAGGCCCAGCGGGCGGGACCGGACCGTGCGGATGCCTGGGTGGCTCTGGGAAAGGCCTACTACCAGTGGGGCGATGCCCGCCTGGGGAGGAACCTCGATCCAACGGATCAGCTGGAGAAGGGGCTGCGGGCGCTCGAGTCCCTTTCCCTGGAGAAGCGGGATTACACGGTAGAGAACCACATCGGCCTGATCCACCAGACCTGGTCGGAGTATGAGGAGAAGCGGGGGGGGGATCCGCTGGGCCATCTCAGCGGCGCCATCGAGGCCTACGAGCGGGCCACGAGGATGGAACCCCACCTGCTGCCCGCTTGGATCAACCTGGGCACTTGCCTTCGGCAGCGGGCGGGCCTGCCCCGGGCCACCGCCCCGGAGGCTGATTTGCAGGCCGCGCTGAAGGTGCTCGAACAGGCCCGCACCCTCAACCCCAGGCACTTCGTACCCTACTTCGTGCAGGGGCAGGTGCTGGCCAGCCTCGGCGCGCTCAAACAGGAGCGGGGCGAGAATCCAGAGCCGGATCTCCAGCGCTCCCTGGAGGCGAGTCGCCGGGGACTCAGCATCAACGCGGGCATCCCCCACCTGCACAACGTCATCGGGGTGGCCCAGGTCCAGCTGGCCCGCCACGCTTGGGATACGGGAAGGGATCCGGCACCCTTCGCAGCCAGTGCCGAACAGGCCTTCCGGAAAGCCATCGAAGTCGGCCCAGGCCAGGTGCTCGCCTACATCAACCTTGGGGATTTGCTGACCTGGCGGGCGCGGTATGGGGTGGGCGCGAGTCCGGTCCAGAGGCTCCAGGAGGCCGAGGCCGTGCTGAGGAGAGCCCAGATGGTCTCCCCTGGTGAGCCTGGCGTGCTGGTGAACCTCGGCCGGGTTTCGGCAGTCCGTCTGGAAGGGATGGCCAGGGTCGCCGGCGATGGGGCCCAGGTCGTGGCCGAGGGTGAGGCGGTTCTGGCAAGGGTGCTCGACAAGGACCCCCAGCGCCGCGATGCCCTCCAGTACTTCGGTGAGCTGCGCACGGCCGCCGCACGACTGAAAAGCCGCCGTGGCCTGGCCCAGCGCTCAGATTTCGAGGCGGCCGAACTGGTCCTCAAGAAGGCCCTGGATCTGCGTCCCGATTCCCAGGAGACCGTGCTGAGCCTGATCCGGCTCCTCCTAGCTCGGGCGGAGTGGGAGCGGACCACGGCCCAGGATCAGGCCCCCAGCCTCGGGAGGGGTGCGGTCTTCCTGGCACTGGTCCTGAAGGCCAGGCCAAGTCTCGGCGAGGCGATCGCGCTGCAGGCCGCTCTGGATCTGGAGAAGGCTCGGGCCCAGAGCCAAGCCACCCGCGGTCAGCAGGCGGAGCAGTCCCGACTGGCCTTCCAGAAGGCCTTCTCTGCCAATGGGAACCTGAGCGCGGAGTTCAGGCCGATGGCGGATCAGGCAAGGCTGCTGGCCCAACCTGAGCGGTGAGGATGGCCTGCAGGCCCGAGGTGGAATCAGCCGGTGACTTTGATGGATCCGGTCCCGCCCGTCGTCGCCTTGGAGGTATTGGAGAGGTTGGCCTGGAGGGCAGCCTGCTCCTGCTCGTCGGACTCAGGCGTGGGGTTCTCCGGGTCCGGGATGATGGGCTTGTTGGTCATGGAACCTCCTGAGAAAAAGGGGGCGAACGATTAGGAACTTGAGACTCAGAACCTAATCGACCGAGAGCAGGGCCCAAGCCTAGTTCCCTTCCCATGGGAAGCCAAAGGAAATTTCAACGAGGCCACAGGTTTCTGGAAGGCTTCACGCTGCGGCTGGGAGTGGACCGGAGTTCCGCCCAGGGTGGTTGCCGGGCAATAAAAGGTTGGATTGGCATTTTATAAACACTCAAGAATCCAGCGATTACATCAAAAACGATGCTTTGGCCTCCGAACTTGCTGCTGACTCGCGGGGGGTTGGATCCTATCCTGGTGGATTGACCGAAAGAGGTGACCATGACCCGCGTGCTCCTACAGACCGACAAGGGCGACATCAACCTGGAACTCTTCCCGAAGGAGGCCCCGGGTACCGTGGCGAACTTCGTGAAGCTCATCGAAGCGGGCTTCTACGACGGCCTGGCCTTCCACCGCGTCATCCCCGATTTCGTCATCCAGGGCGGCTGCCCCAACACCAAGGCTGGCGCCTCCGGCATGCCCGGCACCGGCGGTCCCGGCTGGAAGATCAAGTGCGAGACGGCCGGCAACCCCCACAAGCACAAGCTGGGCGCCCTCTCCATGGCCCACGCCGGAAAGGACACGGGCGGCAGCCAGTTCTTCATCTGCAACGGTAGTGCCCCCAGCCACCTCGACGGTGTGCACACGGTCTTCGGCCAGTGCGCTTCGGACGCCGACATTAAGGTGGTCCAGGCCATCAAGACCAATGACAGCATTGTGAAGGCCACGGTCATAGAGGCCTGATCGGGCTCCCAGGCTGCACAGAATCGGGCGGCAATGCCGCCCGATTCTGCGTGATGAAGGATGGTTGGACGGGGGAATCATGGCTGTGATCGAGAAACCCCGCTGTGGCTGGTGTGACAGCGATCCGCTCTACATCGCCTACCACGATGAAGAGTGGGGCATTCCCCAGCACGATGACCACCGGCTTTTCGAGAAGCTGATCCTCGAGGGGGCCCAGGCCGGCCTGAGCTGGATCACGGTCCTGCGCAAGCGGGAGGCCTACCGGAAGGCCTTCCACGGCTTCGATCCGGTGAAGGTTGCGGCGATGACCGATGCCGAGCTCGAGGTGGTCCTTCAGGATCCGGGCATCGTGAGGAACCGGCTGAAGGTCTTCTCGGCCCGCAAGAACGCCCTGGCCTTCCTGGCCGTGCAGCGCGAGTTCGGCAGCTTCGACGCCTTCCTCTGGCCTTTTGTGGGCGGTCAGCCGAAGGTGAACCAGCCCAGGGCCCTGGCGGAGGTGCCGGCAGTGACTCCCGAAGCCGAGGCCCTGAGCAAGGCACTCAAGAAGCGCGGCTTCACCTTCGTGGGACCCACCATCATGTATGCCTACATGCAGGCCATGGGGCTGGTGGACGACCATGTCGTCAGTTGCTGGCGCAAGCGAGCCTAACTCTTTTCGCGACCGCGAAAAGAGCCAGGAAACGGTAGACTGAAAGATCCGGAGCCCCTGTGTCCAAGCCCTTTTACGTCACCACGCCCATCTACTACGTGAACGACCGGCCCCACATCGGCCACACCTACACCACGGTGCTGGCGGACGTGATCGCCCGGTTCCACCGCATGCGCGGCGAGCAGGTGTATTTCCTCACGGGCACCGACGAGCACGGCCAGAAGGTGGAGAAGGCCGCCGCCGCCCGGGGCATCACTCCGAAACAGCTGGCCGACGAGGTCGTGGCCAACTACACGGAGCTCTGGAAGCAGATGGGCATGACCCACTTTCGGTTCATCCGCACCACGGACCAGGACCACCGGGACCAGGTGCAGCGCCTCTTCAAGCGGCTGCTGGACAAGGGCGACATCTACAAGGCCACCTACAAGGGCCTCTACTCGGTGAGTGATGAGGCCTACGTCACTGAGACCCAGGCCAAGGAGCTGCAGGCCCAGGGACTGGCCCATCAGCTCATCGAGCTGGAGGAAGAGACCTACTTCTTCCGGCTCAGTGCCTACCAGGACCGCTTGCTGAAGCTCTACGAGGAACACCCCGAGTTCGTGCAACCGGAGTTCCGCTTCAACGAGGTGAAGCGCTTCGTGGAGGGTGGCCTGCAGGACCTCTCCATCAGCCGCACCAGCATCAGCTGGGGCATTCCCGTGCCCGGCGACGAGAAGCACGTGATCTACGTCTGGTTCGATGCCCTCCTGAATTACTTGACGGGTTGTCCCGCCAACAGCTGGCCGCCGGATCTGCAGATCGTCGGCAAGGACATCCTCCGTTTCCACGCCGTCTACTGGCCCGCCTTCCTTATGGCCGCAGGCATGTTCCTGCCCACCACCATCCTGGCCCACGGCTGGTGGCTCATGGGCGACGACAAGATGTCCAAGAGCAAGGGCAACGTGGTCCGCCCAGACACGCTGCTGCGCTTCGGCAACGATGCCCTGCGCTTCTACTTCATGCGCGACATGCAAGTGGGCCACGACCGCGGCTTCAGCTACGAGGGCTTCATGGACCGGCTCAACGCCGACCTGGCCAACGGCCTAGGCAACCTGGCCGCCCGCACCCTCAGCATGATCCAGCGCTACCGGGGCGGCGTGGTGCCCATGCCCACGGTCATGGATGAGTTGGACCAGGAGATGGCCACCCAGCTGCTGGCGGTCTTCCCGGAATACCTGGAGCAGGCCCGGGCCAGCAACTTCCACGGCGCCCTGGATGTCCTGTGGACGTACCTGCGCACCCTCGACGGCTACATCGTGAAGGCCGAACCCTGGAAGCTGGCCAAGGATCCCGGCAACGATCCCAAGCTCGACGCGGTGCTGGCCAACCTCTACCGGGCCCTGCGCGCCACGGCGTTGCTGGTCGCACCTGTGATGCCCGAGCTGGCCCAGACTCTGTGGGAGGGCCTTGGCCACTCGACGAAGGTGACCGAGACCACCTTCCATGGCTTCGCCCTGGATGGCCCGGCCATCGGCCCCATCGGTGAATCGAAGCCCCTGTTCCAGCGCATCGACAAGGAGAAGGAAATGAGTGACCTCATGGCCGCGGATGCCCCGGCCGAGATCAAGCCCAGCCTGGATGTCCCCGAGATCCGCGAAACCGTGGAGGCGGACACCTTCTTCAAGGTGGACCTGCGCGTCGGCAAGATCCTCGAGGCCGAACGCGTGCCCAAGAGCGACAAGCTCATCAAGATGAAGGTGGACATCGGCCTGGAGCAGCGCACCATCGTGGGCGGCATCGGCAAGGCCTACGAACCCGCCGACCTGCTGAATCGCCTGGTGGTGGTGGTGGCGAACCTGGCCCCCCGCAAGCTCATGGGCATCGAGAGCCACGGCATGTTGCTGGCGGCCAGCGACAACGCCAGCAAGCCCTACCTCATCGCCCCCCCCGCCGACGCCCTGCCCGGGTTCCTGGTGAAGTGAAGCGCCCAGTCTTTTCCTTCGAAGCCGAGGTCCTCACGGACGCGCCTTTCGAGCACATCACCGCGCGGCTCCAGGGCCCGGACCCGCTTGGCGGCATCCGCTGCTTGAAGGCGCTCCGAAGCTGGCTACCCATGGAGCAGGGCCCTGAGGAGATCCACCTCCGCTGGGAACGGCACGTGGTGGGTGCTTTGGAGCAGGGTACCCTCTGCATCCGGAAGGATGCGAAAGGGGCCCACCTCCACCTGTCGGGCTGCATGAAGGGCTGGTCCAGTTTCATCCTCTTCGGCTTGTTGCGCTGGCGGACGGATCGATTGCTGGATCGCTTCGTGGAGGAACTGTGAAGGCCGTGCTCTGGATGAAATCGAGCTGCACCACCTGCCGCAACGCCAAGGCAAAGCTGGCGGCATTGGGGATCGAGGTGGAGATCCGGGACTACTTCAAGACACCGCTGGAGGCTGCCGAACTGGAGCGCCTGCTGCCCGCGGACCCCGGCCCCATGCTGGGGACCAAGAGCCCCAAATTCAAGGAACTCGGCCTGAAGGATCGCCGGTTGACCAGGGCTGAGGCCATCGCGCTGATGGTGTTGGACAACAACCTCCTCAAGCGGCCCATCCTGGTGCATGCCAAGGGCTTGATCATTGGCTTCGATGGTGATGCCTATGAGAAGCTGGTGCTCTGAGGGAGGTCCCATGCGGTTCTACAGCTGGAACGTGAATGGTTTCCGCTCGGTCCTGAAGAAGGGCTTCATGGACTGGCTGGAAGAGACAGAACCAGACGTGCTCTCGCTGCAGGAGATCCGTTCTGAGTGGGAGGAAGTGGATCTCGGTTTCCGCCGGCAGTTGGAGAGCGGCTACGACGTCTGTTGGTTCCCAGCCACGAGCAAGAAGGGGTACGCGGGCTCAGCCACCCTCACCAAGAAGGACCTGGGCTTCAAGCACACCAAGGGCCTGGGCATCGAGGGCTACGACGCAGAGGGACGCATGATCGTCTCCAGGAAGGACAAGCTGGTCTTCATCGCGGGATACTTTCCGAACGCCTCCCAGGGCTTGGTGCGGTTGCCCTTCAAGCGCCAGTTCGCCAGGGACCTTGCAGCGCTTGTGGCGAAGCACCACAAGGCCGGCGATCAGGTGATCCTGTCCGGCGACATGAACGTGGCACCCGAGGAGATCGACCTCGCCCGCCCCAAGGACAACACCAAGAACCCGGGTTTCACGCCCGAGGAGCGCGAGGACTTCAAACTCTACCTGGGCGCCGGACTGGCTGACGTGCTGCGGGAGCGGAATCCGGAGGTGCCGGGTCTCTACACCTGGTGGACGGCCCGGGGCGGTGCACGGGAGCGGAACGTGGGGTGGAGGATCGACCTGTTCCTGGCAAGCCGAAACCTGCTGGATCGGGTGAAGGACGCCCGCATCCATGCCGACGTGCTTGGCTCGGATCACTGTCCCATCAGCCTCGAACTGGCATGAGAAAGGGCCCCGATCGGGGCCCTTTCTCATGGCTTGCAGAGCGGCCTATTTGATGTTCTTCAAAGAAGGGTCCTTCAGCATTTCCTTGGCGGTGGCAGCATTCTTTCCCGCGGGAGCCAGCTCCAGGTACTTCTGCAGGTTGTGCTTGGTGCCCTTCAGGTTGTTCTCGCCGAACTCGACCATGGCCAGGAGGTAGTGGGCCTCGGCGTACTTGGGATCGACCTCGAGGGCCTTGGTCAGGTGGGCCTTGGCCTCCTTGGTCTTCCCGGCATTGAAGGCCTCCACGCCCTTGTTGTAGATCAGGTCGGGGTTCGGTCCCTGAAGGGTCTCGAGCATTGCGACGTACTTCTGCTCAGCGGCCTTGTCGCCCTTGGCCTTGCTGGTCTCGATCAGGCCGATGACCACCCGTTCGTCCTTGGGGTTCCGCTCCAGGGCCTTCAGGAGGTAAGGCTCAGCGTCCTCCTTCTTGGCGCCAGCCTGGGCGATGCAGATCCCCAGCACGCGCTCGATCTTGAGCAGCTCCGGAACCAGGTCCGCCTTGGCCTGTTCATCCTTGAGCTTCTGGCTGGCTTCGGTGAGCGTTTTGAAAGCCTTGTCTACGAGGGGGAGGGCCTCTTCGTATTTGCCTTCGTTGTAGAGGGGGATAGCCGAGTTAAAGGCATCGCGGCCCTCGATGTCCAAGGCGGCGCCTGGATCTTCCGGGATGGCCTGGGCGCCTCCCGCGGGGGCCTGGGTCCTGGCTTCCGCAGGCGTCAGGAGGGTGATGTTCTTCACGATGACGTCGGCAAGCGGGATTTTCACCGGTGATTCCGTGTACGTCACGTAGCCTTCGGCGGTGACGGTCATGGTGAAGTCCTTGGGCTCAAGCCCGACCTGGAGGAAGTTGCCATTCTTGTCGGGAATGAGGTCCTTGCTCCAGTTGCGGTCGATGCGCTTGAGGTTGACCTTGGCGCCGGGAATGGGCTTGCCCTCCTTGTTGAGGACCTTTCCGGAAATCCGGCCAGTCTGTTCCGCGTGAAGCGAAACGCAGATGGCGGGGAGCATAAGCGCGAGAGCGAGGCGTCGCATGGGTCTTCCTCCAAACCTCATCATCGTTCCACAGCGCTGTCCTGGTGCCGAGTGCTTTTCGTCAATAATCAGGCTCGCCAACGGTTCCGGCCCGCAGGAGGGGCGCGAATCCTGGCCGGATGCAGGAAAATTCGGGCTGTGGTAGGCTTCCCCGCAGACAAGTCCTGAAAGTGTTCGAGGTAGCCCATGACTCCAGCGGTGCCGGAAGCCTCCTTGACGGCCCTGATGCAATTCCTGGCCGAGATGGCGCTCCTCTGCATGGGTGGTCAGAATCCAATGACGAAGGAACCGCTCCCGGCGAACCCGGCCATGGCGAGGTTCTACGTGGATCTCCTCAGCGTCTTGAAGGCGAAGACGGAAGGTTTGCGAACGGAAGCCGAGACCGCCCAGCTGGACGAAATTCTTTACCAGCTGCGCATGCGCGTGATGGATCTTAAACCCGCGGCGGAATCGCCCGCGGCTCCGAAGTCATGAGCGCCAGGAGGATCAGCATGGGACTCTTGCAGGCCATCCGGACCTCTTTCCTGCTGGCCGTCCTGGGGGCCTCCCTCATTTCGGCGCCTCCCGCCCCGGCGGCCCCCTCTGCGACACCTCCAGTCAGCGGGCCACTGTCCGCGATTGCCCTCAGCCACAGGGCTGAGCACTTGATGGCAGCCCTCGCCAAGCGGGACGCGGAGGCCGTCCGTGCAGCCCAGCTGGAGGTGGAGGCCCTTCGCCGCACCTACTCCACCCTCGACGTGGCTCCCCTGGTGGAGGCCATGTCCCTTTGGGCCCGCAAACAGGGCATGGACGGGAAGGTGGCCCTGGGGCTGGAGGGACTGCAGGCCGTCGAGCGCTGGGCCCCGGAACACCCGACCCTTTTGGGCACCCGCATCACCCTCATGCGGCAGCAGGGAGTCCAGGGCTGGCTCTGGAGCTTTCCCGACCTGTTGAGATTGACCAGGCACCGCATGGAACACCCAGCCCACCGATGGCTCTGGATGATCCAGCACCTCGGCATGCTCCGCCTTGCAGCGACCCTGCTCCTGTGGGGCTGGGCGCTGACCATGGGGCTCCGCTACCGGAATGTCCTCCGACACCTGTGGGAGGAACCCCTCAAGCATAAGGGGGTATCCCCTCTCCTAGCCGCCATTCTGGGCGGGCTGATCCTGACTGCGCCCGTCATCCTGGGACTGGACCCGATGGTGGCGGCCGTCCTCTGGCTCTTCCTGCTGGCCCCTTTCCTGCTCGCCCCCGAAGTGAAGGTGACGGTCTTCATCCTCGTCCTGCAGCTGGTCCACCCGGCCTTGGCTGCCCTCGAGCCCTGGGCGGCCAGGGAACCCCAGCCTAGCCTCATGACGCTGCAGCTGCAGCCCCAGGTCCAGCCGATCGCTCCGTCGGTCCTCCGCTTTCTTCCACCTTCCGATCAAGCTTTCCTGGCTGGTTGGGGTCAGCTCCAGAACCAGGACTGGAAGGCCGCGGAGGCCACGTTCCAGGGCCTGGTGGGGCGGCACCCCGACCAGACCGCCGTGCTCAACAACCTCGGCGTGGCCAAGTGCCAGTCGGGTGATGCCGCCGGTGCCGACAAGGCCTTCGAGATGGCCCTCCTGGCCGGGCCCAAGATGGAGGTCCTTCTCAACCAGAGCATCCTCGCCTTCAACCGGCTGGACACCGCCCTGGGGGCCTCCAAGCGGGATGATGCCCAAGCGGCCTCACCCGAAGCCTACGCGTTGTTGATCGCGCTGAACGATGCCCAGAAGGATGTCCGGACCTATCCGATCCCCCTTCCCGATACGCCCGACCGGGTGCAGGCCTTGGCGGATGCCGCCGGTGGAACCGAGGGGGCCGGGACCTTCCACCTAATGGAGCGGGCCTTCCTGTTCGCCCTCCTGCTGCCCATCGTCGGGCTCATCATCTTCCTCGCGAGGGTCAGGGCCAGCGTCCGCATGGCCCATCCCACCCAGTGTGTCCGGTGCGGTGAACCCTTCCATACCACGGACAGCCCGGATACCGAGGTATGCCAGAAGTGCCACCACCTCTTCGTCCTGCGAGATGGGCTTCACGCGGAGAACCGCCGGAAGAAACTCGACGAGGTGGCGGAGCACCAACAGGCCACCCGTTGGCTGCACAAGTCGCTCATCGTGCTGCTGCCAGGCTGCGACCTTGCATTCATGGGAGAGACCCGCGAGGGTCTGGTCGAGTTCCTGCCCTTCTGCCTGGCGGTGGGGATGGTCCTGGCCACCGGGCGCTCCGTGCGGTATCCCGGAGAGATCCTGGCGGATCCCACCTCCACCTGGCTGGCCGTGGGTGCAGCGCTCGTGGCCCTCTACTACGTCTGTTCCTGGCTGAAGCTCGTCCTGAGGAGGGCCTGATATGGCACTGGAAGGATCCCTTCGGGACTTCGACCTCTTCTCCCTGTTCAACATGATCAAAATCCAGGGGAAGAACGGCACCCTGGTGCTCTCCCAGGGCCAGGAGTTCGTCAAAGTCTTCTTCGAGAACGGCGAGATCGTCGGCTGCGATTCGAACCAGGTCCGCATGGAGGACAGGCTGGGCACGATGCTCGTCCGGCTGGGGCGGCTGACCGGGGAGGAGCTCCTGGGCATGGTCCAGATCCAGCGCCAGACCCTCAAGCGCATGGGCACCCTGCTCCTGGAGAGCGGCAAGGTCACGGCTTCCGATCTGCAGGATGCCCTCTTCAACCAGGCCACTTCGATCCTGCACCGCACCTTCCGCTGGGTGGAGGGCGACTACCGCTTCGACTCCATGCTGCCCCCGGACCTCGATCGCGACCACTTCGTGCCGATTCCGGTGGACACGGTGCTGATGGAGGCGGCGCGGATCCAGGACGAATGGCCCGAAGTGGAGCGGCGCCTGCCCGGCCTGGACGTGCCACTGGGCAAGTCCCCGCGCGCCCAGTCCCTCCACCTCGACATCGACCGGGACGTGTCCTCCGTCCTGGACGGCAAGGGGCAGATGCAGCACGGCACCTCGGGGCTCACCCATGAGCAGGAGATGGTGCTCTCCTATTTCGACCACGCCCAGGCCATCAAGGACGTCATTCAGGTCAGCCGCTATGAGGAATTGGACACCTGCAAGGCCATCGCCGATCTCCTCGAAGCCGGCCTGCTCGAACCCATCACTGGCGACGCCCCGAAAGTGGTGCGGCCCTGGGTGGTCGATGGCCATCCCGACTTGGCGCCCAAGGAATGGGAGGCCAGCCGTTTCCTCTGGCCCATGGTGGCGCTGGCGTTCGCGGTGCCCCTCGCCATCTACGTTCCTCACCACCGTGGCTCCATGAACATGGGCCTCGCCAGCCTCCAGCCGGTGGATCTGCGCGTGGTGCCGGAAGGCCCCACGCGGCTTCGGCAGGCCTGGGCCCTGCGGTTGGCCTCGCCCAAGGACGGTGGAGTCATGCTCGCCAAAGCCCTGGGACGACCCCTGGATGGCAAGAATCCAGTCCCGGATCTCTCGGCGTTCCCGGACCCCATGGCCCAGCCGGTCGCCCCACCTCCAGCATCCGCCCCGACCCCCAAGAAGTAAGGACCCCCCATGTTCGTGCACCAGCGCCAGGGTTCCCTGGAGGTGATCTGCGGCCCCATGTTCTCCGGCAAGTCCGAGGAGCTCATCCGGCGCATCAAGCGGGCCATCATCGGGAAGCAGAAGGTCCAGGTGTTCAAGCCGGCCCTGGATGACCGCTACGATGCCTCTGCCATCGCCAGCCACAGCCAGCGCAAGCACGAGGCCATCCCGGTGAAGGACACGGTGGAACTGGCCCGCCTCCTCGATCCGGAGGCCCAGGTCGTGGCCCTGGACGAGGTGCAGTTCATGGACGAGGGCCTCATCCCCATCATCGAGGATCTGGCCAACCGCGGCGTGCGGGTAATCGCCGGGGGCCTCGACCAGGACTCCAACGGGGAGCCCTTTGGCATCATGCCGCTGCTGCTGGCCAAGGCGGAATATGTCACCAAGCTCCAGGCCATCTGCATGGTCTGTGGGGCCCTGGCGGGTCGCACCCAGCGCATGGTGCACACGGGAGGCCAGGTGCTGGTGGGCGCGGCCGAGGCCTACGAGGCCCGCTGCCGCCACTGCCACGAGGTGCCCCACGCCACGGGTGACCGGTTGCTGGAGGACCTTACCTCCGGGTCGTGATTTTCCAGATCGTCAAGTTGATGGGCGACATGACAGGCATCCTCCCGGTGGAGCGGGATGCGCCCCTGGCCCGGTTTTGACCCAGCGGTAGACTGGCCCCGGCACGCTGCTGCAGCGCTGATTCTGTCAACCCACGCCCGAGGCTTCAGGGCATCCAGGAGGTCCCCATGGCTGGCGCCTACGCCACCTTCACCCACATCACTGACTACATGGGCTTCGAGGGCCTGCTCACGGACGAAGAGCGGATGATCCGCGAGTCGGCGCGCAAGTTCATCAATGCGGAAGTCCTGCCCATCATCGAGCAGCACGCCCAGGCCCAGACCTTCCCCAAGCACCTGATCCCCATGATGGGCGAGCTGGGCTTCTACGGCCCTTCACTGCCCGAGGAATACGGCTGCATGGGTGTGTCCAATGTCGCCTACGGCCTCCTGATGTACGAACTGGAGCGCGGCGATTCGGGCCTGCGGTCTTTCGCCTCCGTGCAGGGCAGCCTGGTCATGTGGCCCATCTACGCCTACGGCAGCGAGGAGCAGCGGAAGCACTGGCTGCCCAAGCTGGCCACTGGCGAGAAGATCGGCTGCTTTGGCCTCACCGAACCCGACTTCGGCTCCAACCCGGGCGGCATGCTCACCAAGGCCGTGCGCGAACCCGGTGGTAAGTGGCGCCTCAACGGCACCAAGATGTGGATCACCAACGGCACCGTGGCCGACGTGGCCGTGGTGTGGGCCCAGACGGAGGATGGCATCCGCGGGTTCCTCGTGGAGAAGGGCACCCCCGGCTTCAGCGCCCCCGAGATGAAGGGCAAGTGGAGCCTGCGCGCCAGCACCACCTCCGAGCTGGTGCTGGAGGACGTGATCGTGGATGAGGCCACGTCCCTGCTGCCCAACGTGAAGGGCCTGAAGGGGCCGCTGGGCTGCCTCACCCAGGCCCGCTATGGCATCGCCTGGGGCGCCCTGGGCGCCGCGGACGCCTGCTACCAGTGCGCACTGGACTACGCCAAGAGCCGAATCCAGTTCGACAAGCCCATCGCCAGCTACCAGCTCCAGCAGGAGAAGCTGGCCTGGATGGTCACGGAGCTGACTAAGGGGCAGTTGCTGGTCCACCAGCTGGGCCGCCTCAAGGATGCCAAGACCTACACCACCGCCCAGGTCTCCATGGCGAAGATGAACAACGTGAACGTGTCCCTCGAGATCTGCCGCAAGGCCCGCACCATCCTTGGCGCCAACGGCATCCTCGACGAATACCCGGTCATGCGCCACATGGCCAACCTCGAGAGCGTCTACACCTACGAGGGCACGCACGACATGCACACCCTCATCATCGGCCAGGAAGTGACGGGCATCCCGGCTTACAGGTAGCGCATGCTACCTGTGGGTGCCCGGAATGGAATTCCGGCCTACCGATAAAGGTTTGTTTGGCGCAGAAAAGCGGGCCATCCGGCCCACTTTTCTGCGCATGGGTGAAGACGGCCCGGCTACTTTGCCTTCTCCGTGCGCACCACCAGCACGTCGCAGGGCGACAGGCGCACCACTCGTGCAGCGGTGCTGCCGAAAAGGAGTCGCTCCAGGGTGGAGTGGCCCACCTGGGCCACCACCAGCAGGGTCTGGGAATCGGCCTCGGAGACCAGCTCCTCCGCCGGGCCGCCCCACTTTACGATGGCGGAGGCCCCGGCATAGGGCCTGATCCAGGCTTCCAGCTGCTCGCGGGCGTGGTCCTCCATGGTGTGAAGCCAGGCGGGGTCGGGCAGGGCGATCTGGGCTTCCGGCAGCATGGGAGCTGGCGGCTGTAGCACATGCATGGCCACCAGAGGCACCCCGCACTGGGCTGCCCAGCTGCCGGCCCGCTCCAGGGCCTGTTTAGAGGCTTCGGAAAAATCCACCCCCACCAGCACCCGCGTGATCATGACGACCTCCCGTCGGACACCCCAAAGATAAGTCAAGGATCCTCAATGGACCGTGAATTTTCGACAGAACTTGAATTACAAGTTGCAACACCTATAATGACAGCTGGGAGGCAGCATGATCACCCTTCGTCCTTCAGATTCCAGGGGCCACTTCGATTTCGGCTGGCTCGACACCCATCACACCTTTTCCTTCGGCGACTACTTTGAACCGGAGCATGAGCAGTTCCGGGCCCTGCGGGTCCTGAACGAGGACCGGGTCCAGCCGGGCAAGGGCTTCGGCACCCACGGTCACCGCGACATGGAAATCCTGACCTGGGTGCTGTCCGGGGCCCTGGAGCACCGGGACAGCCTGGGCACCCATGGCGTCATCCGGCCGGGAGAAGCCCAGGTGATGAGCGCGGGCACTGGCATCCGGCACAGCGAGTTCAATGCCTCGGCCTTGGAGCCGGTCCACTTCCTCCAGATCTGGATCCTGCCGAACCGGCAGGGCCTCCCGCCCCGCTACGACCAGGTGACCTTCCAGGAGGCAGATCTGCGCAACCACCTGCGGCTGATCGCCAGTTCGGATGGTGCCGACGGGTCCGTCCGGCTGTTCCAGGACGTGAAGGTCTTCGCCGCCCGCCTGGACGCTGGGCGCGGAGTGGAGGTGGCCCTCCCGGCAGGTCGGGCGGGCTTCCTCCAGGTGGTCGCTGGGTCCGTCACGCTACAGGAGCGGCCCTTGAACGCCGGGGACGGTGCGCGCATCGAAGGAGAGCCGTCCTTCCACGTGGAGGCTGGAACGCCGGCCGAGATTCTGTTTTTCGACCTTGCCTGAGGAACTTCCCATGAGCCCCAAACCCATCGCTTCCCTCGTGACCGGCCTTCCCACCCAGGACGGCAACCGCGTGCCCCTCGTCCGGTTGGTGCCGGGCCGGGGGCAGCATGGCAGCGAGGCCTTCCGCGCCATGGACCCCTTCCTGCTCATGGACCACTTCGGCCCCATGGTGCTACCGCCGGGCACGGATGCGGGCTTCCCGCCCCATCCGCACCGGGGCTTCCAGACCCTCACCTACCTGATCCAGGGCGCCTTCAGGCATCGCGACAGCACGGGCGGGGCCGGCCTGCTGCGGCCCGGCGGCGCCCAGCTCATGAACGCGGGCGCGGGCATCGTCCACGAGGAGATGCCGGTGCCGGAACAGCTCGATACCGGTGGACCCATCGAGGGGGTGCAGCTCTGGATAAACCTGCCGATGGCGGACAAGGGGAGCCAGCCCGGCTACACGGACCTGCAGCCCGAGACCCTGCCCTGGACGACCCTTCCGGGCGGTCGGATTCGCGTGGTGGCGGGCACCTGGGCAGGCGTCACCGGACCGGTCCGCACCCCCGCCCGGATCGCCTACGCCCACCTGGAGCTGGAGGCCGGCGCACGGTTTCAGCAGGGCGTTCCGGAGGGCTGGACCGCTGCCGTGGTGCCCCTGCACGGCTCTGTGCGCCTCGAAGGCACCGAGGTGCCGGCGGATTCCGTCGCCCTGCTGGGGGATGGGGACTCGCTGGCGCTGGAGGCCACCACGCCGGTGAGCCTCATGCTGTTGGCGGGCGAGCCCCTCCGCGAGCCCATCGCCCACTACGGCCCCTTCGTGATGAACACCCGGGAGGAACTCGAGCAGGCGGTCCTGGACTATCAGCAGGGGCGCATGGGCCACCTAGACTGAGCCCGACCCCGGGGTTTGTGCCGGGCCTTCTGAACTTCAGACCCGGGCGGTTCCGCCGATAGGAGGGCAACCAGGGAAAGGCCAGGCATGCCCGAGTCAGCCCCGAGACCCGCTTTGCATGGCTTCACGCCGGGCGATGCGGACCAGCTCGGCCGTGATCTCGCCGGCCTTGAGAAGGTCATCAACAAGTCGGCCGCCGGGGCCGCGAGGACTTCGGTGCAGGTGCAGACTCTGGCGCGGGAGATCGATCAGATCCTGGCGAGCAGCCGTTCCATGCAGGAGACCCTGGACAACCTTGGGGGGAACATCTCGCTGTCGGCGATCGCAACGGAGGAGGCGGCCGAGTCCACCCGCCGCATGGCGGATCAGACGCAGAAGGGCCGGGAGGAGAGCGATCAGGCTGTGGCCACGGTCCGGCACCTCCAGCAGCAGACGACGGTGACGGCCGAGCGCCTGGAGTCGCTGCTGGGCCACATCCTGAAGGTCAATGAAGTCTCCCAGGTCATCGGCGAGATCGCGGACCGCACGGGAATGCTGAGCCTCAACGCCGCCATCGAGGCGGCCCATGCCGGCGCCGCGGGGCGCGGGTTCGCCGTGGTGGCCGAGGAGGTCCGCAAGCTGGCGGACCGGACCTCGCTGCAGACCCAGGAGATCGCGGCCCTGCTGGAGGCCATCCGGAAGGACTTGGATCCGGCGCGGGAGGCCATGGAGCAGAGCCTGGGTCTGGCGGCCACGACGCGTGTCCAGGTCGAGGCTGTCGAGCGACGCCTCTCGGACATCGCGGACCTGGCGGAATCCACCGCTGGGAACGTATCCCGCCTCGCGGGGACTGCCACCGAGGAGCAGGAGGCGGCTCAGACCCTGGTGGCGGCCTCGGGGAGGCTGCTGGAATCCACAGGCACCTTGAAGTCCGCCGCCGAGGCTGTGGCCCAGGATGCCTTTGCGGTCACCTCGCTCACGGAGGAAGGCCACTGCCACCTGGCCGCCTACGACACAGGCTCCCTCTTCCATCGGGCCCTGGGGCTGGCCCGGGACCTCGCCACCACCAGCGCCACCATCCTCGAAGGCCCTGTCCAGGATGGGCGTATCACCGCCGAGCAGCTGCTGGCCCTTGACTACACCGAGATCCGGGGTTCCGAGATCCAGAGCCTGTCCCGGTTCTTCAACGTCCTACGGGTGCCCCCGGAGGGGTTCACTCCACCCAAGTTCCGCACGGCCTACGACGGCCTGGTGGACCGGACCCTGCAGGAAGCCTTTGACCGCGTCCTGGGGCAGGAGCCGCGGCTGACCTTCGCCCTGATCATCGATTTGAACTCCTACGGCCCCTCGCACAACAAGGCCTTTGCAAAGGACTGGACCGGCCAGCCGGACAAGGACCTGGCCGGCAACCGCGTGAAGCGCTTCTTCACCGACAACCGGGTGCTGGTCCGCGGCGCGCGGCACGGGTTGGGCGAAGCGGCCGAGGCTCTGCCGGATCGGGTGGATCGGGCCACCTTCCAGCGGGTGGCCGATCTCAGCGAGAAGGCCGCCAGCCGCCAGGAGTTCCTGGTGCAGACCTATGCCCGGGACACCGGCGCCATCATCACCGTCCTCACCGTGCCGCTCTTCGTCCGGGGCCAGCGCTACGGCGTCAGCCTCTTGGGCTGGAGCAGCGACGGCTGAAGGTCAGTTGATTGGTCGTGCTTCGAGCCTGCGCAGGAGCGTGAAGCGGCCCGAGGCGAGCTTGCCCAGGGCCCGGGCCAAGGCCTCCCTGCTGCAGGCCAGTGCCTCGCTCCAGGCCTCCAGGGGGAGCTCGCCGCCCTCGGGATGGGCGTCCACCCAGGCCTGCCAGAGCACGGCCAGGGCCTGGGCCTCAGGCTCCTGGCGATCCCGCCAGCTGCGCTCCTGGGGCCGCCTGGGCTCGTAGAAGGTGGTGCCGTGCAGCTTGTCCGGCAGGAAGGCCTGCGCGCGGTCGTAGTCGTTGTGGGAGTAGTGGTAGCCCGTGCCGCGCCCCGCCTTGCGGGCCGTGGCCGTGTGGGCGTCGCGGATGGCCTCGGGAATGGGCGCGTCGTCCGCCGCCAGCGCCGCGTCCACGGCCAGGATGGTGGCGTTGCTCTTGGGGGCGTTGGCCACGTAGATGATGGCCTGGGCCAGGGGAATGCGAGCCTCGGGCCAGCCGATCTGCTCCACGGCGCGGCTGGCGGCCTCGCAGAGGAGGAACGCCTGGGGATCGGCGTTGCCCACGTCCTCGGCGGCGCAGACCATGAGGCGCCGGGCGATGAAGCGGGGATCCTCGCCGCCGCGGATCATCCGGCTGAGGTAGTAGAGGGCGGCGTCGGCGTCGGAGCCGCGCAGGCTCTTCTGGAAGGCGCTGGCCAGATCGTAGTGGCCGTCGGCGCGGTCGAACATCATGCGGCCGCCCAGGGCGCCCTGGAGGGACTCCAGGTCCGGCTCGGGCATCTCCAGCCAAGTCTCCAGGCCTGACAGGGCCGAGCGGAGGTCGCCGCCGGCCCAGTTCGAGAGCCATTCGAAGACCTGCACCGGCTCGGGTTCGGCGCCGCGCTCACTGGCCCAGGCGCGCTTGAGCACGATCAGAATGTGGGCCGGCTCCAGAGCCTTCAGGGCGATGAGCTGGCAGCGGCTACGCAGTGCCGGGTTCAGATAGAAGGCCGGGTTCTCGGTGGTGGCGCCGACGAGGATGGCCTCGCCGCGTTCGAGGTAGGGCAGGAGGATGTCCTGCTGGGCCCGGTTGAAGCGGTGGATCTCGTCCAGGAACACCACCGGGGGCACGCTGCGGAACAGCGGCATCTCCCGACTTTCCGCCAAGAACTTCTTCAGCTCCGCTGCGCTGCCGCTGACGCCCGAGAACTCGATGAAGCCGTGACCCGTGGCCTCGGCCAGGATGCGGGCCAGGGTGGTCTTGCCGGTGCCGGGTGGGCCCCACATCACCAGGGAAGGCAGCCGCCCGCCCGCCGTGAGCCGTGTCAGAGCACCCTTGGGGCCCAGCAGGTGCGCCTGGCCCACCACCTCGTCGAGGGTGGTGGGGCGGAGGCGTTCGGGGAGGGGGATGTGGGACATGGCGATCCTTCCAGCCTATCGCGTACGATGAGCTCTGTCCCTCCAGCGAGCCCCGATGCCCCGCATACATGCCAACCTCATGATGCTTCCCCTGTTTCTCTGGGTGTCCGCACCCGCAGCGCGCGCGCAGGAGGGGCCGGCCAACCCGCCAAAGGAGCCTGCCTCGGTGAGGGCATCCGGTATCCGCCTCTTCCTCGATGCCCAGCAGGTATTCGTGGATGTGAACTTCCTCCGCACGGAAATCACATGGGTGGATTGGGTTCGGGATGCGAAGGATGCCAATGTGCACCTGATCCTGACCTCGCGCCCCACAGGCAGTGGGGGCACGTCCTTCTCCCTCCGCTTCATTGGCCTCCAGGGATACCAGGGGTTGGATGATGCCTTCGTGAGCGCCACGCCGGGCGTGACCACGGCGGACGAAGTTCGCCGCAGCCTGGCCAGCCAGGTCGCGCTGGGCCTGGCGCGGTATCTGGTTCGGGAGCCGGGTTCCCAGCACTACGGAGTGGTGGCCCACCGGGCCGAGGCGATGCCGCCGCCGCCCACGGTGGATCCCTGGGACAGTTGGGTCTACCGCATGGGGGTCAGTGGATTTGCCAATGGGGAGTCCCAGTACTCCTCCATGTCGACCTCTGCAAACCTCGGCGCCAGCCGGATCACGAAGGAGGACATCTTCCGGGTCGGCCTCTCCGGAAATTGGAACCGGAACCGCTATGTCCTCTCCGACGGGACGCTCGACACGCGGATGGAGAGCTACAACGCAAGTGGTCTGCTCGCGCAAGGCCTCACGGACCACTGGACCAGTGGTTTGATGTTGGATGCGGACCGTTCAACCATGACCAACCTGAAGGGTTCGATCCGGCTGGCAGGTGGTGCAGAGTACAACGTGTGGAAATACTCCGAGGCCAGCCAGCGCCAGTGGACTTTTCGCTACGAATTGGGCATGAAGCGGGTCCACTACCTGGAAGAGACTCTGTTCGGGAAAACCAGCGAGACCCTCCTCGACCACGCCCTGATCACAACCCTCACGCTCAACCAACCCTGGGGCTCGGTCAATGTCTCGATGAGGGGCTCCACTTATCTGAACGATTGGAGCAAGTCGAGCCTCGGCCTCTTCAACTCGGTCTCGTTGAAGTTGGGGCAAGGGTTCTCCATGAACCTGTCCGGCAGCTATGCCCGGGTTCGTGACCAGCTCTCCCTGCCCAAGCAGGGTGCGACTCAGGACGAGGTCCTGCTTCGCCTACGTCAACTGCAGACGAACTACAGCTACTTCGTGAGCCTTGGCTTGAACTACACCTTCGGGTCCATCTTCAACAACGCCGTGAATACGCGCTTCGGCGGAGCTGGCGGTGGGGGGACCACCATCATTATTTCGCAGTGACCGGGCCGGGACTTCCAACCCTCGGCGCGGGCTATGATCAATCTGGTGATTCCATGACGTCGCTTCCTGCCTTTGAACGAGATGCCCGCGCTCAGCTCCTGGACACGCTCATCCTGCGATGTGGCGAGGAGAGGGGACGACACTTCGCCATCCTCGAAGACACCGTCTTCTACCCGGAGGGCGGCGGTCAGCCCTGCGACCTGGGCACCTTGAACGGCCTCGCCGTGTTGGATGTCCAGAAGCGCGAAGGCGAGATCCGGCACTACCTGGCAGTGGCCGTGCCCGAAGGCCCGGCGTCGCTCCGCCTGGACTGGGCCCGCCGCTTCGACCACATGCAGCAGCACACGGGCCAGCACCTGCTTACGGCCGTGGCCCAGGACAAGTTCCAGTGGGAGACCACGGCCTTCCACCTGGGGGCGTCGGTTTGTGATATCGAACTGAGTGCGCCCTCGATCTCCCCTGCGGAGATGGCCCGTCTGGAAGAAGCGGTGGCCGAGGAGATCCGCGCGCGCCGGGAGGTGACGGCCCGCCGGGTGAGCGCCGAGGCCTACGGCCTGGAGGCCGTGCGCTCCCGGGGCCTGCCCGAGGGCCACACGGGCGATATCCGTCTGGTGCAGATCGCGGACGTGGACCTGAACACCTGCGGCGGTACGCACCTGCGCCACACGGGCGAGATCGAGGCCCTCAAGCTGCTGGGCATGGAGAGCATCCGTGGAGGGACGCGTCTCTTCTATGTGGCTGGCAGGCGCGCCAGGCTCCGCCTGGAGGCGCATGAACAGCGCAATGCGGTGCTGCGCAACCTGCTGGGGGCGCCCGACGAGGACCTCGTCGCCGCCCTCCAGATCAAGCTGGACCAACTGCTGGCCTTGGAGCGCCGCAGCCGGAAGCTGGAGGATGAACTCGCCGAATTCCAGGCGGCGGCCCTGGCGGCGCATCCCGGAGCCCTGGTGGAAGCCCACTTCGAAGGCCGGGACATGGCCTTCCTGCAGAAGCTGGGCCGCGGCACCCTCGCCCTAGATGCCGCCAAGGCCGTGTTCCTCACGGCCGATCTCGGCGGGCAGGGAATCTTCCTGTTGAGCGCCGGCCAGGGCTCGACGCTGGACGTACCCATCGCCGGCAAGGCCGTGGCGGCCATCCTAGGCGCCAAGGGGGGCGGCGCTGGCCAGAGCTTCCAGGGGAAGGTTCCGGACCTCAAGGCACGGGAACAGGCCTTGGCTGCCCTGCGTGAGATGGAACGATAGCCTCGCCATGGACCTGATCTACCTCGACCACAACGCCACCACGCCCCTGGATCCCGAGGCCTTCGAGGCCATGCGCCCCTGGTTCACGGAGCGCTTCGGCAATGCCAGCTCGGCCTACGCCCTGGGCCACCTCTCGGATGGCGCGGTGGTGGCGGCGCGGGAGCAGGTGGCGGCCCTGGTGGGCTGCACGCCGGCGGAGATCGTTTTCACCAGCGGGGGCACCGAGAGCCTGAACCACGCGGTGAAGGGGGTCTGGGAGGCCTTTCCAGCCAAGCGCCACCTGGTCACCACCACCGTGGAGCATCCTGCCCTGCGGGCCCTCGTGGCGTGGTGGAAGGGGCAGGGTGGCACGGTCTCGGATGTGGGCGTCGATGCCGAGGGCCAACTCGATCTGGCGGACCTGGAGGCCACAGTGCGGCCGGATACCGCCCTGGTGGCCGTCATGGCCGCCAACAACGAGTCCGGCGTGCTGTTTCCCGTGGCCGAAGCGGCCTGCCTCGCGAAGGCCCGGGGGGCGCTCTTCCTGGTGGATGCCACGCAGGCCGCGGGGAAGGTCCCCGTGGATGCCGCGGCCTGGTGTGCGGACCTGCTCTGTCTCAGCGGCCACAAGCTACACGGACCCAAGGGCACGGGGCTGCTCATGATCCGCCGGGGTGTGCGTCTGAAACCGCTGATGCTCGGTGGTTCCCAGGAACGCGGGCGGCGGGGTGGCACCGAGAACGTGCCGGGCATCGTGGGGCTGGGCAAGGCAGCCGAACTCGCGGTGCTCAGGCTTCCCGCGATGGAATTCGTGCGCAGGCTGCGGGATGACCTCGAACTGCGCCTACTCTCCGAGATTCCGGAGACCCGCATCCACGGTCAGGCTGCCCCGCGCCTGCCCAACACGACCCTGGTGGGTTTCGCGGGCCTTGAAGGCGAGGCGCTCCAGCTCAGGCTCGGGGAGCACGGCATCTGTGTCTCCACAGGCAGCGCGTGCAGCACCGGCATGCGCGAGCCCAGCCACGTGCTTCGCGCCATGCAGGTGCCGGAGACCTACGCCACCGGTACGGTGCGTTTCAGCCTGGGGCGTGCCACCACCCCGGCGGAACTGGGCCGGATCCTGGACCTGCTGCCTGGCCTGGTCGCCGGACTCCGAGAAAATCCTGCATTCAAGCGCCAGGCGCGGTAATTGCCCAGTATCATCTTTGAATTGATTGCTTTTGAGATCTCTCGGTGCATTGCTAGTCTGGCACCCTCGCTAGGGATGCATTCGAGGGAAGTTGGCGGAAGGGACATGTCATGGCCATGGAAAGCCTGAGGCGCCTCGCGCAAAGCCTCCGCCCGGGCAAGGCCAAGGTAATGACGCCCTGGCGCACGCCCGTGCCCCTGGATCGAGGGGCCCTCGGAGGAGCCTGCCTGGCCCTGGACGGGCATGGCCACGGCGCGGCCCTGTGGGAGAACGGCGGCCGGCTCTGGACCATGCCCATCGGACCCCACTCGGCCCCGGGCATAGTCCGCCTGCCCCTCGGCGAAGGGACGGAGCCCCGCATGCTCCTGAACCCGGAGGGGCGTGGGCTCGCACTCTGGCAGACAGTGGCCGGGGAGGAACGGCAGGTCCTGGGCAGGATCCTGGGCGGCGGTGAGGGTGCATCCCAGACCCTCTACCGGACCCAGGGCTTGATCCATCACCTCCAGGCGGCCGTGGACCGGCGCGGCAACACCCTGGTGGTGTGGCTCCTGGAGGAGGACGGGCGCTTCGAGGTGATGGCCCAGTCGTTCGATACCCGCGGCCAGGTCTGGGAGCAGGCCCCCACCACCTTGGGCTTCCCCACTGCCGGGATGGTGGAGCCACGCCTCGCCGCCAATCACCGCGAACACGCCATGGTGCTCTGGGAGGCCGAAGGCGACGGCCAGGAGGGGCTCGTGGCCAGCCACTACTGGCCCTCGGATCGGATCTGGTCCGACCGGCCTGTGCCCGTGGTGTCCCATGCCACCCGCCACCACCAGGTGGCCATGGATGACATGGGGAATGCGCTGGCGCTGTGGATCCATGCGCCGCGGGGCCAGCGGAGCCACCTCGAAGCCAGCTACTACGATGGCCAGCGTTGTGAATGGGGTGCGCCGGAAGCGCTCAGCTCGGCCCAGACTTTCTCGCACCCGCGGCTGGTGATGAGGGGCGATGGCGTGGCGGTGGCCGCCTGGTGCCAAGCGGAGGGCCACGGTGCCTCGCGGCTGATCACCAAGGACTTCGCGAGGGGGCGGTGGGAAGAGGGCGTGGAGTGCCTGGAACTGGGCCAGGCGCCCGTCCGCGAATTCGGCCTCGACCTCGGCCCGGAAGGGAAGGCCGCCCTGATCGCCGTGCAGCATGGCTCCGAGGGGGACTGGGTCACCGCCCGCCTCCGGCAGGGTTCCTGGGGCGAAGCTTTCACCCTGGCTCCCGCCTCGCCCCAGTCGTGCGGGCTTCCCCAGGTCCGTCTCTGTCCTCAGGGGGCCTCCGCCATTTGGGTGCAGGGAACAGGCCGGGACGGGAGGCTTATGCTGGTCGAGACTTGGTGATTCGGAATCTCCCTAGTCCAATAGCTGCCGCGCGTAGTGTCCGATCGCATACGGGAGCCACCGATGGTCCGGAAGGTCCCGGCTGAGGTATCCCATGTGGCCACCGTGGTCCTCGAGGTGGAGGTGCACGCTGTGGGAGGGGTTCGAATCGACGGCGTGCCGCCAGGGGATGAAGGGATCGTCCTTGGCCAGGAGGACCACGGTTGGCACCGTGATCTTCCCCAGGTGCTGGCGGGCTGAGCATCTGGCGTAGTAGTCATCGGCATTCTGGAAGCCACCGGCCCTGGTGGTATAGGCGTCGTCGAACTCACGCAGGCTCATGAGGGGCCAGGTCCGGTAGACATCCTCGATGAGGCCATCCTGCACCCGCTGGCGAATCGCCGCGCGGCAGCGCCGGATGAAGCGGAGCTCGTACAGCCGGCTCAGGCCGCTGTGGATGGACTCGGCGCAGGCGCCCAGATCCACGGGCGGGTTCACGGCGATGGCGGCGTCAGGTCGCGCAGCCGGATGGGGAAGGCCGCCGCCCAGGTTCAGCAGCAGGGCGTTGGCGGAGAGGGAGTAGCCGATGGCCAGCTGGCGCAGGCCCGGGTGCCGTTCGCGGGCCGCGGCGAAGACAGCCCCCAGGTCATCGCCGGACCCGCTGTGGTAGGGCTTCCGGGCCAGACCCCGACCCTCGCCGCAGCCCCGGTGGTTGACGGTCCAAATATGGTGGCCCAGGGCGCGGGTCAGGGCCACCGTCCGCCGGACGTAGTGGGCCTGGTCGTCTCCCCCCAGGCCATGGAAGACCAGAGTGAGGATCGGCTGCTCACCGGGGTAGTGCCGCGCCGCGAGCTGATCACCGTCTGGCAGCGCGATGCGCAGGGGTACGGATGGATGGCTGGGCGGTTCCCCAGGGAGGTAGTTGCCCAGGATCGTCTGCAGGTGGCCTGAGGTCGCCCACCACGGAGGACGGCAGGACAGGGGCGGCGGTGCGAGTTGGCGCATCGTTCCAGAGTGGTCCACCCGCCACTCACTCCTTGCGCTTGTAGACGAGCTTGTAAGAGAAGGGATTGTCGAGTTTCGGGTGGGTGTAGGTGACCTGCAGGGCCAGGGAGCTGCCGTCCTTCCGCATGGAATAGACCTGCTTCAGCACATAGCTCTCGCCCGTGAGGGTCTGCACGAGGGTCGGTCCCTGGCCGCTGAGGGAGACCTTGAAGGTCTCTCCATCGCTGCGCTTCCAGGCTTCCTCCGTGCCGTCGAAGGGCGTGTCGATGGAACGCTCCTTGTCAGGAGTCACGGAGAAGGTGCCGCCGGCCAGGATATCGAGCTGGCCGAAGGATCGGCAGGCCGACTGGAGCTTCTTCTTCCAGACCAGCCTGAGCCCGAAGTTCAGGTCCTTGAGGTGGGACTCGATCTGCTCATCGATTTTGTCACTTTGTGAAGCATGCAAGGTCCATTCACCGTCCCAGGCGACCTTGGCCTCCTTGGCGGGTTCGACCTTGGCGGGGGCCGGTTTGGCTTTCTGGGCGCAGACGGGAAGGGCCAGGAAACAAGGCAGCAGCAGGGCATGGGCGCGCATGGAGACCTCCAGATGGAGCCTACGCCCGCCCATGGACTTCTGGAAGTTTTGAAAACAATCCATGTGATCGGTGCAACAAAGGCGGGGATTGATGACCTTCCAGGAAAGTTCACATCAGACGAGGTGTAAGCTGGGGGCATTCAGCCCACAGACAGGGCACTCAAAACCAAGGAGTGTGGCCATGAAGAAACAGGAAGCCCTCGATTACCATTCGATGGGACGGAAGGGCAAGATCGAGGTCATCGCGACGAAGCCCTGTTCCACCGCGCGCGATCTGTCCCTGGCCTACTCCCCAGGTGTGGCAGAGCCCTGCCTGGCCATCGAGAAGGATCCGGAACTGGCCTATGAATACACCGCCAAGGGCAACCTGGTGGCCGTGATCTCCAACGGCACGGCGGTGCTGGGCCTCGGCAACATCGGCGCCCTGGCCGGCAAGCCGGTCATGGAAGGCAAGGGCGTACTCTTCAAGCGCTTCGCCGACATCGACGTGTTCGACATCGAAGTGAACGAACTCGACATCGACAAGTTCTGCCAGGTGGTCAAGGCGCTCGAACCCACCTTCGGCGGCGTGAACCTCGAGGACATCAAGGCCCCCGAGTGCTTCGAGATCGAGACCCGACTCAAGAAGGAAATGAACATCCCCGTCTTCCACGACGACCAGCACGGCACCGCCATCATCAGCACCGCCGCCCTGATGAACGCCTCGGGCATCGTCGGCAAGAAGCTTGAGGACATGAAGGTGGTGTTCAGCGGCGCCGGCGCCTCCGCCATCGCCTGCGCGGACATGATGATCGCCGCCGGCGTGAAGCTGGAGAACCTCTGGCTCTGCGACACCAAGGGCCTAGTCTACACCGGCCGCACCGAGGGCAACAACAAGTACAAGGACAAGTTCGCCAAGCCGAGCGAGTGGCGCACCCTGGCAGACACGATCAAGGATGCCGACGTGTTCGTGGGCTGCTCCAGCAAGGGCGCGCTGTCGCCCGAGATGCTGCTGAGCATGGCCAAGAACCCGATCGTGTTCGCCCTGGCGAACCCCGATCCTGAGATCGACTACCCCACCGCGAAGGCCACCCGCGACGACATCATCCTGGCTACAGGCCGCAGCGACTACCCGAACCAGGTGAACAACGTCTTGGGCTTCCCCTTCATCTTCCGCGGCGCCCTGGATGTGCGGGCGTCCGAGATCAACGAGCCCATGAAGCTGGCGGCCGCCCAGGCGCTCGCCGCGCTGGCCAAGGAGGAGGTGCCGGATTCCGTCGTGAAGGCCTACCAGGGCCAGAAGTTCACCTTCGGTCCGGACTACATCATCCCCAAGCCCTTCGACCCCCGCGTGCTCCTGTGGGTCGCCCCGGCCGTCGCCAAGGCCGCAATGGATACCGGCGTGGCCCGCAAGCCCATCGCCGACATGAAGGCCTATGTGGAGCGCCTCGAGGGTCTCCAGGGCCGCAGCAAGGACGTGATCCGCAGCGTGGTGCACCGCGCCAAGGAGAATCCCAAGCGCGTGGTCTTCCCCGAAGGCGACCACCCGCTGATCCTCCAGGCCGTGTCCCAGATGGTGGATGAGGGCATCTGCATCCCGATCCTGCTGGGCGATCCCGCGAAGATCAAGGCCGTGGCCGCCGATCATGGCATCGGCCTCGAAGGCATCGAGATCCTCGATCCCGGCACCGTGGCCTGGCGCAAAGAGGCGGAAGACGCCTTCTACGACCTGCGCAAGCGCCGCGGCGTCACCCGCTTCGAGGCCAAGCGGCAGATCCACCGCCGCATCTACTTCGGCGCCATGATGTGCCGCCTGGGCAAGGCCGATGGTCTCATCGCCGGCCTGACGATGTACTACCCGGAGACCATCCGCCCCTGCCTGGAAGTCATCGGCACCCGCAAGGGCGTGAAGAAGGTCTGCGGCGTCTACACCATGGTCCTGAAGAACCGCGTGCTGTTCTTCTCCGACACCACCATGAACATCGAGCCCACGGGCGAGGAGCTGGCAGAGATCGCCATGCTTACCTCGGACCTGGTGAAGGACACCTTCAACATGGAACCGAAGGTGGCCATGCTCTCCTTCTCTAGCTTCGGCAGCGTCGAGCACCCGCTGGTCCGCAAGGTCCAGAAGGCGGTGGAGATCGTGAAGGCCACCCGGCCCGAGCTCAAGTGCGACGGCGAGATGCAGGCCGATACGGCGCTGGGCGAAGGCATCCTGGCCGAGAATTATCCCTGGGTGGACCTGCCAGGCGGCCCGAATGTCCTGATCTTCCCCGACCTCACCAGCGGCAACATCGCCTACAAGCTGGTGCAGCGGCTGGCGGGCGCCGAGGTCATCGGCCCCATCACCTGCGGCATGGCCGCTCCGGTGCATGTCCTGCAGCGGCACAGCGACCTGAATGACATCATCCACCTCACGGCGCTCACCGTCGTCGAGGCGCAGCAGAAGTAGGCCGTTCTCATTGGAGCAGCGGGGGCCGGTGGCCCCCGCTGCCTGTTTCACCGTTGTGCCTGGAGCGGTCGCAGCAGCTGCTGCACGGCTTGTTCGATGCTGAGGGGGTGCCCGTCGGGACCCTTCTCCCGGTGATCGAGATTCGCCTCGCCCTGCCAGACGGGACGGCCGAAGCGGCGGTCCTGGAGCTGCACGATGACGGTGAAGGTAACCCTGGAGCTCCCCTCCCGCTCCGCGGCGGCATCGCCACCGGCCTCCGGGCCGCCGCGGCCGCCTCTGCGATGGCCTTCGCCACCCGCGGACCGGTGGGAGCCCTTGCCAGCGTGGTTCCCGCCGCCCTCCGGTCGGCCCCCGGTCAGGACGTAGACGGCCACCCACAGATCAGCCTCTGCCGCCGGGACCAGCCGGTACTTTCGGGCTGCCAACTCCGCCTGAACGGCCTGAAGGTGCAGGTCAGGATTCAGCGGCCGCATCCCCTCACGGATGAGGATGCGGTCCCTCCGTGGATCGGGGGCCACCGTTGCGTACCGGCCGGACTGGAAGGCCGGGTCCACGTCATAGGCGAACTTGGGGTGGGCGCACCCGGTGGCGGCAAGCAGGGTCAGAGGAAGCAGCCAGGACCATGGGGGTGTGGATCGCATGACTGAAGGATGCCCCCAGCCGGGCTGGCGTTCCTCAGGATTGATCGATCTGGGCCAGCCAGGCCTGGATCTCGGGATCGGGGTCCGGGCTCAGGCGCAGGGCCTCCTGCAGATCCAGAAGGGCCGGTCCAGGCTCGTCGCGCTGCAGGTGGATGAAGGCGCGCTCCTTGTGGACCCTTGGGTTGCCGGGCTCGAGCAGGATGAGGTGGGTGCCGGTCCAGAGGGCCTCTTCCCAGTCCTCGGCGTGCATGAACCGCAGGTGGAGGTTCCTCACCAGACGGATGAGGGTCTCCCGGTTGGTAGCGGGCTTCAGCATGTCGCGCTGGAAGGCCACCCGCCCCGCAGTGGCGGACTTCACCAGCGCCGCTCCGAGTTCTTCGCCCACGGCCCGGCCTCTGTGGAATGGATCGAAGCAGAGGAGGCCGAAGTCCGTGCGCAGCGCGGCGATGTAGTGTCCGGGCAGGCCCACGCCCACGGCATCGAAGCCCATGCGGCGGGCCAGGTCCACCCACAGGATGGAGAGGGAGATGGGCAGGCCCTTCCGGCGGGCGATGACCGCCGGCAGCAGGGCGTTGAGGGGGTCGTCGTAGGTGTCGCGGTCGCCCTCGAAGCCCAGCTCATCGAAGAGCAGGTGGTTCAGGGCGTCGATGGCCTTGTGGGTGTTCCAGGGCAGGGGCATGCGCCCAGCAAGGGTGAAGGCCCACTCGTTTAACTGCATGGACACCTGGTCAGGATCCGGGTCGTCCAGGGCCGGAGCCACAGCGTGCACCGCCCCTTCCGCCAGGTTCACGCAGTCAGGATCCTCCCGGAGATAGTCGAGCAGGGACATCAGGCGCGCCGTCGGATCACCGCGCGGCCCACCAGCGCCAGGGCCACCAGGCCGACGGCCACCCAGGCCCACGTCAGCCAGGAGCTGCTCGCAGCCTGGACCTTGCGGGCCTCCTCAGCCTTGCGGGCGTTCTCCGCGAGGGACAGCTTGGACTGCGCTTCCCGGGCATCCTTCACGGCCTTGTCCGCGGAATCGCGGGTGGCCTTGAGTTCCTTGGTCACGGTTTCCTGCTCCTCCTCGGCGCCCAGAACCGCCACCTTTCTGGGGGGAGCGGTCGGCGGACCGAAGCTTGCCGGAACGGCCTCGCCTTCCTCCTGGAAGGCGGCGGGGGACTGGCTGGCTTCGATGGATTCCGTGAGCGCCTGGATGTCCTCCCGGAGGCCAACCAGCACCTGGTTCTGCCGGTGGAGCTGGGCGCCCTGGATCCAGAGCAGGCCCAGCTGGAGGGCCAGGAAGGTCGGAATGAGCCATCGAAGGGGTGAGCGTCGCACTAGGCCTCCCTTCCCAGGATAAACAGGGTCCGGTCATCGCGGTTCTGGGTATCGAAGGCGGCGACGTCATGGAAGACCGCCTCACAGGCGGCGCGGGGACTGCCCGTACCCCAGAGGCGGCGCAGCTGGGCGCTGAGCCGCTCCAGACCGTAGAGCTCGCCGTCCCGGTTCATGGCCTCAGAGAGGCCATCGCTGTAGAGCACCATCCACCCCTTGGGTGGGAGCACCCCTTCGATGACCTGCCAGTCACCCGGGCCCGCGGGCCGCAGGCCCAGGCCGCGGCCATGGGGAACCACCTCGCGGTGGCCGTCCCCGCCGGAGGCCTCGAACACCAGCGCTCCGGGATGGCCCGCCCGGGCCAGCCGGTAATTCCCAGCGTCGTCCCACTCCAGCAAGATCAAAGTGAGGAAGCCCCGGTGACCCAGCAGTTGCCTCAGGGTGAGGTCCAACGAGCAGAGGATCTCCTCGAGCCGCTGGTGCTCAGTCTGGGCTGCCTGTTCGAGCAGGGCCGTGGCCTGGGCCATGTAGAGGGCGGCGGCGAGGCCCTTACCGCAGACATCGCCCACGGCCGCCAGCCACTTGCCGCTGGGGCGACGCTTCACGAAGAGCAGGTCGCCGCCGGTCTCCAGGGCCGGCTCCAGGCGCAGGGCCACATGGAAGCCGGGGATGGGTGGCACCTGGGTGGTGACCAGCCCCTCCTGGATGCGCCGGGCCGTTTCCAGCTCTTGGCTCAGGCGCTCCTGGGCCACCAGCCGTTGGTGCATCACGGCCGTCTCGATCACCTGGCCCGCAGCGAGGGCAACCTCCCGCAGCAACTCACGGTCCTCGCGGCCGTAGTTCAGCTCGGCGTATTTCCCACCCAGGAGCACCACGCTGTGCGGGCTGTCGCCGGCCAGGATGAGCAGCAGCAGCTGGGCTTCCAGGGCATCCACATGGGCCCGCAGGGTGCCACCCTGCTCGCGGATCCAGTCCGCTTCCTCGCTGCCGAGCCCCAGCACCAACTCGCGGTTCTCCCGGGCTAGGCGGAGGAGGCCCGGGGGGATCCGGAGCGGCTGGGGCGGGAAGTACATCCGGCGGTCCTCCCGGTCCGAGGCCTCGGCTGCGGGCAGCAGGATCTGGCGGTCCTCGATGGGGAGGATCTCGAGCAGCTGCGGCTGGAAGGCTTCGCCCAGGGCGCGGCGGAGGGACTTGACTAGGGACTCCTCGCTGAAGCGCTTCCTGGGTTCGCGCACGGCGCTGAGGGCGATGTCGCGGGTGCTGGAGAAGTCCCGCCGGAACCGGCGCCGGATGCCCTTCAGTAGGCGCCGCAGGGCCCAGCCGAGTGGCAGGGCGAGGATGCCGATGAGGGCCCCCGCCCAGCCGGGGGGAATCGCCGAGAGGTGGGAGAAGGCCCAGGCCAGGCCTCCCAGGTAGGCCGCCACCGTGAGCGCCAGGATGGCCATGTAGCTAACCCAGCGCAGCAGCACCTTCTGCACATCGAAGAGCCCGTGGCGGAAGATGGCGTAGGCGAAGCTGATGGGGATGAGCGGCGCCGGCAGCATGAAGATGAAGATCTGCCGGCGGAACAGGAGGCTGTTCCCGTATTTGGCGGAGAGGATCGTCCAGGCCAGCAGGTCGAGGCAGATGGCCGCCGTCACGATGAGGGAGGGCAGGAGGGCCTTCCGGAGGCGTTCGGGCGCTTTGAAGGTCCCGGCGATAAAGAACCCAAGGCCGGTGAGCGCGGCTGCGATGTAGAGCGGAGTGGCCACGAACCCGAAGACGTTGAGCACAAGTTTCAGCAGGCCCTCGGGGGGCTTGCCGGCGAGGGTCCTCAGGACGCCGTCTCCCGCGATGGCCCAGAAGCGGACCAGCACCTGTACCAGGGCCAGCAGGGCGAAGGTCCCATAGACGGACTGGAGGAGGCGCCGATGCTTCCGCCATTCGGAAGGGTGCGGGAAACGTAGGAAGAAGTGGATCCAGAGCGGGGGCAGGAGGGCCGAGGCGACCCCGGCCATGAGCGTCACCAGCACCAGCATGACCACGGGCGGGTTGCCGGAGATGGCCGCCCCCGACATCAGCAGGGCCGTGGCCGCCAGGTAGAAGAAGTGGCGGGAGGATTTCCGCTCGGGGGCCGAGAGTACCACCAGCAGGCCCACGGCCCAGGCGAGGATGCCGTTCGCCAGCAGCGCCAGTTGCACCCAGTCGAGGGGCTTGACCAGGCGTATGGGCAGGAGGATCTGACGCCCCTGACGCTTAACCGTGTAGATGAGGATGGCGCCTTCAGGCTTGCTGTTGATGAAGCGCTGGGCCCTCAGCGTGCCCTCCAGGGTGGCCTCGTAGGCCCGGCCCTGGATCTTCACCAGCTCGTCGCCCTCGAGCAGCCCGGCCTCCTCGGCCACGCCGTCCGGCAGGATCTCCCGGATGACGATCTTCCCGTTCTCCACCACCCAGGAGCACTGGTCATCCGAGCCCGCGTAGACCCACTGGTTGAGGGCGAAGGAGCCCAGGGCCAAGGTCAGGCACGCGAAGCTGATCCACAGCAGGCGCCACCGGATGCGTTTCAGGTAGGGATTCATGGAGCCTTTGTGAAAGAATGCCCAGATGGAGCGGAATTCCGGGAAGGACAGGGCCTGCTGGGTTCTGGTCGGGGGAAGGCGGCGGCTGGGCCGGGCCTTGGCTGAGGATTTGGCCCGGGATCACGATCTGGTGTTGACCAGCTCCGAGCCCTGGACCGGGGAAACCTGGGTGGATGGCTTGTCGAAGACGGGGAGGATCCGGACGCTCCAGTGGAATGCCGAGAGCCCGGACCTAGTTTCCCGCATGATGGCAGATCTGGACACGTTGGAGACGCAGGGCTGGGTTATTTCCGGGGCCGTGATTGTGGCCGGCTCCTTCCCGGAGCAACCGTTTGGAACCTGGACAGCAGCGTCGCTGGAGGCCACCTGGCGCCTGAACCTGGGCTTCCCCTTCCTCTGCGCCCAGGCCCTCGCTCCGCGGCTGTCGGAAGGTTCCTGTCTCCAGATCGTGCTGGACACCTCGATTCATCGCCCCTGGCTGCAGCGGCTGCCCTATAGCGCCGCCAAGGCAGGTCTGGCCAGTCTGGTGCCGGGGTTGGCCCAGCTGCTGGCGCCGGAGGTGCGGGTTGTGGGCCATGCCCTGGGGGTCCTGCTGCCCCAGGAGGGCAGTGATGCCGCTTGGCTGGGTAGCCGCACCCTGCTCAACCGCATCGGCGATCCCACCGACCTCTGCCGGGCCGTGCGCTTCGCCGACGACAGCCCCTTTTTGACCGGGGAGATCCTGACCCAGGACGGCGGACGACGTTGGATCGATCGATGAAGTTCAAGGTCAACGAAGTCTTCTATTCGATTCAGGGGGAGGGCGCCCGGATCGGACGCCCCTGCCTGTTCATCCGCCTCACCGGCTGCCCCCTGCGGTGCGTCTACTGCGACACCGAGTACGCCTTCTACGAAGGGGCCATGCGGGAACTGGACGATCTGCTGGAGGAGGTGCGGCAGCGGCTCGGGCCCCCAGGCCATGGCCCCAACGCCCCCTTCGTGGAGCTCACGGGTGGCGAACCCCTGGCCCATCCCCAGACCGCGGAGCTGCTGCGGGCCCTGCTGGACCTCGGTTATGACGTTGCCCTGGAGACCGCGGGCAGCCACGACCTGGCCCCGGTCCCTCGCGCAGTGATCAAGATCGTGGACCGAAAGACTCCGGGCAGTGGCGAGGGCCACCGCTGGCTCGAAGCCAACCTCGACCACATGGTGCCCGGCCAGGATGAGCTAAAGTTCGTGCTCTGCGACGAGGCCGACTACGCCTGGGCCAAGACTTGGTGCGCCGAAAGGGCCGTCTGGGATCGGCTGGAAGTGCTCTTCAGCCCTGTCTGGGGCCGCCTTGACCCGGCCTGGCTTGCCGAGAAGGTCGTCGCGGATGGCCTGCCCGTGCGGGTCCAGGTGCAGCTGCACAAGGTCCTATGGGGCGTGGAGCGGAAGGGAGTCTGACTTCTTTGGGTTCGCAAGCCCCGCTGGGATCGGGTCTCCCCGAAGGAAGGCAGGAGTTCGCACACTTGGCCTTCAGGGTGGACCCACCTCTGCCTAGATAAAATTCGGGAGGCCATGCTGATCCTGGCCAGACCCAGAGACCTGGGAATGTCGAGTTTGGAATCTGGGCTGGCCTAGGATCGGGACCGGGTTTTTTGTCCAAGAAGGCCGACATACCATCGGTTCCAGATCTGGTGCTCAGCCCATGGCGCAGTCCGCATAAAACCTCTTCGATCTGGGGTGGCGGAGGGCCCCTTACCATCGGCCGAGAATCAAGATGTACCTGGCAGCGACGATACCCTGGTCTAGACATGTATTCGGAGCCGCCATGCGGCTGTCCTTCCTTGATCAGATGACTGTTCGGGCGAAGCTCTGGCTGCTGGCCGGCAGCCTCATGGTGGCAGCCCTGACCCTGGGTGCCGCCGGGTTCTGGGTTGCCCACCGGCTGACGGCCCAGGCGAGTGAACTGGCCGAGACCGTCCTAAAGATCGCCCAGGCTGGAGACCTCGCCCGGGAGGCGCAGAACGACTTCAAGACCCAGGTCCAGGAGTGGAAGAACATTCTCGTCCGGGGGCACGATCCGGCGCAGATGATCAAGTACAAGGCGGCCTTCGACAAGACGGAGAAGGAAGTGGAGGCGGACCTAGCCAAGCTCAGGACCGCGCTGAAGGAACTCGAGATCCCGACCCAGCAGATCGACAAGACCCTGCAGGAACTCAACGCGCTGGGCACGAAGTATCGGGAGGCGCTCGGCACCTGGAAGGACAAGGACCCCCTGGCCTACCGGGCGGTGGATGGGCAACTCAAGGGCATCGACCGGCCCATGAATGAAGCCATCAAGGCGCTGGCCGAGACCACCTTCACGGAAGCGAAAAAGATCGAGGCCCGGGAGAAGGCCGAGATGGCGGCCGTGGTGCGCCAGGGCGCGATCCTCAAGGCCACCATCCTGGTGGTGAGCCTGACCTTCGGCATCATCATCTCGCTGGCCGTCATGGGACGGATCCTCCAGTCTCTGAAGGAGGTCACCGAAGGCATGGAGCGCATGGTGGCGGGGGACTTCACACAGGGAATCGAAGTGCGCTCCCAGGATGAACTGGGGCGGATGGCCGAAGACTTCAATGCCATGCTGGCCCGCTTCCAGGAGCTGTTCGGCCAGCTCCGGAGTGCCAGCACCCGGGTGGCCGAAGGGTCCACGGAGCTGAGCGCCACCGCGAGCGAGGTGGCCCGGGCCACGGGGGAGATCGCCCAGTTCGCCGAGGGCCAGCGGGTCGCCTCGGAAAGAACCGCCACGGCCATGACCGAGTTCTCGGCCTCCATCCAGCAGGTTGCCGGAAATGCGAGGACCAGTCATGCCCGGACCGAGACCATGGTCAAGGCCGCGGCGGAAGGCGCCCGGCAGGGCGAGGCCACGGTGATGGCCATGCAGGCCATCCGCGAGTCCACCCAGCAGATGGTGAAGGCCGTCCAGGTGATCCAGGACCTGGCACGGCAGACAAACCTGCTGGCCCTCAATGCGGCCATCGAGTCCGCCAAGGCCGGGGTGCACGGCAAGGGTTTCGCGGTGGTGGCGGAGGAGGTCCGCAAGCTGGCCGAGCACAGCGCCGGGGCGGCCAAGCAGATCGGCGACCTCATCCACCAGACCGAGGAGGCCATGCGCGAGGGCATCCAGACGGTGGAGGCCACCGATGCCACCATCCGGACCATAGAGGAGAACATCTCCGCGGTGGTGAACGCCGCCCGGGAGATCGGCACCGCCACAGAGGAACAGGAGCGCACCTCGGACGAGGTGGCCCGGCAGGTGGAGGAGACCGCCCAGTCCACCGAGCGCAGCGCCGCAGCCTCCACGGAGCTTGCCCAGACGGTGGAGGAGGTGAACCGCACCGCCGACCACCTGGCCCGGATCGCCGAAGAGCTCTCCGCCTCCCTGGCCAGGTTCAAGACGAACTGACCCTGGAGAGCGGGATTGTCGAAGTTACATCACCGTTACCGGGCAGATCTGCCGGCGTAGATTCCCGAGCCGATAAGGGGATCTGGAGCCGCTCATGCCACAGAGATCAAACTTCTCTAGACAGGTCTCGAAGGGCATGGGGGCGGTGGCGTTGACCCTTCTGGTGGCCGCCCCCCTCGCCGCGGACGAGGTCCCGGTGCGTGAGGCTGCCAAGTTCCTTCTGATCCTGGCCACTAGCGCCGGTTCGGAGGGACGGGTGGCCTGCAAGGAAATCGACATGGTCATGCAGCTGAAGAAGTCTGAGATCTCCGTGGACGCCAAGGCCAACGTGGCCTGGTCCTTCAATCCGGACCAGACCAGGTTCTACGCCAGCCAGGGCAAGCTTGTGGTCTGCAGCAGCCGCAAGCTCTTCGCCGAGGGCGGCGCCATCGCCTTCGAGCGCATCGGCGGCCGCCTGACCATCTTCGTCCACCAGGCCAACATGGCGAAGAGCGGCGTCACCCTGCCGGAGTCCTTCCTCAGGATGGCTGTCAAGCAGTAGGCGAAGCGGGGCGGCTGGCTACTTCCAGGCAGCCAGTTCCTTCAGCAGGTTGTCCGTGTATTCCTT